>Ga0315280_10008806_pt1 | contig 13140 bp, 10 predicted proteins | sample YL17G06_40_MG_FD_203697 | JGI IMG/M metagenome (GOLD analysis project Ga0315280, IMG submission 203697) | Sediment microbial communities from Yellowstone Lake, YNP, Wyoming, USA - YL17G06_40 | ecosystem: Environmental > Aquatic > Freshwater > Lake > Sediment | place: USA: Wyoming | collected...
ACTCCCGGAAGGAGGGGGAATGGATGCCTAACAAGTATGGGGGGCGGGAGAACCTTGAGGCTATAGCTTTCCTGCGGCGCTTCAATGAGGAAGTGTATAAAAACTATCCCGATGTTCAGACCATTGCTGAGGAGTCCACTGCCTGGCCCATGGTGTCTCGGCCGACCTATGTCGGTGGCCTTGGCTTCGGCATAAAATGGGATATGGGCTGGATGCACGATGCACTGCAGTACATGTCTCATGACCCTATCTTCAGGAAATACCACCACAACGAGCTTACATTTCGTATGCTCTACGCTTTTACTGAGAACTTTGTCCTGCCCCTTTCCCATGACGAGGTGGTGCATGGCAAGGGTTCACTCCTGAGCAAGATGCCGGCAGATGACTGGCAGAAATTTGCCAATTTAAGACTTCTTTTCGGCTATATGTATGCCCAGCCGGGGAAAAAACTGCTCTTCATGGGAGGAGAGCTAGGGCAGTGGCAGGAGTGGCGTCATGATGAAAGCCTGGATTGGCACCTTCTTGATTACCAGCGGCACGCTGAGATACAAAAGTGGGTGGAAGACCTGAACCGACTTTACCGCAGTGAACCGGCACTTTACCAGCTTGACTGTGAGCCAGCCGGCTTTGAGTGGATTGATTGCAGCGATACTGAACAGGGGGTCATCAGCTTCATCCGCAGAGGGAAGCCAACGGGCGACATCGTGCTGGCTGTTTGTAACTTTACCCCGATGCCTCGCTTAAACTACCAGGTGGGTGCTCTGCGTGGCGGCTTCTGGATGGAGCTATTGAACAGTGATGCCAAGGAGTACGGTGGCAGTGGCCATGGCAATCTGGGTGGGGTGGAGGCAGTGCCAATTCCTTACCATGGCCGCCCCTACTCCCTTAACCTCACCCTGCCTCCCCTGGGAGCTGTGTTTTTTAAGAGCCAAGGGAGATAGCCATGAGGGTAGAGGGCAGAGGAGGTCTAGATGGAACGCTATATCTGCATTCACGGTCATTTCTATCAGCCGCCGCGAGAAAACGCCTGGCTGGAGTTTGTCGAGCTACAAGACTCAGCCTATCCTTACCACGATTGGAATGAGCGAATAACCGCCGAGTGCTATGCGCCTAACGCAACGTCACGTATTCTGGACAGCGAGAATTATATTACCCAGATTGTCAACAATTACACCAAGATTAGCTTCAACTTTGGCCCGTCTCTTCTTGCCTGGATGGAACGGAACAACCCGGAGGTCTATACGGCAATTCTTGACGCTGACCGAGAAAGTCAGCAGACCTTCTCCGGGCATGGGTCAGCCCTGGCTCAGGGCTATAACCATATCATTCTGCCCCTGGCCAACCGGCGGGACAAGTACACCCAGGTGCTGTGGGGAATCCGGGACTTTGAACACCGCTTTGGGCGAAAGCCAGAGGGGATGTGGCTCCCTGAGACAGCGGTGAACCTGGAGACCCTGGACATACTGGCTGAGCTGGGACTTCACTTCACCATCCTTGCCCAACGTCAGGCTAGTCGGGTGTGCCAAATTGGCACCAATACTTGGGATGAGGTCAGTGAGGGAGGCATCGACCCGACAATGGCTTACGAGCTTCACCTCCCCTCCGGTCGGAAGCTCAGCCTTTTTTTCTACAACGAAGCTATTGCCCGGGCTGTTGCCTTTGAGGGTCTGCTTGCCAGTGGCGAGAACTTTGCCCTCCGCCTCACCGGTGCCTTCTCTGAGGCGCACACCCGGCCTCAGCTAGTTCACATCGCTACAGATGGCGAGACCTACGGACATCACCATCGTTTTGGCGATATGGCGCTGGCTTACGCTCTCCACTATATTGAAACCAACAATCTAGCACAAATTACTAATTATGGGGAGTACCTGGAGAAATACCCACCGACACATGAGGTAGAAATTATTGAGAACACGTCCTGGAGCTGCAGCCACGGGATTGAACGGTGGCGAAGCGACTGTGGCTGCAACGCCGGCAGGCATCCAAAATGGAATCAGGCATGGAGAGCCCCACTGCGCCAGGCTCTGGACTGGCTGCGCGATACCGTATCTCCCAAATACGGAGAAAAGGCATGCCAGTTCTTAAACGACCCCTGGGCTGCCCGTGACGATTATATTGAGGTAGTCCTTGACCGCTCACCGGAGAGCGTGGAGCGATTTCTGAGCCAGCATGCCATCGGTGAACTCAATGAGACTGAGAAAATAACAGTGCTTAAGCTCTTGGAGCTTCAGCGCCATACCATGCTCATGTACACCAGTTGCGGCTGGTTTTTTGATGAGCTCGCCGGCATTGAAACGGTGCAGGTCATCCAGTACGCCGGACGAGTGGTTCAGTTGGCTGAAGAACTCTTCGGGGATGCCATTGAACCCCGCTTCCTCCAGTTCCTTGAGCAAGCCAAGAGCAACCTCCCCGAGTACGGTGACGGTCGTCACATTTATGAGAAATTCATAAAGCCAGCTATGGTCAACCTGACAAAGGTTGCCGCCCATTATGCCGTGAGTTCTCTGTTTGAGGATTACGGCAAGGAGGCGAGGATATATTGCTACTTTATAGACGTTGAGGACAGCCAGAGCTCTGAACTCGGGAAAACTAAGCTGGCGGTGGGGCGGGCTAAAGCCGCCTCCCAAGTTACACAGGAATCTGCTGTGCTGAGCTATGGCGTGCTCTATTCCGGCAACCACAATCTAAATGCCGGCATTAGGGAGTATCGGGAAGAAGAGGCGTACCAGGCAATGGTTCAAGAGGTAACCCAGACCTTCTCTGGGGCGGACTTCCCTGAAGTCATCCGGCTCCTAGACAAGCACTTTGGCACCTCTACCTACTCCCTTAAGTCTCTTTTCCGGGATGAGCAGCGCAAAGTCATGGATAGCATCCTGGCGTCTACCCTGTCTGAGATTGAAGCAGCCTTTCGTCAACTCTATGAACACCATTACCCGCCGATGCGCTTCCTCACCGACATGGGGAATCCGCTGCCCAAGGCATTTCATTCGGCTGCTGAGTTTATCCTGAACACTGACCTACGCCGGGCATTGAGTGGCGAAACTCTGGATGCGGAGCGAATCAAAGGTCTTCTGGAAGAGACAAGGGCATGGAACGTTGAACTTGATACCGAGGGTCTTAGCTATCTGCTCCAGCAGACCCTGGGGGGGATGATGGCCAGGTTCGTGTCCAACCCTGATGACATTTTTCTTCTCAATAGTCTGGTAGCTGCGGTAGAGCTGACCCGGTCTACGCCCTTTGCCGTGGATTTGTATAAGGTGCAGAATCTTTACTATGAAATGCTACAAACCACCTATCCCGAATACAGGAAAAGGACTAAAGCAGGTAGAGAGTGGCTCACCCAGTTCGCCTCCTTAGGGGAAAAACTGTCAATACGGACTACATGATGGTCAGCTCTGAGCGCTGGCTTAATATTTGGTATGTTCTCTGTTGCTCTGCTGATAAGCATCTAATATGGGCCTATTCCTGTCGGCTGGACGGCTGCCTGGTACATTCGCTCGGTATATTCCTTGAGCATTCGCCGGGTGCAAAAGACAGGCACAATGGAACGAATCGCCTCCTTGAGCAGGCGAATCCAGCCGCGGGGCACGCCGGTTCGGTCTCGAGCGTAGTAGAGGGGCACGACCTCCTCTTCTAATAGGCGGTAGAGTGCCTCGGCATCTGCCTCGTCTTCCTCTTCTGGCTCGACGGTATGAAGGTCGCTACCCAGTGCCCAACCATTGCTACCATTGTAGCCTTCATGCCACCATCCATCGCGAACACTCAGATGGAGTACACCATTTAGCGCTGCCTTCATGCCACTGGTGCCGCAGGCCTCCCGCAACCGGCGTGGGGTATTCAGCCACAGGTCAACCCCCTGAACCAAGTAATGGGCCATGTGCATATCATAGTCCTCAATAAAAACTATTCGCCCCTGGAATTCACGGTCGGTAGCCAGAGCGTACACCTGTTGAAGAAGGCGTTTAGACGGGAAGTCAGCGGGGTGAGATTTACCGGCAAATATAATCTGAACCGGGCGCCGCTGGTCAGTGACGATTCGCTTCAGACGGTTGACGTCGCGGAAGATTAGGGTGGGTCGTTTGTAATCAGTGAAGCGGCGGACAAAGGCAATGGTCAGTGCTTCTGGGTCAAGCAACGCCCCCATAGCCATAATCTGTCTCCATGGCACATCGTCCTCCACCCACCGACTCCGCATACGCTCCCGAATAGCGCCGACAAGTTTACGCTTCAGTCGCAGACGAACTGCCCATAGTTCATCGTCCGGGATTTCCAGCAAGCGAGTCCACAGTCCAGGGTCATCATGTTCCTTTACCCAGTCCTTTCCAAGGTACTTTTCGAAGAGGGAATATAGTTCCGGAGCAATCCATGTGGGCACGTGTATCCCGTTGGTCACGTGGGATATCGGTACCTGGTTCTCTGGAACCTCTGGCCAAAGCCCGTGCCACATTCTTTGACTAACCTGTCTGTGAAGCTGGCTCACAGCACAGCGCTGGTCAGCCATTCTCAAGGCAAGTGGGGTCATACCGAAAGCCTGGTCTCCGGAGCCGTCCTGCTGCCCGAGTTGAAAGAATGTTTCCCGGTCAATGCCAAGGGATTCCCGGTAATGTCTAAGGTATTTATCTATTAGCTCGGCAGGGAAGATATCGTGCCCAGCTAGTACCGGCGTGTGAGTGGTAAACACTGTTGTTGCCCGCACCCGGCTTGCTGCTTCGGCAAAACTTGTTCCTCTAGCCACCTCTTCCCGAACCCGTTCCAGTATCATGAAGGCGGTATGCCCCTCATTGGCATGCCACACCAGTGGGTTAATGCCTAGGGCACGCAGGACACGCACCCCACCAATCCCAAGCACGATTTCCTGCTGAAGGCGTAGCTCTCGGTCAGCAATATAAAGCCGCGCCGAGAGCTGCCGGTACTGCATGGGGTTTTCCTCAAGATTGGTATCCAGCAGATAGATGTTGGTGCGCCCCACTCTTACCTGCCACACTTCGATAGCCAGATTAACATCGCCCAACTGAACCTCGGCTATGGCGCTCTTGCCTTCTGGTGATAGGACACGGTTAATCGGTGCCTCGTCAAAATTGAGTTCCCCGTTCAGTTCCTGCTGCCAGCCATCTAGGGGAACATGCTGGTGGAAGTACCCCTGAGGGTACATGAACCCGACTGCCACTAGCGGCAGACCAAGGTCGCTTGCCTCCTTGCAGATATCACCAGCCAGGATTCCTAACCCGCCAGCGTAGATAGGCAGAGAGTTGTGGATGGCAAACTCCATTGAAAAATAGGCGACAGGCCCCTTTAGCAGGTGGGGATAATTAGTGGTCACCCAAGTATCTGAAGTTGTCATATCGGCATCAAATGCTGCCATTACCGAATCATATAAAGCAAGAAAGGAGGGGTCGGTGGCGGCGGCTTGCAGTTTATCCCGGCTGACCTCGCGTAACTCCTTGACCGGGTTGTGCCCGCTCCTCCACAGCGGGTAATCCAGGGCACGAAACAATCTTCGTCCCTCGCCGTGCCAGCTCCACCACAAATTATGGGTAAGCTCCTCAAGCCTGCCTATACGCTCCGGTATCTTCGTCTCCGTCATCAATTTACTCCCTCTTTCTCCACTTCTTACTCATCTAGATTATACCCTAGATTTTACTTAATACCTCAATATAGTTCCCAATTAGGTTATAAATCGCCAGCCCCCCTTTTGCTTTGAGATTATAGCAGCCCTCAGTTCAAACCACCACTTTCTTTTGTCTCTATTGACACCTTCTGGTAAGTATCCTAAACTCAATTATAATTACTCTCTAATCTGAGGGAGAATGACAACTTTTGAAATAGGTGCCAGGAACTGGCATAATCTGGAAGCCTCTGAAGCCATAGCTTCCCTCAATTCAACTATCCTCGGTTTAAGCCGGGAGGAAGCCCAGAGGCGACTGGCTCAGTTCGGTCCCAATGAGCTGGTAAAGAAGGGAAAAATCTCTGCCTGGGCAATCTTTCTTGAGCAGTTCAAAAGCTTCCTCATTATCATTCTGCTTATTGCCGTGGTGCTATCGGCTGTCCTTGGTGAAGTCATTGATGCCACTCTTATTGCTGTCATTGTCTTTTTTGCCTGTGGCTTGGGCTTTATTCAGGAGTACAGAGCCGAGCGGGCTATGGAAGCGTTAAAAAGAATGGCGGCACCTACCGCCTCGGTATTGAGGGATGGCAAAGAAACAGAGATACCTTCCAGAGAGCTTGTCCCCGGGGACGTCATCCTCATTAGAACCGGCGACAGGATACCGGCTGACGCCCGCCTTATTGAAGCCATCAATCTGAAGACAGACGAAGCCTCCCTCACTGGAGAAAGTGTTCCCGTAGACAAAATAAGCGAACCCTTGCCCGGCGAAGTAGACGTGGGTGACAGAAGGAATATGGTCTTCAGCGGAACAGCGGCTGTTTACGGCAGAGGCACAGCCGTGGTTACTGCTACCAGCATGGCTACCGAATTTGGCAAGATTGCTGGCATACTTCAGGAGGTCAAGGCAGAGCGGACTCCCCTCCAGATTAACCTTGACCGCATGGGAAAGTGGATTGCTATTGGTGCCCTAGCTCTTTGTTTCGTGCTGGCTGGGCTGGGTATTGTGAGGGGGCATGGGATCCTAGAGATGTTCATCTGGGGGGTAGCCTTGGCGGTAGCTGCTGTTCCCGAAGCCCTGCCAGCGGTAGTGGTTATCAGTTTAGCTCTTGGTGTCCGCCGGATGGTAAAACGCCATGCTTTAATGAGACGGCTGCCGGCAGTTGAGACCCTTGGTTGCACCACCTTTATTTGCTCGGATAAGACTGGCACGCTCACCCAGGACCAGATGACCATCCGGCGTATTTATGTCGACGGCAAGTTGATTGAGGTCACCGGTGTCGGTTATGAACCTGAGGGGGAATTTTACCTTAACGGCACGCCCTTCGCTCATGAGCAAGACCCTGCTTTGCAAATATTGCTTCGCATCGGTGCCCTGTGCAATGACACATCTCTCACTTCCGTTGATGGTGTCTGGGGAATCAAGGGTGACCCTACTGAAGGCGCTCTGGTAGTAGCCGCGGCTAAGGCTGGTTTGTGGCAAAAAGAGCTTAATAGCCAGTTCCCTCGCCTGGGCGAAATCCCCTTCTCTTCGGAGACAAAAAGGATGACCATCGTCCATCAGACGCCCCAGGGCAAAATTGCCTACTCCAAGGGAGCACCGGAAGTAATTCTAGCCTCCTGTAGCCACATTTGCCGCAATGGGCAGGAAAGAGAGCTGACCGATAAGGACAGGGATAATATCCTGTCTATTGCTCACGGGATGGCGGGTGATGCCCTTCGGGTGTTGGGCATGGCATATAAACGACTTCCTGCTACCGCCGACGTATCTGAAGCCATAGAGCAGGACATGGTTTTTGTTGGTCTTGCCGGGATGATTGACCCCCCACGGGAGGAGGTTAAACAAGCGATAAAGCTTTGTGACCGGGCGGGGATAAAGTCGGTGATGATAACCGGTGACCATAAGCTAACGGCGGTTGCCATCGCTAAGGAACTGGGCTTACTCAGGGAAGGGGTTGCCCTTAGTGGTGCCGAACTGGATAGCCTGAGTGATGAGGAGTTTGAAGCTCTGGTGGAGAAAATAGAGGTCTACGCCCGGGTTTCCCCCGCCCACAAGCTGCGGGTGATTGAAGCCTTAACCAAAAGGGGGCATGTGGTGGCAATGACGGGGGACGGCGTCAATGATGCCCCAGCCCTGAAGAAAGCCGATATCGGTATTGCTATGGGTATCACCGGCACTGATGTCACCAAAGAAGTCGCCGATATGGTGCTCACCGATGACAACTTTGCCTCTATCGTGGCTGCGGTTGAGGAGGGGAGGGGAATCTTTAGCAACATTAAGAAATACCTGATGTATTTACTTTCATCCAATATCGGTGAAGTATTATTAATGGCTGGGGCTATCCTCTTTGGTCCGTTAATCGGGCTCCCTTACGGAGCCATACCTCTTATTGCCATTCAGATTTTGTTTGTCAACCTGGTCACTGACGGCTTGCCGGCTATAGCCCTGTCTGTTGACCCGCCAGACCCGGATATTATGGAGCAAAAGCCACGCCCCCGGGGGCAGGGTGTGTTTACCACACCGGTGGTGATACTTATGGCTATCGGCGGAGTGTGGTCATGCCTGGTAAACCTGGGGATATTTAAGTGGGCGCTGGATGCAGGCAGAGGCATGATAGAAGCACAAGCCTTGTGCTTCCTTACCCTAATCATCATCCAGTTCTTCAAGGCGTATAACTTCCGTTCCGACAAGAAATCTGTACTCCAGATTGGTCTATTTAAAAATAAGTGGCTGAACCTGTCTATAATTTCACAGATGCTGCTGATGCTGGTGATTATTTACGTGCCATTTCTACAAGAGCCGTTCCACACCTTTTCCCTGAGTGCCATTGACTGGGCAATTGTTATCCTCCTGGCTGGGTCTGTCTTTCCTGTCCTGGAGATAAGTAAAGCCGTTATCAGGTGGCAGGAGCGGAGAAGGCTAAGGCAGGTCGCCTCTTAATTTAGCTGGCAGCATACCAACTACGGCATCATTTTCGCAGGAAGGAAGAGGGCAATAGTTCCCATGGCTTATTGCTGGGTCACCTATGTGGGGAAAATCTTAGATGAACTTCCCCTCGGCTAATTTTTCTTTAAGATAACCTATAAACTCCTCTGCTCTCTCCTGCGGCGGTTTAGTTGCTAGACTGACGCCAATAAAGAGAATAACACAAACGATAAATCCCCATGTCCCTGGCCACCAGCCTAAAGGCTTCCAACCAGTTAGCTGGAAAAGTAAGACCACTATGGCACCAACGATGCAGCTGACCATGGCACCACTAGCCGTTGCCCGCTTCCAGAAAAAGGCGCCGAATATAGTTGGTACTGCCATCAAAAGACCGGCTGAAGCCGCTGAAGAAAGGGGGGCAATCATGAAGGCTAACCCGGTTTTCCCCGCAGCCCACCAGGCAAAAACAAAGGCAATGATGGCCATAATAGGGATAACCCACTGCCCTACCCTGAGCTCTCCTGCCTCTGAAACCTTGGGGTTGATTAGACCTTTCTGAATATCACGAGCCCACACCGAAGACAGGGTCAACAGGATTGAATCTATGGTTGAAATGGCTGCCGCCGTGATACCAATCATGACGATTATGGCTAAACCCATTGGTATTATGGGCAGAGCCAGAAGGGTGGGCGTCGCCAGGTCTGGTTTCTCTAAGCCGGGAACCAGCAAAGTAGTGCTGAATCCCCATAATACGGATATCAGTGTATAAATAAAGCCAAAGATAAGGAAGCCGCCGACCATTTGCTTCATAGCGGTGACTGATTTGGGGATAAAAAGTCGCTGGCTTACCTGAGGGTTGGAGATTAAGAAGAAAAGCCAGGGGAGGGCAAGACCAATAAACATGTTAATGTTCCACGCCCCTTTGGCAGTAGGCACAGTTAACAGCCCTGGTGCAGCTGACTCTAGCTTGCCGAAAAAGGAGCCAAATCCACCCAGCAGTGCAACCACAAACCCCAGCACAGCAGCCGAAGTCCCAATCATGATTAACGCCTGGAAGGCATCAGTCCAGGCAACAGAGCGCAGACCAGCGATGTTTGACCAGGCAATAGCACAGAACACAGCAATTATAATCCCGGCTACTACCGGGATTGCCCCTTGACTAATCCCGTTCACCAAGTAGCCAACGCCCATCAATTGGACTGCCGAGTAAGGAACAAGAAAAACCAGAGCCAATATGGCGGCGGTAGCCCCCACCCCTTTGCTCTGGTAGCGGTCGCTTAGCAGTTCCATAGGGGAGACATAGCCATACTTCCTTCCCACCAACCAAAAGCGAGGCAGGAAGAAGACCATCATAAACATCCCGCAGAGATAGGTTAGCTCAAAGCCCAAGGCACCGACTCCGCTCAAATAGGTTAAACCAGCCAGACCAATCATCATAAAGGCACTGTAGGTGGTAGCACTGTAGGTCAGAGCCGAAACAAAGCCACCAACCTTGCGGTTTGCCAGGAAAAATTCGCTCATTCCAGCTCCCAACCCCCGTCTTGCCATTACGGCGATAGCTAACCCCACTGCTATATAGATGGCGATACCAAACCATACCCAAAAGGTAGTGCTCATTGCCTCGCCTCCTTCCATTTAAGGAAGATTACAAAGGCACTAATAATAGCCACCACTACCCATATTGTCCAGAACAGAAAGGCACCGCTCATCTTTTCAACATGGGCGAGGACAAACCAGGGGATAGCAATATCCAACGCCAGTAGAAACCCAAACCAGGTCCATGCCCACCCGGTCTTACCCATTTTGCACCTCCATAATCGTTCGCCTTTACTTGATAATATTTTTAACTTATACTCCTTTGCGGGACATTGTGTCAAGGAGGATAAGATGTCTGAGGTGATAGCCAGGGTAATATCCCAAAAGGGGACTTGCGCCGCCGGGCACAAGGTTGGCGATGAATTCGTTATCGGGGAAAAGACTCCACCCGACCTGTGTTCATGGGCATTTTACTCCCTGTTTCCTTTTGCTATAGTGCTGCAGTTTGGTGGCTCATTCCCCTGGGAGAAGGACCCAAACAAGACCACTGCTACTTGTCCTGACCCGACAAATCCGGTGGTGTTTGAATTGAGGCGGGCTCTGCCTTAGTCAGAGAGCACAGTTATTCCTCTTCCTTGCCCCAGTTTTGCATTATTTGCTTTAGCTGTTGGGCAAGCTTGGGGCTAGTTCGTAGGCGTTCAATGAAGATGGGGCATCCTTCCAGCAGGGAGTTTTGGGCAGCGGTTGCCATGCTGGAAAGGAGGCTCTGTATACCTAGGTCAGCCTGCGGCGAGATATTCATCCCTGGGGCTGAGGATTCTAGCTGACGGCGGATGTCCTCGGCAGTGAACCTCATCGGCATTACACAGGACTTATACCACGGGCAGTCCTTGCACTGGGCTATAGCATAGGCTTCACCTAAAATATCACCCATATCTAACCCCCTTACTTTGTCATTCCTCTACCCGCCATAGGTAAAGTTAATACTAATCAATTTGACCCAAAATATCAAGCTAGCGCATTATTCTGAGCAGGTTATACCCAAGTTATGGGCGAGGTAGGGTTTACTAAAAATAGCTGAGCTAGTTCAGATAGATTAGTGATACAGATTATCATGTTTCGTTTCTCCGTGGCATTGACCCCATCCCCCTGACCCCCTTCCCCTAGGGGAAGGGGGAGGGTTACCACATAAAAACCTAAGGGGGGTGAGGTGCAGAAAGTTGAGGTGTCAGTAATCATATGAACGAGTACAATAGCTTGCATTTTTAGCTAAATTCTTGTATCCTGTGGCAAAAGGATAGACGACCTGGAGGTGCTTGAACTAGCTCGGGTATAACGGAGAGCAAGTCGGTGAAAGTCCGACGCAGTCCCGCCTGCTGTGACTGATAGATAATCTCTATCAGAAGCCAGAACGCCGACCTTCAGGCATCCTTAAACCTCCGCGGAGAAAGGGGGTGGGATGATGCTCAGAGTAAGCTGAGGAATCCCCCTCGCTTTGTCAAGCAGAGGGGGTTAATTTTGCCTGGTAATATCGGCTGGAGAAAATGCTTTCGGGCTATGGAATCACCTACCCTCAATTACAGCACCATTATTAAAGCGCTTGAAGAAAGCGTGAGGCGCAATCTAACCGACGGGCTTCTCCTCTCGGGAGGGCTGGACACGTCTATACTTGCCTACCTTGCTTCAAAGTGTGCCAAACCGGGCTGCATTACAGTTGCTCTACGCGGTGCCCCGGCACTGGATGTTGACTATGCGAAGCTGGTAGCCAGCCGTTTGGGGCTGAGGCATTATGTCCACTATTTTGGCAATGAGGAACTGGACGAGAGTATCCGAGCTGTAATCAGAATTATGAAATCCTTTGACCCCATGGAAATCCGTAATAATGCGGCTATATATATTGCGCTGAAAGTGGGAAGGAACCAGGGTATGTCGTCTCTCATGACGGAAGACGGGTGCGACGAGCTTTTTGGTGGCTACAGCTTCCTGTTCGGGCTAACAAAGGAGAAACTGGACACGGCACTTAGAACGCTGTGGGCTAATATGAAGTTCTCTTCAATATACTTAGCTGAGCACTTAGGGTTAGAAGTCAGGCTTCCATACCTGGCTCCGCAATTCAAAGCCTTGGCTACAGGCTTAGATGCGGGGCTGAAGGTTAAAAGTGAAGAAGGGCAGGTGTGGGGCAAATGGATTCTGCGCAAGGCTTTCGAGAATATTTTGCCGCAGGAAATAGTGTGGAGGGTCAAGGCACCAATAGAAGTGGGGAGTGGTACCACTATACTCCCGTCCCACTTTGATTCAACAATCTCAGACCTTGAATTCAACGAAAAGAAGACGAAATACCTCAACGAAGATAGGGTGGTCATTAGAAGTAAGGAACACCTTTTCTACTACGAGATTTACCGAAGTGTGTTAGGTGTTCCTTACACAATAGACAGTAATGCAAGGAGCTGCCCGGATTGCGGTTCCAACGTTGAACAGGGAGCCTCGTTTTGCCGGACATGCGGTGCCTACCCAATATAGAGCCTTAATAGGTGTTTCTGGGGGGAGGTTAATAAACAATTTGTAAAGGAATAGAGATGTCAGGACTTTTGTCTAACACCATTGAAATGATAAAGCCTCTGGATGAACGGGCAATGGCTGAAGCCCGCTCTAGGCAGGACACCTTGACCAAGCCGCAGGGCAGTCTGGGCAGGCTGGAGGAGCTATCTATCAAGCTGGCTGGCATTCAGGGTAAGTCCATACCTCAAATCAGGCACAAAGCCATTATCACTATGGTAGGCGACCACGGGGTAGTCGCCGAAAAAATAGGTAACTGGCCTCAGGAGGTTACTGCCCAGATGGTTTATAATTTCCTCCGTGGTGGGGCGGGAATAAATGTGCTGGCTCGTCACGCCGGGGCTAGGGTGGCGGTAGTTGATATGGGGGTGGCAGCCGACCTGAAGCCAGACCCTCAGCTTTTATCAAGGAAAATTGGCTATGGCACCCGGAATATGTGCCTTGGCCCGGCGATGACCCGCGAGCAGGCAGTGACATCAATAGAGGTGGGAATTGAGGTGGTAGCGGCTGAGCTGGCTAA
>Ga0315280_10008807_pt1 | contig 13139 bp, 12 predicted proteins | sample YL17G06_40_MG_FD_203697 | JGI IMG/M metagenome (GOLD analysis project Ga0315280, IMG submission 203697) | Sediment microbial communities from Yellowstone Lake, YNP, Wyoming, USA - YL17G06_40 | ecosystem: Environmental > Aquatic > Freshwater > Lake > Sediment | place: USA: Wyoming | collected...
AGCCCGATCCACAAGGCCCACCAGTCTTCCGTGTTCCGAATGAGCTGTTGCCGCTTCACCGTACCCTCCTTGGGCCGACCGACGGGGCCGGCCGGCGCCCCCCGTGCTACGACGCGCACTCGCCCACTCCGGTCTGGACACTGAACGCCTCTGTGCCACCCCAGTCGAGGTACGCCTCCGGCGCCTCCGTCTGGGACGGGAGGTCCGTCAGATCCTTGATCGCCCCGCGGATCTTGGACAGGCCGATTCGTTCCACGAACGCCTCGAACTTCTCACCTTCCAACCGCTCTGCCTGATACAGGTCCAGCAAGCGGCTCACCAGGGCCGGGGCGTTCTTGGCCGGGACCTTGACCGTCGGCCGCGCATACCGCGTCCCATCCAGGTTGAGCGATGCCCCCAGGAAGACCTGGTACGTCGGCACCTGCCGCCGGTCGAACTCCTTCGATCCGCCGGAGAAGCCGATCCCCGCGATGTGGTGATGGCCGCAGGAGTTGGGGCAGCCCGAGATCTTGATCCGGAGACCGGCCTCATCGGCCAGGTGGCCATGGCCGTTTTGGAAGATTTCGCCGATGGCCAGGGCGAGCCCGCGGGACGAGGTGATGCCGAGTTGGCAGGTATCCGCCCCCGGGCAGGCCGTGATGTCGGCCAGCCGGTCCGCGGAAGGATCCGCCAGCTTGGCTCCCTTCAGAAGGCGGTACACGGCCGCCAGCCTGTCGTTCGGGATCCACCGGAAAAGGAAATTCTGCTGGTTCGTCGTCCGGCCCCATCCATCGCCGAACTGGCGAGCCACAAAAGCCAGGATCCGCAACTGCTGGGCCGTCACATCCCCCAGCCCCAGGCGAACGGTCACCATGGAATAGCCTGTCTGCTTCTGCGGCCGCACGTTGGTGCTCCACCATCGCCGGTATTCGGGATCTCCATTCGGCGCGCCCGAGTGTTCCGTCCCTGCCGGAGCGGCATGCGACGCATCCGCGGGGACAATGACCGCGGGAATCTTCCCGGCCAGGACGGCGCGCAATCCCTCGCGCTCCTTGCGGACCAGATCGCGGAATTTCTCCATCCCGAGATTGCGGATCACGAATTTCATTCGGGCGAGGCTCTTGTTGTCTCGATTGCCCGTCCGGTCGAAGACCCGCACGATAGCCGCGATTGTCAACAGCAGATCGTCGGCAGGGGTGAAGTCCTCCAGGAGTTGGGCAACCTGCGGCGACGGGCCGAGGCCACCGCCGACGTAGAGGTGAAATGCGTGCTGGCTCCTGCCGTTCTCACCGCGCACGACTGCGACGGCGCCGATGTCCTGGATGGGCGCGAGGCCGCAGTGGTCCTGGCATCCGGAGAAGCTGATCTTGAACTTCCGGGGCAGATTCTGGTTCATCGGGTTGCGAAGGAGAAAGCGGGCCGTCGCCTCCGCATACGGTGTGACGTCAAACGGCTCCTCCGGAGCGACGCCCGCGTGAGGGCAGGCCACGACGTTGCGGACCGTGTTCCCGCAGGCCTCGCGTGTGGTGAGGCCTACCTCGGCGAGACGCCGGAGCGTCTCCACGAGACGCTCCGGCGTCACTGAATAAAACTGAATGTTCTGGCGGGTGGTCACGTGTCCAAAGCCTCGGGGGGTTTCCTCTGCCAGTTCGGCCAGGCGTTCGAGCTGTCTCCCGGTGAGGCCGCCCCAGGGGATCTTCACACGGACCATGTGGACGCCTTCCTGGCGCTGGCCATACACGCCGTGCTGCAGCCGGAAGCGTTTGAACTCGTCCGGCGTGATCTCGCCACGCCAGAACCGCTTAACGAAGAGGTCAAAGGTATCTATCTCGCGATCATCCGCCCAGGAGTCGGGCTCGGCGGCAATCTGCCCGGGCAATTCATCGGCCTCGGGAATGTGAAGATGGGGCTTCTTCGTCTCGCTTGTCGTGTGGCTGCTCATCGTCCCCTCCAAAACAAAGAGGCCAACCCCACCAGAGGTGGAATTGGCCTCCAGTTGACTGGTCAGCCCGGTGGATTCAATCCAGCCTAAGCCAGCCGGACCTTCTCCGTTTTGTCTATCTGAACAACACGCGAATCCTGAATGATGATCTGTACCTGACCGAACCGCACACTCCGGATCGCCTCCATGATCTGGCGAACGATATCGCCATCCTCGGAGAGATCCGGCCTTCGTGATTGACGGGCTTCGGTGTTCATCGCTTCCTCCAGCTACTGTGCGACCTCAATTGGGTTACCCGAGTTTCTGGCGAAAAAGATCTTCACGCTCCGCGGAAGCGACAACACATGCCCATCATCGGATCCCCCCTCCTACCGCTCAATTTCTCCTCCTCTCACTCAAACACGAAGCCCCTTCCCATCGTAACGATGAGAAGGGGCTGTGAAATTTCTCGTCCCCTCCTCATCTCTCCCCGCCAACCCCAGCGCAGGCGTCGCGCCGGTTGTCTGGGGCAGGAGTTGGCACCCCGCTGCAAGCGGGGTTGCCGTGGCTTCTTCGGGCCAGTCCCTCTGCCACTCTGGATGAGAAGTGGCCACTTTATATCTGAACTGAATCCTGACGTCAAGAAATATTTCCAAATCCCGACTGGAATATCGTAGAATTACAACACTCCAATCCTGAATACAGGAACATCAATGTGAACAAGGACTTGCGACCATCGGATCTTCCAGGTTCATTGAGGACGGACGGCAAGACACGGCGGGTCTCCGAAAATTCTTAGTCGGATAAGACCTCCTCTATATAGCTCATCGGCGTAGAAAACCGATTGATGGCACCCACTCAATCGACACTTGCCCACAAGCGACCTGTGATGGATGACGTCGATGCAGAGTGTGACTCTCTTCCAAACTCGGCTTCAGTTCGTCCTGACTCTCAGACACAGGAGGGCTTGATGTTGACAGTTGCTTTTGCGAAGCGCTAACTTGGCAGGCACCTGTAAGGTGGTCAAACTCAAGCAGGGACGAAAGGAGACTCGGAATGACGACGCGACTCACGGCAGAGCAACTGGAAGAGCTGCGCTCGGTCGACTCGCCCACGGTGGCCAACACCATCGAGGCCTTCAGGGTGCGGGACGACACCGAGGGATTTCTTGGGATGGATATCAAGTGCCTCACTTCGGAGTTCGGCGTCATGGTGGGATACGCCGTGACCGTGACGGCCGACAGCATGACGCCGGGTCGAGCCAGGAGCCGCCAGGGCCACGTGAAGGTCTTCGACGCCATCGCCGCAGCACCCAAGCCGGCTGTCATCGTGGTGAAAGACATCGGGCCGAAGCGCACCCACGCCTGCTTCCACGGCGACGTCCTTGCCACCCTTTCGAAGCGATTGGGCGCGGTAGGGATCGTGACCGACGGAGGCGTCCGGGACCTGGATGGGATCCGCCCCCTGGGATACCACGTCTTCGCAGCCGGCCTGGTGGTCGCCCACGGGACGTTCAACTTCATTGACGTGGGGATTCCCATCGAGGTGAGCGGCGTTCGCATCCAGTCCGGGGACCTCATCCACGGCGATGCGAGTGGCGTGACGACCATTCCCCTGGACATCGCCGACAAGGTCTATGGCGAATGCCTGAAACTGCGGGAGCGCGAGGCAGGCCTGCGGGACTACGCGCACAGCCGCGACTTCTCCCTGGAGGGGCTGAAGGCCAAGCTGCTGGGCCGGTGACAGCCGCGACGGCGGCGGATCGTCAATGCGGAATGCGGATTGCGGAATGTGGAATATTCTACAGGCGGACCTCGGCCAAAGATAGCCGGCGGAAGCGCCAGCTCACGATGGTGCTGCGCACGATCCAGTCGAGGAGCATTGCCCCCCAGACCACCGTCATCCCAAACTCCGTCCGCACCCCGCCGAAGTAGGCGGCAGGCAGGCGGACAAGCCACCCGCCGAAGACCGCAGCCAGCAGAACCACGTGGGTTTCACCGGCGCCCCGCAGTGCCCCCGACGTGACCATGGAGATGGCCAAGGGCAGCTGCAGGAGCCCCATTGCCGTGAGCAGCGGGACGCTGTACCCCAGAACCCCCGGGTCTGAGGTGAAGAGGACGACCCAGGTCCTGGGGGACACGATGAAGCTCACGCCGAAGGCCGTCATGATTGCCGCGGCCAGCAGGTTCGCCACGCGGGCGCACCGGCGCGCCCCGCCGGGATCCTTGGCCCCCAGCCGCTGCCCGACGAGCGCCGTGGCCGCCTTGGCGAAGCCGAGGCCCGGGAGAAACGACAGCGACTCGATGTTGAGGCCGACTTGGTGCGCGGCGTAGGCGGCCACGCCGAAGCCGATCACGATCCGGGCGTAGACCAGTTGCATCCCATGCGTGATCAAACGCTCCCCCACCGCCGGCAGGCCCACCCGGAGGATTCTCCAGAATTCCTGGAAGCCCCAGGCGTCCGATCGCTGCCCGAACAGTCCACGGCATTTCGCCCGCCAGAGAAGCCACGCGGCCCCCACCCCTTCGGAAAGCCCCGAGGCCAGGGCGGCGCCGACCACGCCCATGCGCGGAAGACCCGCCAGCCCAAAGACCAGTGGAACCGCCACCAGCACGTGAAGGACATTCACCCACACCATGGCGCGCAGCGGCGTCCGCGTGTCCCCCGCCCCCTGGAAGATCGCCGAGGCCAGGTGCAGGAAGACATAGGCCCCGAAGAGGTACCAGGTGATGTGCAGGTAATCCAGGGTGAGATCCAGGAGCCGTCCCTCGGCGCCCATGAACGCGGCGACGCCGCGCGAGAACAGGATGCCGGCACCGCCCAGGGTCACGGTGGCCACCAGACCGATCAGCACACTGGTGCGCACGGCCCAGGCGCGTCGCCACTCGTCCGTGGCCCCGGTGTGGAAGGCAACCATGACCGTGCTGCCGACCCCCAGCCCATAGACCAGGGCCATCATGAACATCAGCAGGAGTTGGGAGAGCCCCACCGCGGCCAGCTCTGCGGCGCCCAGCCGCCCCACCAGCAGCGCGTCCACGACGTTGACCCCGCGCTGCAACAGATCGCTGCCGACGATGGGGAGGGCCATGCGCAGGACGTTCCGGCGCAACTCGCGCTCATCGGCCCATTCGGCTAGCTTCGCCTCAGCCTGCCCGCAGAGGTTCATGCGCTCACGTGCTCCGACATACCGATCTCCTGACACAGCAAGGCCGCTCCCCGATTCCTCGGAGCGCGGCCTCGGATTGTACCACACCGCGTGCTTCTGTCCCGACTCAGAGATCCGTAGCATAAAACGGCGGCTCCAGGGGCGTCCCGAGCGCGCCGGGCCACACCCAACGCTCCGGGTTGGGTACCCGACCAGCCGGCGGGGCACCCATTGCCCGTTCGCGATGCAATGGGTCGTCGCCGTGGGGGAAAGGACCACAGTTGCCTTCTATGCCCGCACCCCACGGCGCGACGCGCCCGGACCCAGCGTCTGCGCTGGGTACCCGGGCGGCGGCGCCGGAGCAAGGCCGCCCGGTTCTCGACGAGGCCCCAGGCGCCGCGGAGCGGGCGCGGGGCGAAGGTCGGCGGAGTTCGGACACACATGACTAGCGTTCTCGCTTCTCGCCCTCTGTCAGAACTTGAGCAGGCCCCGCTCGATCCGGAACAGCCACTCCGGCGTCAGCGAGAACGCCATCTGGCTCAAGACCGTGAAATAATCGCTGACCAGCAAGAGGCCCAGGGCGATCAGGATGAGGCCGCTCACTCGCGTCACCAGCGGGAAGAATCGCTTGAACCGGTCGAAGAAGACCACGAACCGGTGGATGGCCAGCGCACTCACGAAGAACGGGATGGCGAGGCCGAGCGAATACGCCGCCAGCATCTTGATCCCGGTGCCGGCCGTCTGTGAGACCGAGGCCAGCGTCAGGATGGATCCGAGGATCGGGCCGATGCAGGGGGTCCAGCCGGCGGCAAAGGTGATGCCCACCGCGAGCGCCCCGAGATACCCCGCCGGCCGGTCCTTCAACTCCACCCGCCATTCCCGCATGAGGAACGGGATCCGCAACCAGCCGGCGACGTACAGCCCCATGAGGATGATGAAGACCCCGCCGATCTTCCGGATCAGGCCCTGCTGCCGGAACAACACCTGCCCCACCAGCGTCGCGCCTGCCCCCAGCGCGACGAACACGAGGGAGAAGCCCAGGATGAAGAGCAGGGAGTTGAGAAGGATAGCCCGCCGCGTTCGGGGGTTGGCCACCGTTCCCTGGACCTCTTCAAAGGACACGCCTGCAATGAAAGAGATGTACGAGGGGAGGAGCGGCAGGACGCAGGGCGAGAGAAACGACAGCATCCCGGCCGCCATGGCCACCACGATGTTCAGGTCAGGAGCCGGCATGGCTGTCCTTCCAAATGCAGAATGCGGAATGCCGGGCGAAGTATTTGCGGGCGTTGCTGCTGCTCCACTCTCGCGGCCCGAAGGCCCGCCACATGATCTTTCCGTCGCGTCCGATGAGGTAGGTGGCCGGAACCGGCCGGACGCTGTACGTATAGGCCACGGAGCCGTCCTTATCCAGCAGCGCGGGGAACGACAGCTTCAGTTCCTGTGTGAAGGCTTGGACGGTCTTGGCGCGCTCCCGGATGTCCACGGCCAGGACGACCAGCCCTTTGTCCTTGTAGGTCCGGTACAGCCGATCCATGGCCGGCATCTGCTCCCGGCAGGGCACGCACCAGGTGGCGAAAAAATTCAGGAACACCACCTTCCCCCGGAAGTCCTTCATCCGGATCATCTTCCCCGTGAGGTCCGGCAATGAAAAATCGGGTGCCTCCACCTGTTCACTGGGCATCTGCAAGCCCAGAGCTTTGATAGAGTGGGCTGTCGCGCCAGCCGGGTCCCCGAGCGCCAGGACCAGACCCATCGCCACCAGGACAAGCCGAACCCCCGTCGCATGCCCGCTGCATACAAAGACGGAAAGGGATCGCATTCGCGATGTCTCAGGCGACGGCGGCCTCGACCGAATCGCCCACGCGAATCTTCTGGCGATCCGCGAAGCCGGCTGGCACCTCGAGAACCAAATCGGCCGTGGCCGTGTAGACCCGTTCGGGTCCCGCCGAGGTGAGAGGTGGCGCGTGCTTTTCGATCGCCACGATCCGCCCGGCCTGGATCCAGATGATGTCCAGGGGAAACCGCATGTCCTTCATCCAGATGCTCACGGGGTGCGGGCGGTCATATACGAAGAGCATACCGTGACCAGGCTTGAGACCGGGCCGGCCGCTCAGCCCGCGGACCTGTTCCTCGACGGTGCGGGCCAGCTCGACCGTCAGCGTCACGCGGCCGGCGATCACCAGCGTGCCCGTGACGAGGGGCGGGTTCACCTCCACCGCCGGGGCGTGTGCGGCCCAGACCAGGGAGGCCACGAGGCCCAGCCAGATGCAGCCGCGATTCACCATCAGTCCTCGGGCAATTCGGCCAGCCGGGCGACAACCAACAGGGGCTTCCCATCCCGCAGGACGTCCACCCGAACGTCCTCGCCCGCTTTCTTTTTCTCGTCCAGGAAGGCCGTGAGGTCATCCACGCTTGCGATCTTCTGGCCGTCCAGGGCCACGATGATGTCGCCGCCTACGGCGAACATGAAGTTGCGGACGCGCACCCGCCGCTGCGCCCCCCGCAGGCCGGCCCGATCCGCCGGGCTGCCGGGAGCCACCTGGGCGATCATCACGCCCTCCTTCGCCGGCAGGCTCAGAGCACGAGCCAGGTCGGGTGTGATGTCCATACCGCTGATGCCGAGCCAGGGGTGGCTGGCCCGGCCCCGGGCGATGAGTTGGGGCAAGAGCTTTTTCGCCGTATTCACCGGAATGGCAAAGCCGATGCCGACCGAGCCGCCGCTGGGGGTGAAGATTGCCGTGTTGATCCCGATGACCTCCCCCAGGGAATTCAGGAGAGGCCCTCCGGAGTTGCCGGGATTGATGGCCGCGTCGGTCTGGATCACGTTGCGGATCTGCCGGCCCGTGTCCGACTTCAGGCTGCGGCCCAGGGCGCTCACTACGCCGCGGGTGACCGTGCGATCCAGCCCGAAGGGGTTCCCGATGGCAATGGCCATCTGACCCACCTGGAGCTGGGCCGAATCTCCCAGCCGGAGCGGCGTGAGCTTCTCCCGCGGAACATTGATCCGGATGACGGCGAGATCGTTGTTCGGGTCCCGACCGATCAGCTTGGCCGGCACCTTGCTCTTGTCGGCCAGCGTGACCTCCAGGCTGTCGGCATTCTCCACCACGTGGTTGTTGGTGAGGACGTATCCGCGGTCGTCCACCATGAAACCAGAGCCGGTCCCCCGCTCCGGGACGACCCGGAAGAAGAAATCCTGGCTTAGCACCGTGCTGGTGATGTGCACAACGCCGGGGCTCACGGCGCGATACACCCCGATGACGATCTCCTCCTCGGAGGTGAGGCCACTGGCAGGCCGGGCCGGACCCTCGCCGGGGAACGCCGGCCCGGCAAGGAGGAGGAACAGCAGGAAGAGCCAGCCGGCCCTCACAGGCAACCGACAGCGGGACGCGGCGCGCACGATGGACATTCCACGCTCCTCGAAGAGGCGGTGCGGACGACCAATCTTGATGGAGGAACCGACCCTTGTCAATGACGGCGGAACGCCTCTGGACCTGCGGTGAGGCCGGGAAAAACGTCGCAGCTGGCGCGGACGACGCGACACCGGGATGCGTTCCTCCGCGAAACGCTCACACGACGGGTGCGGCAGGGCGATCCTGCAGGGGACCTTTCGCGGGCGCGGACGTGCGCGAAGACGTCGTCGTGACGTCCTTGGGGGTGACCTGGACCCCCGCTTCGACTAGGGCCGGGAAAATCCCCCGCGCACGACAGAAACACGGCTGTACCCCGCCTGCATCAGCATCAGCGCCACCCGGGCGCTGGTCGCCTCGTCGGGTCAGTGGCAGTAGGCGACGACTTCGCCATCGGGCGCCACGCGCACTTGCAGGGCCGGGAGATTCGGCTGGTCGACATCATAGCGGACCGCGCCCGCAACTTGGACCGCGCTCCCCTCGAAAGAGCCGCCGCGGCGCGCGTCCACGAGCGTAAGTGCCGATCCCACCTCGAGCCGTCGCCGGATCTCGTCCGGGGCCATGCGCTGGACGCGCCCGTAGGCGCGCCGCAGCCGGCCCTTCACGGCCCTGCGTACCCCAAGAACAAGGAGGGCCATCCCCAGGCTGGCAATGAGGCCGACGCCCAGGGTCAGGCTCCGTGCGCCGAACCGCGGCTCGCGCTCTGCGCGCATCTGGGCCTCAGAGCGCAGCCGCATGAGGTCCGGGAACCCGGGCATGATCCGTTCCACCTCCTCGACGCTCCGAATGGCCCGCGCGTAGTCCCTCGCGAAATAGCTGTCGACCGCGCGCTCCCACTTCTGCGTGAAGGGGCTGTCCGTGGTCGGCGTGAGGGAGATCGCGCGGGCGAATTCCTGGACCGTCTCCACCGGGATGAGGAAGTTGAAGCCCTGAACGGCCTGATCGCCCTCCGGGGTGAGGGAGATAAAGGTGGCCACACCGACGACCTCGCCGCTCTGGTTGAACGCCGGCCCTCCACTGTTCCCCCAGGTGATGGCGGCATCCGTCTGGATCACGCGCCGGTCGGTGATGTCGATCTTGAAACCGGAAACGCGCCCGACCGTCACCGACGCCTCCAAAGCGGATTTCCGGCTGAGGAAATCGTTGTTCAGCACGACTCCCGGGTATCCGATGATGAAGAGCTGCTCTCCCAAATTCAGTCCGCTGCTGTTGGCCGCCAGGCGGACAGTCGGGAGGTTGTTCACCTCGATTTTCAGGATGGCCATATCCTTCCCGGACTGTTCCATCGCTCCCGCGCCGCCGCCCGCAACCACCTTGCCCGCCGGGGGGCGTTGGGATTGCGGGTGGGGCTGTACGCCTTCACCTCGGCCGCGTAGATCTTCCCGGTCGAGAGGTGCACCTGGAGCTTTTTGACCAGGCGAACCTGGTCCCGATTGGCGGGGTCGGAGACAATCTGCCGCAGGCGCTCCTTCCTCGCCCCCTCCGGCAGCATTGCGAGGGCCGGCCCGCAAGCCTGCTCTGCCGCCGCCTGCAGGAATCCTGCGGCGAGCTTCTTGGCGTTCATTTCGTAAAAACGCTCCACCACGTGACCGTTGGTGGCGATATAGCCATCCGGGTGAATGATGAAACCGCTGCCGGTCTCGTACAGCGGCTCGGGCTTCACCGTCCGGGCCTTTCCATCCCCGCAACGGACGGTTACCTCGGCGCCCACCTCGCTGCTGATCAGGACGACTGCGGGCTTTGCGCGAAGAATGTGCCTCTCCAGCTCAATCTCGCTCCGACCGGCCGGAAGCGCGGGCTCGGCCATCGCCAGAAGCATGCTGAGAGACAGGATAGGGCCCAGGATGCACAGGGCCCCAAGGCGAGAACGGTGTTCGGCGAACCACCCATAACCCATCATGGGCAACAAAATATCCAATGAGGCGAGAAAAGGCAAGTGGACCACGCCGGATGATTGTTAGCCCGGGTGCCCCTGCTGCCGGCCGAGATTCAGTCGGCCCGCGACTCCTGTCTCCATCCGACCTGCCCATTTGCCTTGACGGACGGCGCAAATTGGAATACCCGTGGGGGCAATGGCAACGAGCCTCGACACGGCAGACCAGCAGACACCGCGGGCCCGTCCGCTCCCCTGGTACGGGTGGGTGGCCCTCTTCACTCTCGTCGCGGGAGAACTCGGCCTGTTCCTCGGCGCCCTTACGGTGCAGGTCCTCTTCTACTGCATCGCCTGGTGGTCGTACATCGCGCTGGCGGATGCCTGGGTCTGGAGACGCCGGGGGCATTCCCTCCTGCGTGACCGGCCGCGGGAGTTTCTCGTCCTTGCCTTCTGGTCGGTTGCCGTCTGGAATCTGTTCGAGGTGTTCAACTTCCGCCTCCAGAACTGGTTCTACGTCAATGTGCCGACGCAGTCGCCCTGGGGCGCGATCTTCACCTTTTTCGCCTATGGCACGGTCGTCCCCGGGCTATTCGAGACCTACGATCTCCTGCGCGTATACGGCGTCGCCGAGGGGGTGCGCGTGCGGCCCTGGCGCATCCGGCCATCCGGTCTCGCCCTGTCGGTCGCGGTGGGGTTCGCGATGTTGCTCAGCCCCCTGCTCTGGCCACGCTACGCCTTCCCATGGATCTGGGGGTTCGTCGTCTTCCTCGGGGATCCCCTTTGTTACCGCGCCGGCCGGATTCGCGCGGAATCCCTGCTGGGCCAGTTCGAGCGGGGAGATCCCCGCCCTTTCATCCGGCTGCTCTTGTCCGGCCTCATTTGCGGGGGCCTGTGGGAGTTCTGGAACTTCTGGGCATACACGAAGTGGATCTACACCGTTCCGTTCTTCGAGGACCTCAAGTGGTTCGAGATGCCCCCCCTGGGTTTCCTCGGCTTCCCTCCCTTTGCCCTTGAATGCTACGTGCTCGTGAACCTCCTCAACCGGTTCCGCCGGGGGCGGGGATGGGAGGAACCCGGGCAGATCGGTCCTGGCGCCCCACGGCGCCTGGCAGTGCTGGCGGTCGTCCTCGCCTGCCTTTTCAACGTCGCGGTGTACGCCGGGATTGACCGCCTCACCGTGCAAAGCTACGTCCCGACATTGGCCGAGATGGATGGGGTGCCCGGGAATGTCGTGGATCGCCTGGCCCGCGCGGGGATCGTCTCCCCGCACGCCCTGCTCCAGCGGACGGCCACGGGGGACCGGCGTGCGGCGCTCGCCCGGCAGACCGGGATCACCGAGGATGAATTGGGGGTGGTCCGGACGGCGGCCCGGCTGGCCGACCTGAAAGGGCTCGGCGCCGCCCATTACAACGAGTTGAGGCGGCTCGGAATCGCGCGGGTCGAAGCGCTGGCATCACAGAATCCGGAAGCCCTTGCCGCCCGGTGGCAAAACGTCGCCGGAAGCAAACCCCCCACCCTGGCTCAGGTCAAAGTATGGGTTCGAGCTGCCCGCCAGCACCCGAACGACGCGTAATGCCCCGCCGTTTGGGGCGCACCGCTACGGCGTCACCTTCAGCCGGATGCGCCCGATGAGTTGATCATGGGCGGTGAGGACATCCACCGTCCACGATCCTGCCGGATCTTGCCCGAAATCCGTCTTCCGGGAATACGTCCGGAACCCGGTTCGCAGCCCTCCCCTGACGGGAGACAGCGCGATCCTCTCCACAACCGCTCCTTCCTTGCGCCAGACATGATAGATCGGCTCCCGGAGGCCCGCGGGTGCGGCCACCGCGGTGAGGGCCGCCACTCCGCCCCAGGCCCGGAGCTCCTCGGCGGGGAGACTCGAGACCGGCTGCACGGGCTCCAACCGGATCACCGCTCTGGCGAACGTCGCCCTGGTCAGATGCAGCGGCACGGGTGGGATCCAAACGCGCAGAGGCCAGAGGAGGAGCGCCAGGGCCGCGCCCCACATCCCCGCCCGGGCGAGCGCACCCCCCCACGACGGATCCGGCCCCCGGCGAAAGATTGGGGTCAGCGCCAGCATGCTGACCATGCCGCTCAAAAGGAGGCCCCAGGTGCTCGGCATGCGGAGCAGCGGGAAGGCGACATTCAGCGAGGCAAAGAGCCCGAACCCGAAGAGGAGGACCTCCATCCAGCGGAACCGGAGGACGATCGCCCGGTACCACGGGTCGATCGCCGTGATCAGGGCCGCGCTCGCCAGCGCCGCCAGGAACCATACGTTCGCAGACGTGAGCGTCGTGCTGGTATAGTAGATGGGCAGCAGGAACAAGAGCAAGCCGTGAAAGAGGGTCTGCACCGTGTAATCCACGACCAGGGAGATCGCTCGCCGACCGCGCGCCAGTAGCGACTGCCGGACCTCGGCAAGGGCCACTCCGGCCAGCCACAGCAGCAGGAGATAGCCGACGAACCAGGGAAAATACTCGATCCCTCTCCGAAAGACGAGGAGGGTCAGGACGCCAAGCACCAGAGAACCGGTGGAGATCCCCCACTTCTCGACCCAGCCGAGCCACGGGTATCGTGCCGTGAGGGCAGCCCACCTCTCTCGAACGATGTCCAGCCGGGTTGCGGTTAACACGGTGACCCGTTTCCCCACAGTTTGCCTCTTGACCGGGTCGGGCGTCCGACCTATCTTAAGGGTAGCTGACAAGTGCCACTACATCGTTGACACCACGGAGTGCCAAGACGTCGATGACAGCCGGTAACACGTTCCGACTTGCCGCGGGAGCGGGAAGCCTCCCATCCTGGGTCTCT
>Ga0315280_10008808_pt1 | contig 13139 bp, 12 predicted proteins | sample YL17G06_40_MG_FD_203697 | JGI IMG/M metagenome (GOLD analysis project Ga0315280, IMG submission 203697) | Sediment microbial communities from Yellowstone Lake, YNP, Wyoming, USA - YL17G06_40 | ecosystem: Environmental > Aquatic > Freshwater > Lake > Sediment | place: USA: Wyoming | collected...
GGTCCACGACCAGTTCGGCCGCCACGAGGCCGTTTGGGTGCCGTACTGGGAGAGCGAAAAGCGGAAGCTGGTCTCGGCCGACCCGCCGGGCGTGAAAGTGAGCCTCCACAACCGCCCCGGCCGGGGGCTGCTGGCCGTGGTGGCCAACACCGGCCGCGACGCCTGCCAGGCGCGGGTCGCCTTCGACCTCGGCCCCAAAGGGCTCGATCAGCCGACGAGCCTCACGGCCTACGACGTCGTGGCCCAGCGCGAAATCCCCTTCTCCTCCGGCCGGCTGGAAGTGCCGCTCGGATCGCTGGAATACAGCGTCGTGTGGCTCAGGCCGAAATAGCTGCCGCGCCGTTACTGCGTCGACAAGCGCTTGCGCGCACAGAGCAAGAGTCCGGTTTCCGAACATTGTACGCGTCGAGAGCAGACTCCTTCATGCGCGGAGCAATCGGCGACTCGGATGCCACAGTCCGGAATCAGGCACTTCCGATCACGACGGTGGTTTCAAGAAACGCGTTTGTAGCGAAAAGGCAACAGGAATCGTGCTTACCGATGACAGTCAAAGGCGAGCTATCGCCGAGTCGATAAGGCGAGTATGGGCCTCGACTTGATACCGAGAAAACTGCAAGCGAAGTACCGGTTTGAGGATCGGGAGCACGCTTGCGCCATTCTGGCAGCAGACTTTCCCAACGAGTGGAAAGACTTGCTGGATTGCCTGGAGGCCTTCCGCCTAAGGCGAAGCGACATCATCAAAGGCGGCGGCGGCTTGCCGAACATCCCTCAGACCATTGATGGCTTCCTGCAAGTCCGAAGTTGGGAGACCAGGAAGTTCGACATTGAAATCGTGGTGGACCGGACGCCGTACCCCACACCTACCCACAAGATTGACAATTTCAAGAACCGAGTCGGCGTCGAAGTCGAGTGGAACAACAAGACGGAATTCTATGACCGTGACCTCAACAATTTCCGGCTCCTGCACCAGTTGCACGTACTTTCCGTAGGCGTGATGATCACGCGCCAGTCCGAGCTGCAGGAGCTGTTCGACACGCTGGGCATCGGAAAGAAATACGGCCCCTCAACCACGCATTGGAACAAACTCATTCCCAAAGTAAACGGTGGAGGAGCTGGCGGTTGCCCTTTGCTCTTGGTCGGGCTTGGGACGGGGTGCTACGACGCCCATTCTTAGTCCCGGCTCCGCTGTAGGCGGGGTAGAAGGGTCGCGTCTCCAAATAGGTATCAATCTCGTCGCCCCATTGCGTCCATCGCTTGATGCGCTCACGGGCAAATAGCTCCAAGTACGGGCCGGGGCTGCACGCCTCAATAATCTCGTAAATCTCCTCCGGCTTGCGTGAGTGCTCGCGTTTGCGGGTCGCTACCAGGTTGACTTGTGTGCGCCCGGGCCTCAGGGTCCTCATCGTCCCTTTTACACCAAACAGCAACAGCTCGGTTACGTTGCGGAAGTAGAAACCGACGCCCCGCCCGTCGGGGCCGCAATCCTTCCGAATCTTGAACCAAACAATGTTCGTCTTGTAGGTGAACCCCCACGCCTCCATCACTTCCAGCCCCTCCCTTAGGAGCGCGTTCGGGACCCACAGATACAGATGGCTTGGGGTCCTCGCATGCGTCGCCACAGGGAGGGCCTTGATTTCAGCGACGGTCATTGTTCGATAGCGGTGCAACCGTCGGTGCTCAGGGGCCATCTTTCCTGTGCGGTTCTGGAACCTCCAAGGCGGGTCAACCAGAATTGTGGAAAACGTCCCAGTCAATCCGGGCAGCCCGTCCATGTTCCCCTCCTTCCATTGGTCTCGATATCCATTCTCTACGCCGGCCCTTTCCCTTCGTGCCTATTATCCGCGCACCTAGCGCCACTCGCAAGAGCACCGGCCTGGGACGAACCCGACAAAAACAAACCACACCCCAAAACGGGCTTGGCAGCCGCCGCTCCCTCACGGCTTGCCGCGGGGGACTCGGCGGCCTTGAGCTCCTCGACGTGCCGCGCGACAACGGCCTGGGTAAAACCGGTCAGTTGCCGCGGCCGAACACCAGCGCGATCAGGCCGACCAGAACCGCCACCATCGCGGTACACACGAGCGTGATCGCGGCCATGACGAACAGGCGTGGAGCTGCTCGGCGGGCCGCGGCGCGACCCACCGGCGGGGGCGGCGGCACGGGGACGTAACCCGGCGGGCGGGCGGGCCTCCGCGGGCCTTCCCAGCCGGTGACCATCCCCGGCGCCGGCTCGGCCAAGCCCAACTCGGCTCGCAGCCGGGCATCGTAAATCGCCTTCTTCTCGGCGTTGAGCAGGCACACTTTGGCCGCAGCCAGCTCGTTCAAGAGCCGCTGCGAAAGCCGGGCATTGGGGCCGGCCTGGAAAGTGCGGACGTGGGACATCTGCCGGTCCGCCGCGTTGGCCACCACCTCCGGATCGCTCTCGAAAAGCTCCACGCCCAGGAGGCGATAATGGTTCGGCGGACGGTGCGGATCGCGGATGCCGAGCCACTGGAGGTAGGGATCGAAAGCTTCCGGCATGGCCGCCCCGGTCCTGCCGGCCGTCGTCCGGCATTTTTTCTCGGTGAAGACACCCCTGCAACTCTATTATGCAGACTGCCTGATGGTGGGCAAGGAGCCCCAAGATGGCGGGTGTCTCTCCCATGCAGCGCGTGGGCATGCCGGCGTTTGGGCCACGGCCTTGCAGGGCGGTGGGTGGCACGCCCTCAGCGGAGCGAAGGGCGTGGTCCTGCGTCCTGAGCCACGCCCTTGCACGGCGTGCCACCGGCCGCCCTAGGGCGTGCCACCCGGTCTGCTCTTCCCTCGTTACGACGCTCCGCGTCGTAACGCAAGCCGAGGACGCTCCGCGTCCTCGCAGGCATGCAACCGTATGGCTCGCAACGAGTTCCGTCGAAGAGCCCCAGAGCGGCCCGGGCAGTGCGTTCCCACGCAGACAGTGCGTTCCCACGCAGAGCGTGGGAACGAGATGAACGCCTTGCGGCTAAAGAACTTGCGGCTGTAGCGGCAAGAAATCCTCGAAATCGGTCTTGAAACCGCCTGCCAGGCTGGTACAATGCATTACTGCATTAGGCCACTAATGCACAAAGGAGGCTGACGTGAAGATCGACCCCAGAAGTCACGTCCCCATCTACTTGCAGATTGCCGAAGGGGTCCGCGCGGCCCTGGCGGCGGGGCTGTATCGGCCCGGCGAGGCCCTGCCGTCGCTCCGGGCGATGGCCATCGACGTCCAGGTAAACCCCAACACGGTCCAGCGGGCGTACGACCAGTTGGAGCGCGAAGGCATGATCTACTCGCGGCGGGGCAAGGGCCTGTTCGTCGCCGAGCAAGGGACGACCTCCGCCCAAACGCACACGCAGCAGGCCGTCCGCCGCGCGTTTGACGAGGGGATCCGGGCCGCACGGGCGGCCGGCATGAGCGCCGAACAACTGCGGCAGATCTTCGACGCGGCAATCAATCGCACGGCCCAAGCAGGGAGTTAACGGCCATGAGCAGCCCAGCAGACCACGAAGCGGCCATCGAGCTTGTGGGCCTGACCAAGCGGTTCGGCCGCACGTTGGCCGTCGACAATCTCTCCCTCCAGGTCGCCCGCGGGAGCACGTTCGGCCTGATCGGTCCGAACGGGGCGGGCAAGAGCACCACGATCAGGATGCTGATGGGCGTGCTTTCGCCCACGGCCGGGAAGGCCCGCGTGCTGGGCATGGACGTGCTGGCCGAACCGCTGCGGCTCAAGCAGCGCGTCGGCTACGTCCCGGAAACGCACCACGAGTACCGCTGGATGCGGGTCGAGGAGGTGATCGGCTTCTGCCGATCGGTCTACGCGTCGTGGAACGACGAGACCTGCCGGCAGATGCTCGACCTGTTCGCCCTGGATCCCCGCAAGAAGGTGAAGCACCTGTCGAAGGGGATGCTGGCGAAGCTCTCGCTCTTGTTGGCCGTGTCGCACGAGCCGGAGCTGCTGGTGCTCGACGAGCCGATGGCCGGCCTGGACCCGATTGCCCGCGAGGAGTTCCTCGAGGGCGTGCTGCGGATCCTCTGCGACCGCGGGCAGACTGTGCTCTTTTCGACCAACGTGCTCGACGACGTGCAGCGATTGGCCGACACGGTGGGCATCCTCAACAAGGGCCGCCTGCTTGTGCAGCGCAACATCGAGGAGCTGCTGAGCACGACCAAGCGGATCCGGGCGACGCTCGGCGACGGCGGCCGGCCGGGGCACGTGCCCGCCGGCACGATCTGGCAGCGGGTCCAGGGACGCGAGTGGCTGGTCACCGTCGGCGACTTCTCTCCCGACAAGGTCCACGAGATCCGCGCGCAAGGCGCCGTCGAACACGTCGAGGTGATCGACATCGGGCTGGAGGACCTCTTCAAGGACTTCATCAGAGGACAAAGGGCCGGATCATGAAATGGCTCATCTGGAAAGAGTATCGGCTGAATCGGCTGATCCTGATCGTGGGTGCGGTCCTGCTGGTCGCGCCGCACGTCGTGGCCCTCGTTCTTGCCCTGCGCGGGGTGGGACCGGTCAGGGAAGGAGGCTTGTCGAGGTTGCAGATGAACCTCCTGCTCTCGGCGGTCTGGAGCCTCGTGCTCTCCCAAGTCACGCTGGCCCTGCTGGGCGGGCACGCGATCGCCTGCGAGCGGGCCGATCGCTCCGCGGAGTTCCTCGCCTATCTGCCCGTGGCGCGGAGCAGGATCCTGGCGGGCAAGCTTGTGGTGGCGCTCGCGGCCGCGGCGATCATTTGGGTCCCGAACCTGTTGATCGTGCTCTGGACCTCCACCTGTGGGCCGCGTGCGGTCGCGGTCGTCGCCCACGAGATGTGGCCCTTCCTCGGCGCGGTCGCAATCACCGGACTGGCATTCTTTGGCATCTCGTGGCTGCTCTCGTCCATGCTGGAAAGCCCGACCTTTTCCATCTGCGGCGGGCTAGTCACGCCCTATCTGGTTCTGATGGCATTCGTCTTGTTGGTGTGGTGGTTCGACTGGCCAGGGGGCGTGCTCGCGTGGGGCTACTGGGTCACCTGCCTAGTGCTTGCCTTGGCGTGTTTCGCGGCGGGCACGCGGTATTACCTTCGCCGCGTGGAGCCCTAGTCGAGCACTTTGATGCGGGCGTTGCGGATCTGGACGCGGTCGTCGCCGCGGCTGAGCTCCTGGAAGCCGATGTGGCCCCGCCGCGGCCGGTCCTTGATCGGCGGGGCGAGGCTGCCGTCGTGCCGCTTGACCTTCTGCTGTTGCTTGCCCAGATCGAGGTCGTGGATCAACTCGCCGTTGAGGGTTGCCTTGAGCCGCGACCCGATCAGGGTGATCTCGACGCGGTTCCACTCCGTGGGCTTGTAGACCTGCTTGCGGGGCGCGACGGCCCGGTAGAGGCCGCCCGTGAGTTCCGAGTCCTTGGCCTGGGGGTTATAGCGGAGGTCGGCCATTTGCAGCTCCATCCCGTCGAAGGCGGGATCGCCGTAGAGCGGGGCGCGGAGCGCGCAGCCGCTGTTGCCCAGCGGACCGAGCTTGAACTCGTAGCGGAGGGTGAAATCACCGTACACCTTCTCGCTCACCAGCCAGGTGCCGCGCGACTGACTGCCGTGGAGCACGCCCCCCTTGACGGTCCAGCCGACGCCCGGGTCGGCCGGCTTGCGGAGATCGTCCCAGCGGCGGACGAGCCAACCTTTGGGGGCCCCATCTTCGGGAAAGAGCGCGACGAACCCCTGTTCCGGCTTGTCCGCGGCGATCGCTCTGCCGCCTGGGCCAAGGGATGCAACGACTGCGAAGAGCACCAGGGCGGCGACGGTCCCGAACGAGCCGGGGGCCGTCCGGCCGCTGAGCGGCGCTGCCCATGAAATCCCGCAAGGACCGCAAGAGGTTTTGTAGAGCGATGCCATGTTGGGGTTCTCCCGATGCTAGAGGTTTGGTGGTGAGGTTTGACGACTCCGGGAATCCAGTAGGACCGGCGTCTCGCCGGTCCGGGGGGAGTCTACCCAGGCTGTGGGGCCGGGCGAGACGCCCGTCCTACTCACGGTCGGTTGGAGCCGCGCTGCGGCAAACGGATTTCCGCACGGCGGCATTTTACCCATTGCGAGGGGTCCTGGCAAGGGCCTGTTGAAGTCGCCGCGAAGAGCCAGTAGAATCGTCGTATCCCACCGAGTTTGAGCACTCCCCTTTTTGGTAATTCGCAGGAGACCGTCCCATGAGTGAATGTTCGCGGAGAGATTTTGTTGTCCGCTCGGCGGCTGCGTTGGCGCTCGGGTCCCAGGGGCTTGCGGCCAAGGCCGCGGCGGCGGAAGGGCCCGCCGCCATGACGATCGCCAAGTGGACCGGTCCCAAGCAGCTCAGCGCCGAGGAGTTGAAGCAGGCCGCCGTCAAGCTGACCGAGAAGGCGCTGGAGGGCCTGGGGGGCTTGAAGCGGTTTGTGAGCCCGGGGTCGGTGGTCTGGGTCAAGCCGAACATCGGCTGGGACCGCACGCCGGAGCTGGCCGCCAACACCAATCCCGACGTCGTGGCCACGGTCATCCGGCTCTGCTTCGAGGCCGGGGCCAAGAAGGTCCGCGTGGGGGACAACCCCTGCGACATGGCCGCCAAGACCTACCCGGCCAGCGGCATCCCCGATGCGGCCAAGAAAGCCGGGGCCGAGGTCCTCTTCCTTGACAAGAGCCGTTTCCGCGACACGCCGATCCACGGCGAGCGGGTCAAGAGCATCCCCATTTTTCCGGGAATCCTCGAGGCGGACCTGGTGATCAACGTCCCCATCGTCAAGCATCACCGCCTGGCCACCTCGACCCTTTGCATGAAGAACTACATGGGGGTGATCGAGAAGCGAAACGTTTTCCACCAGGCGATCGCCGAGTGCCTGGTCGACATCACGCGGTTCATGAAGCCCCCGATCTGCATCCTGGATGCGGTCCGCATCCTCAAGGCCAACGGGCCGAAGGGGGGTAATCTCAAGGACGTCGAGCTGACGATGACGCTGGCCGCCGGCACCGACATCATCGCCCTGGACGCCTGGGGCGCGGAGGTGATGGGCAAGCGGCCGGACGAGGTGGGCGCGATCGTCAAGGGCGCGGAGGCCGGGCTGGGCAAGATCGACTACAAGGCCATCGCCAAGGAGATCGCCGTTTCATGAGCCGCGGCCGCCGATGGTGGACCGCCGCGCGGACCCGGCGGGTGGTGCAGTTGGCGTGCCTGGCGGTATTCTTCGGGCTGGTGCTGGCGGCCCGGCTCCAACCGGGGAGCGACGGGCCCAGCCCGCTGGTGAAGCTCTTTGTGGCGATCGATCCGCTCGTGCTGGCGGCCACCGCCCTGGCGGCGCACGCCGTGCCGCGGATCCTGCTCTGGTCGCTGGCGGTCCTGGCGGTGACGGTGGTGTTGGGCCGGGTCTTCTGCGGCTGGGTCTGCCCGATGGGTACGATCCACGCCGTGGCCAGCCGGCTGTTTGGCCGCCGCGACCGCCAGCGGCGCCAGCACTGGTCGCGCTGGCAGTTGGCCAAGTATTACCTGCTGGCCGCGTTTCTGGCGGGGGCGATTTTCGGGCTCCACTGGGTCGTGGTGCTGGACCCGATCGTCTGGCTCACCCGGACCACGACCACCGCGCTGGTGCCCGCCGCACGCTGGGCGGTCGAGGAGAGTTCGACGGCGGTCTTCCGGGCGGATCCGGGGATCGGGCCGGTCCGCGTCGCCGGGCTCTCCGACCCGGCCGCGGAATTCCTCCGCGACCACGTGTTCCAGACCCCGGGCCAGGACATCCTCAATCACCAGGCGTTTGTGGGCGGGGGGCTGATCTTCGCAGTGTTCCTGGCGGCGGTGGCCCTCAACGCCCTGCGGCCGCGCTTCTGGTGCCGCTATCTCTGTCCGCTCGGGGCCCTGTTGGGGGTTTTTGCCTGGCGGCCGCTGGTGCGGCGGAAGACCGCGGCGGCGACGTGCAATCACTGCGACCTGTGCGGCCTGGCGTGCCACGGGGCGGCCGCCGCGGCGCCCGGCGACCAGTGGAAGGCCGCCGAGTGCTTCGGCTGCTTGAACTGCACCGACTCCTGCCGCCGCGACAGCCTGCACTTCGGCCTGGCGACGCCCTGGCGGAGGGAGCCCAGCGAGAACTCGATCGACCTGGGAAAGCGGGCCCTGCTCGGGTCCGCGGTAGGCGGGGTGGTCCTGCTGGCGGCGATGCGGGTCAATCCGCAGTCCCGCGGCAAGGTCTATCATCCGCTCCTGATCCGCCCCCCCGGCTCGCGGCCCGAGGACGAGTTCCTCCGGCGCTGCCTGGCGTGCGGGCTGTGCATGAAGGTTTGTCCCACGGGCGGGCTCCACCCCACGCTCGCCGAGGCCGGGCTGGAGGGCCTCTGGACGCCGCGGCTGGTGCCGCAGATCGGCTACTGCGACTACAACTGCAACCTCTGCGGCCAGGTCTGCCCCACCGAGGCGATCGCCCCGCTTTCGCTGGAGGAGAAGCACGCCACCAGGATCGGCCTGGCCTCGTTCGACGTCACCCGCTGTATCCCCTACGCCTACGGCCGGGACTGCATGGTCTGCGAGGAGCACTGCCCGATCCCCGACAAGGCGATCTACAGCCTGGACGTCCAGATCCTGGACCGCAACGGCAATCCGACGTCGATCAAGCAGCCGCACGTGGATCCGGAGAAGTGCATCGGCTGCGGGGTCTGCGAGTACGTCTGCCCGTTCGAGGACCGGCCGGGGATCCGGGTCACGAGCGCCAACGAGAGCCGCCACCCCGCCGACCCCGGCCGGCGGCCCTTGGGCAACCAGCCGATCCTCCCCTCCAGCGACGACGACTACCCCGAGTAGTCCGACACGCCTTACTCGTCGGGAGCCATGGCCAAGCTTGCTTGGCCATGCCGCCTCGACAACATGCCCACGACAAGCGTGGGCATGGCACCCGACGCTGGCGTTCCCACGCGGGAGCGTGGGAACGAGATGCGTAGAGACGCATTGGCGCCAGCAGTGCCAGCAGCGATAGCGGGCAATTGCGGGAAACTTGCCTTTTCGGCCGGGCACATTTTGGGTACATTCTTGCCAGTCACAGCTAACGGCAGGACGTCACGGAGGCAACAGGAGGTTGCGGCCATGACTGTGCGACCCCTTCCTCGGGAGGTCAAGAGGCTCGTCGCGCGGACCTTGCTGGAACTCGGCGCGGCGACGCCCAGCTTGTTCAAGCTCAAAGAGACGATCGTGGTCCGCGACGGCCACTGCGTCGCCCGGGCCTATCGCGCCGGCGGCCTGAAGGCCGTCTGGCTGATCGACCAGGGCATCCTCCGCTTTCACGACGCACAGGGGAACACCCTGCGGACGATCAACCTGCTGGAAAAGCTCGTGCCGCAGGTCGTGGCGGCGTAGCAGGTCGTGCGCGGGCCGTCAGCTTTCAGCCGTCAGCTTTCAGCCTCGCAAACGTTGACGCAACGGTCAGTTGCGAACAGCGCCCGCACCATGTCACCACTTAGCCGATGGCTGAGAGCTGATGGCTCTTTCTGGAAACGCTCTTCAGTCGGGCAGTTCGAGGATGCGGAAGTCGTCGAAGCGGATCCAGTGCTCGGCACTGGGCGGGCCGTTGTAGCACTGGATGCTGACCTGGTCCTTGCCCGGCGGAGGCAGCTTGCCGCAAGCGGCGGTCTTGAACTGGCCCTTCGCGTCGGGGCGGAACTGGGCCGTAAAGCCGTCGGCCGTCACCACCAGGCGGAGCTGGACCGACTTGCTATCCATGGGCACCTTGCCGGGGATGATATAGAGCCCGCCGTCGATCAGCTCCTTGACCAGCTTGAAGACCGGCTTGCCGTCGATGTACCAGGTGATCCCGGCCTGCTCGTACTGCTGGATGGGGCGGGTGAGATTGGTGACGGTGACCTCAACGGCGAACTTGCCTTTGCGGCGGTCGGGGGCGGGCCGGACCAGGGCGTTCTTGACGGTGGGGGCCACGCCCGGCTCGACGCGGATTTCCAACGCCTTCTCGCGGATCCGCCACGCCCCCGGGTTCTCCCGCAGCCAGGTCCAGCCCGCGGCCGGCTTGGCATCGAACCGGTCCTCGAAGATCACCTTCGGCTCGGCCGCCTCCAGCGAGACGGCCAGCAAGAAGGCCAGTACGGCGCTCCCCGCGATCGATCGCTTCATGGCAAGGCTCCTTGTTATGAATGGCGTTTGTTTTTCCGCGATTGAGGAAAAGGGTACCACGGCGGGGGCCGAGATTCCACCGGGCGTGACAAGTTTTCCCGGCGCTCCCGAGGGTGGCTGGGGCAAAGCGTGGGGTGGCTGGGGCAAAGCGAAGCGGTGCCCCAGCGCCGCCGGACCGGCGAGACGCCGGTCCTACTGGGCTCAGGCGATCTTTCCCACCGCCGCCAGGTAGATCGTGAACTCGTCCTTGCCATCCACCCGCAGCAGTTGATCCATCCGCTCCTGGTCATAAGCGGCCACCGCGCAGGCGCCCGCTCCGATGGCCTCGCAGGCCAGGTAGAGGTTCTGGCAGACGTGGCCGGCGTCCAGGGCGATGGCCTTGTGTGCGGCGGCGTCGTAGCGCCATTCCATGCGGTAGGGGATCGTCGTCCAGAGCAGCGCCACGGCGGCCGTGCCGAGGAACGACTGCCCGAGGGCGGCCTGGACGAGCCTCCCCGCCGCCTGGTCGTCGCGGAACTCCAAGATCAGCTCGTGCTCCAGCGGAAGGTAGCGGTAGAACCCCGGCTCCAACCCGGTCACGTTCAGCACGCCCAGGTAGGTTTCCAAGGCGTGGCGGGCCCCGGCGGAGGGGACGGTCCGCAGCGCGGTCCCCGCGTCCACCACCTCGCGGATGCCCTGGGTGGCCCAAAGCAAAAACGAGAGCTCGTCCAGGCTTAGCGCCTGGCGGGTGAAGCTCCGGCGGCTCTGGCGACGGGCGATTGCCGCCTCCAGGTCGCAGGGCTTGACGTTCCAGCGGCCGCGAGGGGCCAGCCCGATCCGCGTCGCCCCGGCGGGAAAGGGTTTTTCCAGCGGGGGCGGCGGCACGCCGCGGTGCTGATCGGTCCGCGAGAAATCGATCGTCCGCCGCACGGTGTCCTTGAGGAAATAGCGATTGCGATCGCGCAACGATTCCTCCATGGCGGTTTCTCCTCTCTAGGGCGTTTTCTCAAAGTGGCAGCGCCGCGCGCGCGTGGGCAAAGCGGCGGGCAAGCCCGCCCGCTACACGAATGCTCACGGAATGCCCTCGCGCGTGGGCATGGCACCCAAGCACGGCACCCAGCTTATTTCCGCACCCTGAAGCTGCGGACGGCGGTCTTCTTCTTGCCGGCGTGCTCGGCCTCGATGCGGATCTCGGCGCCGGTGCGGGCCGAGAACGCGCCGTGGGCCCGGACTTCCACGCGGTTGCCGTTGACCTTCACCGTCGCGCCCGGCACGGTGACGCCGCGGACTTCCACGGCGATCGGGCCTTCCATGAGCGTCACGTTTTCGGGCGGCTCGGTCTCGACCAGGAGGGCCGGCTGCTGGGCCAAAGCGACGATCTCGTCGGCCACTTTTCGGCGGACGGCGGCGATCCGTGCCGGGTCCTTCTCCGTGTCAGGGATCGCGGGCACCACGAAGCGGGCGAGCTCGACAGCCCGCCGCCGCGGGTCGACCCAGGAGGCCGCCGGCCCCAGCCGTTGCTTGACCGCGGCGGTCTGCTCGGCCAGCAGGTGCAAGTACTCGAAATCCTCCAGGCTCTCCCGCTGGATCTCCCAGCGGATCGAATCCAGCGGCCCCTGCGAGCCGGGGTAGATCACGTGCGTGTCTCCCGGCGGGAGCCGGTCGCTGGGGGTGCCGAAGGGCTCCTTGCCCCAGAAGTTCAAGCCCCAGTGGAGATAGCCCGCCAGGTTCTCGGAGAAGTTCATCCAGTGGAGGACCCGCACGCGGCTCAGCGGATAGTCGAGAAAGCGGTTCGGATAGAAGTTGCCGTAGGGGTTGCAGCAGATATAGAACCAGAACTCGCCGTCGGCGCGGCGGGCCTCGTAGGCCTCGCGCCAGCGGTCGAAGTGGATCAACTGCGGCACCCAGACCTCCAAGGCCCCGGTGCAGTCGATCGTCTCGATGGCCTCGATCCGCCGCAGCCGGGGGGCGGCCCGGTGGACCTGCTCGGAGATCTTCCGCCAGGAGGCGAGGTTACCGAGGATCGGCTCGTCGCCGACGTGGATCATCGACTTGGCGAGCCAGCCCCGCTGATCGAGGTGCTTCTCCAAGTCGGCCAAGAGGGGCAGCAGCCCTTCCTCCGCGCCGAGCGTCACGCGCTTGCCGCTCTTGCGATCTAGTGCCCGGACGTTCGTCAATTGGAACTCGCTTCCCCAGCCCTTCTTGCCGCCGCCGACGTGTCCGATCTCAATCCGGTCGGCCACGCCCGCCCGCCCGAACAGCTCGACGAAGCGATCGAACCGGCGATAGTCGAACTCCAGCTTGCCGTCCGCCTCCCGGGCCACCTCGATCAGCGTCCACGGAACGAGGACGACATTCTGCCGGTGGGCCGCCATGTCTCGCGCGTAGCGGTCGAGCATCGACCAGAAGGGCTCGGACCAGAGCTCGACCTTGTGCGCGGTGGCGATGTTGTTGAGATTGAACCAGTTGGTGACGAGCACGTGCCGCTCGTCGGGCAGGGTGAAGGGCTCGACCGCCAGCTCGATCGGGAGCGTGGCCCGACTGGAGCCGGCGATCACCGCCGCCTCGCCCCGGTACTGCCCGGGCGCCGCGTCCTTCGGCACGTAGACCGTCAGCCACACCGGCTGCGTGGCTCCCGCGGGGAGGTCCAGGGTGCGGTCCTCGAGCAGCGGGTCGGGCACCTCGCACGGTGCCGCGCGGAGGCGGATCGCCTCGCTTCGCGGCGTGTTCTTCGCGAGCGGGATGAAGCCGACGAAGTTCCAGCAGAGGTGCTCCCCGCCGATCACCCCTTTTCCGTCGCTGTGGCGGAGCGGCGAGAGCTCGACTCGCACTCCCTTGAGCGGCGCCGACGGTCGGATGGCGATCTGGCCGGGCTCGTATTCGTTCCGCGCGGCCCGCAGGGTGACTGCGCCGGGAGCGCCGCCCGCCCGCGCGTCGCGGAAGACCTTGACGTGGGGGTCAACCGCCCAGATTGTCAGCGGGAGGGCATCTCCGGCTTCGCTGGCGGGCGGCGTGGTGGCAAGTCCCAGAACCACAATGACAAGCGATACGACCTTCAAGGTTCGTTG
>Ga0315280_10008809_pt1 | contig 13138 bp, 21 predicted proteins | sample YL17G06_40_MG_FD_203697 | JGI IMG/M metagenome (GOLD analysis project Ga0315280, IMG submission 203697) | Sediment microbial communities from Yellowstone Lake, YNP, Wyoming, USA - YL17G06_40 | ecosystem: Environmental > Aquatic > Freshwater > Lake > Sediment | place: USA: Wyoming | collected...
GCGTTTTAAAGAACAGCTCTTGGGCTAATTTCTCTAGTTGTTGTTCTTCGGCTTGAGTTAAACCCTTTTCTTTTGCTACATAATCGTCAATCATTAAAGCGTATTTGAGGGCTACTCGCACGGCTCTTGGATCTAAGCCTTGTATGAAAGCTTTTGCTCGTAAGTCTCTAACCAAAAGCAAAGCCGATTTCAAATGCAACTCCCACAGGTCGCTCATGTTTATTCCTCTGTTGGTGTGTATTTTCCTATGCGGAGTAGTTTTTCCAGTTCGTCTTGTGAGAGTAGCCAGAAGGTGGCTGGCACGATGGCGTAGTCTTCTCTTCTAGCTTGATTGTAATCGTAGTCATACACTTCAAACTTTAGTGTTTGTCCTTCTTTGGCTTCGGTTTTTGGTGGCGACTTGACTGTTTTTCCTTGTTCTAGGCGCTTGTGCCATTGGACACCCCACTCCCAGCGGGATTCGCCAGCAGTTTTGGCGCCTTCGTATGGTGGTTTCTCCATGCCTGAGGTTAAGAGCGGAATTGCGTAGCCTACTTTGGCTACCCATGCTCGTAAGAGTTTGTTTGCTAGGGTTTTCACTTTTTCTTGCACTGTTTCGGCTGTGTGGCATTGGCCTTCCATGTGGGCTTCTAAATGTCTTTCGGCTCCGGGAAGCGTGTAGGCGTAGTAGATGACGTAGACGAATTGTTTCCATAGGGCTGGGAGTTCGGCGATGATTTCTGTTATCCAGTAGCGTATTCTGGCTATTCTGCGCCTTTTGGCTGCTATCCAGCCTGTCATGGTGCGGTGTGGCGTTGGGAATCTTATGTGCCATGCTCTTTCTCGGGCTATGCGTTCTGTTTCTTTTTCTTCCATGAGCAATACGGCTAGGCTGTCTTCGACTGTGCTGACGTTTTTGCGGATGACTTCTGCTCTGCGGGTTTGGTCTTCTGTTGCTAGGTGAGGCAACGTGTCTCGGACTTCTCTTTTCCATGCTCTCAGTTGGGTTAGCCATAGACGTGTGAGCCAGCTTCTTCGGCGTTCCTTGTACCAGTGGAGCCAGTAAGTCCAAATGCCTAAGAGTGTTGGTCGTTCTCGGAGCATCCGCTCAAAATAGGCTATCCGCTCTTCGCTGTAACTGATTTGTCGCCTCGCCTCTGCCTCAGCCATAAGAATCACTAAGACTAACTTATAATTCGGTTTTGCCCTTCTCTTTGAGTTCTTTAAGGCGTTGCTCTGCCTGCCTCCTTTCTATTAGTCTCTTGAGGGCTTTCTTGCAAGCTGTACAGTTGTCGGGGCTATCATCGTTGCCCTGTTCTTTTGGTCCATGATAGAAACCGTACTTGTTGCAGAGACTCATGCCATTCTTTAGAAAGTAGTGCGCCTTGTTGCTTCTTGTTGGAAATCCCCAACCCTCTTCGCTCACTGTTTTGTCTTCGCCTCCATCTGATTAACTAACAATTTTACTTGTTGTTTCAGCAGGATATCACTTCCTATGGCTAGTCCGAGCGTTGAGAACAGGGGTAGAAGTATGACAACGGGGTTTCTAGGCTTCAGTTTGTAGACTTTTAAAGTTCCCTCTTGTTCATACTTGATTTCTACGGTTCCATTTTTGAATATGACAGTGCTGAACACGACTTCACTGCTCATTTTTTTGTCGTCTCCTTTCTAGGCATTCCACGCTCGTCAATATACATCCCTAGACGCTCTGCCATTAACATGTCGGGAACAAACTCCACTCCCTTTCCTATAATCTCTATACAAATATCTGGTTCAATCATTATGTTTAGTTCAACCCTACTATGCATAGCTCTGTTAAACACTCTAAGTCGCCTTATCCACATCCAGTCAGATGTTGTTTCAAAAAGTTCCATGTAATCCTTATAAACAGCTATGAGATAGAATGAGTTTCCTATGTGTATCTTTATCTCACCTTCACCCTTTAAGACTAGAATCGACTCAAAAGAGACCACTTTATTCTGAAAACCTTTTTGAAGAATCTGCATACCCCATTCCTTGATACCAAAGTCTGGGGGGATAACCTCTCTAATTACTATGTCTCTCTCTGATAGTGCTGATATTCTTCTGAGTCTGTCGATGAGTTCTTGGCGTTTCAGGTCGTCGGACTCCAACATTAACTCCCCAATTCATATTTGTCTTCCAGCGGTTTTAAGGCTTCATGGAGTTTTGCATTGGTTAATTTGGTGTCTATGTACGTGAGTGGATAGTTTAGTAGGGCAGCGTGGACTTCGCAGATGGCCGCTTTGGCTTGTTCTGATCCTTTTATGAAGGCTAAGATCTCTATTTCCCATTCTTCCTCTTCGAAATAACCAGATTTCAGCAAAAGTTCATATGCGCGCATCACTTGAGTGTATGTCAAGTTTAGTTCTTGGCTGGCTTCTGTAATGTTTAGGGTTTGCTTGCCTTTTTTCCTGCACTCTGTAATGTAATTTTTTACTTTGTCCATGACAACTGGATCTATGGCAACTTTTTTTTGGTTTTCTTCGGTCATGTTTTTCGCCTTTGTTAAGTTTTATGTTTCCGAGTTTTTAAATTGGTGTGGTTTTGGCTTCTATAAGATTCGTCTATTGAAAGTTTTAACTCTTCGGCGGGAAGTTCCAGACTTCAGGTTGGGGATGAAAGCCGAAAATCTTATCGTAGTTCACGAGTGGAAACGGCTAATTCAATCCTCTCATTTAAAAATCATATGGAAGATAATTCTATAAGAAGAAAACCATAAGTATTGTGAAGGTTAATATTTTGTTTGGTGTTTGGTTTGCCTCCGAGTCCTAGTTTGGAGTTTGTTCACGCTTCAGCTACTTTGTCGAGGCGGTTTGTGAGTTGGCTGAGGAGGGCGGCTAAGAATTACGGCGACTTGCTTGAGCTTAAAGCTGTTGTAGATAATAGGTTGAGAGAGGAGCGTTTGAAAGAGCTTGCAGGTGCGGAGAAGACTAAGCTTACTGAGGTTATTATGACTTATGAGAAGATTCTGGCTGACTTGGGCAGAATTGCGAAAAGCGATGTTATGGACACTTTTCGGATTACTGGGGAAGGCTTGATTAAGTGGGTTGGCGACGAAACCATTTCTTTGGGCTATACAGGTATGCGTGAGAGGTCTGCGCAGTATTGGCTTTGGGATGCCAAGACAGGTTGGAGGGCAGAAGAAATATCGCTTCCACCTGAAAAGAAAATGAGGGATGTTTTAGGCTTTTATCGTGTGGAAACTTATGATGTGTTTCATGTTCCAAGTCAGGAAGAGGCGGAAAGAGAGTTGCTAGATTTTCTTGAGAACGTTAAGAAGTGGCCTAGAAATCGGTTAGGCTGGATTGTCGGTTACGTTTATCCCTTGAATGATGAAACGGGCGGTTTCTGGACTCTTGTGCGGAAAGTTGTTGAGCTTGTAAGCCTACGAGACGTGTGGGAAGACTTGCTAGAGACTAGAGCCGTTGAGGATGAGTTGATGAAGATGCCTCAGTTTGAGGATTTGAAGACGATTTTGGCTTCTGAGTTGGATGCTCAACGCCATGTCAGAGAGATTGCAGAGGAAGCAAAGAAAGAGTTGGTTGACAAGTATGGTGAAAGAACCGAAGACATAGACAGAGTTAAAGGCGAGTTTTCAGCGAGGGCTAAGGCGATTTTGTCTGAAAGAGTTGCACCAGAAACAAAAATTGGAGAAGTCTATGAACAGGTTAAATCTCTTGTTCCAGCTGACAAAGTTGAACTTACGAGGGTGGGCTTATGGAAGGCTATCCGTTGGGCTTTTCTGCATCCAGAAATTAGTGTTGACGCTTTCGCTTCTGGACAAGTTTTTCCCTTGGGCTTTACCACTGAGCAAGCTAGGGCGATTGCGTCTAAGATTCTTGAGAAAGTTGTAAAGAAACCTGTTGCACCACCTGTTAGACTTACATCTGAAGAAACGGGCAGATTAGCGGAGTTTTTCATTGGTATGTTAAGAACGGCGGGAGTGCCTCTTCCAACGCAATACAAGTCTGAGTTTGAGAAAGCTATGGACATCACGAAAACCTATGAAGAGAACTTGCCACTTGTTCGCAAAGTGGCTGAAGGCATAATAAAAAGAATCGTGGCTCCTCCTGCTAAAATTGAGTTTGTGAAGGTTCGTTTCTTGAAGGATATGCCTGCGATTGTGGGTGCTGACATGAAGGTTTATGGACCGTTCGCTAAGGGCGACGTGGTTGAGTTGCCGAAGGTGAACGCTGAAGTTATAGTGAAACAAGAGATTGCCAGTTATACGCTTGTGCCTCCTGCGTTGCCGACAGAGAAGATTGAGGCTTTGAGAACCGTAGCGAAGGTTAAGGCTGACGATTTAGGGTTAGAGTGGACAGCTGAAGTTTGGAGTCGCTTTTGGAAAGAGTATGAGGCTAGGGCTAGGGAATTATGGGCTACAAGAGGCGTAACATACCTTGAGGAAGAAGTTGAAAATGTATTAAAGGCTGTGGCTGCGCCCATAACTCCTCCTGCGGTTAGGCGAGAGCGTGTTCGGCGACCACCACTAGAAGTGCCAGTGGAAGCTCCAGCCGAGGTTTTTGTATCACCAGTTACCATTCCTAGAGTGTCTATTAGCAAGCTTCCGTTTCCGAGAGCGCCAAGCACTGAGGAACAGGCTATTCTTTGGGATGCTTTCAGATATGAGATGGCGCGGTTAGGGCAAGACCCTTTCAGATGGCGAGACAACTTTATGATGCATGTGTTAAATAGACCCTATCCTGATTGGGCAACAGTTCTTAAAAACTTCAATGACTTTATAGAAGCGATAAGGACTGGGAAACCGTTTAGGCTTTTGCCTCTTGTCACCTTGCCTATGCCATGGCGAGAAGAAGAGGAACAACGCAAGTACGATGCCATCCTACACTTTATAGCCACAAAACTTTATCCATCAATGGATGAGCTACTTCACGGACTTTACACTTACGGAGTGGAAGTAACAGAAGACGACGTAAAAAAAGCCGTCAAAAAAGGCTACGCTGAAAAAAACGTTTGGTTCACTTCAGTGCCAAAAGAATTCCTAGAAGCCCTCACAGGCGAAAAACTCTAAGCTTCTAAGAAGAAAAACAAGCTGAGTAATTCCTTACGAACTCGGGCTGTTCCTTTAAAGTTACCAACCATAGTGACTGCACTTGCAGAAATTGGTGGAAAACCAGTGACAAACGCTTCACCACTTGACTTCGAAATGTGAATACTCTCTATGAGGGGAACAGGCTCACTTGGAAATTCTTCAAAAGCTATCGTCATAATATCTGTTACCGTGATGTAGTTCCCAGCCACGTCTCTGAGCTTCACTATCCATTTAAATTCTCCGTCAAAGACCACTGCACTAAAACCCTTAATCCCATGCCACTCTTGAAAGCCTAGAGGCAATTCTTGAGGGCTTCTTGTCGTAGAACCACCTTTTCTAGCTGGACAAGTTTCATAGTGCTTACCGTATTCTTCTGCGGGTATGTCTTTTCCACACCAAGGACACTTAACCATACAAGCCACTCAAACTAACTATGTATAGGTTCTATTTAAAAATTAAAAGAAAAAAAGAAGGGAGTTTATTCTGCCGCGCCTGCTGGCGCACCCATTGTATAGACTTTGCCATACAGTGGAGAGCCTGGCCTTGCGCGACTCTTCTTGTGGAAGACGCCTGTCTTCAATCCAGCTCCTTTGATGGCTGTCTTGATTATCACGTTTCTCTCTGACCTTGTTTTGATACCCAGAGTCTTGGCTGCAGCTGCTCTGAAGGCGTTCTTTACTTCGATACGTCCTGCGCCGGGTGCGCGTCTGCTACGAACAAAGATTGTCAAGTGCTTTTTGGCTGCGGTTGCCATGACCAGTTGCCCGCCTGGCAAGGGTGATACTGCGGCTAGGATGGCTGGCGATACTCTTGCCCATTTCGCTGGCATATTTTACACCTTAGAGGTTACATTGTTTGGTAAGGCTTTTAAGTTATGTGCAGTATTGTCTTTTTGGTGTCTTCGTGTCAAGTGTCAAGAGTGGCAAGATTATTGATCCGAAGAAGCGTTTGATGGTTAGGTCGTGGAGAAGAACTAAGCTGCCTTATGATCAGATGGTTGAGGCGTTGAAGTCGGGGCAGGCGTATTTTGTTGGGGGTGTGAAGAGGCAGACGGCGCATAATGCAAGTCGAGTTTTGAGTAAGAAAATAGGCGAAAACGTTGTTGCTGTTAGTGCTAAGTATGAAAAGGAAGTGGGCTACGCTTTTTTTAAGGGAAGCTTAGAAGATTGGGTGAAAAAAGCGGAGGAAGAAGGATGGCTCCACGAAAAAGAAGGTTAATGCCTTTCAGGTTTTCGCTGTATTATACGTAGCTCTGTTAGTTGTTGGAGTAATTCGGCGATTTCTGTGCCTGACAGATATTTGCGTTTAGGCTTCTCAGTCAATTTATTCCAACCTTAAGGTACAAGACTTCTTTCTCTAAATTTGATAGTTATCTCATAAAGTTCAAATGGAATGAGGCTTCTTGTGTAAACGAGCGGTGCGCCTTTTCTAAGACGTTCCAAAACTTCTCCTTCTATTCTTATGCCTTCTCTCCTTCCACTTGGCTCATGTAAAATTTCAATGATAATTTTCTCCGGCCCATATCCTTGCATAGGATGTATTCTTGCTTGCTCTTTTATCACTTCATAATGAGGAGGATACTTCTTACAATATTTGAGGTGGTCCGAATACTTTGCGGGTGGTCCTTCCCACTCGTTACACCAAGGGCATTTAACCATGTTTTTCGCCTTTATGCTGATGTTCTTATTCGGGCTAACGCTGCTTCGTAGTCTTGTCTTAGGCTTTGTGCTTCTGGGCTTCTTAGTCCTTCTAGGCATTGGTAGAGCATTTTCATGAAGATTACTGTGTGCAGGCCTAGTGTGGTTTTGGTTTTGTCGAACCATTTGTTCCAGTCTTGTTTTCCGAGGAAGACGTTGGTTAGTTCTTTGCGGAATTGTTCTCTGACGTTTAGGGCTCTCATTTTTCCTGTTGAGTCTAGTCCTTCGAGTGGTGTTAGGCGTTCGGCTACTCGGTTTATGAAGGTTTGCATGTCTGGTTCTATGGCTGGCGGTAGTGCGGGTCTTGTTTGTTTGTAGGCTTCTTCTATGTTTTGGGTTTGCTCCATTATTGGTCCTACCAAGTTCATGCTTCTGAGAAATTGAATCCAATATGACTGTGAAAGGTCGGGTAGTGGCGGTTTTTTAGGCATAGGTGCCGCCTGTGAGATAGCCCTGAATCATCCGCTCATAAAAGGGGATTAGGGGTTCTATGTTGAAGCCTGCTTGGTCGAGTATGGCTAGTGTGGTGAGTATGTCGGTTGTTTTTTTGAGGGTGTTTTTTAGGCGTATGATTGGGTCTGTTTCGCCCTGTAGGTATTGGAGTTGCTGTCTGAGATCGTGGTTTTCTTGTTGGGCTTCTTCGAGTTTGTCTGCTTTTTCGAGGGCTTGGATTATTGTTTGGTGAACTGGTGTTTTGCGTATGTCGTCTATGGTCATGCCATGCTTTACTGCGTAATTCGCATATGCTTGCCAGATTGCTTTGCCTAGGATTATGTATTGTTGGCTTTGGGTTGCGGCCTCTTCTGCTATTTGACCTTCGACTGTGTCCACAACAGTTTTGTGGGCGATTTCTTCAGGTTCCATTTCTTTTGTTCGGCTCAAATAGTATTTTTCGATTTGTTTGAAGGGCGTTATGAAGTAGGGTTCGCCTTCTTCGCTGAATGCTAGTAAGCCTTTCTCTATCATTTTGGAGACTTTGTTGATTTCTTTGCCGCTTACTTTAAGGGCATGGGAGATGACTGGCGCTAAGCCCTGCTCTCCTTTGCGTTCTTTCAGCATTCGTGCAATTTCTAACGCTTTCTCTTCAGTCAACATTCCGTTTTCACCTTAACTCTAAAAGTTTCTTTCAAACTTTTAATACATTCCAAGGAGACGGGAGCTTCCATCCTATTTTTGGACCGAAGATGCTTATGGCAAGTCGTCTGAAAGCACAGTCTGATGTTGGAGGCATGTCCTCCGTATAGCAACGTAGCGCGTCTGCGTCCCCCTGCAAAATCACTGAGGCAATGTATTTTCCAGCTTCAACAAGCTTCTGAGCTAATGCTTTAGCCAGGTCCTTAGCTAGTTGTAGGCATTCTTTCCATGTTTTGCCTTCAAGCCGAAACTTTAAGCCGCTGTTGGCGAACTCCCGGAACTCGTCTAGGGCTTCGGTGGTGAAAGTGAAAACTTCAACGTATCCCCAATAGGCTTCGGCTTTGTCCTTCCAGGCTTCGACTCCAAGCTTTTTTGCGCTTAAACAGTTCATACAGTAGGTTTCCCTTTCAGAAAGAAGCTGTACGTTTTCTAGGTTGATGACAGCCTCATCCTCGCTTCCCCAATGTGCGTCCTCCGACCCATGGTTCATGTGAATATACAACACATTGGAGTTCCGCTTTAAGGCTTCTTCAACTTCAGCTTTGCTCACTCGCCTTCCACCTATATCAATAACTTTGTAGCCTTTCTCCTCAAGCAGAGCCTTAGCCTCACGGCTCCAATCATAAGAGTATTCAGTTGCAGAGTCAAACTTTGGCGCGACTAGAACGGCTACACTCATTTTTCAACGCCAGCTAATTGCATCATTTTCAGTTTGTATGTTGGGTTTTCGTTGAACATTTTACGAGCTGATTGTAGGAATGATTCGACAAGTTTCTTATGGTTTTTCTGAAGCTTTTTACTGTTCAGCATGGCAACGAACTCTTTATAGGTGAATCTTTCCCGTCCAGCGTAGATTATCTCTTTAGGCTTCTGCGTGGCTTCAGCTTTTAGTGCCTTAACGATTATTTCAACTTCCTTCAATTTCCCTCATCCTCCCCGCCACTACCTTTCAGTTGCCTTTTCAGCTTTTCAGCCTTTTCAGGCGGCCTACTCCTTCTTAGAGCCTAATGCCTCTTTCAACGCAAATCCGATTATTCCGCAGAGCCAGAAGAAACAGGCGAAGGGGACTCGGTATTCTTGTGGAACGAAGTCGGGGATTGCTGCACCTGCTGTGCCGAGGGCTAGGAAGAAGGCTGAAAGCGCCAAGAGAAAGGCTTGACCTTTGTTGCTTAAACCTTCCATGATTTTTCACCCTTGTAATAGAAGATAGTTCTATTCCGCAAATAAGACTTTTGCTATTTGCTTATGATTTTGAAGTCGTCTATATAAGTGTCAATTCCATGCCGAAAACCTATTGCAATTGAGGAACCATGTTTAGAGCACCAATCAGTAACAATTCGTATTTCTACAGTTTGGTTTTTAGGTAACGGAACAACTACTCTCATCCATTTGTTCACAGGAACATAATCCGTAGCTGAAGCATCATAGGGTCTTCCTAAATATACTAAAATAGTTGTGCCAGATTGTTTACATTGATATTTTGTGTAAGGATATGCATCCCCTGATAAGTAAGACCATTTACCAAACCTAAAATCAATTATGGCGTATACCACATCTTTATTTGGTGTTGTAAAACTTTTGTAGAGTCTACCTCTAACCTGATAGTCGGCAGTTGTGTCTGCCGCCCATCCTTGTCTCATTTTACAACTATATGATGTAGAAAGCACGTAGTCTGTAGCCACTCCTATTGTAGGATAGGGAGATACATTACCGAGTTCATTCGCAACTGCCCATCCTTGAACTGTTCCATCATCAAAATTGTCTAGTTCATCAACTGTAAAGGCTGCGTCTGCACTGTTTATCCAATGAACCGTTACAATGCGTTCGTAAGTCCATTTAAGAGTTGAGTAGCCGCTGTCCGTGTAGGCTTTAAGCGTAAGCGTTATGTTTTCTTCCAGCTCTCCATTTGGCAGGTCGCCTGTGCTTGGTTTGGTTTTTGATGCGAACTCATCTAGGTTTATGTAGGCGTTTGATCCGCTCCCCAACAAGCCTAAGTTTACTGTTCCGAAGGTGTAGCCTGTTCCCGAACCCGTTATCTGCATGTATAAGCCGACATCGTCATAGTTAAAATATCGCACTGTTATGCCGAGTTTAACGGGGTCTGGAAGATTCACTATGTCACGGTAAATTGTGCGTTTCGGCTCTGCGACTGGCGGGTCAACGTCTGAAAGCCTAAGTTCTATTGTCATAGTATCCTCCCTGAACCTCTCCTAGTAATCCTAGGCCAGTTGGCTCTTTAACTTCGATTTGTCCTGTGTGCGAGTTATCGTAGCCTGATGGGTTGCCTTCAAGCCAAATTGTGCCTACCAAGTTGTCGTAGTTAAAAGCTGGCGGATCCAAGGGAGGTTTTTTTCCAGTGGCAGTTCCGTGATGTATAAGTCCGATTCGTTTAGACAATTAGACTTCTTCTCCAGTTAATTCTGCGTGTAGGTCGCCTGCTACTCCGGCTGTTGGGTATTTGCCTTCTACTCTCAGAGCTTTGGAGCCGTCTCCTACGCATATTTTTTCGCCTTTGCTGAACCAGTCTGTCACTGGGACTTTGCCTGAGATTTTGTATTCTATGCTTATGTCTGTGCCTACTGGGAAGACTATTTTGGCTACGGCATCTTGGTCGCATGAAAGGGCGAGTTTTGCTACGTGGAAGACTTTGCCGTTTGGGATTGTGCGGGTGCAGTTTCCTACAACGGCGAAGGTTGCGCCTGTTGTTACTGATCCTCTTAATGTTTTTTCTCCTTTTGGTCGTGGAATAACTTCTGCTTGCATGTGAAGAGGCATTTTAAACCACCTTATTCGGGTCTTACGAGGCGTGGGTTCCAGATAACTCTTATGATGGCTTTGCCTGATGCTGCTTCGTTGGTGACGTATATTTCTTCTATTTCGAACTGGTCTTCTGTTAAGCCTTTTTCGGCTGGGGTTTCATCGTTGCTTGCGCTGTTTAGGCGGTATGTGAAGGCTGAGTCGGCTCTTATGATTGTCATTGTGTCGGCTACTACGCCTAGTTTTCTTAGCCCTAAAGCTTCGTTTGTTCTTGCTGTGGATAAGTCTATTTCGATGTTTCTGTATCCTCTGTCTTTGACTTCTTGGGTTAGCGTCGGCGTTATGCGGACTCTTCCGGGGATTTCTGGTGGTGGCGGCATCAGCTCTTCTAGTTGTTGTGCGTTTTTGGTTGAGAAAAAGGTTGGCGGTGCTGGCTTGAACGGTTCTTCCACTGGCTTTTCGTATTGGACTATGGGCGTGCGGATTGCCTGCTGAAGCTTTTCGCTTTTTGGCATTACTTACCCTACTCTTCTGCGTTCCGCTCTTAGTTTTGCTAGTTCTTTTAGAGCCTGTTGTTCGTATGCGCCTAAGCCAGCTATTGAAGAGCCCGCTCGAACAAATTGTGCTTGTCCGTTGGCAAATACGTGTAGAAAATCGCCTTCTGGTTTTCCTGGATAACCTACGACTTCGTATTCTACGATGACAAAGTAGTACTGTTGTGTGGCAGCTTGTTTGATTCTTAGGTATTGGCTGTCGTCGTAGCTCCATCTGTCTATTTCTATTGGCTGGTCTATTGGGGCTATGACGCTTGTTATGGCTTCGTCCACGTCTTTACTTAAAAGGGGTTGCGTCAGCCACCACAAGTATGTGGATTGGTCTGCGCCAAGACCTAGATATTGCAGGTGGACTATTCTGTTCCTTTTCAAGTTGCCATGCAACGACTCGAAGCTTGTGTCTGTTCCGATGACTAGGTCGTAGAGGCTTGTTTTGGCTCCTGAAACTTCTACTTTCTTGCGGTTGTTTCTGACAGTGACGACTTGCAAATAGCCCGTATCAAAGTCTGGACCCGTATGCACTATATGCCCAGCTTTTAAGACTGGAAGAGCTGTCTTATAAGTTGTCCACGGTTTAAAAGTGCTCGTTTTTCATTCCTCCTTCTTCTTGTTCTTCAGATATGTTTTGTGCGTTTTTTGATTTAAGACTTTCCCTTACGCTGGGATGACAGGATATACTCCGCTCTGGGTTACGAGAAAATTGGCTGTGATTGTGGTTGGTTTTGTAATGTTGATCTCTGTTATTGTATTATGCGAAACTGGATAACCGTTTACTGTCCAACTGTGGAATCCGTAGGTTAATACGAGGTCTGGGCTTTTTGGGACGGCTGCGAACGTGTGTTTGCCTTTTGTTAGGGTTATGGTTTTTGGTGTTGCTACTAATTGTTTGTCGTCTACTAGGATTATTGTTTGTATTGGTTTTGAGGTTAAGGCGACTTGGACGGTTGGTTTGGCTGCGACTCTGCTGATGAGGTAAGCTATGCCCGCTACCCCTGCGATTCCGCCTACAACTGCAACTGCTTTCTTGCTCATAAACTCATCAACCACACTAAAATATTCGCTTCCTCTTTAAAGAGTTTTGTCTTCTAGAAGATTCTTCCATAAAAGTTTAAATGAAGAAGCAACCCTCTCTTATTGTTGAGGAAAAGGAGGATAAAAGCGTGAACTGGAAACTGTTGGTTAAAAAGGTTCTGCCTATCGCAATATGCACTACTATGGCAACGTCATACATGTTCTGGGTCTCTGGACTGTGCTGGATTTGCCTCTAGGTGACTACACTGACTAACAGTAGAAACTCCCTTTTTTTCTTTGAGGTTGATGAAAATGGATAACGACGAAAGCAGAAATGCGCTTTACCAAGAACCGAGGAGAATCATTCAGAATCAAATATGGATTCAACTATTGATAATCTTAGCTATTGCAATTCCTATCCCCTTAGGACGGATAATATTCGGGTTGGTTTTCTGTATTGCCCCTGCAATCGTGATTCCAACCATCTTAGTTGTTCAGACCGTTGGCTCAGTCAGCTACATAGTTATGAAAGCACATGTTGAAAGACAAAACAAGAAGTCTTAAAAGGGGAGAAAGCGGTTGCGTGCACAGAAAACAAAGCTCCTTAGATTTTCGCAAAAGGCGGGTTGGCTTCCATTCTCCATTTGGAAGCCTAAAACGGTGGCACGTCAGACGGTTAAGGCGTCTGCCCGCTCAACCCCTCCAAACCTAAATTATGCCGTGAAGTTTTGCTTGTTGCACGACGCCTCCAACTGGAACAGCAACGACTGCTGTGTAATCCACTTTTCTTGTGAGCCGCCTAACATAAATGTAGCCCGTAGCGTATTTAGTGTAATGAAGATAAACTTCTGCACCGTTGATTTTAGCCCAAGTGTTCAATATGGCTGAAACGTCTATTTCTTCCCACGAATAATCTAAGCCGTAAGTGCCTA
>Ga0315280_10008810_pt1 | contig 13138 bp, 6 predicted proteins | sample YL17G06_40_MG_FD_203697 | JGI IMG/M metagenome (GOLD analysis project Ga0315280, IMG submission 203697) | Sediment microbial communities from Yellowstone Lake, YNP, Wyoming, USA - YL17G06_40 | ecosystem: Environmental > Aquatic > Freshwater > Lake > Sediment | place: USA: Wyoming | collected...
TGTCTACTTCCAAAAAGAGATGAAAATTGCCAAAAACGCTGTTGATTGCAACGAACTCATAAAAGGATTCTGGAAAAAAGCCGCGTGCACTAAGACCTAATTAGAAAAGAAAGTGAGTTTGCGGGAGCAAACATCAATCTGATTCCGGATAGCGTACTCTCAACGGATAACAGACACATTCTGAAATTTAAACGTTCTTTCGTATTCTAGATTATGCTCTAAATCTATCCTTTCTAGCAGTTTGTAATATTTTTTTGTTTTTAATCATGCGAAAAATCTAGACACGACCTGGACCTTGAATACAATCATTCCAAACGAAAATTATATTCAAAAATTTTGCGATGTGTTGCGTTTGATACATTCAGTGGACGTGGAGTATAATAATAATACAGATAGAAGATGCTTCCACAAGTTTTATAAACTGTTCAAATAAGCAATCTAGTTTGCCGATAAATAGAACCGAAAGAAGTAATCTAATCTGCAAATTAGAGGGAAAATTATGAGAAAAACGGCAATCGCCTTTATGATGCTTCTCTTAGCGTTCGGTTTGTCCAGCATTATCGATAGAAATATTGAACTCTCTTCGTCTGCAACATCAAACAGATCTTTCGCCAGTAATGGAAAGAGAGTGGAAGTCTACTATTTCTACGGTGAGGGATGTCCGCATTGCTCTAGAGTTGAACCATTTGTTGCTCAGGTAGAACGTGAATATGCCATACAATTTCACAGATTCGAAATATACAACAACAGAGAAAACCTTAAACTGCTAGACGACTATTTCCACAAATATCATGTTCCCTTGGAAGAACAGGGCATTCCAGCCATCTTTACATTAGACTCTTACATAGTTGGTGACGTGGACATTCTCAATCGTTTTGTAGAGGTCATTTTGCCCTCCTCAAACAGTTCTGATTACCATGCCAATGGTTTTGACTCCCAAGAACTCGCTGAACCAAACATGAGTTTAGTATCTGTCACCATCGCCGCTTTGGCTGACTCAATAAACCCATGTTCAATCGCCATATTGCTGTTTCTAGTGACTGGCTTGTTGCTTCTCAGAAACCGGGAAAAGGCCTTGAAAATAGGGTGTGCTTTTGCGGTTTCAGTGTTCATTGCAAACCTGCTTTTCGGGATTGGTATACTCGCAACCGTCAGTCTCGGCAATTTCTCTTCAATATTCAGAGCTACTGCTGGCTCAATTGCGGTACTAACAGGAATTTTGCTGCTCAAAGATTGTTTCTCCCAAGGTCACGGATCTGTCATGGAAGTACCCAAAAGATTAAGACCGTTACTGAAGAGACAACTACGGAAAGCCTTCTTTGGGGCTTCGTCAAGCATAGCGGGAGTTTTTCTGATAGGTTTCTTAGTCACCGCTTTTGAAGTGCCTTGTACAGGAGGCCCCTACTTTTACATCTTGGCAGGGATGGCAGAGGATGCTACGAGACTGCAAACCGTATCGCTCCTTTTATACTATAACGCTATTTTCATAATGCCATTGATTTTACTCTCAACACTTCTCTATTTCGGTTCCGTCCATTTTGAAAAATTAAGAACGTGGAAGGATGGGAACAAAAAGCTCATAGATTTGATAAGAGGTTCTATGATGCTCTTCCTAGGCTTCTCTACAATTCCGACGACCACCATGATCCAATTAGCAACAACCGCATCAAAAATCGTTAAAACATTCTTCATACCACTTGTTGTCTTTTTTGTGGTTTACGTAGCGTTTAACGTCATCAGAAATCTGAAAATCACAAGTCACATCTCCTCAAAAATATTTGCAACATTTACAATAACATTGCTGGCCCTTGCGACAGTTTTAACGCCCAATACGATGTTTGCGAAGGCAACGCCGTCACAAACATCATCAATACCACAGACACCAGATAACGGATGGAGCGAGTGGGCATCTAGACCTGTCGAAGTGAACGTCCAAGCGAATATAGAAAACGAAAACGACCAAAATTTCATATACAACATCCTGGCGAAGGTTCAAGAACGTGAATGGCGAGCTACAGTCTTTGTTACTGGAGAATTCGCTTCTAATCACCAAGAGATTGTGAGCGACATTGAGAGCAGGGGGCATCAAATAGCAGTTTATGGATGGCAGGATGGAGAAGACCTTACTACTTTGAATTTTCAAGAACAGTTCGAATTGACGCAGAGGGCATTTTCAGCAGTTAGAAACGCTACTAACAGGCCAACAGATGTAGTAGATTTCAAGCCTCAGGGATACAAGTACAATGATGACACAATCAGAGCTCTTCAAGAGTTCGGTGCAAAGTCCATCAGTGGGCTCTTTGGTTGTCAGGAATCATTTTGTAAATGCTGGTATGCTCAACAGTTAGGAAAAATTACCTTTCCCTATCCGATCACAAATGAATTTTGGGCAATACCAATTTCATCCATCAAAACAGACCCAGAGGATTTACCTTTGGATGACGAATATATCCATAGCCCTTCGGATTACCTCAATTATCTAAAGGAGAAATACATTGAACAAAATGAAACGAAAGATCCCCTTATCATTGCAGTTCATGCTTCAATAACTGGAGCTAGCGAAGTATACCTGAATGTTTTTCAGCAGTTCCTAGATTATGTCAAACCCAACAATGGCAAAATAGTGACTTTAGATTCAATAAGACATCATACAGCTTACATAACAAATTTTGACGCCACTGGACCAAGCTCTGCTTCAGTTGGAGAGGAAATAACCATAACTGTCAAATATACCTCTAATGTCTACTGTCCATATTATCGCTTCATTATGTATGGCAGATATCCTGGCCAAGACTGGGAACTTATCAAAGATTCGCCTTACTGCGAGTTTGTTTATACTGGGCCCCACACATTCACCAAAAAACTTACGATTCCTAGATCCCCGCCAAATGAAAACAACTACGCGATTAGAGTGGTTGGCCGAGCAACTTTTGGAGGTTGTCCGCCTCTTGATGATCTTAAGTATTGGCCGAATTATGAGAATTATGATGTTGTGAAGGATATAGCGATAGAGGTTGCTGAACCTAGATGTATACCACTCATCATCGAAGACCCATTCACCTATACAGGCAAATACCTCATAGATTCAACTAAACTATTGGTTAAGGAAAACACAGCGCTTACATATGTACAGAAATATGCGCTGGAGTATAAAATAAGTCCAGCACTGATAATGGCGATGATAAAAAGGGAATCAAACTTTGATCCGAACGCAATAGGTGATATAGGACTGCCCTATCCTGCTTATGGTTACATGCAAGTGCGTTGGCCTGCAGCTCGCGATGCGGGCTATACAGGGACTGCGGAACAATGGAAAACGGACGGCCTAGATCCTGATAAGAACATAAAATACGGAACTAGCTATCTGAAGAAAGTATATGAAAAATGGAAATTCAGTTCAGTGTATGATGATCCACTAAAAAATGCGATATCGGCTTATAATGCAGGAATAACAGCGGGACCAACGAAAACCAACGAGTCGTACGTCAATGATGTAATCAGTTATTACAATGATTATAAGAGCAAATATATTAACACGCGTGCTTACGCTGATGCAATAGATGTTGTCTTTGTTCCTGATGAGGATTATGGCGGAAACATTGATTTATTCTTAGAACATGTAAATGACAAGATTAATAATCGATACGGAGCTGTTGCACCAATAAGTGAAAATATGGATGATTTCAATTTCTATTATACAGAAGAAGAAGCAGACGCCAGACCGGGCAATTGCGGTAATGACCTTCCGACTAATTTTTGGCAATATTGCCCTTTTGCTGATGCTGTCGCGGTTCTCCATACCGCAGATTTTGGCGATTGTGCAGATATCCAGGCTCGTGTTTTTTCCGCAGAAGGGCACAATACCGCCACCTTCTTACACGAGAGTAGTCATGCAATTTTTGGGCTAGCAGATGAATATAACCCACATCGAATGTGTTATACCGATTATTTCCAAGCCGACCCACATCCAAACATCTGGGATTCATTGGAAGAGTGTATAGATGACGCCAATCGAGAAGGTTGGGATGCAACTAGATGCCGACAATTCTGCAACTTCTGGGATTGTGGTTGCCCTAACCCATTCAACTGGGATTGGGGGAATTGGTGGAAGATAGATTATGATGACGATATTATGGAGAGAGGTTGGAGCACAGATGGTTTTGGAGTTGCTTGCACCAGACGTATCAGTTGGATATTTAATCAATATCCACGTGTTCCAATTGACACGGCTTACCCGCTTCCATTCGCTGAAAAAGCAATAATCCTCCATTTGAACATAAACAATGACCAAGTTATTCTTTTGGAATCAAATGTTGTGGATGATTATCCACCCGAGTACATCAATCAATGGGAATTCTTTGATGTTAAAACGCTTTCTTTACAGGGAGAATTATTAGCTAAGTTTGGAATTTGGGATCCAAGATCAGTGGTAGTTGAAGAAGAAATGCCAGAGGATTTCGAAACTTGGAGAGATAATGTAAATTTCACTTTAGTTCTCCCATATTTCCATAATGGTGGGAACGTTGTTATTACCAATTCTACCACAGATGAGCTTTTGCTTTCAATTGATATTTCTCAATACGCGACGGGAATTCTTAATGGTACGGTAACTGATTACAATGGCCTGCCAGTTTCAAACGCCTTTATCCAAGTAACTGGACCCACCGATGACTCTACCTTTACCAATGCAGACGGTAAGTATGAATTAGTTGGATTGGAACCAGGCAGCTATATAATAAGTGCCACTCCCTCACCCTATGCTAATCTAGTGTCAACTTGGGCATCGGTTAGTGTATCAGCCGGGGAGACCGTAACCCGTGATTTCGTTCTCAATCCAGCCGGAAGCGTCGGAGGCCTCGTAACTGATGTTAACGGAGCGCCGATATCTGGCGTGCATCTTTTTCTAAGTGGTTATGAGACACCACGTTACCAGACAGATGAAGAAGGAAGATATATTATCCCAGCCTTAGAAGCCGGAACTTACACTGTGAATATTGATGCTCCAAGCTATGGGCTGTGGTACATCTTTGTGAACAATGAATTTGTTAAATACGCTACTTCCGTTGCTGTCCATGTAACCCTCGGTCAAACTACTTGGGTAGACCTTTCGCAACAACCGCCACCAATGCCAGACATCTGGATTGACCCTACGTCCATTGAGTTAACTCTGCAGCAAGGCGACAAAGCAACAAGGATTTTGATTGTTGGTAACGACGGCGACGATATACTTGATTTTGAGGCAACCGTTTTAGTTGGTAGCTCTGTTTTCGACCCAAGCGAGGGCACTCTAGCCGATATTGCTTACATTCATGCCTCTATAGAAGAGCCCAATATCAACTTCTTGATTGAAACCTATGATGCATTGCCCGACTATCTATCAGGTATTCTCTGGTTAGATACAGACCAGAATCCATCAACTGGAGTAACAAATGACTGGTGGCCAGAATACGGACTAAATGATATTGGCGCCGACTATGCCGTCACCATTGACATCTGGACGGGTTATTCAGTTGCTTATCTCTACGGATGGATTGATGGGTATTTTGAGTTTGTTACGTCTTTCTCAGTAAGTTCAAGCACATATTCCTTCACTTTGTCAATTCCATTGTCTAACATAGCCGACGATGGTAAAATGGATTTCACATTCATAACATATAGCGGTGGCTACGAGGTAGTTCCGAACGAAGGTCATGGAGCTTCAGCAATTGTACCAGACTGGGCATCAGCATCTCCGACGGTTGCTCAAGTTGTTCCAAGTAGCCAAACAGCCATAACGATTGCGATTGATACGATGGAACTAAGACTTGGAGAATACGTCGCAAACATTATAATAGAAAGCAATGATCTCGACGAAACTGTGATTTGTGTTCCATTGTATCTAGCAGTCATTGAGAACATTCCACCATACATAACTGTTAAGACACCAACAGAAGGTGCAGCTTTACAAGACGGGGTCACTTTCGAAGCTTTGGTTACCGATTCAAGTGGAGTTGACTGGGTAACATTCTCAATTAGGGAGTCCGATGGATCAATTATTGATCCAATGTTTGAATCGATGTCAGCTACCAACGTTGGAAATGATTTATGGCAACTATGGTTCAATACTTATGTACCTCAGCTCCCTGATGGATATTATCTATTGCTTGTCAACGCAAGCGACATGCTGGGCAATGAAGGATCCAAAACTGTTCTATTTAGCATTCGAAACTGGGCATGCTTGGAGCTGCTGCCAGCTACTCAAAGAAATAAAGCCGGAAGAACTATGCCTGTCAAGTTCTCGCTTAGAATCTTTGAAAGCGTTGATCCTGCAAAGCCTTTCGTTTGGAACGAAGAGTTAACAATCAAGATCTATGCAACGGATGATCCAACAAACATTCTGCAAACATCAACATATGGAACCACAGCACGTGACTATAGAATCGACACAGTTAGTGAACTTTACATAACGAACTTCAAAACTTTGAAGACACCAAAAACATATCGTGTGGAGATCTGGCGAAAAGACATGCTAATAGGCTGGTTCGAATTCAGCACAGTGAAATAGTCCTACCAAGCACGAACCATCACTATCCCTTTTTTGTTTTAACGTCATTTTACACTCGCCTTGTGGGCAACGGACAACCGTTTGTTGGTAAATGGCCTTTCTATAGTTTGACTGCGGTTCAAGATTTCTTTGTTTATAAGACAACTGAAGCTCTGCAAAAGGACCCAAAAATTGAATGTCATATTCTAGAAATAGGTGACCTAGTACTTCAGAGAATTGATCCATCTATTTTTCGTTTCGATGAGCAGATCCTCAAGCTTTTCAATTTTTGAAAGAATACCCAAAATGTCAGACTTTACTTAAGAATACAGGAGATCTGATTAGCATGAATTCTAGGGACACTTGTATACGGGCAAAAAGCCTTCTTTTAGTTTTTTCAAAACTGTCCCATTTTCCGTTGAGTGTCCCACAAATGTCCCATTCCTGTCCCGTTTCAGTGTCCCATTCTCTCAAAAATCCCGTCTCATACCATGAAAAACAGGCGAAATACCTGGTCCCTCCGGAAAGTGCGAAATAGCAAAAAATGGGACGCTTCTAATTTCCAAATCTCGCTTTTTTTAGACATGCCGAGCGGGAACAAGATAGGAATTGGAGGGATTGCTGGACGTCTTAGATTTTTTGGATAAGGTTGAAATGTGCTTGTTTTATTATATAGAGTGGTGTGTGAAACGTTCAGTAGTGAATGCGATTTTTGGTGGTTTGGGTTTGAAGAAGACTGTGAAGACTGAGTTTGTTATTGATGATTTGAAGGCACTAAAGATTGCTGCGAAGCTGTTTAGCGAGTTCTACAATCGGAAAGGCGTTTTTGAAGGCTATTCTATGCCTGAATACGTTTTGCCAAGAAATTTGAAAGAGGGAACCAGAGAGCATGCTCTGTTTTTGACCTATGTCATTTCCATAGATTACATGACAGATGCGGAAAAGCTTTGGCGAAAGTCAAGAGGGGCGTATGAGCTTCATCCGGAAAGGTTTACACCTGAAGAGATTTTGAAAGTCAGCCCAAGAACTGTCGAGACTTTCGTAAGGAAACTTGGAGCTAGATTTGGTTCAGGCGCCGTGAAAACATGGGTTGCCATATCTAAGGTTCTATTAGACAAGTATGATGGAGATCCTAGAAACATAACAAAGGAACCTTTAGGAATTGTAGATATGAAGAAGCGTCTGAATGACTTTCCATATTTACGTGGCAACAAGCTCTCGAACTTCTACATTAGAGTAATGGGTGAAAAAGGTCTTTTCAAGGTCAAGAACCTTGAGGAACTTGATATTCCAGTTGATAAACAGGTTGCTAGGTTCACGATATACACTGGCGTGTTGAAACTTCTGGATAAACAATTTATCGGTTGTGCTCAAGACAATCCATTAAGAAGTTTAATAGAAGGAGCATGGAGGCAAGTAGCTAAAACATTAGGCACTGCTCCATGGAAACTTGACGAGCCAATATGGACAATAGGCTCGAAATTATGCAGTGAAAGAAAATGTGGGAAATGCCCGGTAGAGGACTTGTGTGATAAAACTAAAGGGGGCACCTTCAAGGAAAATACTGTTATATGGAGGAAAACACTGGATTGAAGAGTCTGGGTTTGATCTCATGCACAAAGAAAAAGCAGAATTATTCTTGCATAGCTTTGGAAATGTATTCAGCGTCGGACTTATTTAGGAAAGCGTACTCCTATGCGATGAAGGAATATGATTTTGTCGCCATTCTCAGTGCAAAATACGGCTTGCTCTTTCCAGACGAAAAGATAGAATCATACAACTTGACATTAAATGATGTGAGTTCTGAAGAAGTAAAGGAATGGTCAGAGAAGGTCTTCAATCAAATTGAAAAAAGACTCAAATTGAGTGATTTTGACAAGGTTTTCTTTCATGCTGGAAAGAAATATAGGCAATATCTGATTCCAAAACTAGAAAAGAAAGGCCTTCATTGTGAAGCCCCATTGAGTAATCTGGGGATTGGAAAACAAAAAGCTTGGTATAAAAAGCATGGAATCTAATTTAAAAACGAAAGTTAGCAGGTACATCAGTTATCTTCTTAGGCATAATCCTGAAAACTTGAGGATGGATAAAGATGGTTTTGTAAACATTGATGAGCTGATGGACAAGCTGAAAGAACATTTTCAAATCGATAAGAAGCTCTTGTTTGAAATAGTTGAGAAATCTGAAAGAAAGAGATTCGAAATTTTTGAAAACAGGATTAGAGCCCTGTACGGTCACACTTTACCAGTCACGCTTGAATTTGAAGAAGATAATACTGTGAAAGTGCTTTATCATGGAACAACGCAAGTTGCTGCTGCTAAGATTCTAAGAACAGGTCTCAAACGAATGAAAAGGAAATGGGTTCACCTGTCTCCAACAATTGAAATTGCAATAGAAGTAGGTAAAAGAAGAACCGATAACCCGGTTATCTTGGAAATCGATGCAGAAGCGGCCCGCAAAGCTGGAGTAAAATTCTACAAGGCGACCGACAAAGTCTACATTTGCAGTGATATTTCGCCCATTTACATCAAAATTGTAAGCCATTCCGTTCAACATAACTGAAGAATTCGAAAGGTTGCAGGTTTGTTTAATTATCGTTTAAATACTCAGTAGTCTTAGAATTTTGTGGATAAAACATCGTGAAGTGTAGTTGTATGGTTCTTATAGCTATTGTAAGCGATGCACACCTTCTAATGCAGGCTGAATGGCTTGAAGATGAAAGCAAAATAACTACAGAAGGAAATGAGGTTCTCGAAAACTTTGAACGAGCCATAGATGAGCTGAAGAAAGAGAAACCTGAAGCTGTTTTTCTCGCCGGTGATATCTTCGACTATAGAACAAAGAGCCAGAGGAGAGTTGCGCATCGTGAAGGCGAGAAGTACATGATTAGAATTAGAGCAGTGTTAGATCGCCTAGCCGATGAGTTGAACTGCAAGATTTACGCATTGAAAGGAAATCATGATTCTGAACCCGTTTTGAGAAGCACTGAAAAAGCGCTCAAGGGCAAATTTGTCTACTGCGGTTACAAAACAGTAAAGATCGGAGACTTGAACGCATTCTTCTTGGATTCACATTACCTACCTGGTCTTTACGACATACCTTTGGAACAAATTCCAGGGAAAGGGTATATGCTCATCATGCATGAATCAGCCCCACTTTGGGGTGTCCCAGCCCCCAGTGAGGAAAATTTCAGGTCTATCTGTAAACGTTTTGACATTGTGTTTAATGGACACATGCATTCTTTTCAGCCCAAAGCAATCGGCATTCCGAACCTTTACATGATTCCAGCCTTCATACCATCAAGGGAGATCAAGAACAACTGGATGGTTAAATACAAATATCCAAGTGACTTAGAACCAGAAATTAGAGAAACTCCTTTCGGTTTTATTCTTCTTAAGGATGGAGAAGCAGTATTCCGACCTTATAATCCGCTTCAAGTGATTGTGCGGGCAGAGATTATAGGCGAAAGACCTGAGGATTTTATAAATGGTACTCATGAGATTTACGGGGCAATCTCACAGAGGGAGGATAAAAATCGGTTACGCGTATGGGTAGCGACAAATGCTGACCCCATTACAATTGATCGGATCTTTTGGCCGACAATTCGTGAATATTCTGATATCTTGACGATGGATGTTCTGTGTGAAAGGCCTAAACCGAAAGTGGGCGAAGCTGGACCTGCAATTGAATTTGGAGCGAAGGCTTTCACTAGGGAAGAGCTGTTCGAGACAGTGTTAGGATCAGTAAAAGGTAGACAAAGTGAGGTCGCAAGAAGAATTTTTAATGAAATTTTCACCGTCGAGTATCTAAGGTCAAGTAGACCTGATGAAAGGGCAGGCTTCAGAAAGCTTCTTGAAATCATTTCTAAAGACTACAAGGTTTCGGATGCTTTTCTAACGAGGGCTTGGGAAATGGCGAAGGGGAGGGAACAAGAATGAGATTTGTTTGGGCTTGCTTTGACAGGATTCTTGAATTAAATGGAGAAGTCGAGTTTCCGAAGAGTAAGACAGTGGTACTGTATGGAGCAAACTTGCAGGGAAAAACGAATCTGATTAATGCTCTTCGCTTCACATTTCTGAGAGAAATCAAAAGAGGGGGGAAGAAAATCAAGTATGACGATTGGGCTTTACCAACAAGACAAGAAGTTGTTCCAGATGGAAAGGCTGACGTAGATGTGGTTTTTGAACATGGTGGTGCATATTATAAACTTCATAGGGAGATTTCGGCAGGTGGAAGAAGAGACGTACCTACACTATCTCTGTTTACGGGGTGGCCCGGAAATGAAGTTAAGAATTTAGATTTTGAACCCTATGTTAAAGAACGCTTAAAATCCAGTTTGCTTGATGCTCTTTTTGCTCCTGAGATTGCTGGTGGGTTCAAACGGTTATATGGCAGGGACATTGACGAAGCTATCAGTGAGGTGTTCAAAGAGGTAGTTTCTGCGAGACAAATATCGAAAAGGTTCATTCAAAGACTTTCAAAGCTTAAATCTGGAGCTGAAGCTGAAACTGCAGGAATAAGAGAAGCGTACCGCAAATACTGCGATGAGCTATTGAAGCTGTCAAAGGCATTGAGCAAAATTCCGGAGTTTAGAGATTTTCAAAAATTCCAACCTAGTAAAACATTGGAAAAGATAATCAAACTTCTCGAGGCCATAAGAGTTAGAATTGCTAGTCTGGAGAAAGACGAACTCTTCCTTTATCTCCAAAGCATGCTCACAAAATGCCAAGACCTTGTGGAGATACAAGAAGCGATTTCTGAAGAAAAAACAATGAAAGAGCTTTTTGTTCAGATGAAAAATGCTTCCATAGATATTCAGAAGTTGCAAGAAATGCTGCTTGCTTACCACAAAATCACCACGATTGAGGATGAAATCGAAAAGCCACCGGAATTCTTGAACAACGAATTAACGAAGAAAACGAAGGAAATCTATGAAAAAATAACAGAGGGACAGGTTCTGTATGCAGAGGCAAGGGAAGGCGCGAAGAAATATGGAGTAACCCTCGAAACTCTATCAAATTCGATCAGAGATCTGGGTTCAGTTATAACGGTCTTAAGTAAGAAAAGCAAAATAGGTGAAGAAAAAGCAGCAACTGTTACGAAACTAGGGGAAAAAGCTTACACTGTAATCCCTATCGAATTATTGACGTCAGATCCCACCTTTACAAGTCTAGGCGAACAACCCATACCAAAAGGCTCTGAGAAAGAAAGAATGCGCTATCTGAAAGATCTCAAAGAAAAGCAGAACGCATTATTAGATTTGCTAGGAAAAGAAAAGGAAGCGACTAAACGATTTAACAATTTCAAGAAAAATGATATAGTCAAACTCTCTCAAACTGAAATTGAATTGCAAAAACAGGTAGAAACCATAAATAAAAACTTAAATCAATGGATCAATAAAATAGTAATGTATCTTTCTGCATTTACAGGTATATCTGAAACACGCTCAGTCGAAAGCGAAGAGGACATAAATAATCTGCTGGACTATGCAAAACGTCAAGTAAACAAAAAGGAAGCAGAATACCTCAAAAGCCTGAATGAAAGAACCCATCCACTAGACATCGAAGTAAAAACATTTGAAAAGAGTACAATAAAGAAGATTTTGACTAATTTGGAAAAAGAAAGGTTGGAACTCCCCTCTTACAGAGATGTTCTAAAAGCAGTTGAGGCTAGAAAGGAAGAATGGATAGCAAATGACGAGATCTACCTAGATTTCCAAATGGTACCTAGGATGGTGAATGAGGCTATTCCTATCCTAGAAATAATAATCCAAGAAGGCGTAGACGAGTCGAAGCTGAAAGAGGCTATAGCAAAAACCTACAATGAGATAATTGAAAAAATGAAATCACGGAAACTGATTGAAGCAATTGCAGAAATGTCTAAAGATAGCATTCAGGCACAAGTGAAATACAAGGGCAAAGTGATCACACACCCTGGTGGTGCTGAAAAGGCATTCTTCAGTCTGGCTATTTTAACGGCACTCGGACACTACTTCGGAATGCCGATATTAATAGACGAGGTGGCGAACAATCTCGACTCGAGAAACTTGCCAGCGTTCTTTAACCTTGTGATAGAGTTCATGTATGAAATGCAACTTCAATTCGTTCTTTCCATAAAAGAAACAAGAGACTTTGATTTGGACGGATGGGTAAAGAATCTCGCAGATGATATCGTAGTATACGAATTGAAGGGAAAAAACATAGAGAGAAGAAATCTGATTTGAAACAAGCTGGAAAAAGGACCTGCAAATTAATAGATATTCTAAAAATGGGCAATAGCCTTGCTTACAAAACTATAATGCACTAGGAATTAAGAGTATATTTGACCGTTGTGCATCAACTGCAGATTTCCGATGCCTATTTGTCTCGACAAAAGAAAATTTCTCTGTCAGGACAAATCAGAGAGGGTCAAACATGCAAGGGGGCACTCGAACGGTGGCTGGTGCGGTCGCCGGGACTAATACCCAAACGGGTTCAAGTCGCACTGATCGACTGCGTGCAGTTCTAACAAAAGATGAGGAACTAAGTCGAATATATATGCCTCTGTTTGTTGGAATTGTCGGTTCAAACCTCTCCGGCCCCACAAAATCGAGCAAACAGCACGCAAGCTCTTTGC
>Ga0315280_10008811_pt1 | contig 13138 bp, 16 predicted proteins | sample YL17G06_40_MG_FD_203697 | JGI IMG/M metagenome (GOLD analysis project Ga0315280, IMG submission 203697) | Sediment microbial communities from Yellowstone Lake, YNP, Wyoming, USA - YL17G06_40 | ecosystem: Environmental > Aquatic > Freshwater > Lake > Sediment | place: USA: Wyoming | collected...
CTATTTTTTCTTTTTCTGTCCAAACGCGGGTTCTGTTTCCTCAGCGCCAAGCAGTACTCTTAGCGATTTCACTTCTTCCCTGAGCATGCTTACTTCACTTTCCAAAGCTTTAGCCTTTGAATCAGCCATCTTTTTAAGCTCTTCAATTTCCAACAAAAGATTTTTTCGTTCAGTTTCTAAGGTCTTAAGCCTCTCCACCACATTTCTAAGACTGCTCATAAACTCCAGCTCGCTCATTATCGCCATATATATCCGGTTCTGAACACTTAAAATTTTTGCAAACTCAAAACATCACCGCAACAACTATTTATTAAGATAAAGCTTAGCAATAGTTAATTGGCGCTGAGTGTTTCAATGATGGAGGAAGCATAAGCAATGAGAACTACAATAGTTGAATGTCCATTTGGAATATTGGCTTTCAATGAAGAAAACAAGTTAATAGAAACTGTTTTGTTTCCCAAAAAGCCTCAATCGGCAGCTAAGGCTCTTATACAAATCGAAACTGGAAAAATGGTAGACGAAGTTGCAGAATTGATTAATAGGCTTAAGAAAAGTGGTTGTGAAATTTTTGTTTTCGAGAATGCAAGCCTCGCTAGAGAAGCTCAAATAAATTTAGGCGTTAAGACTGATGTTTCCAAGCCTTCTAAGGCTGGTGAAATGCTTCGAGACAGCATGGAGAGGTTTGCCATAGAAACAGGCTTTGTTAAGAATCCTGAGGAATTCAGCCTATGGACACACGACCTAACTGTTGAAATGGCTAAGTTACGGGTTAAAGGAGCAGTCGAGAAAAGAGACTTGGTCATCGCACAGGCCATCCAAACCCTCGACGACTTGGACAAGGCTATAAACTTGTTCATGGGCCGTGTTAGGGAATGGTATGGTATTCACTTTCCAGAACTTGACCGGCTATTGGATAAGCATGAAACCTACGCCCGACTGGTGCTAAAGCTGGGCGTCAAAGAAAACTTCGCGACTGAAAAACTCGAAAAAGAGGAGATTCCAAAGTCGAAAGCCGAGCAAATAGCCAAGGTCGCGGAAACATCCATGGGTGCAGACCTAGCAGAAACAGATTTGACACAGATTCAAGCCTTATGCAAAAGCATAATCAACCTATATCAGCTAAGGCAAAGCTTAGAGAACTACTTGGACAAAGCCATGGAAGAGGTTGCACCAAACATAAAAACGTTGACAGGCTCCTTGCTAGGGGCTCGTTTAATCGCTATTGCCGGAGGCTTAACAAACTTAGCCAAGCGGCCAGCAAGCACAATACAAGTCTTAGGAGCAGAAAAAGCCCTATTCCGTTCACTAAAAACAGGAACAAGACCGCCAAAACATGGGATTATTTTCCAACACGCCTACTTGCACGATGCCAAAAGATGGCATAGGGGAAAAATCGCTAGAGCTTTAGCTGGAAAACTCGCCATAGCGGCGAGAATCGACGCCTTCGGGGGCAGATGTGCAGGTGAGGAACTGAAAGCCAACTTGGAAAAGAGAATTGAAGAGATTCGTGAAAAATATGTTGAACCTCCTCAAATCCACGAAAAGAAGCCTGAGCGTGAGGAGAGGAGGAGGAGGGGAAAGTGGAAACGTGCAGGTAAAGGTTAAACCTCACCCACAATTCCCCGCAGTATATCAGGTAACACTTGAAGATGGAGCCCAAAGGCTTGCAACAAAGAATCTAACATCAGGGAGAAACGTGTACGGCGAGCGGCTCATACGCCATGAAGGTGTTGAATACCGCATTTGGGACGCTTTCAGAAGCAAACTGGCGGCAGCCATTCTAAAAAACTTAAAAACTGTTCCAATAAAGCCAAATCATAAAGTTCTTTATCTTGGCGCTGCTTCTGGAACAACGGCAAGCCACGTCTCAGACATAGTTGGCGAAAAAGGTTATGTCTACTGTGTAGAGTTCGCCTCAAGAGCCATAAGAGAACTGGTCAACAACGTATGCGCCTACAGGCTTAACATGTCGCCCATGCTTGAGGACGCTCGGTTCCCAGAAAAATACGCAATGTTCATCGGGGGGAAGGTTGATGACATTTACTGCGACATTGCTCAGCCGGAACAAGCTAAAATTTTAGCAGATAATGCCGACTTATTCCTCAGAAAGTCTGGATGGATAATGCTTGCTGTAAAAGCCCAAAGTATAGACGTAACTGAAGAGCCTTCTGAAGTGTACAAACGTGAAGTTAAGGTTCTAGAAAACCGGGGCTTCCGCGTCGATGAAGTGGTGCATTTAGAACCGTATGACAAAGCCCACGCCATGGTAGTAGCCCAAATCCACTGACTATATCTTCTAGAAGATAAGTATACTTTATATCCAACAATGCAATGATATTTTTCGTGACAACTTGATGATTAATCGGGAGAAGGAGATGTTAGCGGCTCCAGAAGCCATACTGAAGAAAGTTGGCTTCAATGTTTCTGAAAGGTGCTGTTCTCGGCCAAGCTGTTTCGACTTCGCAGCAAGAAAGAATGAAACTTTAGTTTTGATTAAAGTTCAATCAGACATCGACATCCTTTCTCTTAATGATTCGCAAGAGCTTAAGGCTATATCTCAATGCGTATCAGCTGCTTCACTTCTGTTAGGCGAAAAAACACGTGAAAAACCCTTGGAAGAGGACACAGTCTATTCAAGGTACGATGTTTTAGTTGTAACTCCTAAAACTTTTGAAAACATTGTACTTCGCAAGGCATATCCTTTAATCCAAGCTGGTCCTGGAGGTTATTATGTTGAAGTTGATCATGAGTCAATCAAGCGGAGAAGGCAAGAGTTAGGATTGTCAGTGGGTGAAATTGCTGAGATGATAGGTATATCTAGAAGGACCCTGTATGGCTATGAACGTGGCATGGCTAAGGCTTCGGTCACAGCAGCATATAACATGATATGGACTTTGGGAATACCTGTTGCCAATCCAATAAACGTGTTTGAAAAGTCAAGGTATCAGCGTAAGTGTTTCTTATCGACAGCTAAGCTTGCAATAGCTAGAAATAAACTTCTCCGAAAAATTTTCAGAAAACTTGCACGTTGCCGTATAACAACAGTCAAAAAGGCACCCTTCGACTTCGTCATCAACTTTCCAGAAGAAGAAATGAAAATTATTGGCGGGGTTGCCAATAGCAAAGAGCTGGAATTAAACAGAAGGGTGGATGAAATCTTAAGTTTCAGCAAAGTTGTAAAAGCTCACCCTATCCTCATAACAGAAGGGCGTGAACCATCAAACAAGGAAATTTCGTGCATTCGTAGCGAGGAGATTTCCAAAATCAAAAATCCAGAAGACCTGATTTGCAAGCTTTAGGTAAGCTTTGTCTGAAGTGAATTCCTCTCATTTTTAGTTCTTTTGGCTGGTTTCCAAGATTTTCTAACAAAGTCTGGGTATTCTCCCGATTTTTCTATGCATTGCTTGAGAAAGGCTATTGTTTTTGGGTCTGTTGGATAACCACATCCAAAATCGCCATACACATTCTTTAACTCTGTAATTGCCTTATCCCTCTCCACTTTGGCGATTATCGAAGCTGCTGAAACTATAGGGTAATTCCTGTCAGCCTTATGCTCAGAAACAATCTCCACTTCAAAGAACAAGCACTCCAAGATATGTTGTTTAAATCGTTCTTCTAAAACGTCTGACGCGTCAACGTAAGCTATGTCTGGCTTAAGTGTTTCTATTACTTTTGCCATAGTCTGCGCCTCCAACCTGTTCAATCTGTGAAACTTTTTGCCAGTTAGAACAACCTTGTCGATTTCTTCTGGCGACAACTTTATTACACTATATTTTTGGGCAATTTTTTTAATTTCGACCGCAAGTGTTTCTCGCCTATGTGGAGATAAAAGCTTAGAATCTCGAACTTTCAATTCAACAAGCTTTTGTATGTCCTCTTTTTTCATTAGGACTCCTGCAATGACTAATGGACCGATTACGCAGCCTCGTCCTGCGTCGTCTACGCCAGCTACTAGCATGGAGAATCACTTTTTACATTGTGGTATTGAACTTCAAGGCTATAATGCTTTATTTGCTTTTTGCATTACAGCAGTCTAAGAAAAGCCATGGATAATCATAGAAAACGTTAGGATTGTAGAAAAATAAGTTCGAAGAGTGTCCTAAGCCAATCGTAATTGCGAACCTAAGTAAGGGGCTGTCGTAAACGTTCGTTGCCTAAAAGAGTCTGCGTTTCTTTTTTTCGTGCTGTTTTCTTTGGTCTTCCTCGGATTGTTCGACTTCTTGGGGCATCATGGGTTCTTCGATTGCCGTCACTTCTACATCGGCTTCGCTTTCTATTGGCTCTTCCTGCATTGTTTCTTCTGTAACTTCTGGTTTTTCTGGTGTGGGTTGTTCCTCTGGTGGCGTGAACGGTTCTGGTTCTGCGAATGGTTTCTTCAATCTTATCTCTAGTTCACTTATCTTAGATTCTAGCCCTTTTATGGCGTTCAGCATTGATTGATTTTTGTCTTCTAGTTCTTGGATTGCCAGTTTTTCTTCGAGTATCTTTATTCTCTCTTCCATGGTTTTTTCTTTATCTTCTAAAGAGCGCGACTCTTCTTCCAATTCCGCCCTCTTATTTTGGAGTCCTTCGAGTTCTTTTGATGCACTCAAGTTTTCCACTCAAAGCTTTTGGTGTGATTTGGAAGATAACTACTTTATGAAAGGGAAATCTTTATTCAAAATTCAATTTGGTTCAGGTTTTAGTGTTGTTGAAGTTTCATTGTTTCGGAATGTTTTTTATGTATGTTTTGCTAGATATATGGTTTGAAATGGAGGTTAGAGTCTTTGGAGTTGAAGGGAAGTAGGACTGAACAGAATTTGTTGGCGGCGTTTGCCGGTGAATCGCAAGCTAGAACCCGATATACTTTCTTCGCTAGCGTAGCCAAGAAGGAGAGTTTTGAGCAGATTTCTGCGATTTTCACTGAAACAGCCGATAATGAGAAAGAGCATGCGCAGCTGTTTTTTAAGCTTTTAAAAGGCGGACTTGTGGAGATTACGGTTGCCTATCCTGCGGGCGTTATTGGGTCGACGACGGAGAATTTGAGGGCTGCAGCTGAAGGCGAAAAACATGAGTGGGGTACATTGTATCCTGGCTTTGCCAAAGTGGCTGAGGAAGAAGGCTTTGCGGAAGCGGCTAGGACTTTTCGCATGGTTGCTAAGGTTGAAGCCTATCATGAAAGGCGATATAGAAAGTTGCTGGAGAATGTTGAGCTAGGTAAAGTCTTTAAGAAGGATAAGCCTGTCATGTGGAAGTGCAGAAATTGCGGTTACGTTTTTGAGGGCACTGAAGTGCCAGAGAAATGTCCTGTATGTGAGCATCCGAGAAGCTACTTCGAACTATGGACAGAAAACTACTAAACACAACACTCTTTTCTGCATTTAACAGCTTATAGTTCATACGTTACACTACGTTAAGATTCGAGGGAGAGATTATCAAGGAAAACTGCTTGCCCGATTTTTAGCAGGCTGCTTTTAAGAAAGCGCAGTCTTTAGGAAATCTGCTAAATCCATAACCTCAATTTCTGACCCACAATACTCGCAGATTTTCAAAGAATCAATTCTTGTATCCTTACCAATTTTCAGTTTTCCGCCGCAATGAGGACAACGGTAGACTGCAACAATTCCTCCATCTTTAACCTGTTGCAGCAATTCATTCAAATTTACTAAAATATCCATTTTTTTGATTATTACTTGTTTTTTCTTCTCGCGGAGTGCCCGCGCTTTATCATACATCTTCAAGTTTTTCTCGTAAACCTTAGCCGCATCCAACGGTCTACCAACCGCTTCCATGTTATGTGCTAATGCCAGAAGTGCGCGATTAAGGAATTTATCACGTAAGTCACTCCTATGTTTAGTATCAGAGCTTTCGCTTTTTATTTGCATAATACGCATTGCATAGTCTTTATCTTGCTTGAGTAAATTAAGCCAAGCTGCAAGAATCGGATCATCTTTACCAAGTGTAACTATACATGCGTCATACCAAAGTTGATTCTCAAGAGAATAGAATGCATCATCCAAGTCCGTCCCAATATCTTTCAACGGATAGTCTAGAACTTTTTGTTCAAATCTCCTAGCGCATTCTTCAGAGCAAGCCCATTTATTCTCAATACCAAACGAAATCACATAATGTCCGCATTGATCGCAGCATTTCCTACCACAATACAGACATTTTCTTGTCTTTAACACCAATGCTTTGTGTCCACAGTTTGGACATTTACCCATAATTACACACCTATGAGAAATAATTTGCAAACTCACGCTATATTAGGAGCTACTATTTAACAATATTTCACCGAAGTAGAATAAAATATTGCGTCTCGACAGAATATTTCCTGTCCATTTTCATTCTTTCAACTTCAGAAATTTCACGGCTTTTTCAATAATAGTCTCATGTAGTTTGTTTCTGTTTTCGATTGTAACTACAATTACTTCAGCGTCTTCTCTCTTTTTCACTTCTTCTATCAGCCTATCCCTAGCCTTCCAATGCACAACACCAACCACAACCTTCCCGCATTCCACAGCCCTCTTGACAGCTTCCTTAAACTTTTCAGAAAACAACTCCATAGGACCAACCTCATCAATGGCTATAACATCGCGTTTGTCAACAGCCTCCATTATGGCTTCTGCGCCTATACCGTTAAGGTCTTCTAAATTAACTCGGTATTTGCCAACTTGCGGACCACTAGGCTGATTCACATGTGCAAGCCACCCTCGCCTGTCGCTGCTTAAATCCAAAACTTCAAAACCCACACGAGCCCCACCTGAGCGAACTTCACGGCTTATCATTCCGCCCACACTATAACCCTTGGTCTTCAAAGATTCAACCACCCTAAGCAACACAGTTGTCTTTCCCACACCAGGACTACCAGTTAAAAGCAACACATGCTTTTCCAATGGGCTTTCCTCCAAACCAGAACTCTAATATTACCTTAATTAATGATTTCTCAATAACCATAACCAAGGAAAAGCCAAAACATGCAAAAAAACATTTACAACATAGATTTTCCAACAGAAACTGTGGTAGAAGGCAAAGTCAAAATATTAGTCCCAAAACTCGAAGCATTCATAAAAACGCCTTCCGAGTATGCGCCTTCAAAGGCTCCAGTATTTTACAATCCAGTCATGGAACTAAACCGCGACATCGCAGTTTTAGCCCTCCAAACCTATCAAAAAATGCTTAACCGAGAAATCTCAGTCTGTGAACCCTTAACTGGCTGCGGTGTTAGGGGAATACGCTTTGCAGCAGATGTCAAAGGCGTCAAAAAAGTTTTTATTAACGATATTAACAAGAAAGCCTTCCAACTCGCAAACCATAACGCGCAAATGAGCGGACTAAACGAACGCATCACCGTAACAAATGAAGACGCAAATTGCCTCTTAGGCTGTTATGGTGCGCCACGTAAAAGATTTGACGCCATAGACATAGACCCGTTTGGCTCGCCTGTACTTTATTTGGATTCTGCCATCAGAGCCTTACACAACGGCGGTCTAATGGCTCTAACAGCGACGGACATGGCATCTTTATGCGGAGTTTATCCAAAAGCCTGCATACGGAAATATGGCGGAAAACCCCTACGCACAGAATACTGCCACGAACTAGCTGTCAGACTTTTAGCCGGATGTCTAGCTACAACAGCGGCAAAATATGACATAGGCATAAGAGTAGTCTTCAGCCACAGCACAGCCCACTATATTAGAATTTACGCAACCACAAAATATGGCGCAAAAAAAGCCGATGAAAGCATCCAAAACATGGGATACATACCCCACTGTTTCAACTGTTTCCACAGAGAAACCGCAAAAGAACTATTCCCCGTTGAACGTTCTGGAAAATGCAGCCAATGCGGTTCAAAGATGCGCGTTGCTGGACCCTTGTGGCTTGGAAAAATATTTGACAAAGAATTTTGCGAGTTGATGGAACAAGAAGCCAAAAAAAGAAAGTTTAGACTTGGGGAAAGAATAAGAAAAATCTTGGCTTTAGTAAAAAGTGAAGTTGAAGCCCCAATTACGTATTATGTGATTGATAAACTGTGCGATGCGCTAGCCTTACCAGTCCCGCCCACTAAGAAAGTTGTCGAAGCCCTAGGTAAAGGAGGCTTCCAAGTTTCTTTGACTCATTTTAATTCTAGGGGAATAAGAACAAATGCGTCAGCTATGAATATGAAAGAACTCTTGCGAAAAGCTGTCACAGCTGTCACGCGGTAAATCTTAAATACAAATGGGGCTATCACTGTTTAGGTAAGTAGGTGACCATATTGAAAAGAAAATTTTTAATATTGATGGCAATAGCCCTTTCTGCCTTAACTTTTACAATGCCCGTCAAAGCTGTAGCGAGCATTGAAATCTACGGTTACGTGGACAAAACCCAATACATGCCTGGTGACACAGGAACATTAAAGATCTGGATTGTCAATGACGGCACTGAAGACATTATCCTAAAATCGGTGGCAATTAGATATCCATGGAACGCTTTCTACATCTGGGAAGGCAACGAAACAATAAAAGACATAAACGCTGCAATTCTCAAAGGAGGAAATTGGTCTACTACGAGAACATTCACTGTACCTACAGACGGGAGAGCAAAAGGCGGGTCCATTAATGTTGATGTAGTCACCAGCGCAGTTGCGGACTCAAAATCGGTCTCTATTACTGTGGCTAGCGCGCCAACCTACGGATCTTTGCAAGATATGGATAAACTTGTAACTCTATTCACGGTTCAAGTGGTGCTCTTGATTGTCTGCACAATCATTATAGCTGCAACAATATTCCTCTCAGCGCGTAAACCGCAGGTAACGTGGAAAGCAGAAGAAAAAGCACAATAGCTAACAACTTCCCCATATTTTTCCATTTTGTTTAAGTAATCGAACCTATAATTTGTTAATGAACCATAGGGAAATATTGGAGGTGCCGTAAAACTCGGAAAAATTTTAGTCACATCCGCATGGCCATACATAAACGTTACCCCCCACATAGGCAATTTAGTTGGTTCCATTTTGTCCGCAGATGTCGTTGCCAGATATTATAGGTTGAAGGGCGAAGATGTTGTAATGGTGAGCGGCTCGGATGAGCATGGAACCCCCATCGAAGTGGAAGCCATACGGTTAGGTGTATCGCCAAAGAATTTAACAGACAGAAACCATGCAAAAGTTGTTGCGTTATTTAAGAAGTGGGGGATATCCTTTGATAACTATACGAGAACTGAAAGCTCATTGCATAAAGAGTTTGTACGAGACCATTTGCTGAAAATCTACAAGAACGGATATATTTTTGTCCAAGAGACGAAAATGCTCTACTGCCCAAATTGCAGCCGTTTCCTACCAGACAGATTTGTTGAAGGAAAATGTCCCTACTGTGGATATGCTCCTGCCCGAGGAGACCAGTGCGATGCATGTGGAAGACTTTTAGAACCAACGCTTCTCGTTGAGCCTTACTGCGTAATTTGTAAAAGCAAGCCAGTCATTAAAACGACTAAACACTGGTACTTTGACTTGTCAAAATTTTCTCAACAACTAAGCGATTACATAAGCGGTAATGAGCAGTTGGCAAGCAATGCGAAAAACTTCAGTTTAAACTTGATAAAGGAGGGATTAAAGGCTAGAGCAGTTACTAGAGATGTTGGCTGGGGGATTCCAGCACCTTTTCCTGGGGCTGAAGGTAAGACGATTTACGTTTGGGTTGAAGCTGTTTTGGGTTATGTTTCAGCGACAATTGAGCATTTTAGAAACCGCGGAGAATCCGAAGGATGGAAGGAGTTTTGGTTCAACAAGGATGCTAAGACCTTATATTTCATTGGTAAAGACAACATTCCGTTCCACACGATAATTCTTCCAGCCTTACTATTGGCTTCACGTAAAGGCTACAATTTGCCTTGGAACGTATCGGCAACCGAATTCCTTCAATTCAAAGGTGAAAAGGCTTCAAAAAGCCAGAGAATAGGCATTTCAATAGATGAAGCTCTGGAACTTTTCCCAGCAGACTATTGGCGTTACTTCTTAATGGCCACAAGACCTGAAACAAAAGATTCAAACTTTTCTTGGGAACTCTTCATTGAAAAAATTAACTCAGACTTGAATGACACATTTGGCAACTTCATCCACAGAACATTAAAATTCATAAACACACAATTTAACGATGAAATCCCTCAACCAGAAGCTTTGGATGAAGATAGCAAACATATTCTAGAAACTCTTAAAGAAAAAGTGGAGATAATCGGAAAAGAAATCGAAGATTGCAGATTACAATCCGCTGCAAACAATGTAATAGATGCAAGCCGTATGGGAAACCAATACTTGAACGAGAAGGAACCATGGAACCTAATCAAGACGGACAGAAGCAAAGCGGCAAACATCATCTCCATAGTAGCACAAATTGTTAAAGCCCTAGCAATAGTTTCAGCCCCATTCACTCCATTTGTCGCAGAAGAACTTTGGAAAACACTTAACCTGCCTGGAAGCGTCCACGAACAGAAATGGGATGAAGCCCTAAAGCCTCTGCCAGCCAACCACAAAATAGCTAAAGCAAAGCCTTTGTTCCAAAAAATAGAGGCCAGCGAACAAGAACTTGATAAAATGTTGGAGAAAGTTAGAGAAAGCCTGGCTAAGACTTCCTAAGAGCCTACGTTGGCTGTGAAAAATTGCAACCCAAAATAGACCTCCACGTCCACACCCACTACTCCTATGACTCTCTGATCACGCCAGAAGAACTGATTTTTTACGCCAAAAAACGTGGATTAGACGGCGTTGCCGTAACAGACCACGACAGACTCGACAGCGCACTAAAAATAGCAAAAGAAACAGACTTTTTGATAATTCCGGGAGTGGAGATTTCAAGTTTAAACGGGCACATATTGGCGCTGAATGTTCAAGAGCCGATTCCTAAAAGGCTCAGTGCAGATGAAACTGCAGACAAGATTCATGAGGCTGGCGGCATGGCAGTGGCATGTCATCCGGTAACTTTTTTTAAAGAAAGCTTAGGAAACAATACGAACTCAAAATTTGATGCGGTAGAAGTGATAAACGCTTCGGCGTTTCCCTTTAACTACTCCGTAAATAATAGTCGAAAAATTGCTTCTCGTCTTGGAATTGCCCAAGTTGCCGGCAGCGACGCACATTATGGTCCTGAAATAGGTTGTGCCTACACTCTTGTAGATGCAGAATTGGAAGTTGACGAAATAATCAAAGCTATAAGTGAAGGTTTATGTCAGCCCTTTGGCAGAGCCATACCTTTAACAATAAGGCTGAAAAGAGAAATTTTAAGTCTTAAAAGAAGATTTTAGCTTACTTCCCTTAATGCTTCTTCTCGAGTTTTTCGGCTTGTCAGTTTTACAAAAAAGACGGTTTAAAGAAAAAGTTGTTATAACGACGGTTCTAATTGGTACAAATCTAGCTTTATGTCTAGTAGTTTTTCTGGTTCTGCGTAAGGTTCTAGGTTGAAGAGTTGCGGTGCAATTGTTCCGAATCCGCTTAGGATATGCGGAGAATTTACGCCTGTCATAACAAGGGTGACTTTTAATTTTCCATTCTGTTCTGGGTTGACTCTTGCACCCCATATGACTAGGGCATTATCATCCATCATCTCTGTGACGATCTCACCCACACGGTTTGCCTCTTCAATTGTCATCTGGTTGTCGCCTGTAACGTGAATTAACGCTCCAGTTGCACCAGCATAATCCACATTCAACAACGGACTTCTTAGCGCATTTCGCACGGCTTCCTCTGCCCTGTTGGGTGCGTCTGACTCGCCTACTCCTACAACGGCTACTCCGCCTCGCCTAACAATGGTCTTGAAGTCTGCGAAGTCCAGGTTGATGAGGCTTGGGGCTGAAATTGTTTCGACGATGCCTTTTATCATGTTTGCCAAAACTTGGTCTGCCACTCTGAAAGCCTCGTTTATTGGCAATTGGGGCACGAGTTGCATAAGTTTGTTGTTGTCTATTACTACAACGGTGTCGCATTGTCTTCGCATTTCAGTTAAAGCATTAGCAGCATATTCGATTCGACCTTTTTCGATGCGGAAAGGCGTAGTTACAACGCCTACGGTTATTGCTCCGTTTCGCCTTGCAATTTCTGCGATGACTGGTGCTGCTCCTGTTCCTGTTCCACCACCTAAACCAGCCGTTATGAAGGCTATATCTACATTAGAAAGCAAATCCTCAACGCGCTTTTTAGACTCCTCGATTGCGGCTCTGCCAAGCTTTGGATCACCGCCAACCCCAAGCCCCTTGGTGAGTTTTTCGCCTACCAAGATTTTTCGATGAGCCCTTGAAACACTCAAATGCAGTGCGTCCGTGTTTACTGCCACGCATTCTGCGCCAGTTATGCCCATTTCTATTAGCCTAGTTACCGTGTTGTTTCCTGCTCCTCCAACCCCAATAACAGCTATGCGGCAAGTGCCGGGCGGCGGAATCCCTTCGGCTTCTATGTCCTGCCATGTGTACTTGAGTGCATGCTCTGCGGGGCTCATTTTAGTCAACCCATTTCCTCCGAACAACCTCATCGTTTATCAAATCACGGATAGCCACACGAATTGCTTCAGCCCTATTTGGGTAAAACCTCTCAGTCACAAGCTGGTCTAACATCTTAATATAGGGTTCAGGCAAATAGAGTGTAATTAACTTCATTACGTTTCTCCCTCCATGCAAGCTACAGAATTGTGTGGAAGAGTTATACTCCTATATAACATGATTCAAATATGCCTTAAACATGTTAGTACTAGGCTTTATAAGTATTATCAAGCACCATGTCATATTTCTGTAAATCCTAGCTGCCAACAACCCTTACGTTTTTATTGCTCGTTAAAGCATTTAATGAATCGCGATGGAGAAATATGCAGGTTTTCGTTAAGAGCTTCGGCTGTTCCACAAACTTGGCTGACGGAGAGGTTTTGGCTGGATGCTTAGCGGAAGCTGGGCATAGGCTAGTGGATTCTGTTGCTTCGGCGGACGTAATTATTTACAATACTTGCGCCGTTAAGGGGCCAACAGAAAATCGTGTGATCGAAATTTTAAAGAGGGTTCCTGCAAGCAAAAAGGTGATTGTTGCTGGATGCTTGCCCCTCATCAATTTCGAAAGATTATGCAGAGAAGTGCGCTTTGACGGAATTGTGGGTCCAGCAGCTGGCGATAGAATTGTTGAGGTTGTGAAACGTGTTTTGAATGG
>Ga0315280_10008812_pt1 | contig 13138 bp, 20 predicted proteins | sample YL17G06_40_MG_FD_203697 | JGI IMG/M metagenome (GOLD analysis project Ga0315280, IMG submission 203697) | Sediment microbial communities from Yellowstone Lake, YNP, Wyoming, USA - YL17G06_40 | ecosystem: Environmental > Aquatic > Freshwater > Lake > Sediment | place: USA: Wyoming | collected...
TCATCTTCGACCTCCTTTATGGGTTAGTATGGTCGAAGCTGTTCAAGAACCACCGATACTGCTGAGGCCGCTTTCTGGGTTAACACCAGATCGATATCTCCGAACTGGGTCGGGTTAAAATAGGTCTCCGGGTTTGCCCTGAGCCCGAACGGCACATGAATTGTGCTGTGAGGGCACGAGCCATGGACGGTTAGTAACAGCTGCTCTTCCGTTGTGACCGCTGCGCCCGTGTTGTCGAGTAGGTATAAAGAAAACCTGCTTGACCAGCTGTAACCGACCCCAAAAACCCGGTTATAAGCCGTTGGAACGAGTGAAATTACCGGATCGTGGTTGAGGTCATGGGTGACCACGTCGTTATTCTTTCTGCAGATCCAGTATTTCAGGGCTGCAGGCCCAAGATCCTGCTCTTCGGCTTTGTAAATGTCCTTGACATACTTTTCAATGGGGATAAACTTCCCCACATCACAGTTAATCTTGAGCTTTTCGATGTTTTCATCAACATCATTTCCCGCAAGGTATGCCCGGAGGAGTAAACCGACATATGGGTAATCGATAGGCATGGTTACCGGCTCTTCTCCCGAAGTTGCCGAGGTGAAAGAGCGAATGTTTTTTGCCATCATGAAACCCTTGGCAGGTTCTGCACCCTCTTCGATCACAAGGACGTCCACCGTGACCTTAAGCGATGCTGCAACGAAAGCTGTTGCGCTTGCAGCAGCCACGGCTGCGATATTGGTCGTAATCTTCAGCTGTGGATTCTTGAACTTGGTGAAATCAAGGTAATACTCAGGATCCCACAAATGACGTCCAAAAAGAAGCAATACCGATTCATCCTGTGCACCGCCCCCCAACTCACCTGGTCGCATGAACGGCATTTTGCCCGTTCGTCTAAACTCCAGGGCCTGGGCTTCCTTGAGCGAAAAGGACAGTAGCTGGTCCGATCCATCCACGATCTCGATCTTTGTAATGACGTCATTCAGCCGGTTGTCTTTATTGTAGGTCGCGCCATTCGTTCCCTTGAAATTCAATCGAATGGCGGTGACCGGGTCAGAAACCTTAAGCTCGTTGATCCAGGTTCCCACATCATCGAGGGCTTTCTCGTAATACAATTCTACGTCTCTGTACTTCATCGATTTTTCCCTCCTTTCAAATTAATTCAGGCTAAGCGATCTTAGCCTTGTAAGCGGCCTGCGAGAAAAGCTCCACATTCTTAAGGTTTCTCAGGTCTCCCTTTGGGTACCTGGGCTGCTTAACAACTGCCTTAAAAGCCGCGTGGATTTTTCCAAAGCCCTTCCCGAACTTTGGGCCTGCCTTCATGGTCCCTTCGGCGAATCGGCCCGGCCCAACGTCCTTTGCTGGTTCCTGCCAATCGGTGTCAGTGACCTTATCAAGGCCCTTATTGTACGAATCCTTGCTGATGGAATCCGTCATAGCCGCCTTGTAGGTTCCTACACCTGCCTTAGCAGCCGCCTTCCATGGACGCCTTGGGGAAGAAACGCCAATGAGGTAGTCGTCCCTTCTTCCAGGAGTCACCCTGGTGTACTTCTCCTGGATTGACTCTAAAGACTTAATCTCGGCCATAATAAAAACCTCCTTTCAAAATTTTGGCCCATTCGGTTAGTTTTACTATCCCCTGTTTCCCTGTCCCTTCATGGGCCCTTTTATCCACCGGGTTTGTAAGCACGGGGCCCCGTTTGGGGTTATTATGAAAATAGTGAAATTTTTTGTTTATATACCAGACATTTTGTCCTTTGTCAAGTAATTTTTTTACCTTTTTGCATAGTATCTCTTACTTTTTTGCATAGTAGGCGTTCAACTACTTCAATTGAAGTCGATTCTTCTTGACTTTTTATTCATCCTTGTGTTTATTAAAAGTAAAATCTTTCAGGAGGTGCGCAATGACCGAACAAGAAGAAAAAGTGGCAAGGACGTTACTGGCGATAGCGAAAAGACACAATAAGGGGTACGTTTTTGCTTCTCAGCGGACGCTGGAGATATTGTTGACGAAATTTCAAGACTGGAATCGGTCTGAGCGTACCCTGAGGCGCAGACTAAAAGACCTTGAAGCCAAAGGCTTCATAAAAATCATACATCGTAACTGGGACGAGGTTAATGGGTCCAAAAAGTACCGATGTAACCTCTATAAATTCACCAAAAAGCTCTTTGAGTGGTTCCAAAAGTTGGGGGAATATGTCCGCAAACTCTTCTCGCACTTCCGTCGGCCAAGTTTGGCCAACTATTCTTGTAAAACCATAACAAGAGATTTACAACAAACTTACGGGAATGTGGAAATCCTGTGGAAATCTCCCGAAAAAGGTAGGGCTTCGCCATCAAATGCATTTTAAGAGACCCCCAAAGGTCTCCTTTAAGGAGTAAAAACAGATTCCGTGTGCCAAAAAAAACCCCACAAGGGGTAAGTACGTAAAAAAACTAAAGAAAGGAGGTTTTTTATAAGCTTTCTCGCTCTTATTCTTCCCGCTCTTATTCCAGTTTTTACCGATGGCGTCCGGTCCGTGATCGCCAAGATCACCGGGATCGGCGGAGCCGAGCCGAAGAACGTTGACGAAGCCATTCGTCTAACCGACTCCCAGACGAAGCGCCTTCAGGCGCTTTCTTCTCTGGACAATCCAGGGGGAGAAGTGAGTAAATGGGTTGCAAACTTTCGGGCAATGCACAGGTATGTATTGGCTGACATGATTTTACTTGCGACCTTCATCTATATTTTTCTTCCAGTAAAAAACATGGAGATCGCGAACTTTCTTCTCAATCTCTCTGCATCCGTTTTTGGATTCTTCTTCGGTGACAGGGTTTATCTGCACCTTAAAGAAAGGAAGTAAAAAATGGCCAAAACAGACGATCGTGTTAAATTCTTTCAGGAGATCTCCGCCCTAATCATTCAGCTCGAGAGTGAGCACATCGAATTTATGCCCACCTGCTTTTTTCGGACTCAGTCCGAGCAAGCCGTTTTGTACGCCCAGGGTAAATCCAAAACCCTGCAGTCAAAGCATACCGAATGGCTTGCAATGGATCTGGTATTTGTTAGGTTTGGTCAGCTTGTTTGGAAGCCTGCCGTTGAATACGATAAGGCCGGCGAGCTGTGGAAATCAATGGGTCACACATGGGGTGGAGATTGGGAATCACTCGGCGACATCTACCACTTTGAGTTTTAGTTTTTTTTCCTCAATCCACTTATTGAGCTTTTTGAGTTCCCCCGGGAGGCATCGTTTACAGATGCCTCCCGTCCTTTTGAAATTTAAGAGCGGCCTCTTAATCCCAAAAATTCCTTGGTGGATAACGCAAAAACGCAACATTATTTCTCCTTTTTAAATAAGCGATGCGGCTTTCAAGTCTTTTGGGCTTTCCCATGCCGCTCTACTCGCCGCACCACTTAAAAGCCGTTGATCGACTCCCCCTCAATGTCGATCCCCTCACGTACGAACGTGGTTGCCCTTCCGAACGGCTCATTTCTTATTAGACTTCAGTTTTTTAATTAGGAGCCTAAGTCTTTTGATGGCCCCCTTGTGTCTTTCGATGGCCTTTTCATACCCTCCGACTGGATCGGTGTGGAAAATAGCCATCGATTCTTCCCATCTTGCTCTTTGAATTGATCTATCCATAATTCTCCCTTCCTCACAGCTTATTTTAAAGTCCTGACATAAATCTGATGTTCTGCTGCCTGGGTGACGAGGTCCCCAATCAAGTTTAAAAAATACTCCTTATCCATTTCCATTAGGAGTGCCCCAAGGTCGATTTTTACAATGTCTCCATGTACTGATAAAAATGGTTTGAATTTTACAACGGTTTGAAAAGTTACAACCATCATATATCACCTCCTTGGCTGGGTGTCCAGAGGGGAGCAACATCCCTCTGGTCAAAAGGATACGCCGACCTTGCGTATCCTTTCTCCCCGTCCGGCCGATAGGTCAGCCAGCCATTAAAAAACATCGTATACATCCATCATTATCACTTTTGCCTTTTCGAGCTTTTCTGCCTCCTCAAATTTTCTGAATGCCCTGAGGTAAGAGATGGCGAGATTAATGTTTCTTAGGGCCTCCGCAAGGTATTTTTCATCCTGATGTTTATCCATCTTCTTTCTCCTTTCTCCCCGTCCGGCCGATAGGTCAGCCATGCGATTATTGACCCATAGGGAGATTATTCTTTAACAATTTGGGCCACGGCCTCGATGATTGCTTGCCGGTGCGTTTTCCCCTTTTCCTCCCACCACGCAGGTCGCCCCCCTGATGTGCCTCTACCTAATTTGCGATTTTTAGCCTCATCCCCTGTTGGCATCGGATCGGGACTTGCGATATCCTGGTAATGGTACTCGCTTACAGTAAAAAACCTATCCAGCATTGCAATAGGATTGGGAGATCCATAAATTGCCCCCGTTGTGGCACTGTGGATGCATACTCCGTTGATGAGGTAATCAATGGTGTAGTAAGCCGTGCCGCTGCCACAATTTTCTCGTTCTGGGCATACTGTTGTTTGCGTGATCTTTACCTCTGCCGTAATTTTGTCGTTTACTCTTACTTTCATTTCTTTCCTTCCTTTCCTTTCTTTCTGCCGGTCTATCGCTCTCCCCGGCGTGCGGGCTGGTTATCGGGTCTCCAGCCAACCCCCAATAGTAAGCCGGTATCTGACTATTACCTTTCTTTTTTAAGAGTGCAATCCGTGTGCCAAACTACCCCCACAAAATATTGTGTGTTGTGGCCATCCAGACCACAAGGGTTAGTCATCTCAGGTGTTACAGCTGGTTATTTTTTTCTCACTATGTCCAAAAAAGAACGTCCAAAAATGGCACTCTGTCTGATCACACCGATAGACCTCAATACCATCCTTTGTTATCCAGCAGCACCCCAAACAATTTTTTCTCCCATTCACGATATCACCTCCCTTTATTAAAAACCATTATTTTTTTTTCCCTTCTTTCACTGGAAGCTGGAGAAGGGAAAAAAAATGAACGACGGGCCTCAACCTTTTAGACGGCCTATAAACGAGTCTCGCAGCAAGGGGCATGACAAGCCTCTTTCCCACAAAAATATAATGCTGAGGCTTGGCGTGACCCTTGACCGAGACCACCAAATTCTTTAATAGCCGTCCGGAACTTGACTTTTAATTTTTAAGTGTGGTATGGTTTGGTTTGGAGGTTGCCGCATGGAAAATTCCAAAATCGAAATCATCCCACTGAAGGATATCGATCTTCCCATCGAAGCCCAGCGCGATTCAATCGATCCATCCAAAATAATTGAACTCGCCGAGTCCATCCGAGAAAAAGGATTGATTCATCCAATACTTTTAAGGCCAAATAATGGCCGCTATGAAATCATTGCCGGCCATCGAAGATTTTTAGCTCATCAATTTCTAAATCTTGAAGAGATCCCCTCCATAGTTAAAGAAATGGACGACAGCGATGTCGTCATCTATCGTGCGATAGAAAATCTTCAGCGTGAGAACCTAAGTCCCCTTGAAGAAGCACGCTCATATAATATGATGCGGGAGAAAGGTGGAATGAGCGTTGAAGATATATGCCAAGCCACCGGGAAAGCATTGTCAACAGTTAAGAGGTGGTTAAGGTTTTATCGTATGCCTCCCGAATTCAGGGAGGCAGTAGACAAGGGCGGTATTTGCCTTGGTGTTGCTGAAAGCTTAATAGATGTTGACGATCCCTTTTTACGAAGTGAGTGGCTTAGAATGGCAGTTGAAAACGGGATAACCAAAGCAGTTGCCGATCTTTGGGTTTCCGATTACCAAAAATCCAAAGCCGGAAAACGAACGGAAGGGATAGGGGACTTGGGGGAGTCCGAATTGAATCCGGAACCAAAGAAGGTTTACGTTACGTGTATGGTCTGCTCTGATCCAATTGAAATTAGTCAAGCCAAACAAATCATTTTATGCCAGGGATGCCGTAAAAAAGTAGCGAGCCATTAAGATGAGTCACCAAGAGTGGAAGAGAAAAATGCCGTGGGAGAAAACCTGGGAAGGCCCGCGCCCCATTGAATGGGAAGATTTAGTTTTTTTTGATGAACCAACCATGGTTAAGTTTGAATTAATTCTTAGTTGCATGGATGGACCAAGATTGATTCTTTTTAAATACGGCGATTCCGATCGAATTGTAGCACCGTTTGTTCTTGGATTCAGTTCTGAAAATACCGCTTTACTGCGCGGCTATCAGCTTGAGGGAATTTCAAGGAGCGGCAAAGGCGCTGGATGGCGTGTTTTTCAAATTCTTTGGATGGAAGATTTAGCAGACCATCAAGAATTTTTTAATCCAGACGAATTTGATTTCGATCGTAACTATCCCTGGCTTTACAGGGTTTATAAAACTCTTTAAGGAGGTAAATATCATGGCAATGTCAAAGACTGCGTGGGCTCGGCAATGTCGCAAGGATTATGCCAAAATGAAAAGTGAGGACAGTAAAGAATTTAATGCGGATACGGCCCAAATTACTAATATTTGGAAGAACGGCTTCAAAGTTTTAAAAGACGAAAATGATCGGCTTCAGGATGATCTAATGGATTGGTATAGTGATGAAATGGGTGATATTGCGAACAGCTATATTAATTCAATTAAAAAAGGGCCACCGGAAGGCGTGAGCAAAAAAAACTGGGAAAAGGGTTTGCGTGAAGACAAAGCAAAGATGGAGGGAAACGTTAGGGATGAGCGTAATGCAAAGGTTAAAGAAATTTCTCGTAAATGGAAAGAAGGGTTTAAAAGACTTAAAGAGGAAAACGATAAAATGCAGTTTGAAGCAAAAGAAACCCTTCACGAAAAGCTTCGTCAAAACGACGAATGGTTGAGAGAACAACTTAGGATTGGACCACCTCAATAATGGCATATTCAATCAAACGTCATGAAGTTGATCGACTTCTCAACGTCCTCGTAGCGCTCGGCTGGTCGCTTGTCGAGGAGCGCTACGAAAACCGTGGAATTACACTCGTAATCCACAAAGAATTATCCGAAGAACTACTCAGGGCCGCCGGTGAATTGGAAAAGATGTCTATGCCTCAATAACCTCGACCCTCATCACCTCATCACCTCATCACCTCATTATATTCCAATGTTTTTGATTTTCCGCCACGAGTCCATTACCCACGTTCCCGTAAGCTGCTGCACGGGGGGAAAGAGTCCCCCCCAGGCAGGGTGAGGGTTGAAAAATTTCTGAATAAGAAATTTGCCGAACCCCGAAGGGAGCGAAGCGACCGAAGCCGACGCCCTCGGCCGCCGAGGGCGTCGGGGTCTGGGGGGGACTCTTTCCCCCCGTGCGCTAATAACGATATTATTGGCACAGAATACCCGACTCGTGGCGGCGGGCTGAAAGCCCGAAGTCTTTAGGTTTTTGATTTTGTGTTTTAGAGGTGGGTTTCCCTTCGGCCGGAGCGGCCGTAAATTCCTGACGGCATTATAATGGCGTTTTGGATCGAACGTTTTTCAATCCAATCATTACTCGATATATTTATCGACGATTGACCATCTTCTTGAAGTTCAATTAGATGACTCTTTGCCTAATCCATGCGTTTTTATACCGACGGCCTGAGGAGTTTGTCAAAGAAAAAACGCATGGGTTAAGGCGTCATCTAATTGAATGTCTTTTCAAGTAGATGGTCAATCGGTACATCCCGCCCAACTGGACGGTTCCTCTATTTTGGATTTCGAGTAATGATTGAGTTGAGGTTCGATCCAAAACGATCGGTGTGTTTTGTATGCCGTCTGGAATTTTATTCTAATTCTTGGTTTAAGGGTTTTTGTGGTTGATCCCTAAAGAATTTATACTGGTCCGCAGGTTGGTTTAGTCTGGGAAGTAAAGGTCTCCGATTTGGTCCTGTAATGCTGCCCATTCTGGAAATTGTTCTGCTACGGTTCTGAATGTTTTTGCTGGAAAAGATCGTTCCCACTTGATACCGATATTCTGGCCCGCCAAGAATATGTCGTGGATTTTTGCTGGTCCTCCGGTTTGTCGTTCATAATTTCCTATCCAGTCCGCAAGGCTGTCAATTAGAGGTTGGGGTGTATCGGGTGGAATTAAGTAGACATAATCTACCATGTCTTTTGCAGCTGCCCACCACGCCGTCATGCCGCACCGTACGTTTTGATTGTCGTCGTAAGAGCGAATTACATTTTTTACGAAGTCGGTGCACTCGTATGCGGCGACCATTGCCTCATATTCGTATCTATGGGCCAGGCAGTAGGTTTGGAAAGATTCTTTTATCATGGGGGCATATGTATAAAAGATTTCCTCGAAGGTGGCCTCTCTTTTGTCTAAATGAGGCCAGGCTACTGTTTCCTTCCAGTTTGGGATTGATTCCTCGAGGAGATCAAGCGTTGATGGGTCTGTTGGTTCTGGTACCCTCCATTTCCACTCCCTGAGCTCCTTGAAGTTTGATATAGGGTCGTTTTCGAGCCACCAAGGCATTAAACCTGTCATTGCCTGGTTGAGAAACATATAACCCTTTGTATGTTCTTCCTTGGAAAAATCTTGCATTCCTGTATTTATAATCATCGATCCTATGAGGGTGTCTGGGAAATCAGACATCCCTGGCTGTGGTAGGGTTTTTATCCACCCCCACGTTTCCTTAGATTTTTTGTCTGCCCAATTAAAGACAGCATTTCTAATGCCCTGATCCCACGCTTTGAGTCTATACGATTCATCTTTAAATTGGGACCATTGTTGTTGGAGGGCTCTTTTTACGCTATAATAATCATTCACCGCCGCCCTGGATATCCAATCTGAGATCTCATGGACATTACCGGAGGCCAAGGTTCGGTTTAATCCTAACCAGTAATCTGGATCTATGATTTTTGCTGCTGTGTCCCAAACCATACCCATCAAACCACCAAGACACAAGCCTGTCCCCAAGAGCTGATCTGTTGTTTGTAATATCTCGAGGATTTCTCCGATGGTTGGCATTGTTCTTTTAAGCCTCGTTACTCTATTTGCTTTAGCTTTAGCATGGAATGGGTTTCGTTCTGCAAGGTCTTCAGGTACTCCTTTACATCCCCTTTTTGTAACGCGTAAATAAGAGAATAAGTTTACTGCGTTCAATATGTCGGACCCTGTGAGCAACCAGCCCAAAAGGGGTACGGCCTTTCCAAGCAGCCTTGGTGCGATCTTAACCGCAATTCTGCCGGCCACCACTATTGTGACCAGGGCATCTTCAAGGTTATCAAGGGAAGTTGCAACAGCACCATAATTCTTTAGCCAGGTTGGTGTTGGCGAGGCGAGTGCCTTTAAAAACCTGTATTTTTTGTATGTGAGAAGGCGCTGCTGCTCATCGGTTAAGGGTGATGGAAGGCCACGTTTGAACGCGAACCTTTGGGCCGCCATTTCCTCGGCGCTGATTTTTGCCTTTGGTTTGATTTGAATTACGTCGTTAAATCCCGGAATGTTTATAGAGGTTCCATATTTTTCCTGATATTTTTCCCGTCGTTTGTTGAAGTCAGGGGTTGTAAATTTTGGGATTATACCCAGAGGGTCCCACCATGTTCTTTGGTTATAATCCCTTAGTGTCCTTCCGAGCTCCTTTTGATACGTCGGTTGTTCTCGTATGGCCTGGTAGTACGGGGTTCTCCCGTATTCGTAGACCCTTAGAAGGTCTTCTTTTATTGTCATTTTTCACCCCCTGGCCCTGGTTTTTTTGATTCTATCATTTTTGAAAGGTTTTAACCACCCCCGGGATTCACTGGATAAATCTATTTAAAGAGATCTCCCCTGGGTTAAGGGTGTGGTATGGGGGTTTTTTGGTTTTTTAAACTATAAATTTTGATTTTTGGGATTCCGGGAGATCTCCCTCAGCTGAGCGCCAGGGGTGGAATCCCTAAATCTATAGTTTTAAGGGGTCGGTTTTTCGATGGTGATGATGAGCACTTTGTAGTACTCGAGGATCCGTTTTAAATCCGAATCTAGGAAGTAACAAAGCAAGACGGCCCTGGCAGGCTTGTCTATCTTTGGGTCCTCTTCCCAAAGAAATTTATAAGACAGGCACTGTCCGGCAGCTCTAAGATATGGGGAGGCCGCAACTTCGATTATCCAGATCTCATTTTCTTTTTCCCCGATCGCGTCTATCCTTTTTGCGGTACTTGCGTACCACATTCTTTTCATGGCTTCGTCCGCCCTAACATTGCTCATGTCTGGCCCTCCGACCCGGACGTTGTAGTAGAACCTTAAGAACTGGCCCGCTGCTTTGTCAAGGTAGGCGTGCCATAGAGGGACGTCTGGAGGCAGCATCTGTTGAGGACTTCCGCGCCAGGTTATGTCAAAAGGTTCTCCGAGTTCTGTTGGCATTGAGGGCAGCCCTTCTTAATCCACTTCACGTCTGTTTCAATTCGGGTTAGCCTGGTCGCTATGTGGATCAATCCACCCATAAGAGTAAAAAGATTTGCCAGGGCTATTCCAACGATCATTATCCACGCTTCGTATGTCATTTAACCCACCCCCATGACGGGAAGGTATTGTGGCCGTGCGATTGTTTCATAATATAGGGTAAAATCATCTAATGCAATATCGGCTGGATCGGCGTGTATTCTATTAATGGTTATTTCCAAGACCGTGTTTTCAACGTTCCAGTCCTTCGGTATGTCAAAACCCGTACCACAACCGTCCCAGATTAGGGGTCCCGATGGAAGGCTGCACTTTCCCACGAATGAGTAAACGCCGTCTGTGAGGAGCAGCTCTATAAGGTTGGGTCCAAAGTCATATATAATTTTACAGGCCTGGGATCCGAGCAAATGGATTTTACCCGGGACCGGCTTGATTGCTGGGTATGCGAGGGAGATGGTCTTTGTTGTTTCGGGGGACGGAATCGTAACCCGAATATAACCCTGACGGCCCGAGAGTACGTCTCCGTACCAGACAAAGTCCCCGGCCCAATCTCCAGGGCCGGTGGTAAAAGTACGATTGTTTTCGTCTGGTATACATTCTATTAATGCCATTTTTTATCTTTCATCTTTTTTCTTCTTCAGCGAAGCACGTTGCCCATCCGCCGATAGATGGCGTTACCCCCCCCGGGTCTGTTGCCGAAATACTAAGGGAACCATTACCGCATGGTGCCGGCGAGTTGCCCATAGCGATTACAATGCCCATTGGCTGGCTTTCGCCCCCCAAATAGATTGGCCCGCTTGTTCCGGAGTTGCCAAAAGTTATTGTTATTACTGTTTGCCCAGTTACGGTGATGACGATCACCGAAACGAAGAGCCTTAATTTTCCGGTTACGGTGGCCAGGGTAGCCGACCCTGGCGCAGTCAAATCAATCTTTGCGTTAAGCGAATCTCTCCACCACTTCGGGTATGGGATTCGTTCAATTACCAGCTCTGGTGGAACCTTGGGTTTTACCGGCGGCGGCGGAGGCGGCGGCGGAGGCGGTTTAAGGGGCGGTGGTTTTGGGGCTTCTTTCTTTAATTGGGTTCGGAGTCCTTCAACCTCTTTTTGGGTGAGATCATAATTAAGCACCCAGGCGCCAAAAAACTCTTCTTGGGTGAGTCCGACACGCCCTTCAACCCATTTTTCAAAATCCTTTATTGTAGGAAGGGGTGGCTTTGGTGGTTTGGTTGGAGCGGGGCTCATGGTTGGTTGTTTTAGTCTATGTCAAGACTTGAGGCTGCCTTCCGTCAATGAAATACTTCAACTTACTTACCGAAATCACATTGCCGTTTTGATCCATTATTGTCTTTATGTAAACATCAACCGGGCATTTCCCGTCTGGTTGGGGTGGGTAGTAAGTCCATTCCTGTCTTTCTTTGCCAATTACATTTCCCATCAAGTCCCTGGTCTCTTTGACCCTCAACACCTGCCCATTGGGACAATCTATACTCTCAACCAAGACCTCTTCCTGATAGTTTAAATCCTCAACGATCAGGTCTCGCAGATACCAGACAAACTCCTTGAGCCTTCTCTCCGGCATTGCGTTGAGTTTGTCATTAATTTTGGTCAGGATTTGGACTTGGGTTGCCTTCACTAACTGATTTTGAGTTAAATCAAAAAGTCCCATGTTTCAACCCCCTCGGACTAAAGGAACGAAATAGTTGCTAGTCTTAATGGCGCTGATCATGGTGCCATGGCTGAAATGCACGAGCACGGCGTAACCAACGCCAGTGGGCTGCGTAGTAGACGACCAGAAATAATCACTGGTCGGCCAACCTGGAAATGCTATCGCATCTGGTGAAGCCTTGGGTTGCTCCATATCTCTCAAATTTAAAATTTCAACATCATTGGAAATCCTCCAATCATCATATCCTGCCAGCTTAGCCGCATTGACTGCTGCGATGAAGGCGAAAATTCCATGTCCGTTCCCGTCGGTGGTCCAGGGCATCTTCCCATCACCTGCAGGACCGAGGCCGCCTGAGGGATACCTTGACCACATGAGCTTCGTTCTGCGGTCGTAAACACAATTATTTGAGATGAGGTCTGTTTTTTCGGCTACGGTGATGGAGGTGGTGCCGGCGTATTGACCAAGGGTGAGGACGGTGTATTGCCTTGAAAGTCCCTTTTGATAATACCCATCATCCGGGTATCCACCGTACTGAGTAATCTGTCCAGTCTTTAGAAGTCCTCCGAGGATCCGTTCTTTTCCAATCTCTCCTGTGATTTCAGGCACGTCATTCCACCTCCCAGAGATACCCTTCATAACTCATATGGAGGTCGTCCCCTGCGGTGCAGCCGGTGAGGCGTGCACGGAGTTTTTTTCCGGCAGGGATTAAGAATTTGCTTTTGGTCCAGTAGATATTGTTTGCGGCGGGGGAATCTTCTTCTTCCTTTTGGAAGAAGGAGAGGCCGTCGGCCACTCCGATCACAAGGCGGGTATAGGCATTGGTGCGGTTTTCAACTGAAACGTGCCTGACTTCAAGAATCGTTCCTGGCTCTATTTGTAGGGACTCAAGGTCATCTTGAGTCCCTACGGCTTTTTTAGCCACCTCATCGGTGACAATATCTCTGAGTTTCATCTTCGACCTCCTTTATGGGTTAGTATGGTCGAAGCTGTTCAAGAACCACCGATACTGCTGAGGCCGCTTTCTGGGTTAATACCAGATCGATATCTCCGAACTGGGTCGGGTTAAAATAGGTCTCCGGGTTTGCCCTGAGCCCGAACGGCACATGAATTGTGCTGTGAGGGCACGAGCCATGGACGGTTAGTAACAGCTGCTCTTCCG
>Ga0315280_10008813_pt1 | contig 13138 bp, 20 predicted proteins | sample YL17G06_40_MG_FD_203697 | JGI IMG/M metagenome (GOLD analysis project Ga0315280, IMG submission 203697) | Sediment microbial communities from Yellowstone Lake, YNP, Wyoming, USA - YL17G06_40 | ecosystem: Environmental > Aquatic > Freshwater > Lake > Sediment | place: USA: Wyoming | collected...
GAGAAGCAGGAGTCAACGTATACGCGCTATGGTGGACCATACTCTTCGCCGGATGCTTCGGCGGAAACCTCACCATGGTCGGTTCAACCGCAAACATAGTTGCGGTCGGTCTCTTGGAGAAGCGGGGACACAAGTCGTTCTCGATGAGGGAGTGGATCGGATTGGGCGTCCTAGTTTCTGTCAGCACGGTTCTGCTTGCGCAGATGGCAATTCTTCTGAGGAACCCATACCCCACCTGAATCTCCCTCGGACACGTGTATGGATCTAATGGTGCGAGTGTTCGAAGACTAGGGTGTCGGACAGCAGGACCTTTCAACTATCCATAAATAGTCCCAAAATCAAGCGATTCGAAGACAGATTTGAACCCAATGGATTCAAATCCCTCCGGGCCCACTATCTTTTCTTCCAGTCATGCGGAGACTTGGTGTACCCGACCTTTGGAGTCAACTCCCAGCAGGACGAAGCCCAGTTTGCTGAAAACAGTCGGGTCTATACGTTTAGCGTCCGCATTGAGGTGACGAGAACAACTGAGTCGTAGCCGAACGCCTTGGCCTCCGCGATCTGCCCCAAACCTCGAACGATATCATCGTGTCCTGATTTGATCTCAAGCGCCATCTTCCAACCGACACCTTGAAGTGGAAAGTGATAATCCCTTCGGCCCCACCACATAGAGCCAGGGTGGAAAGCCGCATCAGTACTTGACTAATTTTAGCAGTAGCTTCCTGTGTTCGCGTACGATCTCTTCCACTGAGTCGATTTCCTCGACTTCATCCGAAGTCACGCGTCTAATCCCTCATCCTAGAACTGCCTTTGGGGACTTACAACATTAAGTTTAGCGCATCATCCTTCTTGGCATGAGAATAATGCTCTGTGAGGGCAAGGAATTCACCGTTCTAGGTCCGACAGAAAATTCGTTTTGCTGCTTTAGCGGTCAAAGGAAAAGTCAACATGGCCTCGCCTCGGCTTCGCAGATAACCCCGTTACGTTGAAGAGTAGGTATGACGACCTTGCTTGCTCGTTGTCATAACTGAGCTTCTGAAAAACGGCTCAAAATGGGCCGTCTTCGATGGTAAACCGGTTTACGCTCGGCGTTCTGCAGCCCACCTTCTCCGCGGCCGGGGAAAAGGCACAAAATCGTAGACCTTCGTAACGCGTCATTTTGAACCGTCTTCTCTTTCAACAGCTTCGTCATTAGCAGTTCAAATTGGAGGTACGCTCCCTCCTCCTGAAGTCGGCTCCCGAAAAGCAAACGTTCCATCGCACAGCCCTCCCCTCCACGAGAAAGAACAGCAAGCCAAGCAAGAGGGTACAGTGAACAGTAAGAAAAGACAATAGCCAACAAGGACATCGAACAATACAGAGACTATGGTAACAAAGACAGCAAACCCATAAGAAAAGCCAGAGTGTGCGAAAGCGGGTACCATCTTCCAAAGTTTCATCGGGAAATCTCATACCGGGCTGATTTCCTTCTCGATAAAAATGACCTCACCCGAGTCACGGAGCCTCCTGCTCCTCCACTTCGCGGGGAGGGATATTCGACGCTGCGCATCCACCTTCCTGATATTTGCCAAGAGGTATTCCCAACACAGCCATACTTTCCCGAGATGGTTGGTCATTCCCCAAATAAGCAATAGAATTGGCAATGGAGTACTTGGTCAATTCAGCCAAGTTTGGCCCGTAACCCTCTGGCTCTTCTACCTCTCCCTGCTGCGTAGCGTTGTTGGGATGTCGTTTTTCTTGCGTTTATATTATAGTACCGGCCGGCCGTCTTGAACTGCTGGCGTCTGAGGAAATCAATCCACCAAGAGAAATGCTACGGCACGCAATAACCTTCTTTTCCCCACAATCCTTTTGGAATCAAATAGCGAGCTGGGCGAATAAGCACTACAAGATCGCTTTCGAAAGTGAAGGGTTGAATCCTGCGAGAATAGCGGAACGCGACTTAATCTACAACTTAGCGAGGTTTGGATACAAAGAGATGGGACCAGAGATTAAGGCGGCTCGGGAGATTTGCATAGAGTACATGATCACTTCAATAATGATGCGAAATGAAGCTCGTCGCATTGAGGCAATACCAATACTCCTTGCCAAGAACAAAGCGAACTACAGTCTCCTTATTTTTCTATCTAAGAAGTATGGCTTTGAAGGAAGATTGCTGGGGATACTCCGAGTTCTCAATACGATAAAACCGACTGCGCACAACGAGACTGCGATAAAGATCCTGGAGAACATGAGGGTTAAGGAAATCAGAGCAGACAAGAAGAGCATCCAAGAGAAGATGACCCTATACAATGCCGCTTAGCAGGAAAGCGCTGCTCGCACTTCTAGACGCAATAGATAACCAACTTGGCAGACGTATTACCATCGTCGCAGTGGGAGGAACCGCCCTCACGCTCTTGGGAGCGAAAGAGTCATCGATCGATATCGACTTTGCCTTCCCCGACAACGAATTACATGAATTTGACAAGGCACTTGGAAAGCTACCAAAGATCGGTTTCAGAATTGACTGCTTTCGTGACGGAACAATATTCGACGTAACGCTGCGTGCCTTTAAATTACAGGATGAGCCATCGAGATTGTGTTAGATTTCTGGGATCTCGTTTCCGTCTTCTAAAGCGCATGGCTTAGGAAATGAACTTCGTTTTTCGGGATGTATTGCACAACGAAAGGCCATCGGTATACCTTATGCGTGCCCGCGGCAAGGAACTCAATGACTTTGTCATCAAACTTGACCCTGTAAACGATACGGTATTGTCGTCCAATTTCATAGGAGCAGAGTCCCTGCCAGCGACCGTGTAGTCGGTGGCCCAGCTTTTGCGGCTCTTCGCTGTTTGCGAGTTCTTGAAGCGCAGTCTCGACTCTTTCTAGGATCTCGCGGCTCAGGCTTCCACAATCGCGCCTAAACGCAGGTGTGAGAATGACGGCCCAAGGCAAGCCTGTTGCCCTTTTAGCCTTGGCAGGTCAAGAGCGTAACCAGTCTATGGCTTCTTTTGCTGTTCGGAACCTTCTGGCGCGCCCCTCGCGAATATCTCTCTCACTTTCACGGATGCTTGATTCAAGCTCTCCACTCGACATGATCTCGACGGTCGCCCATATCTCATCTTCAGGAATGCCCTTCCTGACGGCCTTTATGACGAACTTGAAGATATCTTCGAATCTGCTCCTGTCAAGAATTACTTGTTGCTCCGTCAACCGTTGCGCACCAAACCTTCGGGCATGCAGCGTGATTGCTCGCGGCCAACTATTATAGATTTGGAGCTGGGCCGCAAGAATCCCTCACCACGGCCCGCATCGAGCTGGAACAAAGAAAGTTCCAGTCCCAACAAGTACCAATGTTGTGGCGGGCCCGCCGTGAACCGCAACATTATTGTCGTCAGAGGTGGTTCGTTAATTCTGCGCTTTCTAGGTAAAATCATCTCAGATTAGAAAGCAGAGTTTAGGCTTTGTCGAGTGATACGCAGCCATTCAAGCTGTTTGTCTGACGCAGCCGACTTATAGCCTTCACTAGGGCAAGAGCGAGGGTCGTCGAGAAATCTCGTTGACTTTACTCACGCTCGGAGAAGTTGAGTCGGAGAAATTCGGGGTCCTGCAATTCTCTCATGCGATTAATTCGGCCTGCTATGAAACGCTAGACTTCTGGGAAGAACCTTCTCATGATTCCGATTATCACGTCGTTCTGTCGCGGATTCAGTGAGACTTGCAATCCGTAATGGGTGGGCTTTTGGATTATCAGTCCTTGACGGATTAATTCCTTTGTCATTTTCTCTACGCGCTTGAGGCCTTGCTTTCCCAAATCAGCCTCCTTCCATCCTTTCTTCAAATTATCAAAAGCGGTGTGGCTTCCACCCCAGTTTCCTCTTTTGTGCAATTTGAAGAGAATAGTTGCCTTGATCTGCTCGTCAGAGAGCATGAGTTCACTTATGGTACTTTGAAGGTTTAGGTTTAAATACTTTCAATTTCAATCCTTTGTTGATGACCTCTAAGCCAAACGAGACTTTACTACTGAAGTATCTGGGACTCAGCCCGATACTGAGGATAATCGACTTCTTCCTAGACAATCCTCTATCCGACTACTCCAAGAACGAGATTGTCAGGAACCTCAACATGGGACGCGTGACTTTCTTCAGATATTGGCGCGAGCTGGAAAAATCTGGAGCGGTGAAGATTACAAGACATGTCGGACGCGCCACTCTGTATCAGCTGGACAGGCACAACGAAGTAGTTAGACAGCTAATCCGCCTAGACATGGCACTTGCAAGAAAGTCAATGGAGAAGGCGCTTAAAGACTACGAGAAAACGGTAGTCGTAAAGTCTCATTAGTATCGCACCTCTAAACCGAACCCAAGAAAACACTGCTGTTGTGCCAATAGTCAGGAAGATTGAGTTCGCACGAATTTATAGAAATGGCTGGAGAGGCTTCGTAATCTTGGAAGGTAGCGCTGGAGACAGCGCACTTCGTCATGGGGTAGCCCATCCCATCCGTGTATTCAGAGGGGGATGTCGTCTGGCAGGCGGCTTCTGAGTGCCTTATACTCTTCGCTGCCGGCCTCCCTTAGGCGTGCTAGGGTTTCTTTGACCTCTTCCGGGCTTTAGGCCACGGGCGGAACTGACCATGCTTACTGTGTCCTCGAAGTCGGCATGGCAGGTGTGATAGCAGTTGACCATTCCCTGAAGCAACTCACGTTCCTTTGGAGACATATTGACTTCCACGTAATATCGATCGGACTCATTCTCGAAAGAGCGTTCACAACTTCACGGTGAAGCCTCGCTTCGCACGGCATCAGACCTCCTCCAAAGAAACAAAAGCACCTTTGTCTTTCAAGCGCTTGTACTGCCTCATCAACTCACGCTCTTTCGGAGTCATACCGAATTCCATCCTCTCGGAATAGCCTGATGACTGTTGCTTGATGGTTTTCATCCTACGCCTTTTTGAATCTATAGCGCCGTACGTTGCTAGAATAGACACCCAACGGTGCAAACGGTAGTCTGTCGTAGGATCTAGCTCGCCGTCTTAAAATAGCCCAATTGACAAGGAACGATAGAGGCTGAAATTTGGCCAAGTCGTTGCTCTCTTCGCAAGAGAGGAAGCTGCTACTGGAAACACGAGACATTCTGGAAGAGCTCTTGGAGACAGAGGAAGTTCTTAGAGACAAGGCGCTGATGAAATCCATCAGTGATTCCCATAGAGATGTGAAAACTGGCAGGCTCTACACAATTGAGCAGCTCAAGAGGCAACTCCGCACGGAAGGCAAGCTATAGCCTAGTTTCGACCCGAAGCTTCTTGAGAGATCTGCGGAGGTTAGAAAAGGCAAGCAATCGGCGTATTCTGCAGATGATTGAACTACTGAAGAATGAACCGTACCTCGGCAAGAATCTGCGCGGACAACTTGAAGGATTCTGGTCCATGAGAGTTGGCTATTTCAGAGTCATATACACCGTCGAGGAATCGGATCGAACTGTCACGCTCCGAGCTGTAGGTCACAGAAGATCAATTTACTCTCGCTGAAATCGGGAGCAAAACCGTATTCGCGACCGATTTGATGCAATGCGACGGAACACCCCGACGTGACTATTACTCGAAGGTTTTCATCCGTGTTTCCAGGCAGGCCGAGAGTATATGAAAAGGTGCTTGTGGGCGGAAGGCGACCCCTTGCTTGGTGAATACCACGATAAGGAGTGGGGTGCTCCTGTTCGCGATGACAGGAAGCTGTTCGAGTTTCTGGTTCTGGAGAGCGCACAGGCAGGGCTAAGCTGGCTTACGATACTCAAAAAGCGAGAGAACTTCCGCCTAGCCTACGATGGATTCGACCCAACGAAGATTGCTAAGTACTCATGCGGAGACATCAAGCGGTTGCTAGCCGACCCGGGCATTATTCGCAACCGACTCAAGATTGCGGCAACCATCACAAACGCCCGGAAATTCCTAGATGCCCAGAAAGAGTTCGGCAGCTTCAACAGATATGTCTGGCAGTTTGTTGGTGGTAAGCCGATCAAGCACAGGTTCAGGTCATTGTCCGCAATTCCTGCAAAGACCAAAGAATCTGATATGATGAGTAAGGATTTGCAGGGGCGAGGATTCAAATTTGCCGGCTCAACGATTTGCTACGCGTTCATGCAGGCTGTTGGAATGGTAAACGACCACACAACCAACTGCTTCAGATACAACCAAGTCTAGATAGCTGGTCTAGAAGTCACAGCCGGGCCGGGATGGGATCGATTACCCTCGTCCCTTTAACTTGTCTGAAGTCTTTGTCGTGTGTCAGAATTCGCTTTACCCCATGAAGCTGCATTGTCGCTAAGACCACCGCGTCGCGTCCTCCTATCCCGAGGTTCGCGTACCTGACTAAGATCTTCAGAGCCTCGTTCGCGGCGCCCGCGTCCAGTTCTGCCAAAGTCAGTGTCCTGAGGTTACGTAGCTTGTTCATTCTAGAAGAGAACTCAGGTTCTCCCAGAGCCCTGAAATAATGTGCGACTTCTATTAGGTTCGTAATGTTAAGTAGGATTCCCTCTCTTATGGCCGCTCTCATCGTCTTGGATACGAACCGGTGCTCTGGGTGTCGGCGGTCCATCCAGTATATCCAATAGTTTGAGTCCACATAGATCGTCAAGTCTTCTCCCAAATACGCTTCAGAGAAAGCGGGTCCACCAAAGGCAGTTCGGAACCTTCTTTGACGAAGCCTTCCATGTCATTGATGAATTCATCCGGCTCGACCACTCTTGAAACCACAAGTCGTTCTTTTTCTACCTGCACGGTGACCTGGGAGCCTTCCGCGATTCCTAATTCACTTCTGAGCGGCTTGGGCACGATAATTCTGCCCTTTTCGTCTACGACCGACCTAGCGGCTAGGCGTTTTCCCACTTTCCGTCCCACATTACAAAACTCACGGTCGGGCCATATAGTGATTTCGGTGACGACTGATTCGCGAGCACGCCGGCATTTGAACCTCCAAGATTCCAAGGCAAACCTGTTGCCCTTTTAGCCTTGGCAGGTCAAGAGCCTAACCAGTCTATGGCTTCTTTTGCTGTTCGGAACCTTCTGGCGCGCCCCTCGCAACAATCCTCCCCGGGGCCGCCCTACGGCTCCATTCCTTCCCAGCCAATCTTCGCGCAGAATGCAGGGTACCGCTCACCACGGCTCACAACCGGCCCGGTCGGGCCTCGTGAAATTTCAACTGTGAAGGTAGCTGAAACTAATCCCGAACCCCGAGTCTCCGTTGTCGGTGACAACTTTATGACTCCCCAAAATCCCCCGAAATTTTTTCTGGCCAACCACTCCAAAACGGCCCCAAACCCGAGGCACACAGGTCGGTCCTAAGGAGGCTCACTGATGGCGAGGCGCTCCGAAAGGCAACATGGTTTCCCCATAGAGTTACACCACAGAATTCGTGGGTTGATCTCGTTGAGGCACATGGCCCAAACACATAAAATGAACACATGTGCCAAACACATCAGGGAATTCGGACGTGGGAACCATAACAATCACCGTTGCAGACGAACTCAAGCGTGGCATGAGGAAGCTCAGGCACATAAACTGGAGGAGCGTGGCAATGCGGGCTTTCGAGGAAGAAATTCATGAAGAAGAAAAACGAAAAGCCGCCCGGGAAATTGACAGGCTCCGTTCCGCCAGCAAGACGCCGGGATGGAGTGGTGCCAAGGAGATTCGGCGATGGCGGGACGCATCCAGCTAGCGGTAGATTCCTCAGTCGCCGTTAAATGGTTCAGTGAAGAAGAGAAGACTAAGGAAGCAGTTGCACTCAGGGACGCTCATGTCAAAGGTTACGGCGGACTTTTTTTCATGATTATGGTGTCCTCTAAGCACCCTTACGGGACTTGTATCTCGTCTAGCGTCATAACCTTAACCATGTTTCCGAGTCGTCTGAAGTGTCTGTCATCGGAAAGCATTGCCTCGAGCCGTTGGCGTTTAGCCGCCGCAACGTAACTTGCCGCATGGAGTGCGTCGGACGCGTAAAGGTTTCTTGATGCGAGTAAGCTCTGCGCTTGCGATATGATTGAGCGCGTTACCTCGAGGTAAGTGATTCTGTGTCGCATTAGCTCTTTCAGGTTGAGCTCAATTAGTTCTTTTGGCTTTCCGTCTTTCTTTAGTGCTCTTGCAACTTCCAGGAAAGACCATCTGGACGTGCACGCAAACCACTGCTTCCCTTCGTCCATAACCGCGATTAGATCGATCATCTTTGCGCTGTCATGTTCTCTCTTGAACAACTTCACTAGGGCACTCGGTTCGAGGTAAAGCCTCAAAGGGCGTCCTCTTCGCGGTGTGCTTCTTCTATCAATTCGCCCGATGTCTTCGTTCCTGGCGCGATCATCTCATTGATTAGCTGCAGCATTCTCAGCCTTTCCTTAGGCCTGAGCTCTAGGAGGTTGAGGTATAGGCGAACCGCGCTACGAATCGCTTCGCTTTTGCTAATGAACCCATATTCCTTAGTGAGTTTCTCCAGCAACGCCGCTTCTCTTTTGGTCAGCTTCGCAGAGACTGAGATTGCCTCCATTCATCGAACCCGAGTCTACTCTGGTAGACCAGGTAATTAAGCCATGCTCACTTCGACTATGGCCGAACGGATGCGGGGATGTGTAGGGCCGAACAAATCAGCGTCCGAAATGGCCCTCTTTCTCTCGGAACCATTTCCTGACAAGCTCAACTCGAATAGCTTCGCCTGAGGCTGTAACTTCGGCCAGGGACAAACGTTTTTTTCGCAAGCCTGCTCTTAAGCGGCCGGACGCCGCCAGGAGCCTTGCCTTACTTATCTCCGAAGCCAGTTTGGAGAGCATGTCATCCATGGACTTGAATCCCATTCGCATCTTGGCAATCGTAAGCTTTCGGTGGGTTTCCTCCGACACTGAGATCGATTTCGCCGAAGCTCGTTTCCGTACTGGCAAGGGTCAAGTGTAGAAACATAAGTCTATATTGCCATTTCACCTGCAGGTTCTAGCCCAAGGTAGCGGCCTCAGCAAATCCCTGGCCGCGAGTCTCCGTTGTCGGAGACAACTCAGACTCCCACAACCAACCCCCACCAACTTTTCCAGCCAACCAACCCAAAATAGCACCCAAAAACCCAACCAAACCCAAAACGAACCCATCCACGAACCCAACTTCCGGTTTTCTCCCACGTACAACCCACCGCAAAGTAACATGGTTTCCCCACAAAACTACACCCCCCTCTTCACATGGCGCGGACGACCCAAGTTGAATGACAAGATTGTGGCGGGCCCGCGGGGAACCGCCCGCCTCGTGAAAGTGGCGGTACCTGTTTCCCTTCGCCACTCATAACGTACCAGGCACCAACGTAGCATTCGCGGAATATTTTGTTTGCGCCTCCGGAAAACTTCGACTAGCCCCGACCTTAGAAACGGCGGGTTCGGAGGGATTCGAACCCTCGAATATCGTGGGTTCTGACCATGTCCCTCGATTCCGGGCCTTTTGTTCCGCCCTGAAGGAAACTGTCGCATATGATCCAAAATTAAGCTGAGACTGATACTGAAAGACCTAGCAACCGAAACTTCCAAGGAAGAGAATCCTGAAACGACTGTTTTCGTGGGGCCAATGGGATTTGTACCCACCAATATCGTGGGTACAATCCGCTCCTACGCAGGCCTTCTGAGCACAACATAATCTGAATTATAATCCACCAGGATAGTCCATTCTAAACGAGGCGATTTTGAGCTCGATTTCTTGGATCCGTCAAGTCCGGTGTAGGGGGTTGGAGTTTTATGTTGCATCAACAGGATGCTTCTATGGTAGCGCGTGTTTGGTTCAGAAATCTAAGCATGATGAAAAAGCAATTTACAAATGCGATATTTGTGGCTTAGGATATTCAGATGAGATTACGGCAAATCAATGTGAGGCTCACTGCCGCACGCATAATAGCTGCTCGCTTCTAGTAACGAGGAAAGCTGTCTACAAACCCGAATAGATACATTAGTCAATAATGCCTAACGGTACTCTACAGGAATACGGGGCTGTGTTTCAACTCAGAGTTGGGGCATTGAGCCCGAAGAAGCTAGTCGATTCAGCAATCATTAAGGCAGACGTCAACTCACTGCGTCGGTTCCTAGTCCGCAGACGACAACGGAGCACCTTACCCCATGGTAGCCCAGCTTGCTCCGCAGCGCTTCATGACCAATCTTCGTGTGCGCAGTTCTAGCGAGTGGATTGTTTACGTACCAACCATCTCTTCCGTATCCCGTAACTACGACCCAGTGAGGTAAATCCTCACCCTTATGGAAAAGCAAGGTGCTCGTAAGTAGAATCGGAATATGCGACCTAAATAGAATTTGTCTGAGCTTCGACGGGTCTAAACGTGAACTCTGATTTCTGAGCCCCCTGGAGCGGAACTTTGTCTTGGTGTCTTCGTACAACTGTTCAAGCACCCCCATGTCGAGGTTGGGGATCTGATCCTTTATTGCATCAATGAATGAATGAGAGAGGTTTCCTCCCATGGTGTAGACCTCAAACCCCCGCCTTGCCGCGGCAAGAGCAAGCCCTTCCTCGCTTGTGCCATAGCTCTCAACAAGATTTGCTTCTCGCCAAATGTCGAATTCCAGTTCACGGGTAAGTCGCAGGTTGGGCTGGAAGAACTTCATCGCCATCATCAAACAAGCAGGTCCGCACGTGAATTGAGTGGCCTGCCTGTATTGTGGAATTGGAAGTTTCATCACGGCCTGTTCGCGTCTGCCATTCATAGGCCGATTGCTTCGCAATTCCAGACCTTTCCAATTCTTGATGATGCTATTCGATCCGTTTTCCACACAATGACGCTTTTCTGTGATGGTTTTGTCCAATTGTACATCTACCTCGTCATGCCTTATTGACTAGATAACCAAGACATGTCGAACGAGCGTTGGAGAATACCCTGCGCTGTCCGTCGATGGAAGAGAACCCTCTGCCAGGTTACGACCGAGGCATCACTCAGAGATTTCTCGTCTCTCCCGCCAGAGCTTCGCTTCATCTTCAGCAAGTCCTTCATGTCGATGTTCCCAAGCCATATGCTTCGGGTAATCGTCCTCGCAGAATAATTGGTTGCAATACGGGCATTTCTTGAGCTTCTCTATTGGAAACTCCTTTCCGCACATTGCGCATTTGGGCAATGTTCTATCAGATGTCAATGCATGGCACCCACATTAGAAGGAAACGGTAGACCTATGCGAAGCAAATACAAACTCTCTCCACTCCTTTCTCAAAGACTAACATTGGCAGTACACCTGTTTCAATTGATGGAGACTTAATTCTAACGCGCGCATTGGGCGGTAAAACTTGGAATAGATTAGGATGACAATTAGAACCGTAAGGATTGGCAGTTTATGCACAGCCATCCTGATTCGACAGCTTAATCTCGGCCCACCTCGCTTGGATTGTCGCATGCTGATTTGGGAAAGTCTGGCTGAGAAGAGAACACTACTTGACTGAAAAAGCCTGCAGGAAGTGCAAATTCATAAGCAATGGGCCCGTTTGCCCCAACTGTGGTTCAACGGACCTAAGCGATGACTGGAGCGGCCTAATCGTCATAATCGACCCGGCCGCGTCCGAAGTTGCGAAGAAAATGGGCATCACCAAGGCTGGCAGGTACGCGATCAGAGTCCGCTAATACAGTAATCTACCAATGCTACAAGCGCTCCGTCTCGTTCGTTCTAACCCTGCAGAACCCCCTTTGGCCCTTTTTTGCCAGCTCAACCTTCGTGAAAATTCCGTCCACCGCGTTCAGCTTCCTGATAGGCCTAGTCACATGATTCATCCTGGGTTCATGCACCCCTCACATACATCATAGGAGCTTCACTAGGAGCTGAGCCGCAAGTGCCCACATTATAAGACCCAGACCGGCTTTTATCACTCCAGATTTGAACCTCATACTGGTTCTCGCCCCGAGATTTCCGCCGATGAGAACGGCCACACCAGTCGCCGCGATCAATGGGAGATCGAGACTGCCAAATGCTGAATGACCTATTATTCCAGAAAGTGCTGAGAAGGATATAATCAAATGCGACGATCCAGCCGCCCACTTCGCTGGATACTTACAAACGAAGACCATGAAAGGAACAATGAGTACGCCGCCCCCAACCCCTAGTAGGCCGGAGATAAATCCCACGGCGAAACTGACGGACACGATGAGCACGTACATGGCAGCGGAGAACCCTGTTGGAGGCTGCTCTCTCTCGGCCTGCCCCCTTTCCCAATAGGTGTAGATAGACCTAGCTCCCACACCAACCAGGAAAAAGACGAACAGCCATAGCAAAATGCGTGTATCGACAAAATTACCCAGAGCTCCTCCGATAAAGGCGCCGACGCAGATACCCGGCACGAATGCGAGGGACGTCCTGAAGTCAATCATCTTGTTACGGTAGAAAATATAACCTGCAGAGACCGATGTTACTAGGTTCAACACTAGGGATGTGGAAGTAGCAAGCAATACCGCGTAGCCAAGCAGGATCAGGATGGGGGAGTATGCTGACCCACCACCTTGGCCGAACATCGAGAATACAAAACCTGTTAAAAAGACAAAGAGAATGGTGACGAGAAGTAGAAGTGTGATGCCCATATCGAATGTCTCATTGTATGCCCTTTAGGCCATCCAGCCTTGATTCCGTGAAGCCGGAACATGGGATACACATCGGCTGCCCGTCCTTGAAGCGGACGTATCGCTCGAATACGTATTCCCCGCATATGCTGCACTTGGTCTTGTTGAACGACCCTTTTGGAGGCGTGTATGTGAAAACCGGCTTAGCTTCCACTTTGTAGATTGCTTGGTCAGGTTGCTCGTTAACCCATTTGATCACTTCCTGCCGCACCGCCAGAGGAATCTGGGAAGGTTCGATTCCTTTCTTGCGGTATGCGAAGAACTCGAACTTGCCCATTGCGTCAACGAACTCCGGTTTCAGCGAGAACCGAACGGCGCCCTTCTTGTTATGGTAGAAGGTGGCCGCTAGTTTCCCATAGAACGTCTTAGCCATAAGCACCTTGCCATAAGTCGCGCCTGTCGCCACCTGAATACCATCCATCATACACGTCTGCGGGTGGCCTTCACCCAGCTCGGGAAAGATGAAAAAGCCATGGTCAGCTTCATGTTCCACGCCCAAGTACTGCATGGCCAGTTTCCCCATCCGGTAGCCAATCGGCATGAAGGGGCAC
>Ga0315280_10008814_pt1 | contig 13138 bp, 9 predicted proteins | sample YL17G06_40_MG_FD_203697 | JGI IMG/M metagenome (GOLD analysis project Ga0315280, IMG submission 203697) | Sediment microbial communities from Yellowstone Lake, YNP, Wyoming, USA - YL17G06_40 | ecosystem: Environmental > Aquatic > Freshwater > Lake > Sediment | place: USA: Wyoming | collected...
CAAAGTCACGATTCAGTTCACTCAGAATGGCAAAACCTACAAGATAGCCAGAGGCCTAAAAAAGCGTGGCAAGGGCATAGGGCAAGACGCAGACGAACTGAAGCTCTTCGAAGGCGAAACGCTCATTTCAAGCTTGAAGAGTGAAGCAGTGGCTGAGCAATTCAAAGCCGTTACAGGTCTGAACAAGGAACTGTTCCGCGAAATCGTCTGGGTCAGGCAGGAGCACTTGAAAGAGCTTCTGGACGCGGCGCCCAGAGAACGCCAGAAGCGTTTGGATGAGATGTTCGGCCTATCCGACTACGAAGTGGCATGGAGCAACCTCGTGGCTTACCAACGCGACTACGAAGTTGAGAAGAGAATCTTCGAGAAGGATCCAGATGTTACGGGCGTGGAGAAACTGGGTGCCGAATACAATCGAATAGTAGAGGACTTCTCCTTAGTGGAGATCGAACTGCAGGACATGGCAGGCAAGTCGAATGTCGCGCGGAAAAATCTGGAAGAAGCCGAATCCAGATTGAAAGAACTTGAGGACATCAGAACTCAAAACGAGGAACTGAAACGAAAAGAGACGCGTCTAGCGGCAAGCTTGGCCAGCGTAGAAGACACGATAACCTCAGCAACGAGCAAGATCGGGGACAAGAAAGCCACCGCGGAGAACCTCGGAAAACGATTCAAGTCCATGGAAACTCAAATTGCTTCATACAAAGCCGACCTTGAAGCAGTCGGGTTTCCATCAGAACAGTCGTTTGACGATTTGTCACGACAGCTTGCCGCAGTCGAAGACAGGATCTCCAGCATGAAGGGCGAACAAGAAGCCGCCCAGAGAAACACGCAACAAGACAACAAGCGACTATCGTCTCTGGAAGCAGAGAGCAAATGCCCGCTCTGTCTGCAACCTCTCACAGAGGAATACAAGAATAATCTGGTGCAGAGAATCCACGACGAGAATGCTCAGCGGCAGAACTTGCTAGGCCAGCTTCAACGCGGTCTTGAGGAGTTACAGCACATCAAGAGCAAGGCCAGCTTGGCCCTGTCTGGTCTGCAATCTACTGCGCCACGGTTCGAAGACCTGAAGACACGCATGGAAGAGGAATCCGTATCACTGGATGCTCTTGTGAGGGAGTTGGAGGGAAAACAAGGCCAAAGAGTGGAGATTCTGGCCCAGCTTGATGCCATCAGAGCGGAGATCAGCAGGTTTGACGTATCCGGATTGGAGGTCGCTAAGAGCCGAAGAGACGAAGCCTACAGACACTTTTATCTTCTGGATTCTGAGATGCGCACGAAGGAGAATCGCAAGAAGGACCTTACCAAACGACTAGACGAAGTGAAGGATAGGATAGACCAAGCCCAGCGGAAGATCGAGCGGATGGGGCAAATAGCGAAGGCAATCGGCATCCTCGGAGACGTACGTGACGCTTACCGTGGCATTCAGCCCAAGTTGCGGGCAGAGTTCGTCAAGGTTCTGCGGATTTTTGTGCAGCAGGTTCTTGACAGTCTGGTAGGTGGCGAGGGTCCATTGCTGAACGTGGCGGTGGACGAGACTTACACGCCGCTCATAAAGAGCGAGAGTGGCGCAGAACGTGAGGTTGCTCATCTTTCAGGAGGGGAGAGAACCCTGCTGGCTTTTGCTTACCGTTTGGGGCTGGGCCAGTTGATCATGCAGTCCAGAACAGGGCACGGCCTCAGCATGCTCTTGCTGGACGAGCCTACCGAAAGTCTCGGCAGAGAAGACGGCTCCATCGACAGACTGGCAGAAGCCATTTCGAAATTCAAGGCAGTTGAACAGATAATCGCCGTCACCCACAGCGAAGTCTTCGCCGAAAAAGCAGAGCACGTGGTAAGGATCGAAAAGGAGGCAGGCGAAAGCAGAGTCTCAGTGGAAAGATAGTCGGCTGTCTCCAAAACCTATATGAAACTGGAAAATGAGATAAATCCAATGATGAACATGCGCGCTAAACCAGCATCGATGTTGATTTTGCTGTTGCTGGCCTCTTGCTTGCTGTATTCGCGAACCGCTGGCATCAGCACAAAAGCGTCAGACGATCTCCCAGTTCACAACCTCGACTCTCACCTGAACTACACGTCGATTCAGGCTGCAATTGACGCGCCAGAAACCCTGAATGGCCACAGAATCCTCGTGGACGCAGGAACATACAACGAACACGTCACACTAAACAAGCAGATTTCGCTGACAGGCGCAAACCGCAACACCACCGTGATAGATGGCGGCAATACTGGTGTCGTCATCCACGTAGCTTCTGCCAACGCGCAAATCATGGGATTTACTATCACCAAAGGAGCCGTTGGCATTCTTGCCGAGAATTCAGACAACATTATCATTGAGAACAATAAAGTGCTCGAAAATGCTGACGCCATCGTGGTCAGGTATTCTCACACCTGCACAGTGTCTGGGAACATCGTGGGAAACAACACTGGCAGAGGAATTCTCGTCACCAATTCCGACAGCTTTGCCGCAATGAGAAACGAGGTCTTTCGCAACCAGATGTATGGACTCAACGCGAACGCCTCTACGAACGGTTTGATAGCATTGAACACTGCTTACAACAACAGCTACGATGGCATCGGCCTTCTCAGCAACTCTAGCAACTGCATCATCGCCGGAAACACGGCGAGAAACAACCCCAGCGGAATACTTCTGGAAGTTGGATCGATCAACAATTCCGTCTACGATAACAACATCGTGCAGAACTGGGTTCAAGCCAGAACCGGTTCTGACAATTTCTGGAACAACACTGTCGAAGGAAACTACTGGAACGACTATTCTGGGCTGGGTTTTGACAGCAACAATTACGGCATAGGAGACTGGGCGTATGAAACCGATTCAGGAAGAATCGTCGATCATTATCCCCTATTGGGAAGGTTTTCGGATTTCGAGCCTTATCTAGGTCGCCATATGGGAGTAGTCTCCAACTCGACCATTGACAGCCTCGACTTCAACAGGACTGGAGCAACGAGTACTATCACGTTGCGTGTTTCCAACGCCACAGTAGACCAGACGGGAGGTTTCTGCAGAATACGCCTTCCGCACTTGTTGCTGGCTGGGCCTTTCAACGTGACAGTCGATGGAGCCAACCCCGCCTACTGGAAATATGACGTGCATGATGATGGCCAAAGCAGATGGATCTACTTCTCATATAACCATTCGACACATGAGATCCTGATTCGGGGCACGACTCCCGAAGCGCCACCGACAATCGTCGTTAGCTCACCTCGAAACGTGGCCTATGCGACGAACAACGTTCCCTTGACTTTTTCAGTTGATGAACCCACTTCTTGGATTGGTTACAGTCTGGATGGTCAGGCGAACGTCACGATAGCAGGCAACACGACACTGGTCTCTGTGGCTGAGGGCCTGCATATTCTGGCAGTGTATGCGAACGACACCTCAGGAAACATGGGTTCAGCAACCGTGACGTTCACGGTTGACATGCTGCCACCATACATCGCCATCAACTCCCCAAAAAACGGAAGCCGCAGGCAATCTGCTTATCTTAACCTCACAATAAGTGAGGCCACTGCATGGATTCGCTACAGTCTGGACGATCAAGCAAACGTAACCATCACAGGCAACTTGACTCTGCCAAGCTTGGCTGAAGGACCACATAGCCTAAGAGTCTATGCCAGCGATCAGGCCGGAAACATCGGCGCCTCGAGCAAGGTCTACTTCGCAATCGACACGACCCCCCCGACTGTCATGATTCTTTCTCCCATGAACAAAACATACAACTCGAAAGCAATTCCGCTCAACTTCACCATCAACGAACCATGGCTTCTAATCGATTATTCGCTAGACGGCGGGGCTCTGATAACGATATCTGGCAATGATACGCTGGAAGGATTGTCGAATGGCGTTTACAGTATAAGGATTCTTGTCATCGACAACGCTGGCAACGGGGGCTATTCGGAGACTGTCTACTTCACCGTCAACGTCGCGCAACAGGGAGCATTTGTCTTGGATCCGTTGCTGATTGGTGTCGTGCTTGGAGCAATTGCGGTTGTACTGATCCTTCTGGTCTACTTGCTCAAGCTTAGGAAGAAGTCATTGAAAGTCGTTAGACGATAGTAGATGCCTTCCTTACCGTGGGACGACGCCGATCGTGTCCAAGGTTAGGCCTTGTTTCTTGAGTTCTTGGATGAACGGGTTTATGCCCACGGAGTCGCTGGCTATGTGTCCTGAGACCACGAGGTTTCCATGGTCTTCTGCTCTGAGCTTCTCCAGATCTCCAAGCCCAACGTGGATGTACACGACGGTTCCGATGCCGTGTTTGAAGTAGGTCTTGGCAACTTCGTAGCCTCCGTTTGTGCCCGCGCCGTGGGAGACCACCACTTTTCCAGCTGGGTTCTCAGCCTTCCCCACGCGAATCTTGACCTTCGTGACCGCGTTCTTGAACTCGGGCAACTCGTTTAAAGCCGAAACCACGTCTCGCACGGTTGAGTCTTTTCGCAGTCTTTGGCTGAGCTGTTCGCTCATGATTCTGCGTCCGACTTCGTCGAGGGGCGTGTGGATGTTCATGTAGGGCATGTTCAGCAGTTTTGCCACGTCAACTGCGTGGTCGTAGTTGCGTGTGTGAGCGTCTGTCTCAAGGTCGGCAAGCTTTTTTCCGATGGCTTTTTCGGCTTCTTCTTTGGGCACGCCTGCCGTCACCATCTGAGGAATATGCCTTTTGAACACTAGATGAAAATTGACCACTGCGGGGCCGCCCACGGGATGATGGGCGATCACGGCGTCGAAGCCCTGCTGTTTGGCCAGTAGAAGTTCTGGGACGCCAGCGTCGATGCCGAAAAGGATTTTCTTGATTCCTGAGCCTTGCACGTATATTGCGCTGTCCTCGGGAACCTCTTTCAGTCCAGATAGCCTCAGGGACAGGTTCATTATTTCTTTGGTATCCACGTGTTCAACTCCGGATTTGGTGTATTCTATTGTTTCTTTTTGTTTATAAGCGAGAAAGCTGGCGGTCGGCTCTCCATAAACCTAATCTGCAGAGCGGAGCCTTTCTAGTGCAGGGCAGGCGTTCCGATGCAGGGAAGGACGAGAAGGCTGGCTTTGACTGAAGGTGTGACGGCAGGCGTCCTCTTCGGGACGGCGGCGATATTCATAAGGTTTCTGAGCGGGGTGGACGCTGTTTCGATTGCTTTCTGGCGTTTGGTGGTCGGATGCCTAGCGCTTGCTTCCCTACTCATCATCCTGAGGAAACCCTTTCACCTAGGCCATGTGAAGAGCGGCTTAAAGGACATACTCATACTGAGCTTCTTCCTGACTCTTCACTTCATTTTCTTCATTTCAGCCGTGAAGGACACAACCATTCTGAACGCCACGATACTGGTCAACACCACGCCGCTTTTCTCAGTGCTCGTGTCAACTTTTGTTTTCAAGCTCAAGCCATCCCGAGTGGCCGTCTTGGGTTTGGCTATTTCGTTCGTGGGCGTGTTCACAATTGCCATTGCCGAAACCTCAGTGGCTGGCGGAACCCAAACCGCCGCAGTTCTTTCGTCAAGTCTTAAGGGTGACATAGAAGCGGTGCTGGCTGCACTTGTTGAATCCGTTTACCTCAACTATGGCCGAAGGATAAGAAGCGAAATGTATATCCTCTCGATCATGACGCCTATGTATTTCTTCTGCGCCCTTTACGTGGGCGTGCTCAGTTTGCCGCTGACCGGAGGAGCTCTGGCATTGCCAACTAGCTTGCCGAGCATTTTGTCCATTTTGGGCTTGGGCATCTTGCCTACTGCGGTAGCGCACACGCTGTACTTCTCTTCGCTGTATAATCTTAAATCGTTCGAGACGGCCACGATGGCTTTGCTGGAGCCGATTGGAGCCACCGTTCTGGGGATAAGTTTGTTTCAGGAAATTCCAGCGCCGCTGTTCATCGTCGGTGCGGCGATGATCTTGATTGGCATTCTCTTCGTGCTGAGAAACAAGAGCTAAGTGAAGTTGTTCCAGAAAAGATGGGCGTGGGGGTCACTCTTCTTCGGTCGCTTTGATTTCCTTGACGACCAGAGTGTTCTCTTTGCCGCCTATTACTCTGAAATACTCTTTCAGTTCGGTTTTGTGGAGGTATTTACGCAGCATAACGCGGATTTGGGGTTTTGACAGGGTTTCTTCTTCGTTTTTGACAGTTATCTCGTCTGCGGCTGTCTCGATTTTGGAGTTTGTCTTCTGTTTCAGAAAGTCCACTAGTTCCTTGACTACGTCGCCGCCTTCGCCTTTCAGGTCGGATATGTTTACTTTTATTTCTGCCACGTTTGTTCACCTATTTTCTGACCATTATGATTCTTACTTGGTCGCAGGCGTCTTCGCATGCGTCTGCAATCATCTCTAAAGCATCGAAAAGCTGGCTTATTAAGAGCACTATTCCGGCTTTGGGCAAGTCTTCTTCCACGAGCAGTTTTCTGGCCTTTTCATGGAGCTCGTCAACCTTTTCCTCCTCTCGTTCCACGTCGTCTGCTGCTTGAAGGGCCTCGCCGGGCTTCGTCATCATCTTGTTCACACATCTCTGGAGCGATACTGCGCAGTCTTTGACGCTTTTGACCATTTCGACGAATCCGTCTTTGACGGCGGTTGGCACGGTTTCCATTGGGATGGCTCCGAGCACGCGGGTGGATTCTCTGCTCCAGTCGGCAACCATGTCTACCCGTTTGACTAGGTCCATCAAGTCCACTCTGTCTATGGGTGGCAGTTCGCCTTTGGAGACTTCGTCCATTACTTTTCTTCGCAGGTTGTCGGCTTCTCTTTCGCCGCTGGCTACTCTTTCGATGGATTCATTCATTTGTTTGGCGTCTTTGCGTATGGCTGCGTGTATTGCGTTTTCGAGGTCTGCGACTATTCCGGTTGTCAAGGCTAGGTGGCGCTGGATGGTTGCCAGTGCCTTGGTTTCTCGTCGTTTCTCAAACCACTTTATCAGTTCACTCAACTGCGATTTCCCCTTTCAATCCCGATTCTGGATATTCGAAAACGTGAGCCTTTTCAGGCGGAAAACTGACGGTTATGGTTTCGCCTACTTTGAACCATTCTTCGGCCATTGATGGTTTGATGATGAAGATCATGTCTTGGTTGGCGAGTCTGATTTCGTAGCGTATGGTTGTTCCTTCGAAGGTTACTCTTTCTATCGTGCCAGTGAGCGTGTTTTTGCTTTTCCTTGAGCTTTTTTCTACTTCGAATACTTCTGGTCTTATGGCTAGGACTATTTTCTCTCCGTGTTGGACATGGTTGCTTGTTGACTGGATTTGGAGGTTTCCGCGGAGTTCTGCGGTGATTCCTTTTTCGCTTGCGTTGATGACGTATCCTTCGAGGAGGTTTGATTCTCCGATGAAGTATGCCACGAAGATGCTGTTTGGGTTCATGTAGAGCTCGTTGGGGGTTCCCACTTGGATGATTTTGCCTTTTTTCATGACGGCTATTTTGTCTGATATGGCCATGGCTTCAGACTGGTCGTGCGTCACATGGATGGCGGTCAGCCCAAGGTCCTTGGCCATTCGTCGAATGTCATACCTGAGCTCGTTCCTGACCTTGGCGTCGAGATGACCCAATGGCTCGTCGAGAAGCAGCAGTTTGGCTCCAGCGGCAAGAGCTCTTGCCACTGCGATTCTCTGCATCATGCCGCCGCTCAGCTCGTTCGGAAAAGCGTCAAGTCGTTCGTGGAGTTTTACCATTTCGAGTACTTCGTGGCCGATGGTTGCCGCCTTCTGAAGATCGAAGCCCTTCACTCTTGGGCCGTAGGTGACGTTGTCCCACGAGTTCATGTGGGGGAACAGGGCGAAGGTTTGGAACACGAAGCCGATGTCTCGGTCTTCTGGTGGAACCTTGCTTACGGATTTTCCGCCTATGAGGACTTCGCCCTTGTCTGGTTGTATGAGGCCTGCGATGACTCTGAGGAGGGTGGTTTTTCCGCACCCACTGGGCCCGAGGAGGGAGAAGTACTCTTGGTCGCCAATGTGGAGGTTGACGTTGTCGAGGGCCACGACTTTGCCGTATTTCTTGGTTACGTTGACCACATCGACGTCAGGCACTAGTGATTCCTCCTTCGTTGCACAATTCTAAGCGAAATCATGGCAGGCGGTATATTAAGCATGCTAGTACCTTCCTTTTCCTCTCACGACAAGCCGAAGTGCCAGCAGGATGATGAAGGAGAGCAGGATCAGGTAGCCGCAGCCTAGGCCTATCTCAAGCGGCGTGACAACCGGATTGTTTGCGAGCAGTGCTTTTACCCAGCCGACGATGATTACTGGTGCGGTTTGGAGGGATGTCACGGCCACGGTGGCTCCGGTTTCGCTGATGCTTCTCGTGAAAACCATGACTGCGCCTGAAAGCATAGAATACTTCGTCAGAGGGAGGATTATGGTTTTGAATACGGTGAAGGGTTTGGCTCCGAGGGTTCTTGCGGCTTCTTCCATGTCCAGATTGATTCGCTCTATGGCTGCAGACATTGATCTGACGAAGTATGGGTAGGTGATTGCGAGGTGGGCGAATATTAGGAGCCAGATTTCAGGCATGGATGGGAAATTGTCTTTCCAGAAGATTCCGAGCGATACGCCGAGGGCTATGGAGGGCACGATTAGGGGGATGTTGACGAGCAGGTCTAGGATGGTTGATGGTAGGGTTCCGAGTTTCTTTCTGGCTATGATTATGGCCATTGGCAAGCCGATGATTACGTTCAGAACCGTGACTATGGCTCCTAGGGCGTAGGAGAGGCCGATGCTTTGCCAGTATCCGCCCCACGAGCCAGAGGAAGACAGCGAGTTGGGCAGGGCGTCGGTGAAGAGGGCTTGGAACGCTGGCAGAGCCACGAAGAGGGATGGAATGAGTACGATGCTGAGGAAGATCAGCATGGTGATTCCGTCTCTACTGGTTTTGGCTTTCTGGTAACTTACTTTTCTTTCGGCATTTGGCCAGAACCTTTTGATTGGCAACTTCAATCGTGGACCAAGTATTCGGATCACCATGAACAGTGTGAATGCTATGGTGATGAGTATGAAGCTAGCGAAGACTATCGAGCCTTGGTAGGTGGCTTGCGTGACTGTGCCTGCTGCGAATTTGGTTTTCATGTTCTGGATGAATACGGGGCCGTTTTCGAAGGCTCCTGCCACCATGAGTGTGGCTCCTGTTTCGGAGAGCGATCTGGAAAAGGCCAGTATGAAGGCTGCGATTATGGAGGGTTTTATTATGGGTAGCGTGATGGTTCTTGCCACGGCGAATGGTGGCGCGCCCAGCGTTCTTGACGCGTTCTCGTATTCTCTCTGGTAGTCTAGCAGTGCGCCAACGATGACTCTGACGACGACGGGGTACGAGAATGTGAAGTGGAGCAGCATGATGAGTAGCCAGCCTTCTGAGACTAGGCTGTTTCCGAACAGTGAGGCCAGTCCTTCGGGTCTGTTCCAGAAGAGGAGCAGCGAGTAGCCCAGCGCAGCCGTGGGCACAATGAACGGTATATCAGTGAAAGTGTCCAGCACGTTCAGCCACTTTGACTTGCCTCGGCTGATAAGCCAAGCCATCGGAATGCCCGCCACCACGTCAAGGAATGATACGAGCAGAGCGATTGCGAAGGAGTACAGGATAGCCCAGAGCGCCTGGTTCATCAGACTAGGCTGGTTCAGAACCTCGTTGACAGTGCTCCACTTGATGACTATGCCCAGAATCGGTGGAACAAGTATCAGTGCCAGAAACACGGCTGCAGCCGCCAGATACACCGCGTATTTGACGGCTTTTCTTGACGAGAGACTATCTAGAGCTTCTGTGGCCCAGTGTTTCGGCAATGCCTTCTCCGTCCAAATCCAACATTTAGTCTTGAACCCTAAATCCTTCTCCAATCCTCCTTCTAGCCTCATAAGCCTATTGATAAACGGTTGTCAGTTTGCCCGTCGAGTCATATCACCGCTTTTGCTCTATTGACTCTCGTTCACATCATCCAAACAAAAGTAAACCAGAACAAAACTTAAGGCTTTCTCGCAAGAACCTCTCACTGAGAATACAGGCGGAGTAGACATGGACGTTCTGGAAGCCATCAAGGGAAGAAGAAGCATAAGAGCCTACACCAGCCAAGAAGTCCCAGAACAGCTAGTCTCAAAGCTCATCGAAGCAGCCTGCTGGGCTCCTTCAGCCGGAAACATCCAGCCGTGGGAATTCATAATCGTCAGAAACCCCGAAACCAAACAGAGACTTGTGGAAGCTGCTCTGGGGCAGTCGTTCATCGCCGAAGCGCCCGTTGTGATCGTGGTGTGTGCGAATGAACGTCGTTCTGCTGAAAGGTACGGTGACCGTGGCTCCTCCTTGTTCTGTATTCAGGACACTGCGGCAGCCATACAGAACATGCTTCTTGCGGCGAATTCGTTTGGGCTGGGAACTTGCTGGATAGGTGCCTTCCAAGAAGACCAGGCAAGACAGATCCTCAACATCCCTGAAGAAGCCAGACCCGTGGCCATAATCCCAATAGGCTACATGGCTCAAAACCCGCAACCAAGACCCAAATTACCGCATGGCAAAACAACCCACCACGAAACTTACCAACACACGACCGCCTAGACCAATCCAATCAATCGCCACCTTAGTTCTAGACGATTCTTTGCACCATGAAAACAGGACACGGCGACAGCCAACGAACCTATTAAGAGAATACCTAGCCCCTGAAAGTCAACAGAACCGCTTGATCATCAGCGGGACAAACCACTGGTTCCAGCCATATAAAGTGGGGCATAGTTCCTCTGCGCGCATTGTCCTCCGATCACCTGCGAATAGTCTTACACTTCGCAACGGGCTTTGGGCCACATCTTCTTGTCTTGTTTTGATGGTGTCAGGCTTTAATATTGAATCTCTTACACTCTTCCAGTGGGTTCAGACCAGTGAAGTACAGCATAATCGCCGAAGCTTACGAAAAAATCGAAGCCACCACGAAACGTCTGGAAATGACCGACCTCCTGGTCGACCTCCTCAAGAAAACGCCCACGGAAATCATAGACAAAGTCGCATACCTGACCCAAGGCAAGATCTACCCAGACTTCGTGGGCATCGAAATCGGCATCGCCGAAAGATTGGCAATACAAGCGCTGGCAAGAGCCTCAGGCGCCAAAGAAACCCAAATAGAAGAAAGCCTCCAAAAAACAGGAGACATAGGCGAAACAGCCCAACACTTCCTCACCCACAAAAAACAAACCACCTTCTTCTCACAAACACTGACCGTCGAAAACGTCTACGAAACCCTCCAGAAAATAGCCAAAGCCACAGGCTCAGGCGCAATAGACACCAAACTCTCACTCCTAGCAGGACTACTATCAAGCGCCACCGCAGAAGAGGCAAAATACGTCATGCGCACCGCAACCGGCAACCTCAGACTGGGGATCGCCGACATGACCGTCCTCGACGCCCTCGCAATAGCCTACGCAGGCGGAAAAGAAGCCCGCGAACACGTCGAACGCGCCTACAGCATCAGCTCAGACCTCGGAAGAGTCGCCAAAATAGTCGCCGAGAAAGGAGTAGACGGCGTAAAAAGCTTCAAAGTCATGGTTGGCGAACCAATAAGACCCATGTTGGCTGAAAGACTCTCTTCACCAGAGGAAATCCTAGAAAAACTCGGCGGAAAATGCGTCGCCGAATACAAATACGACGGCGAAAGAATCCAAGCCCACAAGAAAGGCACAGAAGTCACACTGTTCTCAAGACGACTCGAAAGCATCTCCAGCCAGTACCCAGACGTCGTAGAACTCGTCAGGAAACACATCAAGGCCAAAGATGCGGTTGTGGAAGGCGAAATCGTGGCCATGGACCTAGACACAGGCGAAATGCGGCCCTTCCAAGAACTTATGCACCGCAGACGCAAATACGAAATCACCAAAGCCATCGAAGATTATCCCGTTTCCTGGTTCATGTTCGACGCACTCTACGCCGAAGGAAAAGACCTAACACAAGAACCCTACCCCATCAGGCGAAGAGCCCTCGAAAAAATAGTGAAAGAAAGTGATAGAGTAAAAATCGCAAAAGCCCTAACCACAAACAGTCCCAAAGAGTTAGAACAGTTCTTCCTCGAAGCCATAGAAGACGGCTGCGAAGGGCTAGTCTGCAAATCAATCGCCGAAGACTCAGTCTACCAAGCTGGCGCTAGAGGATGGCTGTGGATAAAATACAAACGAGACTACAAAAGCGAAATGACCGACACCGTGGACCTTGTCACCGTAGGAGCCTTCCATGGTAGAGGAAAGCGTGCAGGAACCTACGGTGCATTGTTGCTCGCTGCCTACAATTCAGAGGCAGACACTTTCGAGACAGTCACAAAATGTGGAACAGGCTTCACAGACGAGGACTTGGCGAAACTGCCCGAAATGCTGAAAAGCCACGTGATCCCGCACAAACATGCCAGAGTCCAATCACTGCTTGAGGCAGACGTCTGGTTCGAACCAGCACTGGTTCTCGAAATCCTAGGAGCCGAAATAACGCTAAGCCCAATCCACCCGTGCTCAATGAACTCCATCCGCAAAGGAAGTGGACTGGCCATCAGATTTCCCCGATTCACAGGCAACTACAGACCAGACAAAGCCGCAGAAGACGCCACAACTTCAGCAGAAGTATTGGAAATGTACAACCGCCAACTCAAGAAAATAAGCGAACCATGAAAATCTTCATCGCCATCGAGACCACTCCGGAACACGTCACCCAGCCAATGCCAGAGACCTCTCTAACAGAAACAAATGTAGCTGTCAAAGCTTTTGGAAACCATCGCTTGACCAAAGCTTAAATCATTCGTCGACTGGGTGTCTGACTTGAGGTTGTAGGTATGAGTAAAAATCTCTCTGCTGCCGCACCCGCCCTAGTGTTGCTTATTCTGATCGTAGGCACAATCTCAGGAACAATAGCCACCGTCAAATCCAGCGACCCACCAGCCACACATCCAGCAATAACCGTCTCACCAGAAATGCCAAACGTAAACGTAGGCGAAACATTCACCGTAACAATTGCCACATCAGGTCTAGCAGGAAAGAACCTTTACGGTTTCGAACTGCTCTTCGTGTGGAACACCGCTGCCGTGCGTTACATAAGTCACGAAGCAAAAGTGCCAGTGGAAACACATCCCGAAGGAATTCTGCACGACCCGATCGTTGAGGTAAAGAACGAAGTCGACACCAGCGCAGGCTC
>Ga0315280_10008815_pt1 | contig 13137 bp, 15 predicted proteins | sample YL17G06_40_MG_FD_203697 | JGI IMG/M metagenome (GOLD analysis project Ga0315280, IMG submission 203697) | Sediment microbial communities from Yellowstone Lake, YNP, Wyoming, USA - YL17G06_40 | ecosystem: Environmental > Aquatic > Freshwater > Lake > Sediment | place: USA: Wyoming | collected...
ACTATCGTAACCGGCACAATGAAGGACGTGCAGGGCACCCTGCTTTCGGGAACGGGAGACTACGCCACCTTCCAGTTGATGAATTTCGGGTCGAACGTCCCGAGAGTGACGGGTACGAACATCGTCGTCCAGACTCAGCCGCTCAGGGTTACGTCGGCGCAGTTGGTGATTGGGGTCACGATCCAGGCCAATGACACCATCACCCCGGCCACCACATTCTATCGAGTGACATTCTTCCACTCCGGTCAACTCTTCCGAAGTTTCGACCACCGCATTACGGGAGCCAGTTACAACCTTGATTCGGCCACGCCGATCACCACGAACCCAGTGGTTGCGGCGCCCACTGGGGACACGACGTATCTGCGGGTAGACGGGGGAAACGTCAACCTGGCTGGAAACCTTAACCTCGTGACGGACTACAAGGCCAGCGCGGGCACTGGACTGACGCTGAACCTCGCGGCGGGCACGGCATTTTGCGGCAACCCGCCGGTGAAGGTGGACTACGCCGGGGGCACGTTGACGATGACGAACGCGGCGACCAACTACATCTATCTCGACCCAGGCGCGAGTTGCGTGCCCGCGAAGAACACCACGGGACTCACGGCGGGAATGATTCCGGTGGCCCAGGTGGTAGCGGCTGGCGGAGTGATTACCGGGGTGACGGATGTGCGCACCTGGTTCGTTGACCTAGCCAGCACGGGTGCCGAACGGACGGTCAACAAGAATGCCGCCAGCGGTTACGCCGGTCTAACCGCTGGAACCAAACTCAATGCCGCCCAGGGGCAGGAAGTCTGGAGTGCGGCGGACCTGAGCGATTTAGCGGGCCTCTTCGGAACCGTTGCGGGTACGAAGGCGGTGACCACGGCGCTGACTGGCGACCCGACTACCGATAATTGCGTGAAATGGATTGCGGGCGGGAAACTGGGCGATACAGGTGCAGCCTGCGGCTCAGGCGGCAGCGGAGACAACATCTCGGTAAACGGCACGGCAGCGACTGATGCCGATTTTGACGATGCGACACCAGCGGCTCCCTCGAACGCCATCAACGTGAAGTGGCAGAAGGACACGGGGACTCCAAACAATCTTTCCGCCCATGTTCCCTATGCCGCGCCGCTCACTGTGACAGGTGGGAATCTTACTGTTACCGCAGGGCTCAAGACCCGGCAACTCGGCTTCATGGTCGGCGCGGACACTGGCGCGGCCCTGGCCGACACGGACGACCAGACGGACCTCTACGTGAACCGTCTGGGCCAGGGAATCACTATCAGCGAAGTCTGGTGCGCCTGCGATGCGGGTTCGCCGATCATTCAGCTTCAGAAGGACGACGGCACCCCTACGAACATGCTGACGGCCAACCTGACATGCTCAGCGGGCGCGGGGGCGAGCACAACGTCGTTTGTCTCTGGAGAAAATGCGATGGCCGATGGAACGCGGCTCGACTTCGTGATGGTGACGGCGGGTGGAACGGCGAAGAGAGTAACCGTCTTCGCCAAGTACACGCTCGACTAGAGGAGCACAATGAAACGCAGACTTACTTTCTTTCTCAGCTCGACGCTGCTAGTTGCCACGCTCTTGTGGGCCGCCAGCCAAGGCCCGAACAACCCGACCTTGGGCGTCAATGTGGCGGGGGGCGGAGTAAACTGGGCCAACCCGACCAACATTTACGCCTCAGACGACGCACGGGGTACGGCTGCTCTTGCGGCTTCTGGATACTCCGACTACCTCCGCGCCACTGGATTCGGTTTCACCATTCCCGCTGGAGCAACTATCAACGGGATTGTGGTTGGAATCGAGAGGTCGTACACGGGCACTGGCACCTGCGAGGATCTTTCGGTCAAGATTGTTAAGGGCGGCACAGAGACGGGCACTGAGAAAGCTAGCGGAGCTTGGCCGACTCCTGATGACTTTTACGATAGCTTCGGTATCGGCACAACTGATTTGTGGGGGACAGTGTGGACCGTAGCCGACATCAACGCGGCTGACTTCGGAGTTTCTGTTTCTGCCACGGAGACCAGCGGCACCGATACAGTCAGCGCCCGCGTTGACCACATGCGCATCACCGTCTACTACACCACGGCAGGGGGTGTGGCAAAACGACAAATCCTCAATGCCGCCACTTTGCATCCCGCGCCGATGCAAAGGTGCGAGGTTCCGCTACCTGTGGGAGCGAGCATCCCTTTGGATGTTGACTCGCGCGGGTTGCTTTTCGCGCATGTGGGACTGAACGGCCACGACCGGCTTTTCTGGGTGGACACCGGGGCACCGACAGCGGTAAGCCGTGATCTGGGAATTCCGACCATCGGCAAGAGAACCTTGCAGACGGCCACGGCTTTTAAGACGGTGTTGGCGAATGTAGAATTTGCGCGAGTGACATTGTATCTGGGCGGCCAACACGTAGAAAGGCCAGTCGTGGTATCGAATCTAACTTACATGAGCGAGGCTTTGGAGCGGAAGGTTGACGGAGTGTTGGGTTACGACACCTTGCGGCTTTTCCGGCGAGTCTGCTTTGATTTCGGCAAAGGGGAATTGACGCTTGGGCGATAGGGCGGGGAAGCATGAGTCGGAGGGAAGAGCGCACCGAAACCATCAGCTTCAGCGCCGACTCAAATAACGCCCCGCCCCGTGCGCTTCGCCTGCGGCTGACGGAGATGCTAGCGAAATGCGGGCTGGGAGCGTCACCCGCCTCTCAGGAATGCCTCGGTATCACGAGACCAGGCCCCTTCCTGCGTTCAGGAGGCGGTGGGTGCTACCCAGGTAGCCAAAACTCGCAACGGAAGGCTGGCAGGCGGTATGGTCAAGGAAAGGCGGAGAAGGGAAAGCCAGGGAAAAGTGTCGGTCGAGGCGCGCCCTGAGTTTCGACGACTGGCTGCACGTAGGCGAGATGCTCAAGACCGCCGAGGGTTCCGTGCAGTTCTGGATCGGGGACTATCTTAACTACGGCGAGAACGCCTACGGTGAGAAGTACGCCCAGGCAGTCCATGAAAAGCAGGCGGCGACGTGGATGAACTACGCTTGGGTGGCGCGCAAGGTTAAAATCTCTTTACGTAAAGAGATTCTAACCTACAAGCACCACGAGGTCGTTGCCCCCCTCACCCCAACCGAACAGGAGGCTTGGCTCACCAAAGCCATAGAGGAGGACTGGTCGGTGCATGAACTTCGCGCTGCGATAAAGGCGGCGAAGCCGACGCCACCACTGCCCGAAGGAAAATACCGAGTCATCTACGCCGATCCCCCGTGGCAGTACGCCGACGAACTGATCGAGGGTTACGGCGCGGCCAAGGCTCACTGCCCGAAATTCTTCTTTGCCTGCTCCGTCTCGAACTCAACGATTTTGCCAGTCCGGGCTTCCAATTCATGAACTCTGAGGCGAACCATCTTTTTGCCCAACTCGAAGGCTGCGATTTGCGGGGTTCCATCCTCGCCAGTGAAGAACACGGTCACGTAATGGTTCCGGCGTTTCGTAAGGAGGAGAGGAACAGCTACCGGGCCGCCGAACAGGGCACCACCCGCGACTAGAATGGCTGCCGATCCCCCTGCTGCCTTGCCGCTCCTGATTCGCCGCTTGGCCATCTGGCTGTAAAGGATTCGAGTAACCTGGGAGTAGGGAATCTCAATCCGACCCACTGGAGAGCTGAAAACAGCAACCTTCGGATCATCCAGACTGAGCGTCCCCTTCACTCCCGCCGCGAGGGATCTTAGGGTGCCACCAAGGTAGAGCACCTGGTCGCCCCTGACCGCGGCAAAAGAGGGGCCTGGGATCACGCAGGCAAGCAATGCCCACGCCACTAGGTGCGTGAATGGAAGGCGTTCTTGACTCCGTTTCATGTTGCTCCTTTCCGGTCTGACCCTCCGGCGTGTTTCGGTCGTCTGTTGGATCGCTGTTCTCGGCCTTGCGATTCTTCTGGAGGCCGCGCACCGGGATCACCAAAATGCAACATTACGTGCTGGCTGTCGAGTGCATCCTGGCAGGGCAAGTCCTTTGGATATAGGCATCGTCAGGGTGGGAATGCAACCTTTCGACCATTCTGTTGCGCCTCAGTAGATCGCCATCAAAGCCGACTGTGCGGCTTCCGTCGCCTGCCTGTCTGACACAGCCACGTACTTCATGGTACTCCCAATCGACTTGTGCCCGAGACACTGTTTCACCCAGGCCAAATTCATGTTGGCTGCTACCAAGTGCGTTGCCAGCGAGTGCTTGAGCGCGTGCGGGTGGCACTTCTCTGGCGAGAGGCCGGCAGCCTCAGAACACGCTTGGAACAGGCGGAAGAATTGCGAGCGATGGAGCCGGCCGCCTTTCTGAGACGTGAACAGGAAGTCAGACCCGTCGCCGTTGCGCGTCCGCAGCCAACCCCGGAGCGCGTTGACTTCATCGAGGAGCGGCTGACCGCGATGGCGATAGAGCGGCTGAGTTGTCGTCAGAGAACCTTTCAAGCGCCGGATCGTGACTGACTCCGACCGGAAATCAATATCGGCCAGCTTGAGCCCGCAGATTTCCGAGGCTCGCATTCCGTGACGGTACGCGAGCAAGATCATTGCCCAATCCCGCGCAGAGCGTGGCCGGGCGACTTTCAGCAGACCAAGAACTTCATCGGGTGTCAGATAGTTCATCGGAATGAACCTCCCTTGCATGATGGCGGACGGCGGATCGGCGCCCGCCAGAGTAATCGAACCGAGTCCCAGCTTGCCGGATGAATCGGGCGATGTCGGCGCGGAGTGTCAGTACGGTTGCGCGCATGGGCCTACTTCCCAGGTTCAATCGGGCCGAACTTGAAGCGTGCGGTAAACCGACTCTGGATCCTTGGGAGATCGTCTCGACCCGGTTCGGTTGCAACGTCCATCGAGAGCGCGGTTACAACCATTTCGTTTTCGGAGACGAACCTAGTTTCGGTGTCCGTCCATGAACCCGCATAAGGGACGTACCCGAGTGCGTCGGCCTCACGCATGTTGCGCGGGAGCGGTTCGCCGCTTCGCAAGAGGCACTCCAGTTCTCTGATCTCACACTGTACTCGGTCTTGGTCGCTCTGGTTTGACATTCAAGGCTCCTCGCTCGGCTGACTCGTCAGGCCCGCGCCGGGCGTGGGGATTTGCGGGCGACAGCGAAGCCTGACACGACCCCGCTGTTTCGTCCTCACGCCTGGTCACGCGCCGCAATCAGAGGCGAACAGTTCCTCGGCCTCTTCCTTGGCCTCTCTGAGGGTGGCGGGAAGCTTCCACTCCGCGACTTCAAGCCGGTTGTAGCTGGCTACGAAGCGCTGGATGAGAAGTTCCAGGGCGCAGACGGCTCCGTGCAACGGGCTGTACGATTGGAGCACATCGACTGTCCCATGCCTTGCTGCCGCACCGCCCGGTAATTCGTCAGCCGCATGAGTGGCAATCTCCATCACGGCTCGAAGGATTGACTCGGCATCCCACACGGCTGAAACCAGGCCATCCACCTTGTAGAGATATTCGGCGACTTGCTGAGTCTCTTCCGGCGTGAGGGTCAGTGTGGTCCCCTTCTCAAGCGGTTGAAGTCCCGGTGCTCGACTGGAGTCCGCCTCCGCCTGTGCTCGTGTCATTTCGAGGCTGAGCCAGAGGAGTTGGTTTTTCAGTTCTGCGATCTGCTTGCGCGCGCGAGTAGCCGTCTGGTCGAGTTCGTTGAGTGTCGGCTTCCGGGGTTCCTGGGTCGGGACTGCGGGGGGTTGTTGGGACTTTCTTCCAGGCGGGACTTGTAGTAGATTCTTGGTAGCCACGGTCAATCTCCGTTGTTGATCCTGGTCAGGAGGGTGTGACCTGTTTCGCGCAGGTTCACCCTCCGTCTTGTTTAAGCCTTCTTGCCCTTCTTTCGCTTTCCGAGTACCTTGCGGGCGCGCTCCACGTCCTTCTCAGACCAGAGCCGGACTTTGACCCCGCCGACAGCCACCAACGGGGGAGCCTTTACCCTGCCCTGCGCCATGATGCGCTGTAAGTTGGGCTGGTAAAGACCCAGCATCTTAGCGACTTGAGCCGTGGAGTACTTCCGCATAGATATAGCCCTATATCAGCTTTCAGAGTGCTCGTCAAGAGAAATCGGCACGCAACCTGAAAATTCTTTCCGCGATTTGGCAAGCTACGTGCTTGCGTGAAGCGGGCAAACGCAAGCCAGGAAGTCCTAAACCGGAAGGAAACTCACCCGCAAGATAAAGCCGCTTGACACCAGATATCTGTACAGCTATACTCCGGGCGTGGACATCTCCACGCGAGAGGACGGGATGAAACAAAAAGTCAAAGAAAAGATGGTCAAGACGAGCCTGAGACTGCCGGCTGGCCTCTGGCGGGCGGCACGCCTGGGAGCGATGATGGAGCACCGCGACGCCCAGGACCTGGTCGCTGAAGCGTTGCGACGGTATCTTTATAAGAGCGGCGTAGTGCGCGTTTGGGGACGCACCCGCAAGATCGAGAACTTCCTCAGAGAAGCGGTAGGTCGCCGACCGCCGAAGAAGCAACGGCAGACCGTGCGGGATTGATTTCGTTCGAGCTGGTGAAGTAGTGATGAATATTCAACCCGGTCGGGTTCCTCGCTGGAGAAATAGCCTCAAGTTCAGGCAACCGCCACCCTTTCAGTCCCTACCGCGGCAGCAGGACTCCTGCGGTTGCAGTCGCCGGGGCTGCACACTTTCCGCTTCTGGATATGGTGAGCGACCAAACGGTGAGCCTTACTGGCTTTTCCGCGCCACGCGCTGCGGCAGGCATGTCTGCTTGAATGCGAAGGGCAAAAAGGCTCCGCCACCATCCCCACGCCGCTTTGTTCCGAAGAGTCCCAGGAAACCTGCACGCGATCTGCCCGATGAGGCAAGAGCTTTGAACGAATGGTGGGCTTCGACGGGACATCTTCGATATCGCAACAAGTCCGAATTTGGCAGGAACGTCGGGGTCGGCCACGCAGCAGTCGTGAGCTGGTTTAACGGGCGCAGATCCCCCCAAGGCACGCACCGCGACCGTCTCTACAAGGCAACCGGTCTTGAGTGCTTCAACCCCGAGGCGGGATGGCCGTCATGGGCGCTAGAGCTTCGTGCCAAAGCGAGTCTCTACATAGAATCCTTGCCTCTAGGTCCGCTGTCGAAGAAACGCCAGCCGGTTTGGTTTGACCGTATTCTCAGCTTCTTGGTGCGCGCTCGCATTACCAGCCCACAAGCCATCACCCCTGACACGCTGATCGAGAAGCTGATCGAGAGCCGATCATTCTACAAGCATCCCACGCAGAGGCGCAGCGCACTGAGATTCTTTGGCCGACTCCTAGTGGCCCAGGGATTTTGGAGCCCCGAGCAAACACAGGACCTTGAGGAAATTCTGATTAGACTGTATCCCGCCCGCGCAGGTCGGAAGTACCCCCGGCAAGTACAGGTGGTCCCACTGGTCAACCAGTTACTCTTCAGGTGCGGCCTCTCCCACGAGCAGATTCAGAACCTTCGTGTCAACCAGATTGAGGACGCAGGGATTCGCCTTCGATCCGGCCCTCTCATAGGGTTCGGCGAAGGCTGGCATCAAGTATCGCAGCCAGCCTTGGCTGCGTGGCGGGCTGAGAGAAGGCCACAAGACTACCTCTTCTACCAGCTCAGGCTGGGTGATTACAGCAGGCCGGTCAGTCGGAAATGGATCGCAAGCGTCTCCGGGGTGGCCACCGAGGGAAAGGTTCGTGCTCGTCGTCGGCGTCACTTCAGAGAGGATTTTCGACACTCCGCTAACTTGCGCCGATTGCATCTCCACCTGCGCTACTACCACGGCCTAAGCCTTGCCCACTGCTCGTGGCTGCTCAAAAAGTTTGCGAAGGAGGCCCGCAAGTTCCCCGTGCCCGAGCCCTATCTGTTGGCCGTGTTGTGCGTCAGCCGACTGCTGCAAGCCACACCGACTAGAGCTGAGGGAGGCAAGCGGTGCTCGTTTACCTGGCCAGCACTTATGGGTCGGTACGAGGTGCAGGTAGACTGGCCTACGAGCTTCGCGCAGGATTTGGGGGACAACAGGCAGACCAGTGAAAAGACTGCCCGACGACTCTTCAGGTTGGGGCTGGACTACTGGCGCGAGCAGTTGAAGATCCAGCGCGCAATGCCAGTCGCAAACAGAGACCGGGAGTTGTTCGGTCGTCTAACCTTAACTCACGTGGCGGTGCGTGACCTTGAAACCGGAGTCTCCTGGACGGCCCCTCTGGCCCAGTTTCGCCACCGCGGGCGCTATTTGGCGATGCCGCTTTTCGAGCAACTGGAAGGGGGGCCAACGAACGGACAGTGTAAAGTCTGCCGCCACCTCGAACGAGAGTCTATAGACGCAGAGTTACGCGCTGCCCTCAATGTCAGACGGCACGAAAAAGGCCTCAAGGCCATTGCGCGGAAGCACGGGTTGCCTTACAACACTCTGCTTCGGCACACGGGCCGCCGGACTCGCCGGACTGCCTACCAGTGGAAAGGGCGGATTCGTCACCGCGTTGATCCGGTGCCGGGGCATATGCCGCTGGCACCACCCGCCCCCATAGTTCACTGTTCAACGAGCGTGGGCACCCTGGGGGGCTTGGCGCTGATTATTTATTCCTTGTACCTTCTCCAGCTTGCCCGCTCGGAGGGGCAAGACGTCGTGCTCTCACCGCCATCGGTCGAGCAGCAGGTGGGCCTTCGCCTTACTGACCACGAGCTGTCTCTGGCTTTGTGGAACCTGCGGGAAGCGCCCCAGTGCCAACTGGTCTACGACTTCCACAAAGTACCCTCTGGCTTCCGCATCCTCGCCGCCGCGATTCGCTGAAAAGTTTTGCCGCATTAGAGAAAACAACCCTCGTAAAGGTTGTGTCTGTGACCTACTGAAAACACAGGTAGTTCTAGGTCGCTAAAAAGTTGCCCTGCTGCGCCACCCCGAAGGCCCCGTGTGTGAGACGCGGTGTGCTAGATGTAGATGTAGTCGCGCGCGGCCAAGAGTGTCTCACGGCCGCGACACCCCGGACGCTCATGGCGCCGGGGGAAGCGAACTTCGAGGGAACGATGGTTGGGCAAGAGTCTACTCCTACTCCTGAACTGAAAGCAAGCAGCGCCGAAGATGCGGCAGGGTCATCTTTGGAGCGGACGGCGCATTCACAGTTCTACACCGGTATCCGAAACGGCCTGTGGGAACGGAAGCATTCCGACCGCATGGGGCAGGCCGTGTGGCTTTTCGGGTGGCTGATCGGTCGCCAGAATGGTCAAAACGGCGGAGCCGGCATCGTCCTGCGGGGGAGGGCTATTAGTTGGGATCGGCTCGCTGAGTTGGCCGGATGGCCTGTTCGGACGCTGAAGCGGTGGGCCTACACGCTTCAGAAGCAACGGTACATCAAGATCGAAAGCCAGCCCGGGCGGGAAGGTGTCGTTTTCCAGATCTGTAACGCCAAGAAATTCTCCAGACCCGCGAGTGCCATTCCCCAAGCGCAGCAAAGTGGTGCCAAATATGGCACGACTGGGGCGGAGGAGGACCAGATGTGGCCCGAGAGTGGTGCCAGATGTGGCACGACTCTTAATAAAGGAAAGAAGGCTAGGGAGGAAAGCAAAAGGGGAGACCCGCGTTTTCAACTCTTCCTCGACTGCGCGTTCCAAGCTTACAAGGACAAGCTTCATGACGGACCCTCATGGACCGGGGAAGATTTTCGCGCTCTGAAGGAACTGCTACAAGCGAACCATGAAATCACGCTTCAGCATTTCCAAGGGGTGTTCCACAACTACCTGAGCAGCACAAAGAGCTTTTACCGGGAGAAGGGCTGGCGGTTGAAATACGCCTGCACCGATTTCGACGGGCTGCGCGGCGGCCCGATTCATGATCGTGGAGAATCAAATGGAAACACTCGCAAGGAACAATCGAGAAGCCGGGGCGATCTCAGCCGGTTTAAGGATCTTGGGCAACCCGCAGGAGGTGGTGTGGCGGGAAATCCTCGGTGATCACCCACAGCGCTGGAGCGAGGTGTTGGGCTACCAGCGTTTTGAGTATGAGGGTTCTCCCGACGGCGACCACGGCTGCCGGCGGATTCGCCGGATTGTCGATCTCAGGCCGCTTGCACTGCGGCAGAAACCCGCAGGGATTCCCACCACATATCGCTGCGCGCTCCTGGCTACCTGGGACACGGGGAAGGCGAACTGCGGAGCCCTTGAAGTTGCGCGTAGTTACCTGAAGTCACCGGCCGGGTCACTCTACATATTCGGCGCGGTCGGGACCGGCAAGACTTGGCTCGTGTGTACGATTGCAAACGAACTGCTCCAGCGGGGGAGGCGCGTGCTCTTCCAGGCGGTGGCACCGCTATTCCTTCAACTCCGGGCGACCTTCGGCGATGAGGGGGGCAATGAACTTGAGGTCCTGGAACCGCTATTCGCGGCCGACTATCTCGTGCTTGATGATTTGGGCGATGTGGCCTTGAGTCGGGACTGTCACGCCAGCAACTTCTCAGCGTCGCGCATTCTGACGCTGCTCGACCAGCGGTCCCAAGGCGGCAAGCCCACCATCATGACCTCAAACCTGTCGCTGGACGAGTTGGTCAGATGGGCGGGCGATGAGCGGATTGGGAGCCGCATACGAGGGGTTTGCGGCGAGCGCGGGATTGTGGAACTGACGGGGCGCGACCTACGGTTCGACCGCGAGGAGCCGTTCGCGGAACACGACGAAACTCCTGGGCTGGCACCTGCGGCGGTTCCGGGAGTACGCCACGGTGCAACAGGAAAGCAAGTCACAGCGTAACTCAAAATGAACCACGTCGGCCAGGTGAAGAGGCGGAAGCTGAGGTGAGAGCCAATGCTCGTTAGGTTCACGGTTTACGCCAAGCCCGAGCCTCAAGGGTCGAGTCGAGCCTTCATTCCTCGCGGCTGGAAACGCCCCATCGTGACCAGCGACAACAAGGGCTTGAAGTCATACCGGCAGCAGGTCTCGATAGAGGCCATGTCAATGATGCGCGAGCATGGCCTGGAGCCGATTCCAGCGAAGCAGGCAGTAAGCCTCACTCTGCGCTTCTTCTTCAAGCGCCCGAAGTCTAAGAGCAAGAGGGCGGCTCCGACAGTCCGCCCGGACATTGACAAGGTTTGTCGGTCGGTGGGTGATGCTCTCAGTGGTATCTGCTACCAGGACGACAGCCAGATCACTAGGCTTGTGGCTGAGAAATTCTATGACCAACCGGAGCGCACGGAAATCGAGGCCGAGTAGGCCCTGTACGAATTTCGGAGCCGGAACCGTCGGGGATTGAGCGAGTTTAGAGCGTGAGAATGGCAGGCACTTTGGAGGAACGACAAACGGCGATTCGCGCAGAGTTGAAAACGTGGCTCGACGGCTGCGTCGTGCCGCTGTTGGTCCGCGAATTTCTGGCCGAGCGGGAGAGGAAGAAGGGCCTTGAGGTGATAGACGCAAATATGGCAAAGTTCACGGCTATGAACGAACTCTCAGCCGAGGTGCTCCAATGACCCTCCGCTGCGCCGTGTACGGCCGATACTCCACGGACAAACAAAACCCGCTCTCGACCGAGGACCAGATTCGAGCTTGCCGGGAGTTTGCCGAGCGGCAAGACTGGGTGGTTCTCAGCGAGCACGTCTATCGTGACGAGGCGATCTCCGGGACAACGGATGACCGCCCCGGTCTCCGGGTGCTGATGCAGGCTGCACTCTCGCCCTCGCGTCCTTTCGACGTGATCCTGATTGACGACACTTCGCGGCTCACCCGAGACCTGGGGGACGCCATCAGGATTTACCAACGGTTGAACTTCGCGGGGGTGCGGCTCGTCGCCGTCGCGCAAGGGATAGACTCGCAAAGCGAACAAGCTGACGTGCTGGTCACGGTTCACGGGTTGGTGGATTCCCTCTACATCCGAGAACTTGGCCGGAAGACGCATCGCGGGCTGGACGGCTTGGTCCTTCGCGGATTCCACGCCGGCGGGAGATGCTTCGGCTACCAAAACGTTCAGACTCCCGAAGGCGTCCGACTCGAAGTGGACGACCGGGAAGCTGTCATTGTGCGGCGGATTTTCGAGATGTCTGCGGCGGGGCACTCGCTGAGAAAGATAGCCCGCACTCTGAATGAGGACCGCGTTTCCCCGCCACGCCCGAGGGCGGGAAGGGGGTATGCAAGCTGGTGCCCAACGGCAATCCGGGAAATGCTTCGGCGGGAACTCTATTGCGGTCGGGTGATCTGGAACCGGTCACGGTTTGAGCGGAACCCGGAGACTCGAAAGCGCGTCAGACGACCGAAGCCAGAGAGCCAGTGGCGGCGGGTCGAACAGCCCGACCTTCGCATTGTGAGCGACGAACTGTGGGAGCGGGTCCACGCTCGACTCGCCTGGGTCAAGGAGGCCTTCGGGCATCGCGGCAAGGAAGGGCTACTGAGGCGGTCGGTATCAAGCCGCTATCTCCTGAGCGGATTTCTCCAATGCGGGATGTGTGGTGCGGACCTCGCCATCGTCACTGGCCGGACTAAAGGGCACCATCCGCGTTACGGATGCCCGCAGAATTTTTATCGCGGAACCTGCGCGAACGGTTTGAAGGAACGCCAGGATCGGCTCGAAGACCGACTGTTGGGTGGCTTGCAGGCCGAAGTGTTGCAGCCAGAAGTGATCGAGTACGCCATCCAGGAGTTCGGGCGGCAACTGAAGGTAGCGCTCGGAAGTGTTTTGGGCACAGTTGCGCGAATGCGGGAGCGAAAAGCTACTATAGAGGGGGAGTTGCGCCGACTGACGGCGGCTGTGGCTGAGAGCGGGCATTCGACCTCTTTGCTCCAGGCCATCGCAGACCGTGAGCGCGAAGTGCGGGAGATCACCGCACGGCTGCTTTCTGGAGGTCCAGATTCCGTCGAGGCGGAGCTGGGAGAGATTCGAAGGTTTGTGACCGAACGGTTGGCCGACATTCGTGGGCTTCTCTACACCGACGTTGCTCTAGCACGGACAGAGTTGGGCAAGCATCTTTCAAAAGTCCGCATGATTCCTCAGCAAGTGGGAGCGGTAGGTTGCTACGTGGCTGAAGGTCAATGGAATCTACTTGGTGGCTACCCGAAAACTGATCGAGCGCGTCATCTTTTGGATGAGCGCGCTCGGTTGGTTGCGGGGGCTGGATTTGAACCAGCGACCTTTGGGTTATGAGCCCAACGAGCTACCAGGCTGCTCCACCCCGCGCAAGCATTATAGCGGCAGCAGTCAGGATTGGC
>Ga0315280_10008816_pt1 | contig 13136 bp, 12 predicted proteins | sample YL17G06_40_MG_FD_203697 | JGI IMG/M metagenome (GOLD analysis project Ga0315280, IMG submission 203697) | Sediment microbial communities from Yellowstone Lake, YNP, Wyoming, USA - YL17G06_40 | ecosystem: Environmental > Aquatic > Freshwater > Lake > Sediment | place: USA: Wyoming | collected...
ATGCCCAAACTGCCTATTTGGCCGTAGGCCCTCTCGATGCCGGCGCAGGGATTGAATGCCGCCTGCTTTTTCCTACGGGGATAATTTCTCTGCCCGAGAACGCCCCCCGCTTAAGGGAGGAAATTCTCCCCAAAGTTCAAGCAGAACAAGCTCAAGTAGAGAGAAGGGAGCGGCTGATAAGGATTTTGAAGGACGCGGAATACGTCCTGGCGATTGCTTTAGCTGTCCTTACTCCCCTTTATATGCTTTTCCTCTGGTGGCGTAAGGGTAAGGAATACCGGGTGTCTTATGCCAGCGCTATGATCTCCGGGCCCCCTTCTGCTCTTCCCGCAGCGGGCGTGGACGTGCTTTTCAAGCAAAAAACAACCCCCTCGGGCTTGGTAGCTACGGTTTTTGACCTGGCCCATCGGGGAGCTATCTCAGTCAAGGAAGAGGAAAAGGACTACCTTTTGATCTATCAAAAAGACCCCGAAGAGATGAAGCCATTTGAAGAAGCCCTGCTTAATGCCCTCTTCTCCGGAAAGAAAGAACAGGGAAAGGCCGTGTACCTGTCTTCCCTGAAAACTAATCTTTCAAAAAGGATGGCCTCTTTGGAGAAAAAGGTCTGGAAAGCCGTCGAACCCCTGAAGCTGTTTGAAGGAAATCCGCAAAAGATCCGCGACAAATATGCTGCGGCCGGCGTGCTGATGGTAATCACAGGAATATTGCTGGTGGGCTTCCAGGTGGCCATTATTCTGGGGATTTCTTTGATCTGGTCAAGCCTCTTTGTTCTGGGGTTCGGTTCCATTATGCCCCGGCGCTCGGTTACCGGGATGAGGGAAATACTGGCATGGAAAGCTTTCCTCAGGTATATGGAGGAATTGATGCGCCGACCAGTTCTGGCCAACGCCTCAAACATCTTTTCCGAGTACCTGCCTTACTCTATTGTGTTGGGTATCCAGAAAAATTGGGTCAAGTCCTTCAGCGGGAGGAGCAATTTCTCCCCTCCCGAATGGTGGGTTTCGGCAGGGTTTTCCACTGGTTTTACCGTTGTCGCTGCTTCCAGCTTCGCCAGCGCCTTTAATCAGGCTTTTTCAGATTTTTATGCTCGCGTTTCTTCCTCTTTTGCTTCTGCCAGCTCCTCTGGAGGCTCTGGTGGCGGGTTCTCTGGTGGCGGTGGTGGGGGAGGGGGAGGAGGTGGAAGCGGTGCCGGTTAGGGTGATCGGCCTCGTCTCCTTCCTTCTGGGATTAACCCTGCTGATTTTTGGCTGCCTGGGGATTATCCTTAACTGGAGCGGCAATTTTTGGCCATTTTTGATTTTCTCTATTCCGCTTCTGGTAACTGCCTACTTCTTCCTGCGCGAGCACCGGCAGGAAAAAGTAGAGCTGGGAAAAAGGGACGACCGCCAGGGAGGTGATAGCTCAGAGAGCAACCAGTTGCCGCCAAAAGAAGACCAGCTTTAAAGAAAGGAAGTGATGTCCGTTGCGCGAATTGACAGAGCTTTGCTTGAGCACAGCAAAAAAGCTTGGCTGCACTTACGCTGACATCAGGATCATCAAGAGAGAACACCAGCAGGTGAGTCTCAAATCAGGGAACGTGGAAGCCATTTCTTCCAGCGAGAACCTTGGCTTTGGAGTGCGCGTGCTCAAGAATGGCGCCTGGGGTTTCGCCAGCTCCCGGGTTATCGCTCCTCAAAAAATTGAGGAAATTACGGCCAAGGCGGTGGAGATTGCCGAGGCCTCGGCCAGGGTCAAGGAGAAGGATGTCGAGCTTGCTCCGGTGGATTCTGTAGTTGTCAAGGTACAGGCTAATTGCAAAATTGACCCTTTTACAGTTCCCATTGAGGATAAGTTGAATCTCCTCGCGAGGGTGGACGATCGTTTGCGAAGCGTTAAAGGGGTTTCGGTTTCCCGCGCTTTCCTCACCTTCTTCAAGGAGTTCAGGGTATTCGCCTCCACTGAAGGCTCCCTTATCGAGCAGGAAAAAATTGAATCGGGCGGGGGTATGGAGGCGATTGCCGTGGGCGAGGGGGATTTTCAGATCCGCTCTTTCCCCAACTCCATGGGCGGCAACGTGGCTGCTTCGGGTTACGAGTTCATCCCCTCTTTGAAACTCGAGGAAAACGCGGAGCGCATCGCCCAGGAAGCTGTGGTGCTCCTTACCGCCAAGCCCTGCCCTTCTGGAGAAATGGACATCATTCTTGATTCCTCTCAATTAGGGCTGCAAATTCACGAATCATGCGGCCATCCCACGGAGCTGGACCGGGTCCTGGGAACAGAGGCTTCCTATGCCGGGACGAGCTTCATGACCCCAGATTTGCTGGGGAAGCTCCAGTACGGCTCCAGGCACGTGAACATCTACGCTGATGCCACCTGCCTTGGAGGATTGGGAACCTTCGCCTATGACGATGAAGGAGCCCCGGCCCGGTGCGTTGACCTGGTGAAGGAAGGGCTTTTTGTGGGCTATCTCACGAGCAGGGAAACTGCCAGGGCTCTGGGGATTCCCAACTCCGCCTGTATGAGAGCTGATGGCTGGGGCAGAATGCCCATTATCCGCATGACCAACATCAACTTGAAGCCGGGAGAGGCCACATTAGAGGAAATCATCGCCGATACCAAGAAAGGCCTTTACCTGATTACGAACCGGTCCTGGTCCATTGATGACAAACGCCTGAACTTCCAGTTCGGGACGGAGTTCGCTTATGAAATTAAGGACGGGAAGTTGGGGGCGATCGTCAAGAACGCTACTTACACCGGAATGACGCCCCAGTTCTGGAACTCCTGCGACGCCGTAGCCAACAAAGATTACTGGACGCTCTGGGGCCTGACCAACTGCGGCAAGGGACAACCTTCCCAGGTGATGCACGTAGGACACGGTGCCTCCCCCGCTCGCTTCCGTAAAGTCCAGGTAGGAGTGATGAAACGATGACCAAAGAGCAGATTCTGGAGATTTTGAAAACAGCCCTTCAGGCAAGCGATGGAGACCAGACGGAGGCCGTCCTTCTCACAGAAGAGGAAGAACTGACCAGGTTTGCCAACTCCATTATCCACCAGAACACCATGCAGGAGGACGCCACTCTGATCGTCAGGGTAATCAAAGGGAAGAAAATCGGCATTGCCTCCTCCAACGTCCTTTCCAGGGAGGAAGTGGAGAAAACCGTGAAAAAGGCTTCTCAGATTGCCTCCCTGTCTCCCCAGAACCAGGAGTTCGTCAGCCTGCCATCGGGAAAGCCGCTTGTCCCGATCGATGGTTTTGTGGAAAAGACCGCCAGGACTACGCCCGAGGAAAGGGCGGAAGCGGTGAAGAAGCTCGTGGAGATGGCTAAACCGCACCAGATAAAGGCATCCGGTGCGTTCTCGACCAGCGTAATGCGCCTGGGGGTGGCCAACACCCTGGGGGTGGAGGCTTTCTATGAGACCACCTCGGCCTCTTTTTCCACCGTGCTTCTTTCTTCCACATCGGGGGGGTACGCCGATAGGGAATCCCGGGATGTCTCTCAGATAAACGCCGAGGAGATAGCGGAAGAAGCGATCAAGCGGACAATCGACGGCCAGAACCCCCGCCTCACGGAAGTTAAGGAAATGGAGGTCGTTTTCCTCCCTTACGCCGTTTCCGAGATGTTAGACTACCTATCTTACATGGGCCTGGGCGCCCTCTCCTTTCAGGAGGAGCGCTCCTTTATGAACGATTTCCGGGGAAAGAAAGTCGTTTCCGAGAGAATTACCCTCTGGGACGATGGCCTGGACCAGAAGGGTTTCCCGGTTCCCTTCGATTTCGAAGGACAACCGAAAAAGAAAGTGCACTTCTTTGAAGAGGGCATTGCCAGAGATGTGGTTTACGATTCCCTCACGGCTTTTAAGGAGGGAAAGGAGTCCACTGGCCACGCGCTGCCTCAGCCCAATACCGAGGGGCCACTGCCTTTGAACCTCTTCCTCAAAACCGGGGACGCCACCGTTGAGGATATGATTAAATCCACAAAAGATGGGGTTTTGATCACCAGGTTCTGGTACGTTCGCCCTGTGCACCCCAAGCTTACTGTGATCACAGGTATGACCAGAGACGGGACCTTCAAGATTGAGAACGGAAAGATTGTCTATCCTCTCTGCAACATGCGCTTCACGGCCAGCATTTTAGAGACCTTGGCAGGAACGGAGATGGTGGGCAAAACGGCCAAGCTGGAAAGAGGATTTTTTGGCGGAAACCTTGTGCCCGCCCTCAAGGTTAAGTCCTTCCGGTTCACCGGGCAGACCACTTTCTGAAATGGACGGCTGGTTCTGGTTTCTGATTTGCGGAACGGGGGTTGCTCTCTTGAGCCACTTCCTCTTTCCCGCAAAAAGGGGAATCGGAATCGCCTATGGGATTCTCACAGCGTGCACCGGTGCCCTGATCGGCGGCTACCTGACAGTAAGCCTCGGTCATTTTGAGGCCACGCACTGGCTGCCGTTATTCGTGAGTGCTTTTAACGGGGCTCTGTTTTTCTGGTTGATCAGGCTTTTTAGCCCTCGCCGTTACCTTTGACTATGAATTAAGAGTTGCGAAAGAGCCCTCGCCCTTTTTTGCCCGGACGGGGGCTTTTTCCGTTTCCCCGGATTTCCGCCAGTTTTTCCAGGAGCTCCTTCTCTTCTTGTGAGACCCTTTTCGGGACCTCCACCTTTAGGTTTACAACGAGGTCCCCCTTCTGATTCTTCCCTAAGATGGGCAATCCCTTTCCCTTCAAAGTGAGCTGAGTGTCCGCAGGGGTCCCGGCCGGAATCTCCATGGGGATTTTCTCCAGGACCGAGTTCACCTCGACTACCCCTCCGAGCACCATTTTGTGATACGGGACCTCCACGGTGGTGCGCAAGTGGGGCCCGGATCTCAGGAATCGGTCGTCTCTTTCCACAGAAATAAGCACGTAGAGGTCTCCTGGGGGCCCGCCTTTTAAGCCGGCGTCCCCTTCACCAGAAAGCCTGATTTTTGTGCCTTCATCAACTCCCGGTGGAACCTTGACCTTGATATCTCTTCTTGAGTGAACCAGGCCCGAACCACGACAGTTTTGGCAGGGGGTGCGAATGATCGTGCCCTCGCCCTTGCATTCCGGACAGTCAATTATCTGAATGAATTGTCCAAAAAGGGACTGATTGACCTGTCTTATTTCCCCTTTTCCCTGACAGCGGGAACACATTGTGGGAAAAGTTCCGGGCTCGGCTCCGGTACCATTGCAGACCGGGCACTTTTCGAACCTGGCCACGGAGATCGCCTTCTCACAGCCCAGGACAACATCTTTCAGGTTGATGCGCAGACCTACAGAAAGGTCTCTTCCCCTGACAGGGCCTCTCTCCCTGACTCTCGCCTGGCGAAATGGCCCGCCAAAGAAAGCCTCGAAGATGTCCCCAAACCCGAAATCCCCGAATCCTCCCGTGAACGGGCCAAATCCCGTCTCCTCCGCAGACCCGGTCTGGTCATAGCGTGCTCTTTTCTCCGGATCGGAGAGAACCCCGTAAGCCTCATTGATGTCCCTCATTTTCTCTGAGGCCTGGGGATCAGGGTTCAAATCGGGATGAAACTGGCGGGCTAACTGACGGTAAGCCCTCCTGATTTCTTCCTCGGAGGCGTTTCTGGGAACCCCTAAGATTTCGTAGTAGTCCTTGTGCTCTGCCATGGGCTTTAAAAACTAAAATCCTCAGGGGGCTTGAAGAACCCCCTGAGGTCAGAATTGCAAATTGTGTCTGTATTATTTCTTGACTTCAAAGTCTCCCTCGACGGTTTTGCCCTCGTCCGGTCCTCCGCCAGACGGTCCTTCTCCTCCGGGAGGTGGGGTCTGAGGTCCAGCCTGTTTGTAGGCTTCCTCTCCCACGCGGCCCAGAAGCTCAGAGACCTCGCGCATCTTGGCCTCCACCTGGTCCATCTTGTTCTCCTTGAGGAGCTGCTCCAGCTCACTCAAGGCTTTTTCCGCGGCCTCAATTTTGGCGTTGTCCACTTTGCCCTTGAGGTCGTTCAGGGTTTTCCTCGAGGAGTAAACCAGGTAATCCGCCTGGTTGCGAACCTCAACCTCCTGGCGGTGCCTCCGGTCCTCATCAGCAAAACGCTCGGCCTCCTTGGTCATTCTCTCAATTTCCTCCTGGGAAAGCCTGGCTCCACCGGTGATGGTGATGCTCTGCTCCTTTCCGGTAGCCTTATCCCGCGCGGACACCTGGAGAATTCCGTTGGCGTCGATCTCGTAGGTCACCTCTATTTGAGGAACCCCTCGAGGAGCAGGGGGAATGCCGTCTAAGATGAAGTGCCCCAATGAGATGTTGTCATTGGCCATGGTGCGCTCGCCCTGAAGGACGTGCACCTCCACCGCCGGCTGGTAATCCGTGGCTGTGGTGAAGATCTGGGCTTTGCGGGTAGGGATGGGGGTGTTCCTCTCGATCATCTTGGTAAAAACTCCACCTAAGGTCTCAATTCCTAAAGAAAGGGGAGTAACGTCCACGAGCACCACGTCCTTGATCTCTCCGCCGATGATTCCTGCCTGAATGGCCGCTCCCATAGCCACGCACTCCATGGGGTCAATTCCCCGCTCCACCTGCTTGCCCATAAAGTCCTCCACGAACTTCTGCACGATGGGCATCCTGGTGGGCCCACCCACGAGGATGATTTTGTCTATCTGCTGGGGAGTGAGCTTGGCGTCCGACAGCGCCCTCTCAACTGGCCCATGGCAGCGCTGCACTACGGGCATAACCAGGGTCTCAAGTTTCGCCCTTGTCAGGTTGAGCACCAAATGCTTGGGGCCGGTGGCATCGGCGGTGATGAAGGGCAGGTTGAGGTCCGTGGTGAAAGCCGTGGAAAGCTCAATTTTCGCCTTTTCCGCGGCTTCCCTGATTCTGGGCATCACGGTCTTGTCGTTTCTTAATTCAATCCCCGTGTCCTTCTTGAACTCCTCGCAGATGTAGTCGATCAGGATGTTGTCCATGTCCGTTCCCCCTAACTGGGTGTCTCCGGAAGTAGATCGGACCTCGAAAACTCCCTGACCGAAATCCATAATGGTCACGTCCAGCGTTCCTCCGCCGAAGTCGAAGACCATAATTTTCAGTTCCTTGTCGGCCTTGTTCAGGCCATAAGCGAAGGCGGCAGCGGTAGGCTCGTTGATCAAGCGCACCACTTCCAAGCCGGCGATCTGACCGGCCTCCTTGGTGGCCGTCCGTTGAGCATCGTTGAAATATGCGGGAACGGTGATCACGGCTTTCTCAATTTTTTCTCCCAGATAGGCCTCAGCATCCCTCCTCATCTTTTGCAGGATGAAAGCCGAAATCTGCTGGGGAGTGTACTCTTTGCCGTGGAGGTTGGCTTTAAAGTTGGTGCCCATTTTTCTCTTGATGGCCATCACCGTGCCCTCGGGGTTCAACGCTGCCTGACGGCGTGCCGGTTCCCCCACGAGGTGCTGGCCGTCCTTGGTGAAGGCCACCACCGAGGGGAAAAGATGGGACCCCTCGGCAGAGGGGATAACAACTGGACGCCCGTGGTCCAGGTAGGCGATTTCCGAGTTGGTTGTCCCTAAGTCGATTCCCACAATTACTCCCATTTTCTATTCCTCCGTTTCTTTCTCAGGTTTGGTTTTTTCTTTGTTTCGAGCAACGCGCACCCTTGCGGGGCGCAGAATTTTTCCCTTATAGATGTAGCCCTTCTGGAGTTCCTCGGTGATCATTCCCTCCGGGCAGGAATCCGTCTCCACGAAGTCCTCGGCCTCGTGCAGATTGCAGTCAAATGGCTCGCCCACGGAGGAAATTTCCTCCACCCCTTCCTTTTTCAGGAGATCCTCCAACTGCCTGTAAATCAGTTCCACGCCAAGCTTGAGCGGGGAATTTTCCGTTTCCTTCAGGGCAGAGAGAGCCCGCTGGAAATTCTCCTGCACTTCCACTAACTTGCGCAGGAGCTCCTCATTGGCCCTCTCTTTAATGGTCTTGATTTCCCGCTCGTACATGGCCTGCCGCGAAAAAGAGGAGGAAATTTCCTTCTTGAGCTCTGTGATCAGGGCCTCGATTTGAGCCTCCTTCTCGCTCAGCTTTCCCTTGAGGAGGGCCAATTCTTTCTCTTTCTTGCGCAGCTCCTCTTCAAGCGAGGAGAGCCTCTCATTTTCAGAGGAAACCTTCTCTTCCGCCCGGGGTTCCTTCAAGCTTCCTTCCTCGTTGTTTTGCTTCAGATCATCATTGTCAGTGATTTTCTTTTCCATGTTACCCGAATTAGCACTCTCATATTGAGAGTGCTAAACGGGAAAAGATTAACACTAAGTTTTTTCCCTGTCAAGATAAACCGGCTTCAGTGTGAAACAATAAAGCCAGCCCTGGCGGCTGGCTTTATTCTCATTATGGCTTGGCTGAATCCTAAGACCCCGGTACCGGGATCTCACTCCAGCTTTTCAGGTCCAGAGTGGCGTTGGTCTGGGAAAAGCCCGGCGGGAGGTAATAACCACCCTCGCCGAGATTCTGATAGGTGATGTCGCCGTTGTTGTTGAAATAAACGCTACCTATGGCAGCGATTGACCCTACAAGCTCCAGCTTGTTTTTGAACACAACATTTCCCCCGCAATAAATATAACCGGTGATAGTGGCTTTATTCTTCATGTCTATGTCCATGTCGCCTATTACAATCAGGGCTAGGGATTCTGACAATATGTCGGCCTTATTTCCGGCGGTGAAACTGCCGTTAACCACGATCGTTCCCCTTCCACTTAGTTTATTATCAACTTCAAGGTTGCCATCAAAAAAATAAATGCCATTCAGGGTTACGCCACTTCCCCAGCTTGTAGTGCCAGAGTAGTAATGCCCTTCTTTTATTGCCGCTTGCCTCCAGGCGTCTATTTCAGTGGGAGTGAGAGTTCTTACCGGGTCAGGAGTTGCTCCTACGACCACTTTATCGGTGGGGACTCCTGCTGCGGTTTCCCCGGACATGACCCCAACTTTTCCGTCAAGGTAATCAAGCTTGTCAAAACTGACGGCGTCTCCCGGCCCGGAGTAATTGGAGAGCAGGCTGATGTCGTCTTTATTTGGGAGGTTACTGCTTACCCTTATCTCGGCACCATTCTTTGAAGTGATCTGACCGTTAGCTGTTATCGCCCTTTCAAAAAGGGATTCCCCTGACAGGATTCCCAGTTTTACTCCAAAGACGGCCTCAATAGCTCTGGAAGCTTTGGGGTAATCACTGCTTACAGGAATTACACTATAAGAGATCACTGTGGCCGTTTTGGTCTGGGAGTCCAGAAATACCTGAACTGCAACGGTGCCACTTGGGGTCACGGGAATATAAGTAGTAGTGGTGGAAAAGTCCGGGTTCGCTCTGATCTTTGCGGCTGCCCAGTCTATTCCAGATTCGGCGAGGCTGAACGCCTGTTCCGCGCGCTCGTTGTTTTTGGAGGTTGAAAGCTCGGTTCTGGCTAAAACTATTGTTCCCGCCACAGAAAGCAGGACTATGGCGAAAATGACAATTACCGTGATTAAAGCTAAGCCCTGTTCTTTAAGCATGCTCAACCTCCTTTCTATTCCTCTGGACAAAAATTCTAAAAAATAATTTGAGTAATTATATCACAAAATTTGGAATAAAGCCATGTTGAGGTTTTTATGGTGTTGGCGGAGGCATGGTAAAAACGGCATCTTCCCCGTAAAAAACTCCCCAGTCATTGCTGATGCACGCCCTGAAATGGTAGGTGGTGCTGGGGCTGACGGTTTCAAGATAGTAAGAGAAGGGAACGGGACCTGCACCTGTGATAGTAGCGGGGGTGGTGGTAAAACCGTAGCTCTCGGTTTCGCCCCATTCAAACCACACCCTGCTTGAAAGCCCGTTCGGATATCCTATGCCATAAAGCCATACTTTCGAAGGATTATAGGGCACTGCTCCGGATGTGGTGACCGTGGGCATGGGATACATAGTGAGAGATGTAGGAGGCGTGGCGCAATAGTTAGCGTTCACGTCGGGCCAGATCAGGGAAGGATAGGATCCTGCTGGGGTTCCTTGGGTTGGTATGGCGAACAGGTATTCCTGATATTTTCCAATTACGTTATCAAGGACCACTGCCTTGAAAGTGTAAATGGTCCCGGGTTCATAGAGAAAAATCGAAGGGGTGGAACTGGGGAATGAATATGTGTAGTAACCAGGAGGGGTGAGAGTCATTGAACAGTAATAGATGGAACTGACCCAGCCTTTTTCTGTCTCGCTGTCCTTCCAGTAATAGGTGCCTGTGCTTGTGGTTTTGGTGATCACACTGTAAGCATTTAAAATTCCCGAGGAAACTCCTATTCCTCCGGGATCTGAAGGGAAAACGTCAAACGTAGGGGCGGAACCCGTTGTAATGGAACCTGTTGGCTTGAGGGAGACTGTGGCGGTCGGAGGGGTATTATCCGAGATCAGGCGAATGTAGGAGGTCCCTCCTCTGGGAGTGTTAGGCTGAAGATTTGAAATTGAAGCTGTATTTGTCGCCTGTACCTGGATTTCCTTGACGTTGCCATCCCCTGTGGCTGAGAAATCAATAGTAAAATAATATGTTGTACCCATATAAAGTGTGTTTGTAGTAACCAGGCTCTGGCGTTTGTCATCTGTGTAAAGATTGGTTAATTGAGTCCAGCTTTCCCACGAGCCGGTTGCGCCATTACGGGTGCGATAAAAGATCTGATTTTTCAGGATATCGTAGCCATCGTCTCGAATGGTGCCTTGCAAAATTGTTGAAACTGCTCGAATATAAGCCTCTGCTGTTTTGGGAAAAGTGAACGAGATCTGGGGACGATAAGTTTGAATATTTGTCTCAATGGACACGATCCGGCCTCCCAGGATAGTAGGAGTGCGAACGGTCACTTTGACATAACGCAAGAACTTGATTGGTTCTCCGTCTTCAAAAAGATAAGTCGAGGTGACCGTGCGGATGAATCCCGGCTTGGGCTCGTCCTCGACATATTCGGGGACGATCAGATTGCTCCTCATCTCCTCAATCTTTGCCTGTGCCAGAGAGAGCGCTATATCCCGGCTCTGCATTTTCACGGTGAGGGTGAGCATCTGGGTGGCGATGGTAATAATGAACACGGCCAGAATTCCCAGAAGTGCAATGGAGATCAAGATTTCTACAAGGGTAAATCCTGGTTGTGAAAAAATTCTCCTTTTCCTCATTTGTAGTTCCTCAGATTTACAGAAAAAGAAGTGGTTTTGGTCACATTGTTCAGGGACGCGCTGAGCTCGATGTCCACCTGGAAAGTAGAGGGAGTCACGGAATATACCTGGAAATTGGCGGAGTTGATGTTATCCGCAATGGGGTCAGGGTTACCTCCGCTTAATTGTCGATACAGGGTTTTTTGCGCTCCGTCGTACTGGTAATACTGGTTGTAGTTCGTGCCCGTCCTGCTGAAATACAGTTTGGCCACGTTGGTGCTGGTCGTGGCTCTTTGAACCCAGTTGCAGGGCCTCAGGTCCCTGACCATCACATCCTGAACGGAGCGTAGTTGGTCCTCGAGGGAGACGGTCAGGGACTGTTTGGAATAAAGGCGAATGCTCTGGGTGATCAATGTCCCGGCAATCCCCAAAAAGAGCGCCATAATCGCTATGGCGATAATCATTTCAATTAAGCTTAAACCGCTCTGCTTCTCTTTCCTCATTTAAGGACTCAAAGTGATTTTACCAGATGTCGGGGTGACTGTGACCTGCCCGTATCTACCTTTGGGGGAAACAAGGTCGATTGTCCCGCCGTTCGTTTCGCTGGTATAGGTGGGCTGATAGTAGACGATCTTATTTCCTGCTGCCGTGTTGCCGGATATCTTTACTCCCCGCGAAAGTTCCTTGGTTTCGATAAGCTGTTCTGATTGACCCGGGGGTGCGGAATAGATTTTGTAAAATGTATTGCCCGGTACTAACTCGACCTCGTATGGAACGCTGGTGGCTTTGGATTTCTGCTGGACATTTCTTAAATCAGCTTCAATTTGTCTCATGGAAGTCTGCAAGGTCTTGGTGTCAAGGTAATTGGAGAACCAGGGCACAGCCACCGCCAGCAAAATGGCGGCAATAGCGATAACCAATATCAGTTCTATAACTGTAAACCCCTTACTCCTCATTGGATTTCCCCGCATTTTCGGTTGCTTATTATACCTTATTCAGGCGTAGATTTCAAATGATAAGCCTAAGAGAGGGATTGTGGTCCGGAGAAACTCGATCTCTGGCTAAAATCTGGAAGGAGGCTTCACCGAAAAACGGGAAAATGTTCCACCCGGAAATGCCTTTCTAACTTTTAAGAACTGCTTTTCCAGGGCTTCCCAGAACCAGGCCGGGGCTCTCCTTTTAATAGAAAATGCCCCCAATATGCCCAGGAGAGGTTAGGTTAATAGCGGGTATAAGAGTGTTGCCGCACCTCTTCACTCTCCTCCCGGACTTTTGGGGCCAAATGGGGGCACTTTGGAGGCGATTAAAAGCAGCCAAGAAGGAGAAAACTACCCCAAAGTGCGTAAAAGCGCGCGCCGGAATGCTCGCTTTTCGCCATTTTTGACCGCATTTTTGGAGAAAGGGGAATCTCAATTACCCCTCAGGCCCGGAAGTTATTGCTCAATGCGGATTCTGCCGGTAATCGAGGCGACAATTACCTTCCCCGTTTTGCTCTTTGGGGACTTAAAGGTGATCGTTCCTCCGGTGACCTCGCTTGTGGCGTAGGCGCTGTAGTAAACGATTTTGTTGGCCGGCGCAGTGTTGGTGTAAATCTTGACTCCTCCCGGAAGCTCTATGGTCTCCTTGAGCTTTGCCAGGCTCGTTGATGGGTGCTCGTAAATTTTATAGGTGCTCTGGCCGGGGATAAAGAGAACCTCATAATTGACGCCGCTTGATTTTGCCATGGCCTGGGCTTTCCTTAAATCAGCTTCTACCTGCCTCAAGGCCACCGTGAGCCTGCTTTTATCCAGGTAGTTCTGATAGAGGGGAACGGCAATTCCCCCCAGTATGGCCACGATGGCCAGGACGACGACGAGCTCGATTAATGCAAATCCCTTCCTTCTCATAGACCAGCGAGTCTTAAATAGGCCTCCAGAATGGGTTTTCCCCAGAAAGCGGTGATCAGCGCAGCAACCGTCATATATGGGCCGAACGGAATTGCGCTTTTTCCCTTGAGCTTAAAAACGAGCATGCCGATAATCCCTCCTATTGCTCCCAGAATGAAAGATATAAAGAACCAGACTAA
>Ga0315280_10008817_pt1 | contig 13136 bp, 10 predicted proteins | sample YL17G06_40_MG_FD_203697 | JGI IMG/M metagenome (GOLD analysis project Ga0315280, IMG submission 203697) | Sediment microbial communities from Yellowstone Lake, YNP, Wyoming, USA - YL17G06_40 | ecosystem: Environmental > Aquatic > Freshwater > Lake > Sediment | place: USA: Wyoming | collected...
CACAGAAGTGGCTATTTGAAATCCCTTTAGATCCTTCTTTTGAATCAGATGTCGGTTATGCCGCTCCCTACCAAACTCGATCAACATGGCGCCGACGGCATTGGTCTCGATATTGATGTATCCCAGTCTTTTTTCAGGAAAAGGGTTGATAAAAAATTCCACACAGCTATCTTTATAGACTGGAGCCTGGAATTCAGTGTATTGAATCCTTATTTTTCTCTCATAAACTTTAAAGAAAACATACAGATAGCGATAAGAATAGCAGAGTTTGACTTCCACCTTGGGCTTGTAGCCTGAATCTACCCAGAGAAAATTCCGAATGTACAAGGAAGGGATATTTTCCCAAGTAAAAAACTCCTCCCTTACATTAAAATCTTCGCCAATCTTTTTGATCCGGTGTTTAGCCATCGATTTTTTCTTTTTTCAGTCGGCCTCATTCACCATGTTGATTTCTTTAAACCTGCAGAAATAGCCAAGTTCTTTCGTAATATCTCCGTAGCATGTCTGGCGGTGCAAACCTTCAGTCCAGTTCTGCCACAATTTTTCAATGTCGCCATCCACTTTAACAGTGATTTTAGTCCGGCAACCCCTGTCAGCTTGTAAGGATACAGGAGCCGCGATAATATCGCCCGTGAAGTAGCGGAGGTCACTCATGTCCACCAAGATCGCCTGGGTGACCTTTTGGCCGACGCGCATCTCAACCTGGGGCACAACTCCCTCCTGGCGTTCCATAACCGTCCTTATCTTGTAGGGAGCGGCCGGCTTGTCGGGACCAGCCATTTTGGGTGTTCCCATGCAGTGAGCAAGAATGATACTTTTTTTAGATTCGTCGACCGTAGGATCGCTGACAAAACCCGGCTCTCCCGCCAGGCCTTGAAAGATGATGTGAGTCATTGTACAGCGCAAATCCGATTCACAGATTCCGCCCAGCCCCATGTTGTTGAGCCTGGCAAATCCGAGGCAGGGATAGGCCGGAAGCTTAATGGTCTTGTCCCACATGCTGCCATAGCAATCCACAGTCATCACGGTTGCGTCCTCTTCGTTCAACAACTTTTCAAAAGCCAGCGCTAGCTTCGAAGATTTGAATATATCTTCCTTGGAGGGTTCGACAACCTGCGCGGCCTCTCTTATCCAACGGTCAGCCTCTGCCTTCGCTTCCCTATCGTCGATGCTGTTGTAAACATCGACGGCGCGATTGAGATCGACCTGTTTGATCTCTGTTCCAAATTTATTTTTGACGCCCTCCGCATAATTGGCGAAGGATTCGGTTGTCAGGTTGAGCACCTTGGCTTCTCGGAGATGATGAATCGCCCGGAAAGGCCTGATGGCGACAGCCAGTTGCTTAGTGTCGCTCGTAAGGATACAATCCATTTTTGCTCCTAGCGGTTGCTTGCGTAGCTCTCCGAAACCAACCCATTCATGGCCAGAATAAGGAACTGCAAATACCATGGTGGGCTTGCCGACGCTGAGAATCTCTCTCAAAATAGGCATGATTCCGATGTTGAAATGAATGGCCAGTATCCCGTCAACGTCCTTTAATCTGTTTTTAAGGGCTGCAACCTGCTCGGGAGAAGTCACCAGCTCATCGGCGACAAAATCAACATCCGACAATTCATTTTTTAAATTTGCAAACTCGGCTTCATAGAACTGGATTTCTTTTTTGAAATCCAGATCGGGCTTAGGCCAGAGGCCAAAAGAAGTTCCCATATAGATCCGGGCCACCTTGACTTTTGTCCTGCGACAGCCCGGGCTGATGAGCCTTAATCCTTGGCCTTGAGGATTGGCGCCAAATGCGAAGAGGTTCTGGCGAGCGAGGTAGAGAGCACCTCCGGCCACGGCCAGCTGGATAAACTCTCTCCGTTTTAATTCTTTTTTCATGCAAGCCTCCAAATTTTATCCTTAAATTAACCAGTGCCTGGATAAATTAATTATCTTCATGAGCCAAAAATTATTCAAGAATTATCTTTCTCCTTGATTTTTAAATTCAATCATTCTGGATGAAAATGTAGGAGGAGAAAAAAGAAGACGGTTTTCCTTAAAAATATTAAAAGAGAAGCATCGCCAATTCCATAAAAGGGGCTTTTAAAAGGGCTGCAGCGACCATTGCGGAGATCAGCCTGAGAGCCCGTCTGACGAGGGTAGCCGCAGGCCTCCTTTGGGCCAAGGCTCCGAGGATGGGTCACCGCAAGTGATTTTGGGGACAAATTGATTTTTTGGCCCCTTTTTTCTCAGTTGTGTTATAATATCGCCCTTATTTTTGATCTCCTTCGAGCTCACGCTAAGTTCTCAATGAGCCAAGAGGATTCATTGACTGAATACCGCATTCATAAACATCCTATCCTGCCCATCGAACCCCGCGAGAGTTTTCCATTCTACTGGAAGGGAGAGAGGCTCCTTGCCCTTAAAGGTGAAACCATTTCTTCTGCCCTTTTCGCCCACGGCCAGCGCATCTTCGGCCATCATCCTAAAGATCACGCCGCCCAGGGAATCTTCTGCGCCAATGGACAGTGCGCTCAGTGCCTAGTGCTAGCCGATGGCAAGCCGGTGAAAGCCTGCATGGAACTTATCTGGCCCGAAGCTAAAGTTGAACCGGTCGAAGAATTGCCAACGCTTCCTCCAGTTGACGACGCTCCTGCTTTTCGCGACATCGAAGAGATCAGTGTCCAGGTTTTGATTATCGGAGGAGGTCCTGCAGGCCTTTTAGCAGCCATTGAACTTGGAAGAAGGGGCATCGACACACTCCTTGTGGATGATAAGCATAGGCTAGGAGGCAAGCTCGTGCTTCAGACTCACCGCTTCTTTGGTTCGATTGAGGCGGTCTACGCTGGAACGCGAGGCATCGATATCGCCACAAAGCTTGAAAACGAAGTGCGCGCTCTTCCGAATGTGAGCATTTGGCTCCAAAGCGCCGCCCTGGCTGTGTTCAGTGACAAGAAAGTTGGCATCCTGGCTGAGGGTAAACGCTATGTGCTGATCAAACCCCAAGTCTTGCTGGTCGCAGCCGGCGCGCGCGAAAAATCCCTCGCTTTTCCCGGCAACACTCTTCCAGGAGTCTATGGCGCAGGAGCCTTCCAGACTCTTGTGAACCGCGACCTTGTCCGCTCAGCCAAGAGGTTGTTCATTGTTGGCGGCGGCAATGTCGGGCTTATCGCCGGCTACCATGCCCTGCAGGCAGGCATATCTGTGGTGGGGCTGGTGGAGGCTCTTCCAGAGATTGGCGGTTACAAGGTTCACAAGGATAAACTGGCAAGGTTTGGCGTACCCATCTACACTTCTCATACCATTGTCAGCGCCAACGGCGAAGAATCCGTTGAGTCCGTCACCATTGCCAAAGCCAACGAAAGTTTCCAGCCGATCCCTGGCACAGAACGGAGCTTTGCCTGCGACACGATACTCATCGCCGTAGGGCTCGACCCGGTCAATGAATTTTTTCTTAAAGCCAAAGAATTTGGAATGGCAGCTTTTGCGGCGGGCGATGCTGAAGAGATCGCTGAGGCGTCCGCAGCTATTTTCTCCGGAAAGATCAAAGGGTTGGAGGTGGCACAGGCCCTCGGCTACGATGTCGGCGAAATCTCTTCGGATTGGTATGAAACCGCCGATATATTGAAATCCAAACCGGGGAAAACAAGCGAAGAGCAAGAGCCGGAACTCGAGACCGGAGTTTTCCCTGTTATCCACTGCGTGCAGGAAATTCCCTGTGACCCATGCACGGCTGTCTGCCGCCTGAATTTGATTCAGATTGAATCCGATGACATCCGCAAACTTCCTCTTTATTCAGTCAAGGAAGGCGAAAAGGGATGCACAGGCTGTGAAAAGTGTGTAACGATCTGCCCGGGCCTGGCCATCACGCTCGCGGATTATCGCCAGGACACAGAATATCCCACGGTAACAATACCCTATGAGTTCCTCAAAGAGAGCATTCAGGTGGGCGACAGGGTTAAAGTGCGGGATATTGAAGGCAGGATGCTGGGAGAAGTGGAGGTCATAGGAGTAAGGGCGATCAAAGCTAACGACCGGACTGTCTTGGTGAAGGTCAAAGCTTCGAGAAAGTATGCCAAACGGATTGCCGGTCTTCAAATTCAGGAAAAGCAAGTAAGCGAGTCCATGGAACAATATGTCTTGCGGACGGTCGATGATACGGTTGTCTGCCGCTGCGAGAGAGTGACTGCGGGCGAGATACGGAAGCTCATCCACCAGGGCGCGCGGGACATCAACGAAATCAAAGCTGTGACGCGGGCGAGCATGGGGTCTTGCGGGGCAAAAACCTGCACCCCGCTCATCCATCGCCTGTTCCGCGAAGAAGGAATCCCAGAATCAGAGATTGTAGACCAGCCGAAGAGGCCGCTGTTCATGGAGGTGCCGCTGGGCACCTTTGCCGGTGTTGAAGAAAAAGAGGAGGCAAGCCATGACAGCCGGAAATAAAATATACGACGTCATCATCATCGGCGCAGGAAGCGTGGGCACGCCAACCGCTTTTTCCCTGGCTGAAGCCGGAATCCGGACACTGGTCATTGATCGATTTCCGAGCGTGGGCCAGGGATCGAACAAAAGCGCGATCGGAGGCCTCCGGGCTACTCATTCCGACCCGGCTAAAATTCGTATCTGTCTGCGGAGCCTTGAAATCTTTTCTTCATGGAAAGAGCGGTATGGGGATGAGATCGAGTGGTACAAAGGCGGCTATTTATTCGTGACCTACCGTGACGAGGAGGAAAAAACACTCAAGGAGCTCCTCATCACTCAGCAGGCTTACGGCCTCAATATCAGCTGGCTGGATAGAGATGATTTGCTCAAAGTCATCCCTGACCTCAACCCTCAGGATTTGAGAGGCGGAGCTTTTTCAGCGGATGACGGCCATGCCTCGCCATTACTTGCAGCCCATGCTTTTTACACCCATGCTAAGCGCCTGGGAGCTGAGTTTCGCTTTGGAGAAAATATAACCGAACTTATTATTCAAGGCGGGAGCGTAAAAGGAGTCAAAACAGATAAAGGTGAATATGGAGCGGATGTTGTCATCAATGCCGGCGGCGCATGGGCTGCAAAACTTGCGAAAATAGCGGGTATGGATGTTCCGGTAACGCCTGATTCTCACGAAGCCGCAGTCACAGAGCCCGTCGCCCGGTTTCTTGACCCGATGGTCGTGGATCTAAGGCCGGTGGCCGGCTCTGCCAATTATTATTTTTATCAGCACTATACGGGGCAGGTCATTTTCTGTATCACTCCCAGCCCGAGCATCTGGGGTGAGGACAGACGTGAAACAAGCATCTTTTTGCCGATGGTGGCGCGACGCATGGTGAACATAATGCCACGGCTAAAGAACATCCGCGTACGGCGGACCTGGCGCGGCCTCTACCCTATGACACCCGATGGTTTTCCGATTGTGGGTTGGTCAAGAGAAGTTAAGGGGTTCCTGCTTGCGGTGGGCATGTGCGGCCAGGGCTTTATGCTCGGGCCAGGGCTGGGCGAGTTACTGGCACGTATGGTCCAAGGCAAGATTGTTGAAAAAGATAAGGAAACGCTCTCTTACCTATCTCCTTATCGAGAATTCGTCGGCCAAGAAAAATTAAAATAAAAGGGGACGCTTCTGGGGACAGTTCTGAGAAGCGTCCCTTTTACTATTCCCCTTTAGCAAAATGGGATGGAGGGGGATTTGTTTCTGATTGTTTTCCCAGCCTTAACAAAAGTTCCCGAATTTTCTGGTTAACTGCCTGGCTTCCACCGCTGTAGTTGGAAAGCACAACCACCGTATAGCCGCTGTCAAGATACATATCTAAATTAGAATTAATCCCCACAAATCCTCCTGAATGGCCAACGATCCTGCCGAGCTTTTCATTCGTTGCGCAGCCAAAACCATATCCATAATTGGGAGACTTAAGCTCTGGCTTAGGCGATGTCAGGAGCTCCCTGGATTCTTTTTTGATCAGTTTATCCGACCTTAACGCGATGTCGAAGTTCAAGAGGTCCTCAACCGTTGAAAAGCCACCGCCCGCAGGACCTCCTTTGATCACATGGTCAAAAAGATTGTTCCTGAAGCTATAACCTCCCTCATCGTTAAACTGCTTGTCGTAGCCGATAGCCAGGTTCGGAACCGTCTTGTCCATTTCATAGGAGTCAGTGTTGGTCATGCCAGCAGGCTTGAAAATATGCTCCAGGACATAATCAAAATAGCTTTGCCCTGTGACTTTTTCGATGATAGCACCCAACAATAAAAATCCCGTGTTGCTGTACTGCCATTTCGTTCCCGGTTCAAAAGCAAGCTTCTCATTTCCAACGAGTGTCTTGTAGTCGTCCACCTTTCGGAAGAGAAGCCTGGAGGATTTGTCAAACTTTTCATTAAAATAGCTGCCCAGGCCGGAAGTATGCGAGAGAAGATGGCAGATTTTTACTTTCTGTCCGACCTCGGGTTTTATCCAATCTGGGCCAAGGTATTTGCCGATGAGGTCATCATAGGAAAGCTTGCCTCGCTCAACAAGCTGGGCAATGGCAACGGCCGTAAACACCTTGTTCATAGAGCCAAGGTTGAACTTGGTGTCCACTCGGTTAGGCACGTTATAACTTTTAGATGCAAATCCATAAGCCTTTTTAAATAAAGGTTTGCCGTCTTTGGCCACGAGAACGGAGCCAGAGAAGATATCTGCAGCCACAAGCTTGTCGAGAAATCTCTCAAGCTCAGAGATAAGCTCTGCCTGTCTCAATTTTTTAGATGGCGGCAAATCCGAAGGTGGGCCCGAAGGTCTGAAGCCTAATCCCGAGATTTTATAGGGCGGCGCAGCTTCCACTCTGAGCATCAATTCTAACCAGCCCTCCGTCAACTTGTTCCGAAGAATGGCACTGAGCTCATAGTCTGAAGATTTGAGAATGCTGTGAAAATCATATCCCCGGCTTTGATCATAGACCTGGCCGAAAACATTCAGATGTTCTTCCAGAGGAGCAAAGTTAAGGAATTCCTGGTTGAAATTTTCCTGAATAAAGGAACGGAACTCGCTGCGTTTCCCGGAATTCATAACTTCAAGAAGTTGGGATAGCCGATTCCCTGCGGCCGTGGCAGGGATCTTCTGTTCGCTGAGAGGTGATCCTCCAAGAAATGAAGTGATCAGAAAGATCGTCATAAAAAGAAATGCGGTAAAGTTAAAACTTTTAGAATGGATCAATCGCCCTCCTTTTTTGATCGAGCTGGAGACGCTCTTTTCAAAAAAACTTAACATTTTATCTATTCTATAAATACGCTCGCCGCCTTTCAATAGTTGCAGCTTCTTTATTTTTTTTCTGTGCTCATTGGCTATTGTTATTGTTTTATTGTTTATTGGGGTCGTGCTAATTTTTTTGATATCAAGTGGATAACTTCTCTACACACCACTTTTCAAGCCTTAAATGGAATTTTTTGGAAAATTGAATATTTTTGCAAAAAGGACTTGACAGCCTATGTATTATCAGTATATACTGAATCATCAGAAAATTAAAAATATTCTGAAATTTATTATAGGAGGTGATAAAAATGGCCCCAAAAGCAAGAAAAGAACCTGGCCGGATGCCAAAAGACAATGAACTAGGGTGCTGCCGGGTTGAATCAGTAATAAGCATAGATGACAGAGGGCAGATGGTGCTTCCCAAGGACATAAGGAAAAAAGCAGGAATTGCAGCGGGAGATAAACTGGCAGTAATAAGTATGGAAAAAAATGGGAACATATGCTGTATTTCTCTGATTAAGATTAAAGAGCTCGAGCAGATGGTGAAGGGATTGCTCGGCCCTGTAATGAAAGAAATAATCGCAAAGTGAGATCGTTAAATAAATCTGGAGGGAGATTCAAATGAAGGACGAAAAAATAAGGAAATCTGTAAGAGAAGGTTATGCCAGAGTTGCCAGGGAGGAAGGTTCCTGTTGCGGAGGCAAAGGGCTGGCTAAGGGTATCAGTAAGAATATTGGGTATACAGAACATGATCTCAAAGCGGTTCCAGAAGGTGCAAATTTAGGTCTAGGTTGCGGCAACCCTCTCGCTCTCGCTTCCTTAAAAGAAGGAGAAACCGTCCTTGACCTCGGTTCAGGCGCCGGATTCGACTGCTTCCTTGCTAGTGACAGGGTTGGCAAGAAGGGCAGAGTTATCGGCGTGGATATGACGCCGGAGATGATTGAAAAGGCAAGGGAGAATGCCAGGAAGGCAGATTACAAAAATGTGGAGTTCCGGCTCGGAGAGATTGAAAATCTACCAGCTGCTGATAATTCTGTTGATATAGTCATATCAAATTGTGTTATCAATCTTTCCCTAGATAAAAAAAGAGTTTTCGAAGAAGCGTTTAGAGTGTTGAAACCGGGCGGCAGGTTGATGGTATCGGATATCGTTTTGTTGAAGGAACTTCCAGATTTTCTAAAAGAATCTGTAGAAGCCTATGTCGGCTGTCTTGCCGGGGCAATGATCGAGGAGGACTATTTAGAAACAATAAAGTCAGCGGGCTTTGAAGATGTCAAGATAGTTGATAAGATGTCTTTCCCTGCCGAATATATGGCTAATGATCCAATTGCAAAGGCAATCATTGAGAACTTTAAAATACCACCTAAAAAAGCAAAAGAGGCAGTAAAAGAGTTTTTAAGTTCGGTCCTGAGCATAAAAATTCATGGAGTCAAAGGGAAATAGGGATTTGCTTTTTGCCGCAGCACCGATTTTTCTCCCTTTATAGACCGAATCGCATGAGCCCACGTCCCGAATAATAAATATCATTGGAAGGAATTTTTTTCAGATCTTCCTCCATCATGTGAAGAGGATGTCTCTAGGTTTGCCAGTTTTTTAGATTAGTATATCCTTATCCCAGCCCAGCCGCACGACCTGAATCTTGGATGGGTCGTTCGTTCCGAGGTGGTATTCAGTGTCGGCGGCCTCGAGGAATCTGGGCGGTGGAGTAATCGGCCATTCCTCACAGGAATCTGTGAAAAATTGAGGGGGCAGGCCAAGCTATTAAATTTATAATATTAAAGATAGACTTAAATTCTGTTTGTTTTTTATGCTTAAACCTCCATTTTTGGGGTCAAAAATTTATGCAAGAGAGTTTTGATTTTTCTTAGATTATGTTTTTTGTGCTCAAAAAGATTCATCTAAGGCATATTTTTGCATTTATTCTAAGCTTAAATACTGAATTATCAATTAGATGACTTGGGCCGTCCCCTCATTCTGTCCCCTCATTCTATCCTCATTCTCCTCATCCTCTACTAAAAAAAACAGCCTTCAATGATTGCGATGGAAGATGATGGGCCTTGGGAGGACTAAAATATCCTGATCTTCCAGCTTCTGTCCAGGCTCGAGTTTTATTCTTAAAGGAAGAGCGATAGCGGGCTTCGCGCCCTTGGGAAGGGTCTCCTCATCTAGAGACAGTTCATATTCACTGGGGATAATATTGTCAAAAACATAATTTCCTTCAGAATCGGTGTAAGTATTCAGGATCAGGTTCTGAAAATATTTTGTCTCTTCTGCTGGCCCTTCCTTCTGAACAGGTATAAGGTAAATCAAAACATCTGACAGCCCTTTCTCGTCGGGGTCAATTTTGCCGTTTCCGTTTAAATCTTCAATAATCCTTCCGGACAATGTTGCGCCTGAGATCAAAGTAAAATTGAGCTGGTGGGTCTTCCTCGGCTCCACAAGGAGGCTGGTCTTGAGGCTGCTCAGGATGTAAAAAGAGGCTGGGATTTTCTTCTCCTCGACCCTGACCTGATGGTTTCCTTCGGCGACATTGGAAAACCTGTATTTCCCGGATGTATCCGTCACCGTCAGAGAGCCGTCCTCGAGGCTCAACGGAACACCGGCGACCCCTTTTTCTCCGGGCTCTATCAATCCGTCCCGATTTTTGTCTTCAAAGACAAACCCCTCGATATTTCCGGCGCCCATGACCTCCATGGCTAAGCCTCTGCCCAAAATTTTCGCCGGGGCCCCCCACTCGAATCTCTTGTTCAATTTAAGCGTAATCCAGTGACTGGAGGGCCTATCCGTCCGGCTCAGGGGAGTGAGGGTACGGAAATCGACTCTCAGCGTCATCTCCCAAGGAAGGTCATACCTGATGCCAAGAAAAGCCTCAAGCTGATGCAAGATGTTTTCTATTCCGAGCCTGTGGTAATAGAGTTCCGCGTAGAGACTCAGCTTGAGGGAAAAAGAATGGCTCCACCCGGTTCTCAGGTTTAATGACCGCTGAACCTCCTGCTTTAAATAATCGAACCTTTGGTCCAGTTCTCCCTCAAACCAGATAAATGAACCGCCCCGCAAGGAATACCTCAGACCAAGATAGGTCGTGGGGAACGTGTAATTCCTTTCCGGTGCCGCTTCATCCCTGTACCTCTGCAGCCTGAAACGGAGATAGGGAGAATAGCGTCCCCAGTTTTTGGAGACCTGAACAAACAGGCCGGTCGTCCTGCTTTTGACATAATATGGGAAAATCCCTTCAGACTCCCGCTCACCGTATTCAAATTGGGCCGTGAAGTCCGGAAGCGAAGTAGAATAAATTGAAAATCCCGAATAAACCTGAAGGTTATCCGCCATGTTCCTCTGAGAAGCTGTGCCTGCGTTGTCTCTATAGCTTTCCATGACCCCGAAAAAGAATAGGTTCCGCGACGCCTGGTACCTCAGGGAGGAAAAAAGCCCCTTCTCGTCCCTGTCCACCTGGCTTTCCTGGGAAATGAACCGGAATTGGCTGTCCACATACCTGTAATTGGCCTCAAAATCGATTTTCCCGATTTTGACCAGGGGACCGATCCTGAAGTAGGAACCGTTCGTTTTCTGTGCAGAAAGACCGTCCCTCGAGAAGCTTCTCTGGAATTCACCCAGGACTGTAATACCGGGATAGATGGTGTATTCAGAATCGAGCATGAAAATATCATTCTCTTTGGTAATCAGGGAGCCTTCTTGGTCTTTTTCATTCACCGTATGGATGTATCCAGCCCCCAGGATCCATTTTTTTTGGGCTTTGTACCGTGCCTTGAGCCCGTACAGGCTCTGGTCTCCAACCTTGTAGGTGCTTCCTAAAAGACCACTCAGCCGTGCGACCTTGCCTCCGTAAAAAGTCAGGTCGAAGTCCCGGGATTCAAGGCTGAGGGCCAGCCCCCGTAAATACATGTATGGATGAAACACATTGATAAAACGGGAGTCCGCGTTGGTGAACTGGAAATAGCTGTCCCCTAGTTTGGTGTTGAAGGTCAGTTTCCCGACCTTGAAACCCGTCCAGTAGAGAGACCATTGAGAGACCGACCTGTCTCTGCCCGAAGCAAGCCCGTCGAACCAGATGAAAAGATTTCCGTAGTTAGTGACGTCTTGAGAGAAATCCAGGTGCAAGATCGTCTCATAAGAATTCGGGTAGCCGGGGGAGGGTCTGCTGGAGACAAGGCTCCTGTTCCAGATAGAAAAATTGAGAAAGGCTTTTTCCGCATAGGCGTTGCAGACGAGAAATAAGCCGAGTTGGACAAGGAAAAATGCCTGGAATTTTCTAACTTTGCTGGCGTTCATCTGTGCTTTGTCTTCCATAAATTTCCGCCGCGGGCATAGCTTCGGGATTTGCGGCGGACATCCCGGTCCACTGGCCTGTTCTTCTCCGGGGCTGCAATAGCCCAAGAAATAATATTGCGCCTATCCACGTATTGTTTATTGAACGATAAGGTTCTCTCTGAATTCGATCGTCCTTCGGGAAGGAAGCTTGATTGAACAAAAAGCGAGATAAGTCCCAGGGGGAAGCTCTTTCTCCAGCACAACCTCCAGGTCCCTTTCTCCCGAGGGGAGGACCATCTCCTCGGGCAATTCTTGGTGGATGACTTTTTTCCCATTTTCGTCTTTGATCTCAAGCTGACCCGAAGTGGTGAAAAAGGAGCGTCCGCTGTTTTTGAGGCTTATCAGGATCATCTTCTGCCCTTCCCTATCGGCAACACGCATTCCTGTGATTTCGCCCTTCGCCGGGGCTTCGCCGACCATGACAAAAATCGCGGCCATCACCTTTTCTTTGATCATCATCTTGCCGGATTGCTCCTCTGATTTCTCGCTCTCAGATGTTTCAAAAGACAGAGATGCCCAATATTGCCCTGGAGCGGTACCATCCGGAACTGAAATCGTAAGGGAAACAAGGCGGTTCTCGCCAGGCTCCAGAGAGAATTCGGAAGAATCCAGTTTTATCCATTCCTGGCAAGAATAAGGGAATGTGCCGGATGGCGGAAAAATGGGCGTGCCGTCTTCTTTCAACAGCCAGCTTTCCACGCGGGTCTTGATCTTCACGGTACTCGGCGAGCTGTTTCCAACTGCGAGGATCTCTCTTTTGGTTTTTCCGGGTGAGATGGTCAATTCGGCCTGGAGGGGGGAAAGTGTAAGGGATGTCTGTCCCTCTAACAACAAAAGCGAGAAAAAGAAGAACAGGGAAAATCTGATGAATGGTCTCGGCAATGTCATTTTAGAGAACGGAAAGAATGAAGGAGACGGTTTGGCTGTAGTCGCCGATTCTGTAGTCCCAGCTGTTCTGGAAAAAGAAATTCAACTCTCCCTTCGTTTGAACGGGACCTTGGCCGCTTGCCGCAAGCTGGGCGTTTCGACTAATCAAGGACCCGTTTATAAAAGGCGGTGATGCGGTGGAGGTCCAGGAAATGGTTTGAATCGAAATGGCTGGTCCCTGACTGCTTGCCAGGTCTCCTTCGGCGCGCAAAGTCAGTTGCCAACGTCTGGATAGTCCGACGGCAATTTCAACCAGGACAGCATTATCGGCACGGATGAGGGGCTCCATGTCGGGATCAGCCGCTTGGAAATTGATGGACAGAGGCGATATCCTCAGGGAGATTTCCTGACTCTGGGCACGGGCGGTGGACGGGGGAAAAAAACCCAATATCAGGCCCACAAGGATCAGCCCGGTCAGTATCTTCGCTTTCATTTTAACCTGCTAAAAAGTGCTGGCGCTCATCGAGACCACAAGGATATAAGTGCCGGGAGCATAATCCTGTTTATCCTGGAAAGAGAATGTCAGGGTTCCTTTCCACACCCCCGACTTATTCCATTCGCCAATCGTGACCGAGATTCCCCTTTGCAGGCTCCCCGCATTGAAGCCGCTGCCCGTAGCTTGCCAGCTTATACTCTTCGGGCTGATCGTATTTCCCGTGCTGGAATCGACCAGATCGGCCGTGGCCAGTATTCTCA
>Ga0315280_10008818_pt1 | contig 13136 bp, 11 predicted proteins | sample YL17G06_40_MG_FD_203697 | JGI IMG/M metagenome (GOLD analysis project Ga0315280, IMG submission 203697) | Sediment microbial communities from Yellowstone Lake, YNP, Wyoming, USA - YL17G06_40 | ecosystem: Environmental > Aquatic > Freshwater > Lake > Sediment | place: USA: Wyoming | collected...
CCACCACCTGCCCGCCGTCGCGATGCCAGCCCAACAGGTGAAAGAAGTTCTGGAGCCCGACAAAGCGAACGTGCTCGGACAGGTCGCGCAGGTTCGCAACTGGCGCCAGGTCATAGCTGGTGAGGCTCAGCCCGAAACACGCGAGGATCGGCAGAAACGTGAAGACCAGGAATCCCAGCAGATTGGGGAGGAGGAAGGGAAGCGCCTGGAGCCAGGCCCTGACTGCCCGGGAGCGAGTTGCTGGCGGCGTGCTGCTGAACGGCTCGGCCATAGGTTCAGGCTAGTTCTCCCCCACCTCGTCCGAGGTGGAGGGGTAGTTGAACGAATCCACTTCCTGGCCGACGAACACCGTGATGATGAACTGCTCACGCTCGAAGCTGGGCAAGTACGACGAGACCACGTCATCGTCGAGCTGCGCGAGAAGCTCTTGCTGCTCGTCATCGTCTAGCGGCGCCTCCAGGAACAGGTTGGCCTGCACGGACGTATCCGCGTAGTGCAGGTCCACCTGGCCGACACGGCGGTCGCCGTCCCAAATGACGTAGATCTCGGAAGAGAGGGTGCGCAGGAGACGCACCAGGCGGTAGCGGTTCACAGCATTCTCCAGTAGGGGCATGACTTCGGCAGCGCCCAACGGCATCCTGCCGAAGCCGTTCGCACTGTGGGAGCCCGGTCCTCCGAGTGACTCCCCTCCGGTGGCACAGGCGTCCTACCTGTGCGAAGGGCAGAGCCCTTCCTCTGCTCGCTCTGCGAAGCCTCGGCGAAGCAGGATGCTCCTCCCCCTTCAGGATGCTCCTGCGCCCTTCCTGTCATCCTGAGCCGAAGGCGAAGGATCACGTCGTTCTGGCGTTTCGGGATCTCCAGTCCCGAAACCAACCGGCGCAACCGCTTCGTGCCATCTGTGTAATCTGCGGATAGCAGTTTCTCCTATGCCAAACGCAAGTTTGTCCCTCCAGCCGCCGAATCCTCCACTCGCGGCCTGGGACACGTCCCCCGGATTGTGGAATACCCGTGTTGGGATTCCCACCATATCCCGCGGTCCGGCCTTCGTCGCGCCACAGGGGGCCGACGAAGGCGAGCGCTGCCCCAACGGGAGGGGAAGTGGAATGAGCGAGACTGGTTCCAATAAGGGAAGCTCCGGCGTTGGTCGGCAGGACACGACGCGTGGCTCGATCTGGCTGGCCGTTACCTGGGTTCGGCTCATCGTCGGACTCGCGCTGGTCGCCGAGGGCGGAGTGCTCTATGCTCACGCGCGCATGAGCGACGGCGGGCCGTCGTGGCTCGTCGGCGCTGTCGCTATCGTGGTCGGCGCCGTCCTGGCCCTTCCTGGGGTGACCGCCCTGTACGCGCGCAGTCATACCCCCGAGGTCATCATCTCCGAGCCGATCCCCGGGAGCCGCGATGACTCGATCCCGATGCTGGGCGCGCTGCTCGTCTTCAAGTACAAGCTCATCACAGAGGACCAGCTGAAGCATGCCCTCGAGGTTCAGCGCAAGGATGGCCCCAATAGGCGCCTGCTCGGTGGCATCCTGCTCGACATGGGCCTCATCAGCTCGGCCGAGCTGCAGACCGCGCTGGCGTACCAGCGTTCTGTGACCGGCAACATGCCGCTGCCAGGCGTCGACGCCGACCAGAGCAGCGACGAGGCGGACACGGTCGCGACCCCCGGCGCTTCTCGCTGACCCGCCGCTGCTCCCCACGTCGGATCTGGAGCGCGCGACTCCGCGCGCGAACGCGTCTGCGCCACCGGCTCACTCCCCTCACGCCCTCGGATGGTACTGCCTATACACCTCCCGCAGCCGGTCCACCGAGATGTGGGTGTAGATCTGCGTGGTCACAATGTTGGCATGACCGAGCAGTTCCTGGATCACTCGCAGGTCAGCGCCCCCCTCGAGCATGTGCGTGGCGAACGAGTGCCGGAGGGTGTGCGGAGAGATCGCCGCCCGTATTCCCGCCTGGCGCGCGTACCGCGAGGTAATGCGCCAGAACGCCACCCGCGACAGCGGCCTCCCCTTGTTCCCCAGGAACAAGTGCGGCGCGGCGTCTCGGCGCGACGCGAGGTAGGCTTCGACCGCCTTCAGCGCCGGCTTACCGACCGGCACGATGCGCTCCTTCGACCCCTTCCCCATGCACCGCACCAGACCCAGGTCCAGGTTCAGGTCGCCCCGCTCCAGATTCACCAGCTCCGACACCCGCAGCCCCGTCGCGTAGAGCAGTTCCAGCATCGCCCGGTCGCGCAGGCCCCGCGGCGTCTTGGGGTCTGGTTGCTTCAGCAGCAGATTCACCTCTTCGATCGAGAGCACCGACGGCAGCCGGCGCAGCAGGCGCGTGGTGGGCAGATTTGTCGTCGGGTCCGCGGCGATGCTCTCTTCCCTCACCAGGTAGCGGTAGAAAGCGCGAATCGCGGAGAGCTTGCGCATCACCGTCGCGGCAGCCGCGCCCGACCGCCGAATCTGCCCCAGGTACACGATCAGGTGCGACTCCTCCACCCGCCGCAACTCACCCACCCCGCGTGCCGCCAGCGCCCGGAAGTGGTGGAGCAGATCCCGCCTGTACGCCTGCACCGTATTCAGCGACAGCCCGCGCTCGACCGCCAGGCCGTCGAGGAAGGCCTGCAGCGCCTCAAGGAAGGGCAGGGGGAGCGGCTGTGGGTCTGCTGCATTCATCGGAAGTTAATACCACACCGGTAGCGCGGGCCAGAACGCCGATGTGCGATGGCGGCGACCGCGATCCTACCCCCGCCCCGGAACGGGAAGCGCGGCGGGGCAGGAGACGCGCTCCTGTGCTACCGGTCGGCGAACCCTTCTAGCGTTGTGTCTCAGAAAAACCTTTACCATTCCGAGGCCTTCCCCATCTCGTAGGGGAGCCACTCCGCTGGCTCCCGTTGTTATGTTCCGGGCGGCAGTAGAATCCCTAAGCCCGCCAGACGGAGGGCGGGCCGGGATGGCGGTGGCTAGGTCGCCTCTGGCGACCGCCATGGCGGCCTCCGGCCTAGCCACCCAGAGGGCCTAGCCATGCCGTCCCTTGTATGCTGAGGCTGGCTTGGTAAGACTACAGAGAGATGGAGACGCTGGGCCGCGGGAACGGGAGAAGCTGAGCCGCCTCTTCCGCGGCGTCCAGCATGTGGCGCAGTCGGACGGTATCGTCAGGCGACATACTGCACCTCGGCGGCGGCGACGACCTGGTCGCGGAAATACCGGTTGACACCCGCCCGCATTCTGGTATATTGGTTCCGAAATTCCTGATTGTCGGGTGGGCGCAATGGCTAGTGTCCTCAATATCTCTAACGCGGCGGCGCTGGCTCTCCACGCCATGGCCTTCCTGGCGTCGAAGCCGGACCGGCGATTGGCGGCAGGCGAGATCGCCTCGGAGCTGCGCGTCTCCGAAGCGCATCTCTCCAAGGTCATGCAGCGGCTGGCGAAAGCGGGGCTGGTGAAGTCGGTCCGCGGACCCCACGGCGGGTTCGTCCTTGGGCGGCCGGCAGACGAGATTCGGCTGCTGGATGCGTACGAAGCGATCGAGGGCCCGCTCGGAGACAACCACTGCCTTCTAGGCATACCCACGTGTGGCGCCAAGCGCTGCATCCTCGGCAACCTGACTGAAGTCGTCAACTCTCGGGTCCGGGGTTACCTGACGAAAACGAAGCTGAGCAAGCTCAGCGACGTGTTCGCGAACGAGTAGGACAACGTGCGGGCAAAAGAGCACATGATATGGTGACAGGGCGCAAGATCGTGAGGATTGACGAGGCGAGGTGCAACGGCTGCGGCGAGTGCGCCACGGCATTCGCGGGGAGATCATCGAGAGGCAGGCAGCGGTGAGCGCTGCCACCAGATACCATCAGTGACGGAGGACACAGCATGACGTCTACCATTGAAGGAAAGCGCCAGCAGATGTTCTGCTACCAATGCGAGCAGACATCCAAGGGGGTCGGTTGCACCATTGTGGGTGTGTGCGGGAAGGACCCGCGCACGGCTGCGCTTCAGGACCTCCTCGTGTACGCGACCAAAGGGCTGGCGATGTACGCGCGCCGCGCGCGGCAGTTGGGCGTGAAAGATCACGAGGCCGAGGTCTTCACACTGGAGGCCTTGTTCAGCACCGTGACCAATGTCAACTTCGATCCCGAGCGGCTGGCCGCGCTATTGCGCCGTGTGCCATGGCTGCGCGAGCGAGTGAAGACCGCCTATGAGGCCGCCGCGAAGAAGGCCGGGCGCGCGCCCGAGGCGCTCGCAGGCCCAGCCGCCTGGAAGCCGGCCGCCGACCTGGATGGTCTGGTGAAGCAAGGCGAAGAGGTCTCCATCGTCGCTCGCAAGGGGAAGCTCGGGGACGACATCACCGGCCTGCAAGAACTGCTGACTTACGGTCTGAAGGGCATGGCCGCGTACGCCGACCACGCGCAGATCCTGGGGCAAGAGAATGACGAGGTCTACGCCTTCTTCTATCAGGCGCTCGATTATCTGACCATAGATGGGCAGTCTGCCGACGACCTCACCACTCTGGCCCTCAAGTGCGGCGAGGTGAACCTGCGCGTGATGGGTCTACTGGATGCCGCCAACACCGGCGCCTATGGCCATCCCGTGCCAACAAAAGTGCGGGTCGAGCCACTCAAGGGCAAGGCGGTCCTGATCTCGGGCCACGATCTCAAGGACCTGGAGGAACTGCTGAAACAGACCGAGGGCAAGGGAATCAATGTCTACACCCACGGCGAAATGCTCCCCGCCCACGGCTACCCGAAGCTCAAGGCCTACAAGCACCTGGTCGGCAACTACGGCGGCGCCTGGCAGGAGCAGCGCAAGGAGTTCGAGGCCTTCCCGGGCGCAATCCTGATGACCACGAACTGCATCCAGTCCCCCAGGGACAGCTACAAGGCGCGCATCTTCACCAGCGGCCTAGTCGCTTGGCCCGGCGTGACTCACATCCACGACCGCAACTTCGCCCCGGTCATCGAGGCCACCCTGGCGGCCCAGGGATTCCAGCAGGACGGTCCCGACAAGACCATCCTGGTCGGCTTCGGGCGCCAGGCGCTGCTGGGCGTCGCCGACAAGGTGATCGAGGCGGTGAAGGCCGGAAAGATCAAGCACTTCTTCCTCATCGGCGGCTGTGACGGGGCGAAGCCGGGTCGCAGCTACTACACGGATTTCGCCAAGGCCGTTCCGAACGATTCGGTCATCCTGACGCTTGCGTGCGGCAAATACCGCTTCAACAAGCTCGACTTCGGCGAGGTGGCGGGCATTCCGCGGTTGCTCGACATCGGGCAATGCAACGACGCCTTCTCCGCCATCCAGATCGCAGTGGCGCTGGCGAACGCATTCGAGACGGACGTCAACAGTCTACCGCTGTCCTTTATCCTCTCGTGGTACGAGCAGAAGGCAGTCGTCATTCTGCTCACGCTGCTGCACCTGGGCATCAAGAACATGCGGCTTGGCCCAAGCCTGCCGGCATTCGTCACGCCGCCAGTGCTGCAGGTGCTGGTGGATAGGTTCGGCCTGGCGCCGGTTACAACGCCGGAACAGGACCTGAAGACGATTTTGGGGTAAGGAGGTAAGGGCGCGGGCGAACGACGGAAAGGGGCATGCGACAGCGTGCCCCTTTCCGTCTGTGTATGGCTTGTGGTATAGTGCGGGTGGATGCAGGAATGCCGGCATTGAGTGCCAGCATGCGGGAGATGACGAAGATGGTGAAGACCCAGGTTCAGCTACCGGAGGAGGATCTGGCGGAACTGCGCCGGACCGCCGCCGAGGAGGGAGTCTCGGTGTCCGAACTGGTGCGCAGAGGGGTGAAGCACGTCCTTGCCTCCAGGCGTAAGCCGTCGCGAGAGGAGTTGTGGGAGCGCGCCAGCGCTCTAGCTGGCAAGTACCACTCGGGAAAGCCCGACATCGCGCAGCGGCACGACGACTACCTCGCGGAGGCGATTCTCGAGTGAATGTCTTCGCCCACACATCGGGTCTCTACGCGTATATCGATGCCGACAACGTTGCGAACGCGGCGGCTACGTCTATGCCGACTCGCGTGAATCCGAGAGCGCGGAACCGGTCTACGGCGTGACCGATGAGCGCGGTGGCGATGCCCTGGCGGCGGCGCGAGGAAGCGGTGGCCACGACGCTGATGTACGCCTCCTTCTCTTTGGGCAGAACATAGGAAACGACATAGCCGGCCAGGTCCTCACCGTCCCAGGCCAGGAAAACGCCGTCAGCATCGAAACCGGGGAAGTCAGTCCAGTAGAGTGGCCAGGGGTCATCACCGAAGGCAATGCCGTACAGCGAAGCAATGCTGTGGATGTCGTCATTGCCCGACAGAGGCCGGACCACCACCTCGGCGGAGGCAGGCTGGGCGGGCAGACGCGAAGGCAGGTCCATCCGCATGTGCCAGTAGGTCTTGAGCATGGGCTCTACAGCAGCGGTCGTTGAACCGGCTTGTGGCCGCGTTTCTCCGCTCGCTCGACCCCCAGATGCTGATACGCCGCTTCGGTAGCGACGCGGCCTTTGGGAGTGCGGGCGACGAGGCCGGAGTGCAGCAGAAATGGCTCCACCATGTCCTCGAGCGTCTGCGTTTCCTCCTGGAGCGTCGCCGCCAGCGCCTCTATCCCGACTGGGCCGCCCAGGTGCTGGTTCACGATCACCTCAAGCAGTCGCCTGTCGAGCGCGGTCAGGCCGATCTCATTTATGCCCTCGAGGCGAAGCGCGCGATCCGCAATCTCGGGCGTGATCTTGCCGCCGCCGCGCACCTGCGCGTAGTCGCGGACGCGGCGTAGGAGGCGATTGGCGATGCGGATGGTGCCGCGACTGCGCTGCGCCAACACGCGGCTGCTCTGGTCGTCAATCGCGATCTCCAGAAGCTTGGCAGAATGGCTAACCGCGGCAGCGAGTTCCTCCTCGGAGTAGAAATGTAACTCGCGCACAATGCCGAAACGTTGTCGCAAGGGCGGCGAGATCAGCCCGGCGCGCGTAGTGGCTCCCACGAGCGTGAATCGATGTAGCGGGTGCCGGTACACTCTGGCATGAGTGCCTTTCTCGAACACAACATCTACAGTGAAGTCTTCCATCGCCGAGTACAACAGCTCCTCAACGGCCCGAGGCAAACGGTGGATTTCGTCTATGAAGAGCAGATCCTTCTCTTCCAGATTGGTGAGAATGCCAACCAGATCGCCACCCCGCTCAAGCGTCGGGCCCGAAGTGCCCTTGAAGTTCACTCCCAGTTCATTGGCTATAATGCGGGCAAAGGTGGTCTTCCCAAGGCCGGGAGGCCCATAGAGAAGCACGTGATCGATCGGCTCCTTGCGCTGATTGGCCGCCTCGATGGCGATCTTCAGCGCGTCCACCACGTCGGCCTGGCCGATACACTCGGCGAATCTCTTGGGCCGGAGGTTCCACTTGTCCTCGCGTTCCTCAGTGGTCGGGGACGCGAGTACGTCTGCCTTCGGCTTCCCTCGCGGCCGCGGCTTTTGTGGGGGTCTACGGCGTTTCGGAGAACCTTCGGACGCCATTTATGCCTTCTCGCCTCGGTACACTTCTTCGAACAGCTCCTCCGCCGTCTTCACATCCGGTCGTCGGGTCAAGGCGGATTGCGCCATCCGCTGCGCCTCGGTGCGAGTGTGGCCCAGCTGCTCGACCAGGACCGCGATCACCTCGGCCTTGAAGTCCTCCTGCGGCTCCTCGGCGGTCGGCGCCTCGACCTCGGGCATCATCGCGAACTTCGCCACCCTCCCATTCAGCGTCGCCACGATCTTGTCGGCCTTGCGCGGCCCGATGCCATCGAGCGTGGTGAGCAGCTTCACATCCTTCGCCTCGATCGCGCGCGCGATCCGCGCCACCTCCATCGAAAGCGCCCGGCAGGCCGCAATCGGGCCGATATCCTCGACCGTGATGAGCAGTTCGAAGAACTCCTTCTCGAGCAGCGACTCGAAGCCGATGAGCAGCGGCTTTGGATTGCGCTCCGTCTGGTGGAACGAGATGTGAAACCCGACCGGATCGCCATCGGGCCCCGCTTGACGAGCGCGCAGGAACGGCCGCGCGGTTGCCGGGATCAGGACCTCATAGCCCACGCCATTCACCAGCACCACAATGCGGTCCTCGCGCTTGTGAAGTAGACGACCTTCGAGGTACCCAATCACCCGTCTCTATACCCCCACTTGGCTCCTGCCGCCCTACAGATTTCGGTGCTTCAGTGCCGAAGCAGCGCCGCTCTCCGCAGGGCAGGAGCTTGGCTCCTGCCGCCCTACAGATTCACGCCCTCCCTCGCCGCGCCCACAATCGCCAAACCCAACGCATCGCACACGTGCTCGGATTCAGGTGCCTCTCGCAGCCGCAGCAGCCGCGTGACGGCACGCTGGATCTGTTCCTTGCTCGCCCGCCCCGAACCTGTCAGCGCCTGCTTCACCTCAGCGGGCGATACCTCCAGCACCCTCGCGCCATGCTGCTCCGCGGCCAGGCAGATCACGCCGCGCACATGCCCCATCAGGATCGCGGTGCGCGGAAACTCGTAGTCCGAGTAGAGCCCCTCGAGGACGGCGACCCCGGGCCGCCAGCGCGCCAGCACTTTGGTGAGCTCATCGTAGATGGTGCGCACTCGCGCTTCGATGGGCCTTCGACTCGTGCTCTTCGCGCATCCCGAATCGAGCAACCGCAGTCGCCCATTCGTGGCGTCAAGAACGGCGTATCCCGTTGCAGCGAGCCCTGGGTCAATGCCGAGGACAATCATGGTTTCGGTCCCTGCGAGCGAGGGCAGCCGCGGCATCAGGCAGTGATCTCAACCGCGGCGAGCAGCGCGTCCAATGATTCCGGAAGTGGGTCGTCATGATCTCGGGCGGTTACATCACGGCCGCCCCATCTTCTTCGCCATCGCCTCCAGCGTCTTCTGGAGCTTCTTCAGCGACTCTCCATAGCCCGCCCAGTCGCCCTTGCGCTGGCGGTCCAGGGCATCCTTGAACTCGCGGTCGGCCTGCTCTGCGAGCCCCCGCACGTCCGAGGGAACCGCGGCCGAAGGCGCCGCCGGCTTGCCCGCCGCCGTTGGCTTCCCACCTGTCGCCGAAGTGGGCGCGCCCTCCGCCCAGGTCGGCTCCTCCACCACCAGGCCGGGAGGCGCTTCGCCCAGCAACGCCCCGAGCGCTTGCGACAGCGTGGCCGTCATCACCACCCGCCCATCGCCGCGGCCAACGATCACCTGCTTCAATTCGGGGATCGCGTTCTGTGCGGCGCGCAGGTAGATGGGCTCGACGTAGAGGATGGAGTCCCCCAATGGCAGCACCAGCAGGTTGCCGCGAATCACGCCAGAGCCCTGCTGGTTCCAGAGAGTGAAGTTGCTGCTGATCTCCATGTCCTGGCTGATGGCCGCCTCGATCTGTATCGGGCCCCACACCTGCTGGGTCTTCGGGAAGTAGTAGGTCAGAAGCTGACCGTAGGCATCGCCGTCGCATTGCCCCGCCAGCCAGGCCACCATGTTCGGCTTCCCTGCAGGCGTGAACGGCAGCATCAGCAGATACTCCGGCTCGAGTTTCCCGGGCAGGTGGATGATCGCGTAGTACGCCTGCATCGTCTCCTGGCCCTCAGCGGGACCCACCGTTTTCGGGTTCTCCTGGGCGATCTCCCACTTCTCCACACGGTTGTAGAACGCGCGGGGATCGGTCATGTGGTAGATGGTCAGCCGTGAGCTCTGCGCGTTGAACAGCGCCTCCGGGTAGCGAATGTGGCTCAACACCCCTGCCGGCATCTCGCTCATCGGCCTGAATATGGCCGGGAAGATCTTCTGGTAGGCCTGCACGATCGGGTCCTTGGGATCGGCCACATAGTACGTGACCGTGCCGTCGTAGGCGCTGATGACCACCTTCACCGAGTTGCGGACATAGTTGAACCGGCCCGACGGCGTCTGGTAGGGCTCCGAGTACGGGTACATGCCCGACGTGGCGTATGCGTCCTGGATCCAGTACAGCGCGCCGTCGGTGCCGATCACGATGTACGGGTCCTGGTCATACGAGAGGAACGGGGCGATGTGACGCACGCGCTCCACGATGTTGCGGCCCCACAGGATGCGGCTGTCCTTGGTGATGATGTTCGAGATGAGGATGTTCACATCGCTGAACCGCAGAGCCGCCGCCAGCCGCGCCAGCCCACCTCTGATCGGCACCCCGGCCTTGCCCGAATACTCCGTCTCGGCAGTCTTGTTCGTCGCCGACAGCGGGTAGTCGTTCTCCTTCATCGTGGTGCCGACGATCACGTACTCATCTGTCATCTCGCCGAAGTAGATGCCGGGCTTCGTCACCCCCACATCCAACGACGAGGCCGGGGGTATGTCCTTGATCACGTAGTTGGGGAGGCCTGAGCCCACAACATCACTCACCGGCGACATCACCAGGCCGTAGCCGTGCGTGTAGAACACGTGCAGATTCTGCCAGCTCTTGTCCGGCAGTCCTTCGGTGTTCAGCTCGCGCGCCGACAGCATCACCTGCCGGTAGTGGCCGCCGATCGTGTAGCGATCGATGTCGACCGTGTTGAAGGTGTAGTAGGGCTGCAGCTCCTGCTGCTTGCGATAGGTCTCCAGCAGCGGGCGATAGTCCCACAGCCGGGCATTGTCTGCGGTCGCGATGTTCTGCTTGAGCGCGTCCATGTTGAGCAGATCCACCCGCAGCAACTCGCGGTCCTTCATCTTCTCCAGGTCAAAGCCGCGCCGGGTGAACTCGATCGTGCGCCGAATATACGGCTGCTCCTTGCCGAACTCGCTCGGCTGCACCTGGAAGCGCTGCACCAGGCTCGGGTAGATCACGTTCAGAAGAACCGAGCTGAGCGCGAGGAAGCCGATGCCCGCCAGCGGCAGCCAGATGCCGCGGAAGTAGATGTTGATCAGCACCAGCGCCGCGCACACCAGCGCGATCACAAAGAGGATGTTGTACGCCAGGAGCTGCGCGTTGATATCGGTATAGCCCGCGCCGAACGCAGCCCCGCGGTCCGAGTAGAGCAGGTAGAACGCCTCGATCCGGTACCCGATCGCCTTCACCACCAGGATCAGGCCGAGAAGCACCGACAGGTGCACCTTCACGTGCGAGGCGAACGCGGGGGTTCCGCGCAGCACCCGGATCGCCTTATCGAAGTAGTGCGTGGCCGCCGAGAGGATGAACACCGCGATCAACGTGAGGTACGACCACTGCCACACGGACTGCAAGAACGGCAGCCTGAACACATAGAACCCGACATCGCGGCCGAATACGGGATCCTTCAGGCCGAACGGCACGCCGTGCTTGAATAGCAGGTAGTCGTTCCAGTGATCGGACGTCCCTCGGCCCACCGAGTACGCGACGACCACCGCGAGAATGACGAGTGCGAGGTACAGATACCGCGTAACGAAAAACTCCATCACCTCGGCGAGCCGCATGCGCAGCGCGCTCTCTTCGTCGTACCAGAGAGCGCGCCGCGCCAGCCGGCGCGCCAGTTCGACGTTGCCCAGCACCAGCACCAGGAAGAGGAACCCCGCGACGACCCCAACCCCGATCTTGGTCAGCAGAATAGTTGAGAACACGTTCGGGTAGCGGACGTCGTACTTGAACCACAGCCACTCGGTGTAGAGCTGCAGCACGCCGGGAAGCATCCAGAAGATGACGAGAACCGCGGCGATCGCCAGAATCCAGCGTATCACCCGCCGCCGCAGGCGTTTTCCCCCGAAGTCCGCGCTCATGATTCCCATGCTCTGCCTCCGAACCTGCTGCTGACGCTGCCCAAGTACACCCTACGACCATAGTACCACGTCTGCCGATGCCAGATCAGCACGGCCGGCGTTAGTCTAACACAAACGCGCGGGATTGCAAGCGAGCGAGACGTCACGGCAGCTCCGCAGTGGCGTAGGTTCGTCGCCAGCCAGCGGCGAGCGATAACCTGCGCGGACCCGCTGCGGCGGGGTCTCCTCCTACGCCGATACTGGTTGCTATGGCCTCCGGGTTGGAGCAGAATCGCGTTGCTTGGTTGCTCGGTAGCTTGTCGCACACCCGCCGTGGCGGGCTGCCGAAGCCGCGGCGCCCGCCTTCACCATTGCTTCACAAACCCTCCCCACTTCCGCCCCACTCCTTCACCTTGACGTTACCTGTGCCCCTGGGTATACTCGCGGTAGCGAGGGCGAGGTCTGAGTTCGCCCCGTTTCGTTGTGCGGTCGGCTCCGGCTCGTCCCTCGACCAGACGGGAGCAAGTGAGCCTGCCGCTTGTATCGTTACTCGCTCACTCGCTCTCCCAGTGGGCCAGTGGAGGAATGCGTGAAGACTGCGGAGACCGTACTCCAAGTAAAGGGACTGACGAAGATCTACAAGTCCCTCTTCACCTCGGCCGGTGTCAAAGCTGTTGACAATCTGAACTTATCTATCCGCCGTGGTGAAACCTACTCGATCGTGGGCCCCAACGGGTCCGGCAAGACGACGACGCTCAAGATCCTCCTCGGGCTGATCTTCCCCACCGCCGGCACGACCAGCATCTTCGGCAAGAGCATCTCAGACCTCTCAGTCCGGGAGCGCATCGGGTTCCTGCCTGAGGACGCCTACCTGTACGATTGCTTCAACGGTGAAGAGCTGCTGAACTTCTATGCCGGCCTCTTCGGCTACCCGAAGAAGAAGCGCAGGCAGCTGGTGGACGAGTTGCTCGTCCTGGTGGGCATGCAGGCCAACCGCAAGGCGCCCTTCCGCGAGTGCTCCAAGGGAATGCGCCAGCGCCTCGCCCTCGCTCAAGCGCTGGTGAACGATCCCGAGCTGCTCATCCTCGACGAGCCCACCTCCGGCCTCGACCCCGCCGGCCGCCATCAGATGACCCTCCTCATCCTCGAGATGAAAAAGCGCGGCAAGACCCTCCTGCTCTGCTCCCACTTCCTCGCCGAGGTGGAAGAGGTCTGCGACCGGGTTGGCATCATGTACCGGGGCAGCCTGGTGGCCGAGGGCACTCTTCAGGAACTCGCGGGCGGCCCAACTCAGGTGAGGATCACCACCCACAAGCTGCAGCCGCAAGCAATGGATGCGATCTCACGTATGCCGTCCGTCGTCACCGTCGAGGGCGGCGCGATCACCATGGGGGCAGAGGCGACCAACAGCCGTGTGTGGACAGTGCTGGAGAAGGTGAACCAGGCCGGCGGCGAGGTGCTCGAAGTGCTGCGCCCGCGGCCGACGCTCCAGGACGTATTCG
>Ga0315280_10008819_pt1 | contig 13136 bp, 14 predicted proteins | sample YL17G06_40_MG_FD_203697 | JGI IMG/M metagenome (GOLD analysis project Ga0315280, IMG submission 203697) | Sediment microbial communities from Yellowstone Lake, YNP, Wyoming, USA - YL17G06_40 | ecosystem: Environmental > Aquatic > Freshwater > Lake > Sediment | place: USA: Wyoming | collected...
CCATCCTTCAGGTTGTGCTGCCCGACAACGATCACCCTGTCTTCTTTTCCCAGCCCCACGCGGATCGCCGTCTGTTCGCCCTTGACCGTCTCGATCTGAGGCGTCAACTCCACGGCTTTGCCGTCCCTGAAGAGGAAGAGTATCTGCTTATCCTCGCGGGTGATGAGGGCGGCGGAGGGGATGAGGATCGTATTGCCGATGGTGCGGAGGATGATCTCCGTGGTGCCGAACATGCCGGGTTTGAGGGTATGGGCTTGGTTGGGCACTAGGATCAGGGCCTCCCGCGTCCTGGAGGCCGGATCCACCACCGGGCTCAGCTTGTAGACGGCGCCCTGGAAGACCCTTCCCGGGTAGGAGATCAGGTTGACCTCGGCCCTCATGCCCACCCTGACCCTGGGGATGTCCTTCTCGGGAATATGGATCACGACCTCCACCTGGTCCATGTCCATGATCTGGAACAGGGGCATGGACGGGCTCACGCTGGCCCCCACCTCGGTGAGCACCTGCTTCACGATCCCGGGGATGGTGGATTCCAGCGGGGCGTCGGCGTAGCTGAGGCCCGCTTCATCCCTGCCCACGTAGGCCACCACCTGGCCCTGTTCGACCCTGTCGCCCTCGGCGACGAGGATCTTTCTCACCTTTCCAGCCACGGTGGAGAAGAGGCTCACCTCTGTCAAGGCGCGGACGCTGCCGTTGGCCGGCAAGGTTTCCGCGATGCTCCCGGCCTTCGGCTTGGCCACCACCACGGGGATGGACAGGTCCAGGGGCTGTGCGGCGACCTGGGCCTTCGGCTTTTGCAGATAACGCATATAGGCGAGATAGGCCAGGGCGGCGGCTGCCGCCAGGACCACCAGGACCACCAGGATAATGATCGTTCTTCTTAACCCTCTCTTCATTTCAAGCTGCTCCTTCTGAATTGGCGTAAATTAAAAGCGTTCCACCCCGATGGCGTCCATCAGGTCGGTGAGATTCAACTGGTACTGGTAGATGGTCTGAATGTAAGCCAGCCTGGCCCCGTTCAGGCCCAACTGGGCGTCCTTCAGGGTCATGTTGGAGATGAGGCCCCGGGCGTATTGCTCGTTGGCCGACTGCAGCAGGCGCTGGGACAGGGCCAGGCTCTTCTGGCCCGAGGCGATCTTGAGCTTCGCCTCTTCCAGCTTGAGCAGGATGCTGCGGACGTTGGTCTTGATGCCGCTGGCCAGGGAATCGTAGCCCAGGTCCAGGTCCGCCAGGGTCAGGGGGCTCTTTTTCATCTCCAGGCTCTCCTTGCTCCAGGGAAAAAAGGAGGAGATCGGCACCTGGACATTGAGCCCTCCGCTCAAGCTCCCGTCCCAGGAATCCGCGCCCCAGTACTTGTTGGCTCCGCTGGAAGAGTCCAGGCCGCTGCGCAGGCTGTAGCTGAGCAGGCCGCTGATGGTGGGCAGCCGGGAGCTGCGGGTCACGGCGTCCTGGAGCTCCGCCATGCGCCGGTTGATCCTCAGGCTCTGTAGGTCATACTTCCCGCTCAAGGCCGTTTCCACCAGTTTCTCCATGCCGGGAAGGGAGGGCTCCTGATACTCCAGGCTTCCCACCAGCCTGATCTCGGCGTTGTCCTCGTCCTTGAAGCCCAGCAGATTCTTCACCGTGAGCAGGGCGATCTTGACCTGGTTTTGGGCGGAGATCAGGTTGGGCCGGAAGGACTCCACATCCGCCTCCGCCTGCAGCACCTCGAAATCCGAAGCGATGCCGGCGGCGAACTTCTTTCGCGCCACCTCCAGGGCGGAGATCTTCCCGGCCAGGGTCTCCTCGTTGATGCGGATCACCTCTTCGGCCAGGAGGTAGCCGTAGAAGGCCCTGCGTATCTGGGTGCTCAGGCTGCGCTTCTCCTCCCCCAGGCCCAGCTCGGCGGCCCTGAGCGACTCTTCGGCCAGGCGTATCCCGTTCTCGACCTTGCCAAAGCTGTAGATGCTCTGGCCCAGGTTGAGGGAGAGACTCACCGGATCGCTGGCCGTGGTGTACACGCCCGGGATCACGGGCTCGATCTTCTTGAACAGGTGGCTCCAGCCGGCGCCGGCGGTGAGGCTGGGGGTGTAGCCGCAGCGGGCGATCTGGAGATCGATCTGCGCCTTGGCGACGGCCAGGGACTGGGATTTTACGCTGCCGCTGTTCTCCAGGCCCAGGGCGATGGCCTGCTCCAGGGAAAGGGTGATCGACTGGGCACCCAAAAGCGCGCCCACGAAAAGCAGGGCGGCGGCGATACCGGCTTTACCCATTGCTTTCATGCTTTCTCCTTCTGCTGCATCTTCCGCTGCCGGCGGTGGCGATCCCCCTCAGGAAAAGCTCCATCAGGAAGCTCACCGCCTTTTCGCTGTCGAACTCCTCCAGCTCGTCCCTGAATTTCAGCCGCATGACGGTGCTGGAGACCAGGCCGTCGAAGAGGTAGGCGGCCTCCAGGGCATCCACCTCCTGGCGGATCATCCCCCGGGCCTTGGCGCGGTTCAGGGTGTTCTTCTCGAACTCCAGAAACCGGAGCCTGCGCTCCTGCAGGGTCCTGAACAATGGAGCCCTGCTGCTGAGCAGGTTGGGGTCGTGGATGAGGAAGAACAGGCCGAAGAAATCAGGGTTCTCCCGGAAGGTCCGAACCATCACTTGGGCGATAGCCTGCAGGGTCGCGAAGGGGGGCCGCAGACCCTCCAACCCGGCGTTCAGGGCGGCTTCGATGTTTTCAATCACGTAGAGGACGGTCTGGCCGAAGAGGTCCTCCTTGCCCTTGAAGTACAGGTACAGGGTGCCCTTGGCCAGGTCGGCCTCAGCGGCGATCTCCTCCAGCGAAACCGGGCTGTAGCCCCTCTGGGCGAAGACCCGCAGGGCCGCCTTGATGATATGATTTTTCTTGTCTTCCATTCTAATGAATGACTGACCGTTCAGTCAGAAAAAATATGAGAAAATATAATGAACCGAAGGGGGAACGTCAACCTGATTTTTTCGCTATTACGCTTCCAGGTCCCTCATGGCGGCGAGGAGGCTGCGGCTCTCCTCCAGCTGCTCCAGGGCCCTGTTCAGGGCGGCGAGGAGCGGTTTATTCTCCTGCCCGCCCAGGGTGGTCAGGTTGGAGAGGGTGTCGAAGGGGGCCCCGGGCTTGCCGTGCAGGATCCCGTCCAGGACCAGGGTGAGCTTATGCACGCGCCCGCCGCACTCCTCAATGAGCGCCAGGGCCTCCCGGGAGGCCCGCTGCGCCGCCTCCTGCTTGGTCGACCGCTCTCCGCTCTTCAGGAACTCGAACTCCCCTCCGGGGGCCTGCTTGGTTTCGAGCTGGGCGATCCTCTCCTCGATTCTGTTCAGGCAATCGCAGGCGGCGGTGAAGTCCTGCCGGTTCTCTTCTTTATAGAACCTCCCGTTCATGATGACCATCCTGAGGGGCTTGTAGAGGCGTTTAAACAGGCTCTCGGTAAAAGCGCGCAGGAAGGATAGGGAAAGGGTGTGCCTGGAGTTCTCCTCTGCGAAGCCGGACACTTCGGGGAGCTTCGCCCTGCCCAGGAGCTTGAGGGCTTCCTCGGTGAGCCTCAGGCGCTTGCGGTGGTTCAGGAACTCCCGGTAGGAGGCTTCGAGGCGTTTCTTCCAGAAGTCCTTGAAGAGCACGAACCAATCCTCCCCCCCTCCCAGCTCCCGGGGGCGGTAGCCCAGGTCCTCGTTGATGTAGCGGACGACAGGGATCAGGGGCACGCGGGCGTTGAAGCCGCGAATACCGGCCAGCGCCTGTTTGGCGGCTTCAAAATCCACCGCCAGCTGCTCCTCCAGGTCGAACTCCTCGTTCTCCAGCTGGCTGCGGTGGGAGAAGATGAACAAGGCGCGCACGGCCTGAGCGGAAGGGGCGAACTCGGCGGCGGCCAGATGGTCGGCCAGGGCCTGGAGGTATCTTCCCAGCTTTGGGAACTCGCATGCCCAACCCCCAGCCTTTTGGGGCCGGAAACAGCCCAGCATGGAGGCGAAGGGTTGAGCGCAGAGGGCGTGGAGGGTATGGAGAGCCTGGATATCCAGGTAGATGCGGCGCCTGTCCTCCTCCGGGATCTCCTCAATAATGGCGTTGAAGCGCTCCAGCATCTCCGCGCGGACATCCTCTTCCTGGGCCATGCGGGAACTGTTCCAGAGGGCATAGGGGTCGGTCTCGGTCTCCAGCCGGGCATGGTCGACCTCCAGCTCGCTTTTGGCCAGGAAGGCGATGAAGTCCCTCTTCTCCTTGCCCAGGCCTTCGCTCAGGGCCTTTTCCAGAAACAGAAGGCTGTCTTTCAGGCCTGCCAGCTCGCCCCGCATCTTTTCTAGAAAGAATGAGCTCTGGAAATCCATCAGGCCCCCGTACTGGCTCTGGATCTCCGCCTCGAGGCGCTTGAGGAGCATTTCCTTGACCAGGGTGAAGCGGTCCTTCTTTGTGAACAGGGTCTTGAGGAAGAGGAAAAAGCGCTGGAGCAGGCTCAGCTTTTCCAGCTCGCGCTCCACGTCCAGGCTCTCGCCCTCGGGTTTCTCTCGCGTCAGGGGCTCGGTGGGCAAGGTCACGGTCTGCGTGATCCGCTCCAGGAGATGCTTGCGCTCCTCGCCGCTGAGGCTTTTTACCAGGCGGTCAAAGACAGTGGTCTCGTCCATGGATCAATGGGATTCTAGCCCCGCTGCCTCGATCCGTCAAGGGAAACGGACTAATAGCTCTCCCCGCCCTCGGCCAGTGCGCCGTCTTCGGCCAAAGCGCCGTCTTCGGCCAGTGCGCTGAACCATGCGGACAGCCCCGCTGGCACTGCGAAGGCGCCGCTGGGCTCTACCCCTTCCAGGAAGGGCCTGCTGAAAAGTCTCTCGATCACATAGTCGGCGCTTTCCCGCCTCCGGGCCGCCTGCTGCCGGTATAGGAAGAGGTTGGTTCCGCCCACCAGCAGGAAGAGAAAGGCGCCGGCGGCCACGGAAAGCAGCAGGGCGGTCTTCCTGCCCTCGCTTCTACGGCGCTGCGCCCGGCGGTACAGGGCGGGGAAGTCGAGCGGCGGCAAACCGGCCAGCTCCCGCTCCAGGCCGGCGGACAGGCCGGGACCCAGCTCCCCGAGCAGAGCGTGGAAGGCCCTGCAGCCCGGACAGCCGCTCAGGTGAGCGGCGAGCTCTCCGGCCGGGGCGGCGCCCCGGTCATGGCTATCTTGCAGCTTTTCCCGGAACCTCAGGCAAGGGTCCTGACTGGATTCGCTCATACGCGCTCTCCTCGGGCAGCATCCTGCCCAGTTTCTCCCGGCAGCGGTGCAGGCGGGATTTTACCGTGCCCTCGGGGACTCTTAGGGCGGCGGCGATACTGCGGATCGAAAGCCCCTCCACCTCCTTCATCAACACCAGGAGCCTCTCCCGCTCCTCGAGGCCCAGCAGCGCCCCCAGGAGGGCCTCCCGACGCGACTGGCGTATTAAAAGCTCTTCGGGCTGCGAACCTTCCGCCTTAAGGCTCTCCAGCCTGCAAAGCGCCATTTTCCCGGCCCGGCTTTTCTTCTTGCGCAGCAGGTCAATGGTCCGGTTTCGGGCCAGGCTGGTGAAGTAGGTCTTGAAGCTCGATTGGAACCTGAAGCGCTTCAACCCCAGGAACAGGGCGAGCAGGATCTCCTGCTCGGCGTCCTCCATGTCCTCCCGGCAGCCGCGCAGCAGGACGAAGAGGAGCCTGCGCAGGCCGTCGAGGTGCCGCTCCACCAGGGCCTGGAAAGCCCCCCTGTCGGCGGACTCCACGAACCTGCGCACCAGAACCTCATCCTCGGCTTCCCGGGGTGTTTTCAGAGTTTGCCCTTCTCCTTCCTTTCCTTCCCCGCTTCCCGCTCCCGCCACTGCTTTTCCCGCTGCGCCTCGGCCCTCTCCCTCAGGGCCCTCACAAGCATGGCCCACTTCTTGTCCCCCAGCAGGCTGCGGGCTTTGATCTCCTTCTCGATCTCGGCCATCCTGATCTTGATTTCCCACTCCATGGCCTCCCGGAGTAATTTCTCGATCTCCTTCAGGTTCGGGTTGGAGGCCAGCAGGGCCTTCTTGATCTGGGCCCTGTAGACGTCCACCTCCGCCTGGGCGCGCAGGATGACGGCTTGAGCCTCCTGCTGCATGTCGACCAGGCGCGAGATCTCCTCGTCGGTGAAATTGAGCCTTTTCAGGAAGGGGGTCTCGTAGTCCTCCATTGAAAAGGCCAAGCCCCCCGCCAGGAGGAACAGGGCCAGAAGGCAAACGCTTCGTTTCATAGCTTCTCCTTTCTTCTGCTATCCTCTGATTAGTCGCAGAAGCGGGGAGAAGGTTCCCAAAACGAGACCGGTCCTCTCAGACCAACAGCCGCCCCAGCTCCTTGAGCTCGGGGATCTTCTCGTATGCCGGATGTCTGCCGGCGTGCTCCTCCTTGTCCAGGGCGACGGTCTTCAGGTACAGCTCGTTGATCAGGTCGGCGAGTACGCCGAGGTTGGCGGGGAAGTTGCTGATGGCCATCTCGCGCAGGATCTGCTCCTGGGGGCTTGCGCCTGCCGAGCGGGAGAACACCGTCTCGCCGCCCCCGGCCAGCATGCCCTTCAGCTTGGGCTGGATCTCGCGCTTGACGTGATAGATAAAGGTCGCCGCCGCCAGGATCTGCTGGTAGAGCTCGTCGTACTGGTAGCCGCGGATCTTGTACTCATCCGTTTTCTGAGTGAGGTTTTCCAGGGCCGTGCGGGTCTCCCTGGGAATCATGAGGTACAGCAGGGCCTTGCGCACGAAGCGGTTGTTGATGTTGTTGTGGTAGTGGTCCTGTATCTTCTCGATAAGCTTGAATAGTTCCTGATCGCGAATCGCCACTTTGTCCTCCGCTTCAGTACAAAGCTACAGAAGCCGGCTCTCGCCGTCAAGATGAGGGCGGCCGCCAGCGGTTGCGCATGACCACCTCCTCCAGGGACTTGCGGCTGCGCTCACCGTGCTCCTGGGCCAGGTGCTTCTCGTTGAGCACGGACTCGTCTCCGGGCAGTCCGATCACCACCAGGGTGACCAGGATGTAGTCCTCCGGTACGCCCAGGTCGGTCTTGATGGGTATGGGCTTGAAGCCGGCGATAGGGTGGGCGATCAGGCCCTCCCGGGTGGCCTGAAGGGTCAGGTAGCCGGTGGCCTGCCCCACATCGAAGATGGCGTACTCCCGGCGGTCGTCCGACCGGCAGTCCAGGTCCGGCTTGGTCAGCACCAGCACCAGCAGGGGAGATTTTTTAGCCCAGTAATTTCCCTCGGCGAGGTGCGCGCGAACCTTCTGCAGGGCCTGCTCCTCCTCCACCACCAGAAACCTCCAGGGCTGATAGTTGAAGCAGGAGGGCGCCAGGGTGGCGGCCCGCAGGAGCCTCTCCACCACCTCTGCTGGGATGCGCTCCGGGCGGATCGCCCTTCTGGCTCTGCGTTTTTCGATTTCGGGAAGGATATCGGTCATGGCTCCTCTCCTTTGCCAGCGGTTTAATGCCAATGTACAGCGAAAAGGCGGCTCTGGCCAGAGGGCTCCCGGCCCCGGCGCAGCTCCGCTGCCGCCTCAGGCAAGCTGCTCCATGGTGAGTAGGGGAACATCCCGGCCGGGAAAGTCCTTCAGCGGCGTGTGGGCCGAGGGATCGAACCGATACCCTGCGCCCCGCGAGAGCGGCCAGATCATGGGCGCCAGGAAGAGCAACCCAGCTTTGAATCCCTGCCTGATCGCCCCCAGGTCTCCGGTGCCCTTGGAATTGGCCGCTTCATTTTCCACCACGTAGGGACCCCGGTAGCCCCGAGCCTTGAGGCACTCGATGAACTGTCGCCAATCCATGCTGTCGGAGCCTCCGAAACCAGGGATCATGGGCTCGTAGTGGTGGCGGTCCCATTCATGAGCGCAGGTGGGCACGCCGGCTTTTTTCGCCGGCTCGAGGTCGACGGCCTGCATCGGATACAGGCCACCCCAATGGACCCTGGCCGCAGTGCTGAGGTTGCGGGTCGATTTGACATGGATGCGCTGCAGCCGCTTCATGTCGGTGACCTTGATCACCTCCACCGGGTCGGTGTGCTGCCAGACATCGTGCGAGGGATCGTAGGTCTCCCCATGCGCCCGGCTGGGGATGAGGGCGTACATCAGTTTGCGGGCCGCCAGGGTGGCGGGGAGATTGTTGTATGTTCCGGTTGCCGTGGCGGGACGCCATCCTTCCATGGGGCAGTTCTCGTACAGCAGCGTGACTCCGGAATCTTCCGCGTAGCGCAGGATAGGGGCGAATACCTTGCCGTAGAGCTCCAGGTTCTTTTGAAAACCGCCGTCCTGGCCTCCCAGCTCGTGGTTGTAGCCCACGAAGGTGCCCACCTTCACCTCGTTGGCGTCTCCGCCCAGCAGGGCCGCCATGCGGATCACCTTCAGCAGGTGGTTCTGGTTCTTGAGCCGCTCGCCCTCGGGGCCGCCGATCAGATTGTCGTAGAAGCCCAGTGAAAGCTTCAGGCCCGACTGGTTGAAATCGTGGATGATCCGCCTGGCGCTTTCCGGCGAGAAACCTTCAGCATCCAGGTGAGCCGCCACATGATCTTTGCGGGTGCCGTCGAGGCGGAACACGCAGACCTCGATTCCCTGGTAACCCAGCTCTACCGTCTCGCGCATCACCTCCTCCAGGGACAGGGCGGGCAAGGCGGAGCTCATGATCCACGTCATGTTATTCATTCCCTCGCCTCGCTGTTGGTTTTGATTTGCCATCCGGCCGCTACGTCAGCCGCCCCTGTATCAGGGGCGCATATCTGTATTCGGGCACAAAGCGCCAACTTGCGCAAGACGGCTTCGGCTCCATCGACTCCTTTTTATTCGTGATAAAGTTGAGTTGTGAATTGATTCAACCCTAAATAATGATTACTCTCTCGGCAATATCTTCTCTTTTATCGAGGGCACATGTCTACACTAGCTATTGTTAAAAATAAAGAGCTCAAGTTCAAGACCCTGGAGAAGGGGCTCACTTCAGCCGAGGTTCTTTCCCAGCAATTCGAGGGAGTCCTTGTCAAGCTCCGGCAGCTGCAGGCCGGCGCCGACTATAAGCCTGAACTGTACGTGAAAAAGAATCAGGTCTTCTTCTTCACCAAAGGAAGCGGGTATATCGCCATGCCCAAAATCGCCTACAACATCACCGAACAGGCGGTATTCGTCCCTCTGTTCGACAAGGAGAAGTTCTTCATCCGAGCAGACGCGGACCTCGAGTTCATAGAGATTCTCATCGATCTGGCCAAGGAGGATATCGAAAGACTGGCGGACATGCGGATGACGCTGCCGCATTTCAAGCTGCATTCCCAATGCGAGCGCTACGAAGAAAGGTCAAGGGTCCCGATGTGATCAGCCGCTCGATTCTGGAGCCCACCAGGCTGGCCCGTTCGTGTATGGGTTCGGTGTCGGCCCCAACTTCGTCGGCGAGCACGCCCATGAGGATCTGGAGCAGTACTTTCTCGGCCTGGAAGGGACCAGTTTCAAATTCTCCGCCGACGGCGAGGCCGTTTCCGTCGAGGAGGGGGATCTCGTCCATATTCCCAAGAAGGCCAAGCATGCCGTGAAATGCGACAAGGGAAAAAGTAATATTTATTCAGCTTTAAAGAGGAGTGTGAATGACAAACGCGTGATGTTCGTGTGTGTCCTGATAGGGCGGGGCGTTCCCGGCGGGAAAACGGGAAGATCGCGGCAGCGATCCCCTCGGGGTCGGCGGCGGGCCAGCGGCTTCGCCCTACGCCGGATACGTTGATCTTTTGCCGCCTATCGGTTAGCCTGTGCCAAGGAAACCGGCTCGAAGCGCTCCCGCTCCCGCCGGGGCCGCTATTCGAAGCGCAAGGAGGGCACACCATGGCCCCAAAAGAAGGCTTTCGGCTTTCGCCGCTCATCGTTTTCCTGATCCTCGGCTTCGCCCCCTGCCTTCCCGCAGCCGGCGCCTTCGAAAGCGGCCAGGCCGTGGTGGCTTCCGTGAACGGGGTCGGCATCCCCGAGTCCTTCCTGAAGCGGGAGGTGCAGCGCTTCGAGCAGGAGGCCCTCAACCAGGGCCAGCTGCCGGAGGAGACGGATAAGGGACAGATCCACGGTGAGGCCCTGGACACCCTGATCAGCATGGAGCTGCTCTTCCAGGAGAGCCAGAAACGGGGCTACACGGTGGAGGAGGCCCGGGTGGACGAGCAGCTCCAGACCATCAAGGGACGCTTCCCCGACGCCGCCCGCTTCAACAGCGCCCTGGAGGAGATGAGCTATACCGAAAAGGAGCTCAAGGAGGAGATCCGCAGGAAGCTGGGCATCCAGGAGCTCGTCAGCCGCGACCTGTCCCCTGCCATCGAAGTTTCCGACGAGGAAGCCAAAGGGTATTATGAGGCCAATGCCAAGCTGTTCACTCAGCCGGAGCGGGTGCGGGCCAGCCACATCCTGATCGCGGTGAGCGAGGGGGCGAGCGAGGTGGAGAAAGCCGCGGCGCGGGAAAAGCTGCAGGAAATCCGGCGCCGGGTTCAGGGCGGGGAGGATTTCGCCCAACTGGCTCGGGAGTTCTCCCAGGACTCAACCGGCGTCCAGGGGGGCGATCTGGGCTATTTCAACCGCGGCGAGACGGCGCCGCCTTTCGGGCAGGCCGCCTTCGACCTGCCGGTCGGTGAGGTGAGCGAGATCGTGGCCAGCGAGAACGGGTATCACCTGATCCAGGTCACGGACCGGAAGCCCCAGTCCCTGCTGGCCTTCGGGGAGGTCCAGGAAAGGCTGACCCAGTTCCTGAAGCGCAACAAGCTTATGGATAGGATGGAGCAGCTGGCCGCGGAGTTGAAGACCAAGGCGGATATCCAGAAGTTCCCGCCCAAGACAGGCTGATCGGGGCAGGCCCAGGATTGATGCGGAGTGAGTGAAGCCGATTTCCGCGCCTCCTTGTTCGCAGTGGTCGAGCACCTGACCCGGGCCGAGCTTACGAACGCGGGCAAGAAGCTTATCCTCTACTATCTGGACGAGCTCATGGAGGGCAGCCGCTCCGAGCGGGCGCGCCTGGTCGTGCGGCGGTACACCCAGGAGGAGGTGCCGACGCTGGCCGCGATCCGCGGCAAGGCCGCGGCGGAAGGGTTGAACAATCTCGATCACCTGGTGCTGAGGATGGAGTACGAGGCGGCGAAGTTGGACCACCCGGGCAGCTATACCCGCCGTTCGGGTTCCGCTTAGCGGTAGGGGCGGACTGCGCCGGCAGGTCAGCGCCAACTCAAGTTTAGTCGCCTTAAACTCCCGTTGAAACGGCGGCGCCTTCGGCACGGGCACCGGGAGGCATTTCATTTTCCCGTAAACAGTTAACATGCCCTCCCTGGGCAATAGCAGGGCACGATTCTTGCTTATAAAAGGGCATGGAAGTCCGGCTCGAAACCAGGCCCGACAGCATATCCCTCACTCTCCCGCAAACGGTGCGCAGGCGCCTGCCCATGCGGTTGGTCTACGAGGCTTCGCGAGTCTCCCGGTCCATCGCCTCCCTTTACGCGCTCCCTGGTCTTGCTCCCGCCCTCTCCCAACCCGTCCTGCGTATTAAAATCTCTATCAGTTACCGGTTATAGAACTTCGAGCCGATGATTGCAGAGCGGATGGAGAGGTCATGATATTTCTCATGTGCTCTATCGTAAAAGCACACGCCGATTTTTCTCGTAATATTTCAAGCCTATTGACAGGCTGTGTTACTTTCATCAGAATTGCCTGCCAGGGAAGCTTGCTTAAGCTGCTGTATTACTTGCAAAGTTTTTATTCTTATCGATTTTACGGCAGTCAGCGAATATAAGCACTAAATCAGATCAAAATAGTATTCCGGTTCAGGAATATTATAAATTTTTTCCAGAAGAAAGGTGGCTGCGCCAATTGCGCCGTTATATTCCCCAAGCTCAGAGATTTCAATAGAAATATCCTTCTCTTCAAATGGAAATAATTTGGAGTGTATCTCGTTTTCTATTATGGGTAAAATAATATCTTTGGCTCTAAGCATCGATCCCCCAAGGATAACTTTTTTTGGTGCTAAAACATCTACGATGTTCCTTATGGCGATTGCCCAGGATTCCGCCATTCCCATTAAATGAATGACTGATTTTTTATTCTTTTCCTCTAGGATGGAATCAAGATAGTAGTTAAGTGTTTCGGCTAGAGGTAAATTATCTAGTCTTCTCGTTATCTCTTCTCCCAGGATATCAGGATTCTGCTCCAAAAAACTCTTTACCGCCCAGACCGATGCTACTGTTTCTAAACATCCTATCCTCCCACACCTGCATTTTTTATTGGAAAATCTCCGGGTATGACCGAGTTGGCCGCCGATCTTGTAGGCACCTTGATTCAAGATGTTTTTATGCACAATACCAACGGATACACCTGTGCCGAGATTAAGGAATGCAAAATTGTCTATTCCTCTACCCTTACCAAACCATCTCTCGGCTAAGGTCTTAGAGTAGATCCCCGATTGAAACTGTAGCTTAAGATTTGTCACCTTTTTAATAAGTGACACGAAATCTACCATAGCGTAATTATCGATATATTCACTATGATAGGTTTGGTCCATACCAGAAAAATGCTCCCCTGCAAAGCAAATAGATTCAATTTTGCCTGGTGAATTGTCAAGAAGGTGTGAGACTACATCAATGATGTTGTCTGAAAATTCCTTACTACCGGATGGTTGGGGGTTGATCGCCGAGAATTGATACACTGTTTCTCCAGCTAGACCCACCGTTACTCCCTTTATCTTTTCACCCTCGATAATAACTCCTGCGTAATAGCTCTTGTCATTATTGATTTTCCAAGTCACCAGATCGCGACCTCCAGTCTTTATCGACTTACTCTGAATTATCATTCCCTCCCGCAGGAGATCATTAATATGCTCTGAGATCGTATTGGGTCTTACTCTGAAGAACTCGACTAGAGATGTCCTGGTCTGAGGTTTTAAGAAAATTTGTTTCAGGATGGCTTTACTTAGATAGTGCCGTATAAAAAATTGACTTATTTTTTTCTTTCGGCCGAATTTAGTATTCATAACCAGCTTGATTATATCTAATTTTATATAATGTCAAGCTTTAAAAATCATACATCAGAGGTCTTAGCAAACGATCACGTTCACGCCGACATTTCGAAAATTTCGTTCCGGTGCGTCAGTCAACCTCGAACGAAATCGGCAGGCGGAACCTATCCAACGTCATGGGGTCCATCCCGTTCA
>Ga0315280_10008820_pt1 | contig 13135 bp, 16 predicted proteins | sample YL17G06_40_MG_FD_203697 | JGI IMG/M metagenome (GOLD analysis project Ga0315280, IMG submission 203697) | Sediment microbial communities from Yellowstone Lake, YNP, Wyoming, USA - YL17G06_40 | ecosystem: Environmental > Aquatic > Freshwater > Lake > Sediment | place: USA: Wyoming | collected...
GGTCTTTCTTTGGGTCAATGGGCACTGGCTTGGGTGATCCGTGGTACTTCGCGAGAAACGCCTTCAGGTTATCTGCATCAGATTTTGGGTAAGAATCCGTCGTGATGACGTCGCTGACTTTGGTTTTTTCCCTTACCGCTTCAACGTAGAGATTTAGCTTGTTCCAACAAATGAGAACCTTCGCGCCCGAGTCGCTAAGAATATGCGCTAATTCTCTTTCCTTGTAGAGTGGGCTTACAGTGACAACTATCGCGCCAACCCTCAGGGCACCGTAGTATGCGAACACAAATTGGGGAATGTTCGGCAGATAGATGGCGACTCGTTCGCCTTTCCTGATCCCAAGATCCTGAAGGGCCTCACCGAACCGATCAGCTAGATTGTCAAGTTCTCTAAAGGTGGTTTTGCTTTCTGAGTAGTAGATTGCAGTGTTCTCAGGCGATTCAGCTGCAGATCTGCGCAGCATATCTCCGAGAGAAATCTCGGGATAGCCGAGTGATTCTGGCACGTTCTTTGGCCAATGCTTCTTCCACGGCCTTTCAAGCGATTCGATTGCCATTGATGAATCGTCCAGATGATTCCTTCCGAACCGACTTAAATTCCCTGAGCTAAGCGGGCGGTGATCGATGATTGCAGATGAAACGTTTGCTTCCAATCGTGCTTGGGTTCGTCTTGCTAAGCGTGACCACAACGTCCGCGTTCGCTGACACACCCTTCGCCGAGGGCAGTGTAATGGTGGATGACCGGAACGCAGTCACCACCCTCCGCGGCGAGGCGCGGGCGTGGGTCGACGGACATTGGATCACGGACCGAGCTGACCTAAAACTCCAGGTTAAGTGATCTTCGTCGGTCCACACAATATAGTGTTCAAAGTGCTGTCGGGGACTTTCCAAGTCAGGTACAAGCCATACCTCATCGATGTGGGTCATTGGCGCGGCGACTACAACCGTGACACACACGCCTCCGTCTATCAGGGGCCTGCGACAACCCCTGACCGAAGACAGGGTTACTTCGTACTCTTCGGACAGGACACAAGCGAAACCTCGACAGGCGTGTACATACATGTCGGCAGTGACTTTTGGGGCGAATACGGGGTCTTATGGCACATCGATCTCACAGATTTCCGCTACAAGTTCAGTTGACATGGCCGTTTCCAACAAACGCCCCGGCTCTTCCTTTTCTGAAGCTCTCTAATCGACGCAAGATTAGGAGATCAACGCGGCATGGTTGCCTATTCCCAGAAGAACTTCCCATCTTTCTGGATCGTCTGTCCATCCATGATCACTTCACCGGGTTTCATGGTCTTAATCATGTCCCAGTGAACGGCGCTCTTGTTTACGCCACCACACTCCTCATACGCGAATCCTATCGCTAAGTGAATTGTGTCAGCCATTTTTTCGTCGAAGAGTATGTTTCTCGTGAAGCGGTTAATGCCCCGGTTAGTTCCTATGCCAAACTCACCTAGGCGTTTTGAGCCCTCATCAGTTTCAACTATCTGTTTCAAGAGCGCCTCATTCTTGCTCGCAGAATAATCAACTATGACGCCCTTATCGAACGTTAGCCGTATCTCGGTGACCTCCTTACCGTACTTCACGGACGAGAGGTCGAAGTAGATCTTGCCTGATGCAGAGTTGTCAATCGAGGCTGTGAAGACCTCTCCTCCCGGGAAGTTGCTCTTTGCGTCGTCGATTACCGGTACTCGGCCTTTTATCGAGAAGGAAAGATCGGTTTCTTTTCCGATTAATTGGACCTGATCAGCCCTTTCCATGATTTGCTTTAATTTCTGCATCCAGTTTATTTCATCTTTCCAATCCCGCAGTGTGGCAGAGTAAACGAACTCTGTGTATTCGGCTAAAGACATGCCTGCGTCTTGAGCGTGAGCGTCAGTGGGGTGAATGGTCGCCGTCCATCGTTTTTTTCAATTGTTGCTGTTGCAGGGGGGCTAGCGCTTGGAAACGTTTCCCGATTCTCTTCGGATCTATGTGTTCTAGAAAGCGGGTGTTTGAATCGGCATGGATCGCGATGATCACATCGGAAAGTTTCACTAGCTCGTAGTAATTTCGAGGAGTTAATGTAAGGTCCTCTTCGGGAGTGAGCTCGAGTTGACCTCGGATTGCTTCTCCAGGGAAGACCAAGATAAGTGGGTTCGCTCCTAAACGGCTCACCTCTTTGTACACTTCCGTTGCCAACTCTAGACCCTCTGGGTCTCCGCCAAAATCAGCCCCGCCAAGTCTGATGAGGACTTGTTCTCCACGCTTTACGCTTGTACAGTAGTTTACGAGCCACTTCGCGTGCTCAACTACTCTCGGATCCATTTCCCAACGCCACCCGAGAATCTGTTTGTGCATCTTTTGAAGCTTAGTTCCGAGAAACGTTAAGTCACTAGAGTCCTTAGTTGGCTTCGCCATTTGAAGGAGAGGAATCAGCTTTCGAGCACGTGAGCATAGAACAAGCGGATAAGGTTGTACAGCAACTCTGGGACGAAGATGTGACAGCTTGGCAGGCGCACTGGGTCCCTGTCTTCCGGATATTTGCCCATGACCTGGTTTCAGACGCTGGCATTTGCCCAGGGCAATTGGTTTTGGACGTCGGAACTGGCACAGGGGTCGCTGCGTTCGAGGCAGCCAAGTGCGTCACACCGCAAGGGTTCATTGTCGGCATAGATCATTCGGAACCAATGCTAACTGCCGCGAAGGCTGATTCCAGGAAGAGCGGACGAAAAAGCCTGCGTTTCCTCACAATGGAAGCGGAGCATCTGCTCTTTCCGGATGGGCTGTTCGATGCGGTAATCTCGAACTGCGGGATATCTTACGCGACCTTTCACCAAACAATTGCCGAAGTGTTTCGAGTGCTCCGCAAAGGGGGAATCTTCACGTTCAACGATTGGCATCTGAAGGATGTCCCGGCCCATAGAACCTTCAGCAACATACTCCAGCAATATCGGACAGGCAATCCCTCAAGAAAGCTGCGAATTCAAAGAGGCGCAATCGCGACGCTGGAACGATTCGGCAATCGCGACATGGATCTTAATGTGCAGGTGAGGGAGCTACGGCAAGCTGGCTTCGTGAACGTCCAAGTCAAACGTCGAAAATACACAATCGTACTCAGGGGCATTCAACAATACTTGGACATGCGGTTTACGAGGGTCGCACTCAAGCAGGAGCTTGCAGAACTCTCGAGAGTCAGGCGAGCAAGATTGCTGAATGAGCTCAGAAAAGAGTTGAAACAGTTCATGCGAAACAAGCGCTTCAAATTTGATTGGGAGGTCTCTTTTGTACGAGGGAAGAGGCCGTAATCGCTACCAAACCTACTCCTTCACATAGCAGTACCTAGAATTCGCTTAATAGAATGCGCCTCAGTTGTGATCCTTGAGGTGATGGTGGTTGGCCAAGCGGGTGAAGATCTCTTCGGGCACAAAGTGGGAACCCATTGTAGGTTACTCGCGGGTGGTCAGGGTTGGAAAGATTGTGCATGTCTCCGGGACGACCGCAACCGATTCCCAAGGGAACTTGATTGGGGTTGGGGATGCTGGAGCTCAGACTTTTCAGGCTCTCAAGAATGTTCAACGAGCTCTAGAATCGGTCGGCGCTAAACTCGAAGATGTCGTTCGCACAAGAATCTTCGTCACTGACATCAGCAAATGGGAAGAGATAGGCAAAGCTCATGGGGCATTTTTCAAAGAAATCCGACCTACCACAACCATGGTCGAGGTCAGAAATCTGGTTAACCCGGAGATGCTCGTGGAAATAGAAGCCGAAGCCATACTAGACTAAAATGACCTTAACAAACAGACATTGAGGAGGTCGCGGTTGTGAAAGCAAGAACTAGGGTAACCAAACTCGGCGAGGTCTTCCGGCCGATCTATTCTGTGTCTGATTCAGGGGCTCTCGATTTCAAAATGTTCCTGGAGGGTAAGTGGGTTTCGCTACCTCAACGCATTGAGGTTCGAAGCCCGATCGATGATGATTTGGTTGCAACTGTTCCGAGCGCTTCAGAACAGGAAGCTGAACGCGCAGTCGATTCATCCTATGCTAACAAGAACTCAATCAGAACTATACCTGCTGTAAAGAAGATTGAGATCTTTCAAAAAGGCCGTGAATTATTGCTGCAGAATATGGATTCCTTCGTCTCCATCTTAGCGCTAGAAGCAGGGAAACCGTTCTCTAATGCTGAAGGAGAGGTCAAGTCAACTGCCGAGCGGCTCAAACTAACCCCTGAGGAGTACGGGAAGATTCGCGGCGAACACATACCAGGAGACTGGTCGGAGGAAACTGTGGGGACGTCCGCAGACGTGCTCAGAGAGCCCCTAGGGGTTGTCTTGGCAATCTCTCCTTTCAACTATCCACTTTACATCACGGCAACAAAGGTCATCCCTGCGCTTCTGGCAGGGAACTCCGTTGTGGTGAAGACTTCCAGCAAAGACCCACTTTCCTTCCTCATGTTTGCAAGAATCCTAGAGGTCGTCGGTATTCCGGAGGGCACCCTCAACGTCATTACGGGCAGAGGTCCGATCGGAGAGTACTTGGCAGCGCATGGTAAGATCAGCATGCTAACGTTCACAGGCAGTACTGAAGTTGGCAAGACCCTTGCTCGCGTCGCAGGCCTGAAGAGGTTGCACATGGAGCTCGGAGGAAAAGGCTGCGCCATTATCTTAAGGGACGCCGACTTGGATCTCGCGACAACCGAAACTGTGAAAGGATCTCTGAGTTACAGCGGTCAAAGATGCGATGCAGTAAGCCGCGTATTCGTCGAGCAAGAAATCGCGGATATGTTCGTAAAGAAAGTGCTGAATGAAGTTGAGAAATACAAGCTCGGCGACCCCCGCGGTCCCTCCGTGAAGATGGGACCACTGATAGATCATAACGCGGTGGAAAGGGTTCACGGTCTCGTTACTGACGCCATTAGCAAGGGCGCCAAGCTCCTCACCGGAGGAAAGTACGAGGCAAACTACTATCACCCAACCGTACTAGATCATGTTACGCCTGAAGCCAAAATAATGTGGGACGAGACCTTCGGGCCTGTAATACCCATCGCACGCGTTAAGGATGTTGATGAAGCGATCGATTTGGCGAACAAATCGAGATACGGCCTAGACTCATGCGTTTTCACCAATGACATTAACCTTGCAAGAAAAGTCGCGAAACGTCTTGAGGAGGGTGAGGTGACAGTAAACGCAGCGCCTCGTCACGGAGTCGGATATTACCCGTTCGGGGGAAACAAAGACTCAGGTGTAGGCAGGGAGGGGATTGGGTACAGCATCGAAGAGATGACTAGGCTCAAGACGATCGTTTACAACTGGAAACCGGCAAGGATCTGGTCGGACCTACTGAAGGAATGAGCTCGAATCGAGCAGGAGCAGATTGAGATGGAACAGTGGAATATTCGTGGTGAAAGGGGACTGATGATCACAATGCTACTGATCGTTTTCCTGTTCGGTATCGTTACGCTATCAGTCATACTAGTTGTGCGGCATCTCATGTCTGGTACGTGACAACATCTGTCGAGACCATCAGAGTCCTTATGACGTTCAAAAAATAGGGGAGTTCGCCGACCATGTTTGGCCGGACTTCAGACTTTCAGCTATCGATTTCTGATTCATGCGAACCACACGGCTCAAACCGCATTGCCGGGTGTTGGGACTGTGCCTAAAGAATCTTTACGCACCGTTGAGGCGAATTTCAGGTCTGTACGGGTTTTCTTGTGACATGCATGACGAACACTGATGCGAGAGACGCGATCGCTACCCAGAAGGCTACGTCCGGCGCTAAGTTGGCCCAGAGGATGTGGTAAGGCCTCGGTATAACTTGGATGATCCATGGAAGAGGCGTACCACGCAGTACTACGTCAACCCCGATACGTGAAAGCGCTGTTCGAAAGAGACCTGAAACGAGAGCGATCGCCACCCCGACAGTCACCGAAACTATGAGACTTGCCGTCATTCTTCCATTCAACTAATCCATGCCCTCCTTCGCTTTTGTTAGAGCACGATGGCTAGGGTCCGACTCAACTCCACATTTTCGAACGTGTGTTGCACGCTTTCGAACAACCAAAATATCAGGAGTTCCGGGACGAGCCGTTCGTTACTAGATGGTCATTCCGGTAAAGTACCTGATGGCCGTCCCAAGGAGGTAGAGAGCAATGGTTGCCCCGAACATGATGCTAGTGATTTCGATGAAATCCTTCTTGAATACGGCGCCAGATATGACGGCACCGTAGAAGCTGATGAAGGCTATCAGTGCAATCGCGAAAGTCAAAGAGGCAAGCAGGGCGTCCAGCATGACTTTCGTCAGAAAGTACGGCGTAGCCAGTATTACCGCCGTAACAAAGTACGATATCCCCGTATACACTGCGGACATCGCTGCTGAACCTTTGAAGCCGGCCTTTGCTTGAGCATAGGCGGCTGAAGCCATCGCTATGGAGGCCGCTGCTCCAGCAATTATACCTGCCAATCCCGCAAGCTCCGTAGAATTGTAGATTCCGAGCGAACCTGCGTGTATCCCAGCGATTTCCACTAACGCATCAGCCAAGCCCAATACTATGAAGGAAATGTACTTTATGTGAGGCTCATTGAACTGGGACTCGAACTCTCGCTCATGTTCTTCTTCATCTGCAATCATTTCCTTGAATCTTCTCACATCTCCCCTCGGAATCAGGCCTGCCACTTCTTTGTACTTCTTGATGGTCTTCGTCTCGTCTCTTTCGAGGTAACGAACAGCGAAGGTTACGCCCAAGATTAGTCTGATGAGAACTATCTGGTAGACTTTCAGTTTACTAGCAGTTGGTTTCCGGTCAGGGCAGTACTTCTTCCAGAACACGTAATGCCGGTACTCCATGCCAGCCAATCGCGAAAGCGTCTTGCTGAACCCATGAGTCTTCTCAAATCTCAATTCTGAGAGTCTCTTGTAGACAGCATAATCGGCAAATTCGTCCTTCGCACTCTCAAACGCGATATCTGATAGATCTCCTTGAGCCATTGCTCCTTCGCTCTCAGCCGGGCATAGTCTGGCTAGGAAGAATGCTAAGTGCAAATAAACCTGAAGCAAGTACGGTTTCGGAAATAATAGCTCTCGAATGCTTAAGTAGCCTAAGTATTAGCCTGTCGAGTTCTGAATGCAATCAATCGATGAATGTCTTGCCCCGCGATTTCACTGAGGTGCGGCTTGTGATTCTCCGGAAGTCTCGCTGGTTCCTCCGCGTTGGGCCAACTGAGACTTTAAATCAGCGACCTGTCGCGCTAATGCTTCTACTTGGCTTTTTGATTCCGACAGCTCTCGCTGGAGTTCCTGTACTCTAGATTCAGCCTCTGCGCGCGCAGCATCCAGTTCAGACCTCGGGACTGAATCTGAAAGCTTGGACCCTAGCTCTCGAATCTTTTCAGTGAGCTCCATGCTCTTAGCCTCAGCATCTGCTCGTGCAGCATCGAGTTCTGTTCTTGGAACAGATTCTGAGAGTTTTGTTTCGAGTTCTTGAACTCTCTGCGTAAGTTCTCTGTTCTCGGCTTGGGCCTGCGCTTTGATGGAATCGGCTTCTGTACGTGGGATCGACTGCGAAAGTTTCGTTTCTAGCTCTCTTGCCTTCTCCATAAGCTTCTTGCTCTTGGCCTCAGCCTCTGCTCTAATCGCATCGAGCTGAGAGCGTGTAACTGACTGTGACACTTTGGCTTCGAGCTCGCGAATCTTCTGTGTGAGTTTTCTACGCTTGGCTAAGGCGGTCGTTCTGGGTATGGACTTGGCCAGTTTCGACTTCAGCTCATCCAGTTTCGCGTTGAGTTCCCGGCTTCTTCTTTCGGCTTCAGCCTTAGGAATTGATGTCGCAAGCCTTTGTTCGAGCTGTCGAATTTCTTTTCGCAGCCTCATGCGGGCTCGTCCGAATCTGATCTGGGCTTCTTGGCGGGGTATAGACTCAACAAACTTGGCCTCCAATCCCCTCAGCCTGGCTCGTAGATTATCATTAGCCTCCTTCGGTACAGATTCGGCCAACTTTGCTTCGAGGTTACTTATCCTCGCGTCCATAGTTGCCCTAAGAGATTCCAGCTCAGCCCTTGGAACAGATTCGGCCAGCTTTCTGTTAAGGTTGCGAATTCTGCCTTTCAACCGTTTGACCTGAGGAGACTCTCGTGCCTTCAGCCCCTTGCCTTGCTTGGGCTTCTTTACAGGAAGTTTCTTAATCTTAACGATCTTCTTGGCAGGCAAACGCTTGACTAGAATGGGTCTCACGCGTTTCTTCGTTATGGTTGGCCTTTTGATTCGAGTGGGCTTCTTGGCCTTCGCGCCCCTAGTTCGAGTGTTCTTCCACCGGCGAGGTCGGACAGGTTTTTTCTTTGGTCGGGCCAATTTTCTTTTGGCCAATCGAATCTTCTCAATGCGAAGACGCGTGCGACTGCTTATAATGGTTCTTCCGCATCTCAGAGATGCCGGACACATCTTGGAAGTTCGTCAAAACCGCGGATCATAAGGCATGTCTTGGAGGAATTCTCGTAATCGCTTTTGGCAATCGCGATTACAAAATTACTACCTATCGTAACCTCCAGTGGGATATGGCTGGGTCGCGCCCGGAGGGCGTCACCACCCCCCTGGCTACGAAGCAATTGGCTCTATCTTATCGCGGGCACGGCGATGACAGTCGCGGCATATACCGCTGTTTTAGTTGCGTTATCTCTTACGAGCGCGAGTTATGTGGTGGCAGGTCGCGGCCTGAGTGTCGTCATCGGCGCATTGCTTGGGTCACTGGTGTTGAGAGAGAGGGCCGGAGTGATCCGCATTGCAGGCGCGGCGCTCATGGTGATAGGTCTTGGGTTGATCGCGTTCGCCTAGGGAGTCGTCGAACGGGAGAGCTCCTTGTAAGCTCTTGCACCGGTGAAACCACTATTCGCTGCGTAATGCAAAAATAGATTACGGTATGAAGTAGTTTGCTATATGCTGTTTCTTTTCGCAAGTATCTGATTGAAGGAGACGCATGAAGATGGTTGTGGAAGTTACCGAGATCAGTCACAGGTATGGTCTTTCGCTCAAGGAGTTGACTTGGGGAACTATGTTGATTATCGTAGTGATGGCTGCTCTCTATGCTCTGGTTGGTCTTCCACCAGGATTGGACACTTACTATGCGAAGATGTACTTCCACTCAATAGGCATCGGAATGGCCGCTCTCGGCACATATATCGTCATAATATGTTGCGACCTGAAAATACACGAGCCACCGCTTGACTTCCCAATCCACTACAGGGCCTTCGCCGCGGTTCTCTTTGCGGCAGCTGGCGGGGTCTTCTATCTGAGTCCAGTCTTGGATATGGCTGTTCCTGACATCCCGCTCGGATTGTTTGTAGTCGCGTTCATTTTGATCGGCGATGTGGGAGGCGCGCTCTTCATTCTGCTTATGCTTCTGCCACGGAAGAGGGCTGGGACTTATGATCCGAATGCCAAGACGACCAGGTTGGAAGCCGCTGAGTGGTCGAAAAAAGCTGAGAAATTGGGTGCAGGGGAGTTGCTGGTCACTTCTATCGACCGTGATGGGACAAAGCTCGGATACGACCTTGAGCTGCTGCAGCATATTACAAGCCAAGTGAGTATTCCCGTAATCGCAAGTGGTGGATGTGGTTCATTGATGGATTTTGGCTTGGTCTTCTCCGGAACCGGATGTGATGCTGCCCTGGTAGCGTCGCTCTTTCACTATGGAGAGCTATCGATCAAAGAGGTAAAAGACTACTTGACGGAAAACGGGGTTCTAGTGAGACCTTGAAATCTGCATCAGTGCAAAACGTAGACTTTGAGAAGGGAGACAGCTTAGTTCCCGTCATAGCTCAAGAGCGAGTATCGGGAAAAGTCCTGATGCTAGCATACGCGAACCCCCTAGCGCTCCAACGCACCCTTGAAACGGGGTTCGGCCATTACTGGAGCCGCAGTAGACAAAAGCTCTGGAAGAAGGGCGAGGAGTCGGGCCACGTGCAACGGGTACATGAGATCCTAGTTGACTGCGATGGAGATGCGCTAATCTACTCCGTGGAGCAAGTTGGACCTGCTTGCCACACTGGCGAAATGACTTGCTTCTTGCGAAAACTCGAAAACAAACCAACTTCCGACTAGAATTGCTTCATAGTTGAGAAAGCGCGGTTGCAAGGGTTTTCTCGATTCTCTGTGATGCCGCGTTACACTAGGAGCGCCGGGGGTGGGATTTGAACCCACGAGGCCCAGAGGACCAACAGCTATCTTGGCCCAGTCTATGCGTAGATCTCGAGGATCAACGTCCCTCCTTCGCCATATTGCCCCACCTTGATGTCAGACAAACAGACGCCTAGTTCGATCGTACCACAAAGCCAATCGGTTGGCAATATCGCAGCTGAACAAAACTGTGGCTGCTAATCTCGAAGAGCTGAGGCATGCAAGATAACGAGTCCGACTATCTTGCTGTGAGAGTCGAGAGACGCCATGAGCATGCCCGCATCGTCCAGGGCTTTTGAATCCACAATCTTCCCATGAGAGAACCTAGCATACAGTACATCTGCTTCCTCATCATAGTCGACTGACACCAGGTTCCCCAGACGAGGTGACCTTCCAGCTTTCTTCAGAGCAGCCGATATGACCCTGAATGGGTCCACTGCCATTTTCACTTCAGCCTTTGCCAATTCTTGAACCTCCGATGCATCCTTACTTTTGATATTGGGAATGCGGTCACTATAAACCCATCTCGGTCTGAGACTTCCTTGTAGTGAACGACGAGGTTTGGCGCAAGCCTTAGTCCTGCAAGTTCTGGAAACACAGCCACCGCAGCGAGGTCTCTCGTATTAGCGAAGTAAAACAAGAGTTGAGGCCGTGAGATGGCGCGGAGAACAAGCGGACGAACGCTTTTCAGTTCTGGATGGTGCTTGGTGATATGGAACCATCTTTCCTCTGTTAATCGAATAGGGACATGATTCACGGACAAAGCGGTGTATGGAAAAGGCAGTTTGAACCAGGTCTCCAGTCTACTCAAGTGGCGTGCGCTGATAAGCTATGTTTAGGAGAAGAGCGCCGGGGGTGGGATTTGAACCCACGAGGCCCAGAGGACCAACAGCTATCTTGGCCCAGTCTATGCGTAGATCTCGAGGATCAACGTCCCTCCGATCAAGGGACTCTGTCGCCTTACCTAGCTAGGCTACCCCGGCACCGCCGTAATTCGTGGCTGAATAACGTATTAAGCGTATGATCAACTTTCCGTGCCGCGCCGCTAGTGGTCCGAGTCTTCACGAGGGGTGACGCTATCCCTCATCAGATTTTCGGGTACAGGTCCGCGAGAAACCTGCGCTTGAAAGGATTAACCTTGCTTCTGAGAAGTTCTGTTAAGACATAGTAGCTGGTTTCGAATTCATCTAATGAATTGTTCCTGAACTTCATCACGGGCATGTTCGACGAAGGTTTCTCCCATGCCTTATCCCAAGCTTCAACAACGCCCTGCATGCCACGCTCACGGTTTCGGCCTTCCAACTCGCTCTTCTCCACTACCATCAACACCACGACCCTGATGACGCCTTGAACTCTAGTTTTAAGAAGGAAATCACGTGTAGTGTTCTTTGGCGCTGTGGAGTCCATCATAACGCTACGGCCGCTCCTTAACGCCAAGTCACGCAGGCTGCCGAGTGTGTTGTAAACGAATTCCTCGTCTTTGGGAGGTTCGACAGGGCCAAAGAACATATTGCGTAGGTCATCTACGCTCAGTCGGACGAAGTTAGGATTTTCAGAGACTAGCCGCCGTGCTAGCACCGTCTTTCCGGAGCCCGGGTACCCGCTGAGCACAAGATTCCAGAGCGGCATGGCGTCCCAAACTTTCTTTCCCGCAAATAAGAAACGACAGTAAAATACCTTCCACGAAAGAGAACTACTCTGGAGTCAAGATGAAACCCAAAGTCTACGTGACTCGGCTCTTACCTAAGGAAGCGATGGATCGGATCGTTCAGTTCTGCGACGCGAGAGTCTGGCAGGGTGAACTCCCTCCTCCTAAAGAGATTCTGCTGGAGGAAGTTCGAGAAGCGGAAGGCTTGCTCTGTCTCCTGACCGACAGAGTCGACGCGGAATTGATGAGTCGTGCCCCCAAATTACGAGTTATCAGCAACTACGCAGTGGGCTACGACAACATTGATGTGGACGAAGCCACCCGACGCGGCATAGTAGTCGGAAACACGCCCGCCGTGTTGACAGAGACTACAGCCGATTTCGCCTTCGCCCTAATGATGGCCGCAGCTAGGCGCATTGTGGAAGGAGACAGACAGGTCAGGGCTGGTTACTGGAAAACTTGGGGCCCCATGATTCTTCTCGGGCAGGACATGCACCATGCCACGCTCGGAATCATCGGTTTAGGCAGGATTGGGACGGCCGTCGCACGGCGCGCGAAAGGGTTCGGCATGAGAGTGCTATACTACGGCCCGAGCCGCAAAGAGAAAACAGAAGAGGAACTAGGAATCCAATATGCGGAATTCGACAAGCTTCTTGCGGAAGCTGATTTCATAACGATACATGCCAGTCTTACACCTGCAACACATCATCTGATCGGAAAGGACGAGTTAGAGAAGATGAAGAGAACCTTCATTCTAGTAAACACCTCTCGGGGCCCTATAGTTGACAACATGGCTCTGTATGAGACGCTTCGAGACAGGAAGAGTGCATTTGCAGCTCTCGATGTTACGGAACCGGAACCTCTCCCTGCCAACCATCCTTTACTGACCCTGAACAATGTCATAGTCACTCCTCATATTGCAAGTGCTACGGTCGAAACAAGAACGAAAATGGCGTTGATGGCTGTAGACAACCTCATCGCTGGGCTTAAGGGTGAAATGCCACCTAACCCCGTCAACCCAGAAGTCTTCGGGAAACGATAGCTGGGTCTAATCTCCATGCCAACCAATTCACATGAACTCCTGTTTCTGTCCCAGTCGAACATCGATGCAGTAGGTCTCTCCATGCCCGAGATAATCGGTGCCGTTGAAGAAGCATTCAAGCAGAAGAGACGAGGCGAGGCGGAGATGCCGGCGTGGGAGAATGGCTAAGGCTCTAACCAGGCGAGCCTTGAGCTTTAATTATTCTAACGTCTTTCACCCCTGTGACTCCTGTTGCAAGTAACCGCGAGCATTCCGGCCGCTTTACGTCAATACACCCGAAATGAATCAGAAGTC
>Ga0315280_10008821_pt1 | contig 13133 bp, 17 predicted proteins | sample YL17G06_40_MG_FD_203697 | JGI IMG/M metagenome (GOLD analysis project Ga0315280, IMG submission 203697) | Sediment microbial communities from Yellowstone Lake, YNP, Wyoming, USA - YL17G06_40 | ecosystem: Environmental > Aquatic > Freshwater > Lake > Sediment | place: USA: Wyoming | collected...
AATTATGTTTTGAGTCTACGGTAGTATAGTTATAACGAAGCCCGGTGCTAAAGTTATAACTATTGAGCCATCGCAGGACGCTTTGAATTATGTTTTGAGGTGGTTTGTTATGACTTGCTATTTTAGACATCTTAAGGAGATTTTCAAGAAAGCTGGAATAGAAGTTACACGGGAAAACAAACGCGAAGTGACAGAACCATTCACGGTGCTTTGAACTTGTCGTTTGATTTCGTGCATTTTGACAAGTTGTTAAATTTTCGTTTGACTTCCTCTAAAGATGTGATTCTTGGGATTGAGAACGGAATTCTGCTGACTGCAAAAATGATAAAATGATGTAACTATATTGATAAGCTCTTTGTCAAAAAGAGTTCAGATCCGAGGTGGTTTTCTTATCAGATTTTATGGCGCGGATATAGGTATCTGCACCCCATTCTTAACCCCAATTCTTCTAATGCGAGATTGACTTCAGGATTGTACATTAGCATCTTTTACACCACCACACAGTATTGCGCTTTTTGTAAAGAAAAACCTTCTTGTTTAAACTATAGATAGACTGAGCATGATTGTGAACGAGTGTAAGTTCAAATACGGCTTCACCAAAATCAAGTAAACCGTACGCAAAAGCTTTGCCCAAAAATGATCGAGACTCGATACAGAGATCAGATGACTGAAATACGCTTTTTGTTGACATCTGTCAACGATGGTTGCTCTTTCAGAATTTGCCTTGCTAAGGAAAAATCACTATCTTGAGAGAATATCAATCTTGTTGCCCATCGCATTTGCAGATGATTCTGAAATATCACATTATCAACGTTTTTAGTTGTCATCTTCTCTGGATACGGAAAATATTGAAAAGGATCACAAATGCAAAGAGCAAGACGAGGGGTCAAAGGGAAAAACATCTGTATGCCATCACAAAGAAGCCCGAGATTTCCAAGAGGGGATTTGTGGATTGGATTGTATCTATTTACCGGATGATCAGATGTCCAAAACGACATATTCGTTCCATTTACAACCATAATCCATTTCATGCCGAGCATTGTCTCAGCAAATTGAGGTACCTCTTTTAACATGCGCAATTGAAACTCTCTGCAATAATCTTCCTTGAAGATTTCCTTCATCTCCTTCTCCAACTTTTCAGATAGTTTGTATTTTGACAACTTTTCTTTCAATTGGTTGCAAAGATCTTTCAAGGTTTCTCTCCATTCTTTAGTACGGAGTTCTTGAGTTGCAACAAAGATCGCCATAAACACTCTTTCTTTCAGTTTCAGCCTGTTCAGATCTTGGGCAGTGATCAACTTGTTATAGACTGCACCGAAGCCTGATTCCAATCTAGCTAGAGCTTTTTCAGTAGTTTTGTCTGATAAAGTGACATCATAGAAACATTTTTCACAAGCTACATTTTCAATTTTCGATATGAATTCCTTAGATGTAGTTTTGTCAAAGCAATACAGTGATTTTCCTTCGTTTCTGATTGTGAAACTCCCAAGATAGAATCGAGGAACGTAATGTTCTGACTTGAGTTCTTTCATTATGATTGAAACCATCCACTTCATGTCAAGCCTATGCAATCTCTTTGGTTCTCTTCAGACTATCTGTTATGCCGCTTAACAGTGATTTTATGCGTCTACATTATTCAGGTCATTTACATCGATGAATATTTCCGTGATGAATTTTTGTAACTGGTGTTTCCTAACCCCTAAGTACGAATGAAGCAACTCAATTGCGCCTTTCCATTCATGGATTGTTGTAGGTCCTCTCATTTCCAAGTCATTCACAAAATACACAAATACTAGATATGCGGGTAATTGATTTTTTCTCAATAGGTAAAGATAAGCTAGTCTGTTCGCATATTGATAGAAACCACGAGACCAATCAAAATCAGTATCAGAACCCAAGTGATCCCTAGTTTCCTTGAGGCTCTCTGTTATTCTCCTTTCCGAATTTGGATTCCTCGCCTTCAACGTCGAGATTAACTCGGAAATGTGTGATTTCGCTTCGACTAGAAACAGCTTCTTTGAAGAACTTTTTCCCAGAGCGTCCCACTGAGGCCCTCCTTTAGGCCAAAACTGCGCCAAAGGTGTTTGCTTCAGCTCGACATCTAATAAGTTGATGAAAGCTTGATCGCGATACTCGGCATACCGATCACTTTTCAAGGGTGAAAGCCATTGAATGTTTTCATCTTCTGAGAACTTTAGATTTCTTCTAATCTGCAGATTCAGAAGTTCCGGTTTTTCATTAACGAGTTTCTGTATCCATTTCTGGCTTCCTTTCTTTGCAGCTTCTGACATAGACCTTACACCTTCTGATCAATTTACCTTGGTAGAGTTCTCTATTTTCCACTTTATAAATCAAAGCGAAATTTTCATTAGATTAGAAAGTTATAAACTTGGAAACCCTTACTGAACATGGGAGACATAATGGGAAGAAGACATGAGGCTGTTGAATGGTTGAAAAAAGGTTATCCGCCTAGCAGAATAGCTCTGGAAATGGGTGTCACAATATCAACGGTCATGAACTACTTATACAACCAAGTAGGCGAAGGCAATATTCGCCGTTCCGACATTGTTTTTGCGATAGATGAGGAAATACGTGATGCAGTCGAGGCTATTGTTTCAAAATACAGAACAACCTATTGGTACAAAATCTATCGTGGAATTGAAAAAGCCGGAATGTCAATAAACAAGGATGATCTTGTGATTTACTTGAAGCTAAGAGATGCTCGTGTTGCTTTTGGAGATATGTACGAGTTCATACGTGATATTGAGATCAACTTGCACGATCTTGTGAAAACAACTCTTGTTTCTGAATATGGCGAAGGCTGGTGGAGAAAAGGTGTTCCAAAACAGATAAGAGTTGAATGTGCAACTTCCTTAGAAGAAGATCCTGAGCCGGCAAGTGAAGCTTACTCATATACAACTTTCATACATTTAGGAAAAATTTTAGAAGATCAATGGAACGTTTTCAAAGAAGTACTACCTAAGAGGCTGGCATCCAATAGACGAGATACAATCCAACGTCTGGGAAGATTGAATCATATCCGAAACTCAGTCATGCATCCTGTCAAAGGCGCCAAGCTAATAGACAAAGATTTCGCGTTTGTTCGCGAATTTCGAGCAGATTTTAATTTCTAAGGCATGTGTTGTGTTACTAACTCTTATGGTTTTGAGTGCTTGTTTTGTTTGCAGGGTTCTGAAGTAAGTTGATCAATCCATCGTACATGCTTTGGGGTTAAGAACCGAATTCTGTTTACTGCAGTTTTGATAAAGTATTGCAACCAACTTGCATGCATTAGCTCGAAGTTCCTCATTGTTGTTTATAAGGAAAGGAATAAAGAGGGGTTTGTAATCACAGCATTTATGACTTCGAAGATAGATAATATATTAAGGAGGAACATCTTGTGGCAAAGACAATAAGCCTCGAAAAAATCTCTGAGATAGTTCCACGTATTCTTTCCATGCCATCTAAAGTAATGTGGATAGATTACGACGAAGAAGCCGATGTGCTCTACATCAACTTCGAAAAGCCTCAAAAAGCAACAGATAGCAAGATGGTCAATGACATGATAGTGCATTATAGAAAGGACGAAGTTGTGGGAGTTACTGTGCTTCACGCGAGTGACTATTTAAAAGCATAGTTGCAGGTAGCATCAATTCTCATCATATTTGTTAACTAATTCAAAGCACAAAAAACCATTTTGGCGCGGGGTGTGGGATTTGAACCCACGCGGCCATTGCTGACCACAGGCTTAGCAGGCCTGCCCCCTACCAGACTAGGGCAACCCCGCACATCCTTTTTTAAATCAGAGCTTGATTCTTTAAGATTTTGGTCTATGGAAAAACTGGCTTTACATTGACCACTTGAAGATTTATGGTTGCTTTGGTCATACTTTATATTAGCTAAGATTCCATTTACATATTCTATTGAATTTCTGTGATATTCAAAAACTGGTTTACCATTCTTAAGACATTTGTAGTGTCTTACTCTTGCATACCTCTCTGATAGGACTTGTAGCATACCAGGTATACCACAGACTTCACATCTGAAATCTTTGACACATTTTGTTTTTCCCATTCATTTCACCTCCTTATGATTGCATACATGTCTAAAGTAATCTAGGATGACCAGAAGAGTCGACTACTACGTGTAAAGACCATTGAAGAGTATTCTTCAGCAATTGGCTGTTGTAGAAGTCATGCATATAACTATCGTAACGCTCTTGAACAACTGTCACCTCCAGAACCATCTAATCCTAATAGAACAAGGAGACTGGTCCAAAAATGTTTGATGACATAACCGAAACCTGGAATCCAGTTGTTGGATGCTTACATGGTTGTACATATTGCTGGGCGAGGAGACTGGCAGAAACCAAACTGAAAAACATTGAGAGATACAAAGATGGGTTCAAACCTAAACTTGTAGAAAAGGAACTGAATAAGAAGTTCTACAAGCAGTCTGTTTTCGTTTCAGATATGGGTGATCTTTTTGGAGAATGGGTGCCAGCAAAATGGATAATAGAGGTAATAAATGCCATTAAGAAAAGTCCTACCAGCAACTTTCTGTTTCTAACAAAGAACCCTAAACATTATTATGGGTTCTTAGATTTGTATCCTGAAAACGTGTTTCTTGGAGTTACAATAGAGACAAACAGAGATTACAGTTTTTCAAAGTGTCCCACTACCTATGAAAGATACAAATACATGAGAGACCTTCCATTCAAAAACAAGGTTGTCTCCATAGAGCCAATAATGGACTTTGATACAGAAATCTTTGTACAGTGGCTTAGAGACATAGGACCATTCCTTGTTCATGTTGGGTATGACAACTACAACAATGACTTACCTGAACCTTCACTGTCCAAGACTTACCAACTGATAGACCAGCTTAGAGCCTTCACCAGAGTAAAAACATTGACACTAAGGGAGTCAAAGGAGGGTTGAGACTGTCCCAAACCCCAAGAGGATATGACATCTATGAGTTACTCTCAGCACTACAGAAGGACATTAGAAGAGGCAATGAATATCAAGCATTATTCTGGGCTGCAGAATTAGAGAGTTTCAACTCTAAAATGCTCTGGAATAGACTGCAAGTAATAGCCTCTGAAGATATTGGTGTGGCAAGTCCATTTGCTCCACTACTCATTGATGTATTGGAGAGAAAATATGATGATGCCAGGAAACGAAATAATGATTCATACAGACTATTCCTTACCCATGCTGTTCTATTTCTGGCAAGGTCTCGCAAGTCAAGAATAGTTGATGACCTCTTAAATGTTGTCTATGGAGAGATTCAACACGAAGACAAGAAGCTATCCATTCCAGACTATGCTCTAGACATGCATACATTGAAAGGGAAGAAGATGGGAAGAGGTCTTGAACATTTCTTCAGTGAAGGAACCAAGCTGAACAAGGAGCCTTATGAGAATCCATACACAGAGAAAGCTAAGGAGATACTCAAGCAAGGCAGTCTTAAGCCAGAATTCAAGAAGGTCACAACATCCTTGGAGCAATAAACCAACTGGTTCGTGTAGTAAGGGCATAAGCTATCTAAAGATTCTTTCAATTCCTTTTTTTTCTACGTAAGACTCTCTTTCTCTTTTACATTCACTAACTACACTAAATTCACTAATGTTAGCTAAACCAGGGATCTTATTCCTTCATTAGTTGCTTAGTCTTCGTTATCTTTCTGTTTGCTCTTGGCATAGAAAGAACTATTACTTCCCTATTGGTAATCTTAATGCATGGAGTATTCTGATTTTCTGAAAAGAATGGAAATAATCAGAAAAATGGGGAAATAGAGGTGGAATGGTGTTCATTGCTTCTCTTTTCTACGCTTAACACGTTTAGCATAGACTGCTGTTGCAACTGTTGCGACTATGATTGTTGAGGCTAAACCAACGTAAGGAGCCAACAAAGTAGCAGACTTGTCGATTGGAACAACAATAAGAACAGAAGTGCCGCCAACCGGCGAGACCAATTCGACTTTGTGCCTAGTAGATAGAATGAACCCAATGATGATTTCTTGCTCGTTTTTCAGAGGAATGGTTTGTGGACCTTCGTAGGTTGATCCATAAGGGGGGATTTGGTAAATTATAGTACTCATGAGTTTTGGGTCGTCGTTGTGAAGAATATTATTTGGAGAAGGTAGCGCTGTGTGAATTTCGATAAACACGTCAAAGAAGCTATCTGCGGGAAAGTCTATTCCAGCGGTCTGTTGCTGTATTGCTCCTGTCGATGCTTTTGATGGACTCTCAATTATCGTTATTGGCCCTATGTAGGAACTACTTCCCACTAGATTCATGGAAATGATTTCGGTGTCAATCTTTATATGTCCGTCACCAGGGTCGTACGGGTTTGACCTGCTGACTGTAGTGGGACCCTTTGCTATAATGGTCTCAGTGAACATTCCAGTTACCTCCAGCTCTATGGTGGCTGTTGTATGCTCCATGTAATCGGAACCAGCCGGTGGGTAGCATAGGACATCTGGAATGCTCGCTATTGTTATTATGAAAACACAAATGATCATCAAGAAAAACGTTTTCTTCATTATTCCATCATATTTCATGCTGATCTAGATCTCCTTTCTCCTTTTTTTCTTTCTATTGAAGGGAGCATATCCTAAGATCACTGGGTAGGCCTATCCTTCAATAATATATTGCGCATATGTGACATTTAACACTTGTGAAACCTTTTTCTATATCTATTGAAAAGCTCCATAAACATGAATAGCCATCTTTGCACCACAACAGTACATCAAAATAACCATCATTTCCACAACATATTCAAAACAATAATTCCACTAAACAAGATTTTCATTGAACAGCCTAGTTCAGAGCTTGGAGTTAAAGCCTATATCCCAATGTATGAACCATTAGAAATATCAAAGTGCAAGAAATGCAGAGAAGCTTTCAGAACCCTAAACAAGTTTTCTTAGCCTGGACAACAGTTTTTGCCAGTCTCCAGTTGGTATTACTTGACCTTTCTTTAATGCAAATTCCAGATTGGCTTCTCTGGTTAGAAGTTCAAAACAATCATATCCTAGTTTTTGTTTTGTTATTCTGTATTTGTAGTTCTTGTTTTCAGAAATTGATATGTAGAAGCATTCAATCTTCTTGTTTATTCTTTTGATGGAATCAAACACTTCTCTAATCTTGCCCATAGAAACGTTTCCATAACTTCCCCTGAATTTGATTTCCAGAACTGCCAAGATATCATCAGGACAATAAACCTAGTTTTCTTTAGGTTGCCTACCAGCCTTGACTAGAAGTAAGTCAAGTTCATTTGGAATTCCTTTATGAAAACATCTCTGTTACTCACATTGAATCCCAGTTTACCTAGTTCCTTTCTCAGAAGTTCAATCGTTAAAGCTCCAACAAACTTAGTGCATTTAGTTTTCTTTCTCATCTCCAAAATACTATTGAGAATCACCCACTCAGTTTCCATAATCTCACGACTCAAACATTACAAATCCAATAGTAATGTGAGTTATTAAATGTAAGAAATGCAAAAGTGTTATAGCAGAACCTAAAGAACTGATCAGAAGAATGCCAAGGTAAAGATGAATGAGTAAAGATAAGCCTCTTGAAGAAAAAGAAAAACTAGAAGCTGAAATTGAACGGAGTTTATCAGTAGTTAAGATGAAAGAAGTCCACAAGCAAATTGAAGAGATTGAAAAGTTAAGGAAACAAGCAACTGTTAAATCAATTTGTGAAAGGATTTTACATTGTGTTGAAGTAAGCAAGTCCCTTGCTGGTTTCCTAGTAAAAGCAAAAAACTTATCCGAGATCGCTTATAGCTACTGACTATGCAACGTGCAATAGAAAAGATTAACTTTCTTAGGCGTGGCATTATCTCAATATCAATTGGCTTATTTATTCTCGTAGCTGGAGTAGCCCTCTATTTAGAACTAAACACTGGAACAAGATTTCTAATTATCATCTTAGGATTTTCGATTCCTTTCTTCTTTATAGGGTCTCTCCTTCTCAGATGGCATTATGGAAACCATAAGAGAAATGGACAGAAACCTTCACCACAAATAACTTAACAGCACCCTTCAAAAGCCAATTAAAGAAGAAACAATTAACTTAATCGTCTTGTTTTGTGAATCTCTCTTTCTATGGAGTCCTTGGCATGTTTGTGAATTCGAAATAGAAAAAGGAAGAGTAACCGAGTTTTCTGTTTTGGTTTTCTTAAATTTTAAACTCTCTGAACTAGAAGTTTAACATAATTTGCGTTACTGTCTAACACTTGTATTTTCAATAGTCCGTCGCTATCATAATTGATACTCCCAGCAATAGCATAGAAACCTCCATCACCATAAACCATGGGTCCCCAACTCTTTGTTATTGAAACCTTAAGTGGACTTTTTTCAAGAGTTCCTGCACTATAGTAGTAACAAAATAAATATTCTGTATCTAATATTTGCAAGTGCACCACACCATCCATTCGGATACCAAATGTAACTTGCGAACCTTTTTCTTCACTTAAATAATAGTGAGTGCTGGTGTAATTTGTCACTCCAATAATGATTAGCAAAGTTAAGATTATACCGATAGATGATATCACTAAAAGCGTGCGGTTGCTTAGTCTTTTCGTTTCCACCACCCATTGTATAACAACTATACACTTTCTTCATTCTTTAGTTTTTTTGTTTTGCATGGTTAGTATTGTTTGTCTAAGAATCTTATGGAAAACTGCCTCATTCATGAACAGATAAGCCTTCCTTACATCGCAAATAAACTATGAGCAGGACCACAAGGAAGGCAAGCAAAAAAAGCCCATTAACAATCTGATCAAAGCTCAAGGCTTACACCTCCTGAATGATCGAGTTAAAAAAGGGAATTGTGCGGGAGAAATCTTCATTTCTATTGTTTCTACTTATAATACGATGGTTATTCTCTATTATTTACAGTCAATTGATTCTCTTAGTTCACTTATGAAATTTTTAGTCATGTTATAAAGATAATATGGGTCTGGGTTCCATGCAGTATAATCGTAATGTGGTTCTATAGCTGTTCTTTCAACGTACTCATTCCATGATGTAATAGTAATTACGTCTGTTTCGTTCTCTTTTGCCAATTTTATAGCTCTTTCCCATTGCTTCTTGTAAACGCCTAAAGTCAACTCCGCATCTACTATGTGCGGTGGGTTTCTGTATTGCGAATCATCAAATCTTGGAATTACCGATATTTGCCTATTTCTTGGATAGGGTTCATGAACCCAGTATGGAAATAGATCTGAGGTGTAAAACCAATCTACGTAGGTATCCCCACCAACGATGAGCATTGTAAATCTGTCATCTTTAGGGTATACTCCATTCGGTGTCAGATGTTGGTCGTTAAAAAACGTTAACAAGGGTTTTCCTTGGTATTTAAAATAAATGGTTGGATACGGTTCGACAAAGTTAGTATAAATGTAATCGTAAATTTCAGTATAATTATATGAAGGTTGCTGTCTTCGGTCAAATGGTTCTATCATCAAGCAGAGTTTAACGTTTGTTATGTTTTCTCTCGCCACTTTAAAAGTTTCATGAATTGTTTTCAATTGAAAAGTATACCATTCATCCCATGGAAAATAATGACCCCAGTATGAAAGAATTATGAAGTTTATTCCCAATTCACTTATCCATTTTAAATGGGTTGCGATAATTTCAGGGTCACATGAGTTGTAATAGCCCAATACTGGTTTATCAGCGATTTTTGGATATTCCCATGACACCGATAAATTCGGGTCGTACCATACATAATAAAAAATTCCAACTTTCACATCATACCACGATTTCGATTTCTCTCCAAGATTAATCCACCAAAAACAAACATAACCAACTCCAGATCCTATCAAAATCCCAACTAACAAAGATACTACTATATACTTATTCATCTACTCCACAAAATGACTAAGTTTAACGTTTCGAATTTAAATCCTTTCCAGCTAATTCATCTATTTGTTATTGGAGTATGTTATTGTGTTAGAGTATGAGAGGGTGTGTAATTTATAATTAAATAACATAATAAGAAATGAGGTGATCCTATGTGCTTAATTATCCTTAAGGTTGTTGGACTTGTTCTAGGTTTCTTAGGCTCAATGTTTCTGCTGAAAGAACCTGTGAGATTAAGGCTAAAGGATGGACATGTTGAAGTGGATACTGATATGAAAAGTTACAATAATAGGCTTTGTATGAAAAGAGTTGGAATTCTGTTACTTGCGGTGGGTTTCATACTTCAAATAGTAACAATAGCTCCTGAAATAGTTCGTCTGTGAATGCTCCTTTCTATGAAGTCCCTAGAATGTTTGAATTCAAAGATGGAAACTTGGTTTCATTGCGATTTGAGAGAGAAAAAAGGGAAAATTGTGTTGTATCAAGTGTGTAGTGTCAGGCAGCCAATACGCTACGTATTAACATTGAAGAGTCAAGTTCCTTTATCAATTCCAGTCCTTTCTCTGTGGTTTGATAAAGACCATCATGTTCTTCAATAAAACCATGGACTTTTAGAAACTGGATATATTTGATGAATAGTTCATAACTTAAAGAAACCGAGCTGATTAAACGTGTTTTTCTTATACCCTTACTCGCTGCCTTCAAGATGGCGATAGAAATAACTAAAGACTCCCTTTTCTTAGATGGAAAATTCATGGCTCCTCTCCCCAATAACATAGATGTATTTTCTAGAACATAAGTCTACTGGACGGCTTTTATATGAAGTTCCTAAATGTTTGCCATTTCGAAAATAGAAAAAAGAATCTTAGATTCCTTCCATAACGTATTACAAAATAAAAGAAAACTTCAATTTTTAAGAACAAGAAATAATGAAAAAGTATCTGATATTTTTTCCTGTTGTTTAGGTAAGCACAGCCTCTTCAGAAAACATGCAAATCTAGCATGTAAGTATCATCCTGCAGACCAGTATGCAGTAGATTTAGTTAAATAAAGCCTGGAAATAAGAGATTTGTCCTACTTGTGTCTCCGTCCTCAAGTGTTCCATCAAGACACAGAAGCTCACAATCATGTTTAGGGTGCTAAAGCTTAAATCAAAGGCCATTCATAGCTTGTAGTAGATGTATGAAGAGGATGGTAGAAAGTATTCTTCCCTCTCCTTTCTCCTCTACCATTCTCCTCATGAACACAAATCTAAGATGTATTTATATGGCTTATGAAAGAATCTTCTATTTGCTATTGATGTATGCTATTGTGTTAGTGTATGAGAGGGTGTGTATTATCTATAGAAATATGCTAATCATTAAACGATATTTGTTAGCTAGCTATTAACTTGGTTTAGTAGTTCATGAAATGTTCCATGTGGAACATTGTATTTGGTTATAGAAGATTTCTCCAAAACACAAATATCGAGATTGAACGTAATACTATTGGTGTGTTCTGGAGGAGAAAGGGAGGTGATATCATGGTAACTAAGAAGGATTTGATTATTGCTATACTGTCTACTTTCTGTCTAACATCTACATTGTTCATGATAGTACCTACAAGAAGTACACCAAGCGTATATGACCCTTGGGCTGACATTGATGGAGATGGAAAAATAACAATACTCGACGTTGTAGCTTTAACCAGCAGATACGCCACAACAGGAGACCCAACAAGAAACGTAAACGTAACAAACTGGCCAGAGCCTTATAGAATAGTCGATTTGGAATATAATGTTAGTTGGTCTCCTCCATATTATACTGCTACTCTATATACAGGCAACGTCTACGTTGGCGATTATAGTAGATTCTATGTTTATGCTGTCCCAGATTTAGAAAAGAATGTCGGTAAACTAGGCTCAACATATAAAACCAATATCTCGTTAAGCATGATCGAATATAACCTAGATGTTCATGCTATTTGTGACTCTTATGAAGCCTTTGTTCCGTCACTTTACATTACCACTTTCGAACGGTATGCAGATGGATCAGTTGCCTTCGAACCTTTACCTAAGGCTCTCCCTGAATTCAAAGTGCAAGCCCCGTTCGTCAGTGTATGCCTTAGCCTGAAGTCAACATCAAATTCTGGGTGGGTTGTGCTAAGCATTCGAATTTTCATGAGGAATGAATAACAAAGATAAGCAACATATACTTCTTCTTTTCTTTCTGTCCTAATGATTAATGATTTGCTTCGTTAAACATAAGTTGCCTAACATTTGTGAACCCTTCTTTCTATGAAGCCCTTAGAATGTTTGTGAATTCGAAAATAGAAAAAGAAGCTTAGATTCTTTTTGTAGATTCTAAGTCCTTTAATGCTTTGAATATTCTGTCTCTCAATTCTGATAGTTTAGGACTCCAATAGTGCTTAATGAATATTGATGGTGGTATTCTGCCTTGACATAGATTAATCTCTGCTTCTAAGATTCCATGTTGTAACAAGTATGTTCCATAGTAATCTCTCAATTCATTGATTCTACACTTGGCATTATTTCGATATAATCTTCTACTTATTGCATCATAGCTTACTGGTTTAGAATTCCGTATTTGCTTTAGTAATTCCTCTGGAATAAATGAGATAAAGCAATTCTTTGTTTTACGAATAAAGTCTTTAGGATATTTGAAGTGTAGTAAACAGTTTAGGTTTTTATCATAATATTCATTCAGTAATTCTTTGTTTTTTAGCTCTATTATTCTATTGAAACTCATAATAGCCTCTGCTTTTCGTAATCCTGAATAGAGACAGAATCTTAGAAAGATATTTTCGTTATCATTAAGGATAGGATAGACTTCTTTAAGCCATTTTAGAATATCATTGCCATTATTGTTAGTGTTCAGAATTCTTAGGAATGATGTAAAAGAATCTTGTCTATGTATTTTTATTCCATAGTCTAATAATCTCTGTTTGAATTGTTGATGTATTCCTAGAAACTTGGATAAAATGATTAATGATTTTGTTACATTGTTTTTTATTGTAGGAAGATTCTCAATATTTCCGACATTGCTTAATAGATACGAGTACTTCTTAGCATAGCAATAAATAGATACAGCCCACGTGTCAGAGTATTTGTTGTAAATCCAAATTTTGAATCGTAACCAATCTATTTGGTCAATGTTATTTAATGGCTTAGCAGGCCTGCCCCCTACCAGGCTAGGGCAACCCCGCCTTTGCTAGCATTTGATTTTGTTTGCCGAGTTATTTTTGTGTTGCGCATATGT
>Ga0315280_10008822_pt1 | contig 13132 bp, 10 predicted proteins | sample YL17G06_40_MG_FD_203697 | JGI IMG/M metagenome (GOLD analysis project Ga0315280, IMG submission 203697) | Sediment microbial communities from Yellowstone Lake, YNP, Wyoming, USA - YL17G06_40 | ecosystem: Environmental > Aquatic > Freshwater > Lake > Sediment | place: USA: Wyoming | collected...
TTACTGCAATGCCCAGATGACGAACCGCCATATCAAGAAGTTTTGCCAGATTGATGAGGCGAGTCAAAAATTGCTTGAGATGGCTATTGATAAGTTTGGATTGAGTGCCAGAGCTTACACCAGGATATTAAAGGTAGCCAGAACCATTGCAGACCTTGAGGGTCAAGAGAATATCCAGTCTCATCATCTCTCCGAAGCCATCCAATACCGCACTTTAGATCGAAACCTCATCTCATAAGAATTCTGTTCTCTTAAGAATGAGCCACTGAAAATAATTGAAAAAAGAAGATGTGACCCTAAGCATTCTTCCACTAAGCATCCTTCCAATAAATAATTAATGAAAGTTGAATTTCTTTCAACCTGAATTTGGGATTGAAAAGAGGAGCTCCAACAACTTTGCAAATTAGTACTACTACGTTAAATTCATTTAAGATAAATCATAAAGCCTATATATCAGGCTTGGAATTGGGTCTCGAGACTCCATTCAATTTCGATGAAATACAGAACCACCCGAAAATATTGGGTTTTTATTTTTAACTTAACGCAGTAGTATTAGTCATTATGAAATTAAAATATGTAGAAACAAGATACGACAATGAAGAATATATTAAACCGTGATTTTATTCTTAGTTTCCTTGCTCAATTTGCTTTTTCATCTGTGTTCTCCATTCTTATTCCAACCATTCCTATCTACCTTTCAAGATTCGAAGCCAAGGAAGCAGAGATTGGGTTTCTTGTTGGAATTTTCAGTGTCTCCTCATTGATCCTCCGTCCATTCGTGGGAAGAGCCCTTTTAAAAATTCCCGAAAAAAACTTCATGATCGCAGGGGCGCTTCTCTATGTCTTTTCATCCACTGCCTATATCTTAGCACCTCCTTTTTGGCCCCTTTTGATCATAAGGGTCTTTCATGGGATTGGATTAGCCTTCTTCTCAACCGCCATTTTCACACTTGTAGCTAATATCACCCCTGAAACTCATCGTGGTCAAATGATCAGTTACTTTTATTTATCAAACAATATGTCTTTTGCCTTGGGGCCATACTTTGGAATGCTCCTCATCAACCAATTTAACTTCATCGTCCTTTTCTTGGTCTGCACTGGTCTATCTTTATGTTCTCTATATATCACAATGAAATTGAGTAAGAGGAAAACCATTCCATTGGAAAAACCCGTAAAGGGCCAACCCTTTCTGAGTCGTGAAGCTCTTCCGCCGTCCATTATAGCCTTCATGCTCAACCTTATCTGGGGGACTTTGAGTGCCTTTTTCCCTCTGTATGCTCTTAGACACGGGGTTTCGAATCCTGGAATCTTCTTTGCCTTCTTAGCCATCACTCTCATCTTGGGTCGTGCTTTAGGTGGAAGGATATTGGATATCTATGACAAAGAGAAATTGATCATGCCTTGCCTCGCTATTATAATTGTTTCAGTAGGCATCCTTCCCTTCTCCACCACTCTTTCAATGTTTATTCTTGTTGCAGTGATTTTGGGAATGGGGTGGGCCCTTCTCTATCCCTCGTTATTAATTTATGCCATTGAAAATACAGGTTCTGCACGGGGGCCAGCTATGGGCACTTTCACAGCACTTGCTGACTTGGGGACGGGCATAGGTCCAATGATCATGGGCATCATCCTTCAATGGACCAGCTATCCGATTATGTTTCTCTGCTTAATTCTTACCGGAGTCATAAATTTTCTTTATTTTTATCATGTCATGAGAAAAAGGGGAAGAAAGTCGATCAGATGATGGATGATGAAATGAAAGAAGAAGTTGTCTTAATGACTTCGGCCTCTCCACGGTCGCCACGGCTTATAATGTGATAAACCGCACCAGCAAATTCAATACGGTGTTTCCGTGCCATTGCCTATAGATATACCTCTCGGAAATTAAAGTCAATGAATTCCTTTTTCCTGGACTGACCCCATTTCTCGATCGGAAATTAAAGTCAACGAATTCCTTTTTCCTGGACTGACCCCATTTTCCGACAAGGAGAATTAAAGCGGCTACACGTCATTCAGAAGGTTCTGGAGAGGGTAATCAAGCAGGTTGAGGCGGCAGAAATTATTTTGTTGAGTTCGAGACAGATCGGAAGGATCGTCAAGAGAATAAAGATTGAAGGGGATAAAGGGATCATCCATAAATCCAGGGGGAAGCCTTCAAACCGCCGAATCCCGGGTAAGATCAGGGATAGAGTTATCAAGTTGTATCGGACGCAGTATCAGGATTTTGGTCCGACCCTAGCCTCCGAGAAGCTTCTGGAAAGGGAGGGGATTGGGATCAATGATGAGACTTTACGGAGGTGGCTCATTGAGACGGGAGATTGGAAGAAGACCCGAAAGCATAGAGGACATCGTCGCTGGAGGGAACGGAAACCCCATTATGGAGAGATGGTCCAAATGGACGGTTCCCATCACGATTGGTTTGAGGGGAGAGGGCCCTGCTGTGTGCTTATGGGCTATATCGACGATGCGACAGGGACCGTGTTTGGGAGATTCTATGATTATGAAGGAACGATCCCTGCGATGGACAGTTTCAAGCGGTATATTAAAAAATATGGGTTACCGATGAAGGTGTACCTGGATAAGCATACCACGTATAAATCGACAGCCAAGCCAACGATTCAGGACGAACTGAATAACGTGGAGCCGTTAAGCCAATTTGAAAGAGCCTTAAGAGAGCTTGGCGTGGAGGTTCTTCATGCCCACTCTCCACAGGCCAAGGGCCGGATTGAACGGCTCTTTGGGACGCTTCAGGACCGATTGGTCAAAGAGATGCGTTTACGAGGGATCAAGACTCTGGAAGAAGCCAATCAATTTTTAGAGGCGTATCTTCCTGTCTACAACAGGAGATTTTTGGTTTGCTCCAAGGAGAAAGACAATTTTCACAGGCCTTTACCCCAAGGGCTAGAGCTTGATACGATCTTATGCGTTAGGACCGAAAGAGCTCTCCGAAATGACTTTACCGTGGCTCACAACAAGAAGCTCTATCAGATCGAGGATGCCATCAAGACTTCGAAGGTACTGGTCCAAGAGCGGATCGATGGTTCAATGATCATGACCTCCAAAGGTCGATCCCTGAGATTTAAAGAAATAACGGCAAGGCCTATAAGAGAGAAGAAACAGCCGGTGGTGGTGGTGGTGAGAATGAGGAAACCTCTTCCTCCTCCACCCGATCACCCTTGGAGAAGAAGCTTCAAGTTTGGTATTCATAAATATGAACGAGGTAAACCCATAGAATCCAAAACATGAAAACAGGACATTTCTATTTTGGTAAGAACAGGACATTTCTAAATTGGCTTGACACCCTTTCGTGCGCGTTCTGCCAACACGCCATCCAGCCAATCCGGATCCATTTCGGGCACAGAGGAGAGCAACAATTCCGTATATTCATGCTGCGGTGAGGTAAGAACCTCGCGCTTCACACCCTGTTCGACAATTCTACCCTGCTGCATGACGACGATCTCATCGGATATGGCCTTGACCGTTGCCAGGTCATGGGTAATAAATAGGTAGGATACGCGCAGTTCATTTTGCAGGCTCTGCAGTAGCTTCAAGATCCCTTCGGCAACCAACTGATCCAGGGAGGAGATCACTTCGTCGCAGATAACTAGGTCGGCTTTGGCCGCTAAGGCCCGGGCGATGCAGATGCGCTGCTTCTCGCCACCCGACAATTCTCCAGGGTAGCGCTCGATGTATCGGTCCGGCAGTTCTATCATCTCCAAAAGTTCATGAATCCTGTCTTCCAGTTCTTTACCCTTCATCCCAAAGTAAAAAAACAGCGGCCTGCCGATGATCTTCCGGACCTTATGCCTGGGATTGACGGCCGTATCCGGCATCTGGTAAATCATTTGCACCCGCCTGAGACTTTCGCGATCGCGCGATTTTAGCGCTGGCGGCAAATGCTTTCCATCAAAGATGATTTCTCCCTGAAGCGGCGGCAGCAAACCAGTTATCACCCGGGCCAGCGTGCTTTTACCGCTGCCGGATTCACCCACCAACGCCACGGTCCGGCCGCGTCTAATTTTAAGATTGATGTCTTCCAGAACTTTTTCTTTTCCGGTGTAGCTTGCCGACACTTTGGCAACTTCAAGGATCACATCCTTTTCCGAGGCGCAAGGATTCTTTTCCTCTCTGAGGGTGCGAACCGAGAGCAATGCCCGTGTATATTCCTCTTTGGGATTATTCAGTAGTTCGCGCACATTGTTTTCTTCGACCAGCTCACCGTAACGAAGTACCATGATTCGGTCGGCAACTTGCGCTACTACGGCCAAATCGTGGGTAATGTAAATTGCCGCCGTATTGAATTCCCGCGTTATTTTCTTGATGGCGGCCAGAACCTCTATTTGGGTGGTAACATCCAGAGCAGTGGTGGGTTCATCGAAGATAATAATATCCGGTTCGCAGGCCATGGCCATGGCCACCATGGCACGCTGCAGTTGTCCGCCGGAGACCTGATGGGGATAGCGATAACCGATTCTTTCCGGATCCGGTAGCAGCAGACGCCGGTAAATGTTCACGGCTTTTTTTTTGGCTTCATGAAAATTCATCAGGCCATGCTGAACCGGCGCCTCGGCATACTGTTTAATAAGCCGATGGGCCGGATTAAATGAAGCTGCGGCACTTTGGGCGACATAGGCGATACGGGTGCCTCTGATTTTTCTCAGGAACTCCTCCGAAGCACCCAACAGTTCCATATCGTCAAAAACAATCGAGCCGCCGGAGATCCGACAACCCTGCCGGGTGTATGCCATGGCGGCCAGCCCGATGGTCGATTTTCCTGCTCCCGACTCCCCGATCAGGCCCAACACCTCGCCCTTGTCCAGCTTAAGGTCAATGCCTTTGACAATCGGCACCCATTCTTCATCACTGAACCCCTCGATCTGCAGATTTTTCATTTTCAGAATTTCAGTCATGGGCAATCCTTAGTAAAATTGATCGTTTAGTCTTTCAGTCCGCTGGCGATGCACAGAAACCAGTCGACGATTATACTCCATGACTTCAATGTCCATGGCCACCGCCCGCGGCAGGCGGTACACCCGCGTGGAGTCCAGCAACGCGATCACGAGAATCATAGCCACGATGGATGTGCCCACCGTCAACAATATCATCAGGGCAAAAATGAGGCTCGGAAATGCCATCATAATATCCACCGTCCCGCTGAGGACTTGATCCATCCAACCTTTGAGCGTAGCCGCCGTAAAATCGCAAATGATTCCCACGATAAAGGGAAGTATTGTGATGACAAAACCCAGCGCAATGGTGTTGCGAGGGGCGTATAGCAAACGAGTGAATATGTCCCTCCCGATTTGATCGGTTCCGAGCAGATGGTCCGGACTCGGCCTAAGCCAGACATTGCCCACGACCTCGGTTCCACTATAGGGCGATGGACAAGGTGCAGAAAAACGCCGACAAAATATTTTTTCCGTTAAGATACCGACACCATATTTAAAGTGCTTATTTCTAAATTCAAGGGCGGATACAATATCTTGTGGTCCGCAATTTATCTCAAAAGCTGGTACAGCTTGCTATAAAAAAATATCATGAGGCTACTGATACATTTTCGTAAGGCGTTTACACCGGTTGTTCTTTCTTTTTGAGTGCTAAATCTTTCTACAATCACAATCATCACCTCTATTCACTCTACAGCTTCTACATTCCACCTCCTTTTTTGCCGACTCGGAGATTTCAAAAGTCATTTGGCGGAATTCATTGTCGCCTCGCGTGTAATCCGGTCAATTTCAGCCTCAGCCTCGTGCGATAGCCGGACAGGCTCGCGACTAGCCAAAATCTCCCTGGCCTTTTCTCTTGCTCGTCGTTTGATATCCTTACCTCCCTCTTTCTCCCATTGTGCCCAAGAGCGGCGTTCCATGAGGCGAGGCACCCACATTTCTTTTCTGTGGTTGCGGAGGGTATGCTCGCAACCCAGGAAATTGCCGCCATGGCCCGCTTGTTCAATGACGTCCAGGGCCAGCGCGTTTTCATCAATGGAGAAACCCTTAGCTATTCTTTCCAGCGCGGCCATGGCTTCGTCACTGAACACTAGGTCGGCAAAATCCACTAACGTGTCCATATCGTACTGCATGCTGTTGATTAAATCACTAGCAAGGGTGGAAATTAGCCCCACGGTGCCTGTTTCAAAGCCAGCTTGACCGTCGAGAATCTTCGCATCACGCAAGAAGGCAGGCATCTTGACAGGTAGACCTAGGTAACGCCCCAGTTGCCCCATTGTGCCCCTTAGGATACCGAACTCTAGGCTAGACATGGATACGTTACCTGTTTTCATGTCCATGCTACGGGCGAAACTGGTATATATGATTGGCGTGCTAGGTCGGACAAGTTGAGAAAGTGTCAGGATGGCTAGAATTTCGGCATGCGCTTGGGCGACAGTGCCTGCTATTGTTACCGGCGACGTTGTACCCATTATGGGCCCCGAACTCACCGCCACTGGCAGACCCTGACGGCTTATCTCTAATAAGCCTTTCACCGATAGACGATCAATCTGGAAAGGACACTGCGTGAGAACACCGAAGCTGACAAATGGCCTCTGACGAAAATTCTCCTCGCTGCCTACCGCCAGAGAGGCCATTGCCACGACGTCTTTCACGAACCGAGCACCGTGAGTCGGGGACACAACGTGTTTCGAGGTATTCTTCAACGTGGTGGCTACCGCATACAGGTCAGCCATCTCCTTGGGAACATCTTGGGGGGTAACGAGAGGGCCGTTGACGACGATATTTTCTAAGGCATCCATCAGCCGCACCATATCGGCCAAGTCCTTATTTGTGCATAGTCGGCGTTCCCCGGTCTCCAAGTCGATGACATGAGTAGCCTCCATCATGGAGCTTAATGCCGGAGTGTCTATCCCAAAGCGAATATCGTGCCTTTCGTCCCTACCATAGAGGATAAATCCTTCACGTTTAGGAACTTTTCCCAAGGCGTATGTAACCAAGTCTGCTGGAATCTTGACGATGTTCTCCTTCTCGATCCTAGCCCCTCCATTTCGCATGATCTTAACTGCTTCTGTAGAAAATACTTGCATGCCGACATTGTTTAAGAGCCAAAGCGCCGCCTCATGAAGGCGCTGCAATTCATCATGCGATACGAAGTTAATTTTTGGCTGCATTATTACTACTCCTACCATGGCATCCCCTGCGGGGACGTAACCCATAGAAGCATTTCAGAAACAGTCTCTGTGAGCGAGCCCTTGAGAACGCAATCTTACTATGAATAATCACTGGCGTCTGCCGAACAATAACTCCGCTTGGACAGATTCTCCCCTTCCCGGGATGAGCATCCGCCCGGCACACAAATAAAATCGCCTTACGCTTGTCTGCTGAAAGGACACTTTATTTGATATCTTCTAACTTCGGCCCGCGTTCCCTAACTAATTCCATGGTGGCGCAATTTATACCTCCTCCCATGCACAGGTTTTCTATATATGAGATTTCGATGACCTCAATTCCAGCTTTTCTTACCTTCTTTATAGTTTCCTTTGCTTCAGCATGCATCATAACCTTGCCGGGTTGGAGAAGAATCAGGTTTGCAGGTAAACATTTTGCATGCTCGTCGATATCCACCTCTACGATCTCAAATCTTCTGTCTCTGAACCACTTTATAAATTCGAAATCTACAGAGCCGGGATATATGAGTACTTTGCCCAAATCCAGAACTCCAAAAAATTCATCGGGGTGGTAGTGCCCTCTGATCGGCCACTTAAGTGTTTCAATCCAGCCAGGCATATATCCTTCCACAATTGTCGTAATACCCACCCTTTGGAGTACAGGCCTAATTTGCTCTATACCATCAGCATTGTAAGCTATGCCACGACCAACAACGAGAGCATCATCAGCAAAAGAGTAAAGAGTCCCGGTTTCACAAATCCCTTTTCCAATTACGGTTTGTAGGATAGGACAGCCTTGACTCACGAGCCACTCAGTCAGAACCTTCTCGCGGCCTTTGTTCATCGGATTCCAGCAACCGTATCTGGTTACAAGTGCACCACCCCAAGCCACGAAAACCTCGCGCCCTGCCCACTGGCCCCTGATTGGGCCTAATGGACCTATCGCTGGCTTGGGATATTCAATATAATGCACAGTAATTCCCTCGTCCCTAAGAGCCTGAACCAGACCATCATGCTCTCTTTGCCATTTTTCTAAATTAGCAAGTTTAGGTCGCCGCATAAAAATTGGGTCCTGTTTCTCGAAAATATGAAAATCCTGCTCGGAGGGCCTAATAACTGCCATCTCCTTGAGCTTGCCTATTCCACTTGCTCCCCACTTCTTCCCGTAGGTTAGGTCATACTCATCGAGGTACTCAACTCTGTGCCACAAATCAACCCTGGGTGGCCTCCCTGGCTCATAAAAAGGAACATCCTCTACCCTCCAGTCTCCTGATGCCAACCTCTCTGGTCTTTTCTCTCTCCATTCATCAATGGCCCTTTTTATCTCTTCATCAGTCCAGTAAGCTCCTGGTGCCTTTTTTCCCATTCCATCCTCCTTTCAAAAAGAGTCAAACTAAAAATCTGTAACATTGTGAAGAGATTCAAATCGATTTTAAACCGTTTTTTTATTATGCCTGCAAGCACATAAACTGAAACAGCAATCCAAATTTGGCTTTTAACCCCATTTTCCGAAGTGCCGCAAAAGCTTTTGATTCGTAAATGCTCTTTCATCCATCTGAAAAAACTCTCAACTTGCCAGCGGCAGCGGTAAAGATCGGCTACGGTTATAGCCGGTAAAGTAAATTGATTCGTCAAAAGACGTATGCGCTGTTGTTTTTCCCGATTAAAAAATTCTACATACTGCAATTTTTCAGGATATGCTCTTTGGGTATAAAAGCCAATTGGCGCCACAATTTTGTCATAGCGCAAGCCGCTGGATCTGTCAATCGGCATTGAATAAAGATGGCGAAGTTTTGTGTTCACTTTACCGCGAGCCACAAAGAAAGCCAAACATTGATGCAATTTATACAGACGCTCGAACTCCAGAAACGCGCGATCCATAAAATCGATAGCACCCAACTCGTGAATGAGCTCATCGAGAATTTTTACTTCATGGATCTTAGCGGCGGTGATTTCGATAAACGAAGGGATATTGCCTCTTAGATCCAGCAGCGTATGCAATTTGATTCCGGCTTTGGTTTTGCGAAATCGGGCCCATGGAAAAACAGAAAGACACAGATCGACGATAATGGCATCAAAAGCATAAACAGTTTCCTTTAGCTGCAGACCAAAATCATCATCGACATATAACTTTCTGGCTTCATGGATCAGTAGCTGGGCAAAATCGGCGTAAATGCGCGAGTCTCTTTTTTCATTCGCATCGGCTAAGGTACTGCGAGAAACTTTACTTCTAATGCCCATGTGGTAAAGCTTCTCTTTCATGGCACCCAAACAGCATTCAATATCGCGAAGACTTTCGCGATAAGTCAGCTGAGCAAACGCTATGCATAAAAACTAATCATAACATTTAAAAGAACGAAGGCGCTGATTGCCTTTATAGCGTTGAACACATCGACGAAATTGGTGCTTGGGGAAAAAATCTATAATTTGAGAAAAAACTGTTTGGCCCTGGTACACGGCGGCTCTCCCTCCAGCTGGTTGAATTTTGGCGGAAGGAGTGCCAATTTAAGCGATCAAATTTCAAGTCGATAACAGCTGATTTTGCGAATATACTAAATTATTATAGCATGTTATGCGATTCTAACATTTTTTAAGCGGAGGGCACTGATCCAATCGATAACGAGATTAATCGCGACCGTAAGAAGCGCAATAGCACCAGCTGGCAAAATGGGTGTGATATCACCAAATGTTATGAGAGAAGCGTTTTCCTTCACCATCGACCCCCAGTCCGCTGCTGGGGGCTGAATACCAAGTCCAAGGAAACTGAGCGAAGATATAAAAAGGAAGACAAAGCAAAAACGAAGACCAAACTCGACTAAAAGGGGTGCCCCCGAGTTGGGCAGAATTTCGTGCAAGATGATCCACCAGATGCCTTCACCACGGAGTTTGGCTACCTCAAAGTAATCCATAACCACAATATTTACTGCCACGGCACGCGCAATTCGGTAGACACGGGTACAATAAAGCACTGCGATGGTCACAATTAGCGTAGTAATTGAGGCCCCCAATATGGCCAAAATCAAAAGGGCAAATATCAGAGGTGGAATAGACATGAGAATATCAATGATGCGGGAAAGAATCTGATCAACCCATCCGCCAAGCGTGGCGGCCAAAAGACCGGTTATCCCCCCCAATAAAAAAGTCAGAGTTGTGGTGACAATAGCAACGCCGACGGTATTGCGCGCACCGTAAATCAGACGACTTGTTATATCTCTCCCCAGAGCATCTGTTCCTAACAAAAACTGGTCACCCCATGGCTCATATTCTGCTCCAACGATTTCTGATTCACCAAAAGGAGAAATGATAGGTGCAGCCAGTGCAACTAATAAATAGGCCAGAATAACAACGATGCCAAACAATGCGGACAAAGGTGCTCTTTTCAAAAGTTTGATTGCCTGGAACATTCTTCTTAGCTCACCGGGGATGCAAAAGACGCGGATTGGTAATAATGGAAAAAATGTCCGCAATAAGGTTCAACAAAATATAAGTACCGGCAAAAATTAAACAGGCTGCCTGGACTACGGTCACATCACGTTTAGAAACCGAATCGACCAAAAGCTGGCCAAGTCCCGGAAAAGCGAATATCACTTCGGCAATGACCACTCCGACCACCAGATAGGCAAGGTTTAAGGCCACAACGTTGATGATTGGGCCAAGGGCATTGGGAAAGGCGTGCTTTATGATTACTCGGTAGCGTTTTAGGCCCTTCAAATATGCCATCTCAATATAAGAAGAGTCCAGAATATCAATAATGGCGGCGCGTGTCATCCTCATCATATAGGCAACAACTGACATAGTGAGGGTTAAAGCCGGCAAAAATGAGTAGTATATTTTCTCCCCCAAAGACATGCTTGGGTCTATGTTTGATATACTGGGAAACAATCCTGTCTTCACGGCCAAATAAACAATCAGGATATATGCCACGAAAAATTGCGGAGAGGAAATCGCGATTAACATTGTAACGTTGGTGAAACGATCAAACACGGAATCGCGATAGAGGGCAGTGATAATACCCAATAACAGTGAAAGCGGAACCGCGAGGATAGCTGAAATACCGGCTAGAAAAAAGGTGTTGGCCACACGCCCTGAGATTAGTTGAGAAACTTGGCGGCCACTTGCCAATGATTCCCCCAAATCTCCGCTCAAGGCAGCTCCAAGCCAATACGTATATCGCAAAATCGGAGGTTTGTCCAAGCCGAGTTTCTGCCGAATCGCTGCAACAGTTTCCTCTGTGGCAGCCTGACCCAGGATTTCTTGGGCAATATCGCCCGGTAACAATTCGACGGCAAAGAAAATGAGCACTGACACAACGAACATGGTCAAAAGTCCTAACGCCAGACGTTGCAAGATCACTATTATTATTGGATTCACTTGTCTTTTCTTTCTACCCATTATGATTCTTACCAATTGCCAGTTTTTGCCATGGTGAGTTATGGTTTAATAATCATTTTTCTTGGTGCATGTGTAACAACTTCAGGTTCATCGTCGGTTACGATATACTGCTCTCCCACACCCATACGGGTTCCATCTTTCAGCTTGAGAGACATATAAGTAAATAGTGACATGTTTTCTTTTAGTATGATAGGACTGTTACGGACTATCATCTTCTGGTCAACCCAGGAAGGCGGGAATGTGGCACCCATAAAATAACCACACGAAGTCATGACGCTGGAGTCATGGCCATATTTGGTAAATATGACGCGCTGTGCGTCAAACACTTCTCCCAAAGTACGGCCCGGCCTGATGACCTTCTGGACATTATAAAGGGCCTCAACACAGACATCGAGCATTTTTGGGAGGCGATCATCAACGTCAGGACCGGTAAAAACTATAAATAACTGGGCGGCATGATAATGACGATAGGCGCAACCAATTTCGTAAAATACCTGATCATTTTCCTGAACATAGTGCCGGCTGGTTGTATAGCGGCTATTGGTGGCAGCCTCACCTGCTCCCATTGGAGCCCGCAATGATGGGGGATCACCATCATTTTCAAAAATAGTCATCATGATACGCCCGAAGATATCACCTTCGAAGGCGCCTGTATAAGTGCGTTCTATGGCCACATCCCGCAGTTTATCGCAGATTTCACCGGCTTTTCGAATATAAGCCAACTCCTGCTCGCTTTTAACCAGTCTTAGCTCGCCAATTAGGTATGATGCATCCGAAAGTTCGCACCAGCCGTTTAGTAGTTGGGACAGCTCCAAAAAGAGTTTTGCTTTCAATCCCAGGGAGTCCAGCTGTATACCGATACGTTTTCCCTCCATACCATGCGTTGCTAGCATATCCTTGATTGAATTAGCCGGGCCTGAATCCAGCGAATCAGGCCATTCTCGAAAATCATTAATAATAGAAGAGTAACGTACATTGGCATAGTCCACCCGCCTGGCGACATAGGTTAGCTGCCCCTCACTGCCCAAAAACATACAGTTGAAAACGTGAAAGCCATCCGAATCCAAACCGGTCAACCAGTACATATCTTCAATACTAAATAGAAGAATCCCATCAAGCCGCTGATCCACAAGCGCTTGGCAAGCTTTTTTGCGACGGTTTTCCAATTCTTCCCGGGAAAAATGAAGATGTGGTATAGCCATTTTTATCTCCTTAGCGTGTATCTCCCGCGGCAAGCCGCGGGAGATACTGTTAAGACTTTTTGGAGTCGAGAAAAAGAACCAACCATGATCAAAATACATGACCATGGAGATTAAATGTACCACCACCGTTCATGATTTTTTAAGCCATCCAGAACAAAGTTGCCAGCTAACCGATCTGGAGTCCCCACTTTATCGCTGACCCCCACGACTACGTTAGAGAAAATCGGAACTATAGTTCCACCATCGTCCCGGACGATACTCTGCATTTCAAAATACATCTCGCTGCGCTTTTTTTGGTCCGTCTCAGCCCGTGCTTTAAGCAGCAACTCATTGAAGCGATCATTTTTCCATTTTGCAGTATTCCAGGCGGAATCAGCGGCATAGCCAACTGTGAACATCCAATCCGCAGTGGCACGTCCCG
>Ga0315280_10008823_pt1 | contig 13131 bp, 7 predicted proteins | sample YL17G06_40_MG_FD_203697 | JGI IMG/M metagenome (GOLD analysis project Ga0315280, IMG submission 203697) | Sediment microbial communities from Yellowstone Lake, YNP, Wyoming, USA - YL17G06_40 | ecosystem: Environmental > Aquatic > Freshwater > Lake > Sediment | place: USA: Wyoming | collected...
GATCGAGACAATGATGATCGATTCTGCTTACGCCCAGATTGCCAAGCACTTTCACCTGCCGACCCACGCTTACATGGGGTTGAGCGACGCCAAGATAAATGACAGCCAGGCGGGCTTGGAGACGGGGTTGGGCGCAATCCTTGGTGCGCTCTCGGGCATCAACGTGATTTCAGGTGCCGGCATGATGGATTTTGAAAGCAGCCAAAGCTTGGAAAAGCTGGTCATCGATAACGAAATCTGCGGGATGGCCTACCGGCTTATCGCCGGAATTTCTCAGCGTGATGATCCCATCGCCACGAATTTATTCGAAGGCTTCACTCCGCAGACCCAATTTCTGTCCCTGCCCCACACGAGAAAGTGGTACCGGCAAGAACACACCTTCCCCGTGATTATCGACAGGGACACCTACGATTATTGGGTTTCTCTCGGAAGAAAAACAATGGCCGAAAGAGCGTCAGAAGAAGTGGAACGGCTCCTCCAGGTCAATCCTCCGTCTCTTGTGGGTGAAGATGTCCTCAATGAACTCAAGAAGATTATGCTCTCGGATGCCCGCAACAACGGCGTTTCCAAACTGCCGGACATCAAGAAGCCATGAAGCCGGGGTCCTTTTGAAGCGGTGACTCAAAATTGCCGTAAGAAAGCCCGACGGGTCCTGTCTCGGTTCACCCCCGGCGCCCGTCGCGGTCGATCTTGTTGATTTCCATGTTAAAGAGTCCGTGGCATCAAACGCTCCGGGCGGCGGCGGGCCCCCGAACCGAGCCACCCATCGGGTGTCGGCCCTTTATTCTGATGTTGATGAATGATCTAAGGTTTCGGGTAAAGAGAAATGCTATCGGCAATTTTGGGGCCGACTCCTGATTTGAGGTCCGGCCAAAAAAGTAGTAAATTAAATCGAAACCGCGAGCATGTTCTCGTCTTCAAAGAGAACCCGATAGAATTCCACTAAAAGCAGAAAAAAGAAGGACCGATGAGCACGGTGAGACGCTGGCTGATCATGGCCTGCTTGTGTTTGTCTGGAGGCATAATCTATCTTTTGCCCTTCTTGAGGGAAGTCTATTACATTCCCCTTCAGAAAGCCCTGCATTTGTCGAACACTCAGCTCGGGGTGCTGATGAGTGTTTTCGGAACGACAGCTCTCGTTTCTTACTTTCCCGGCGGTTGGCTGGCCGACCGAGTATCCCCTAAGATATTAATAACCTTGTCTTTAATGGCCACAGGAATTTCGGGCCTGTATTTTGCCACTTTTCCTTCTTACAAACTCTCCATCGCCGTTCATGCCTTTTGGGGAGTCAGTTGCACCTTGACCTTCTGGGCCGCCCTGATCAAGGCGACCAGAAACTGGGCTCCCAGGTCAGAACAGGGAAGAGCCTTCGGCATCCTGGAAAGCGGCAGAGGCATCGCCGAGTTGGCCAGTTCGACAGCCTTCCTGGCAATATTTGCCAGACTCGGCAGCGGTAACTTCGCTCTCTCCCGGGTCATTCTTCTTTTTTCTATCTTAAATATTCTCATCGGGTTAATGGCCTGGTTCACGCTGGACGGGTCGACCAGAGACCGATCGGAAAAAAAAGACCGGCAGCAGAAAGCGGGTCTTCAAGAAATCATTGCGGTTCTCAAGATGCCAGTGGTCTGGCTGATTTCTCTTGTTATTCTGGCAGCCTACAGCAGCTATTGGGGGTCCTACTATTTCACGCCCTATGCCACCGACGCATTCATGATGGGTGTGGTTTTCGGAGGAGCAATCGGTGTCGGTAAAATGTATATTAAACCGCTCTCTGCGGTGGGGGCGGGATTTTTGGCCGATAGGGTGGGCCCTTCCAAAACCGTGGCCTGGTGTTTCTTTATCCTCATCATTAGCTTTGGAGTGTTTATTCTCACTCCTGGAGGCCCCCGCTTAGTCTTTATCCTCATTGCCAATACCGCCGTTGCCTCTTTGGCCATATTTGCCCTTCGGGGAATATACTTTGCCCTTCTTGAAGAAGGAGGGACACCCCTTGCCCTCACAGGTACGGTAACGGGAATCGTTTCTGTAGTTGGATACACTCCGGACGTCTTTATGCCGCTGGTGGGAGGAGCCTTCCTGGACAGCTATCCAGGGGCATTGGGATATAGATATTTTTTCCTTTTTATTGCTTTCTTGTGCCTATTAGGTTTGCTGGCCGCTCTTTTTATCCTGAAAAAATACGTTCGCAGGAGCATTCCGGAGGCCAACGAGCCAAGCCTGGTCAAATGACCCGACGATCAGCCCCGCATTTTATTCAGGAAATTTTCCTGTCGATAAATTTCTATCCGCGTAAAAATTTATCCCGATCGTTTTTCCTCAAGGACTCAACCTTGTCTTTTATCTCTTTCTGATCGGGATTGATTTCCAAGGACTTGGTCCAGGCCGCCAGGGCTTCCTTCAGGGCTCCCCTGCCATAATAGGATTCTCCGAGTGAATTGAGAAGATTCGTGTTCGTTCCAAAACGGGTAATCGCTTTATTAAACACAGAAATGGCTTGATCGAACTCGCCAAGTCCTTGATGCGCCCGGCCCAACGAGAACTGAACATCATAACTGGCCTCAGGCGAATCTTGGAAAGGAGACAGCACTTTTTTGGCTTTCTCGTATTCCTTGAGAATCAAGTAGACCCGGGCCAGCGCCAAAGCATATTCCTGAGAATTCGGCTGAGTGTCGTAGGCCCTCTCCAAGCGAATGAGGGCTTGATCGAATTGCCCTTGATTAAAGTATTGCTGGCCTACGGCGAAGGAATAAGCCGGATGAGATACGGAAAACAATGTTCTGGAAAACACCCAAGGCCGCGGCAAAGAAGAGACTGAGGTGATTTCGAAATGTTCTCTTTCAGTAGACAACGCCTGCCGGTCACTCCGAAGAGTGACTTCCATCATATAGATGCCCGGAGAAAAATTGGCCAGTGGAAATTCTTCGAGGATATCCAGTTTATTGCCGTAATCGCTGACTTTTCTCGTGACTGAAAAGACCTTCTCCTCTTGTCTAAGGATATCAAATTGAATCGACCCTTTCTGTTCCAGCTCGGGAGTTCGACCGAGAACCTGGAAATTTAAGAATAATTTATCCTGTCTCTGAAAAATCTTGTTGGGCTGACACAGGATTTGGGCCTGACCCAAGCGAAACGGCTTCAAGCCTGTTCCCGGGCTGACCTCTGTTTTATACCCCAATAACAGTTCGCTCAGCCTGGGTGAAGATTCATCTTGGGGGATGACGATATCTTTCTCGGCGGAGGTGAATTCTTGAGAGGCTTCATTTTTCAAGAGAACCGAGAATTTGTAGTTCCCCGGAACGAGGGGGAAGCGATCATAAAGCTCAAAAGGTTTATAGGTGATATTTTTCAACTGGTCTTCATCGAGCCCTACGGGGAGAGACCCTTCGTACTGATAGATTGTTTTCCCGCTCATATCAGAGACCTGCCCGTTGAGCTTCAAATTGGTGGAATATTTCCCCTCATGCTCCCGGACAGAAAATCTGTTGAGCTCTATACAATAATGAACGAAATAAAGGCCTGACGGGTCCTGGAAAATTTTGATCATTGAATCGCTGTCGATATAGTTGGCCGTATACTCAACTTCGACAATGTTTTTGTACAGCAAAAATTTTTCGGCATACCTGTCTTTGACCTCTTTTTCAGGAATCGTCTGGATGTTCTGAAGAAGAATATCAGAGGCCAGCGAAGGGCGGCCAAAACGATCTGATTCCCCGGGAATCAGGCTCAAGGAGACATTCGCCAACCCGGGACTGATTTTTTTCAGTTTTCTGTAAGCCTGGAGATAATTGGCCTGATCGCCCAGATAGGTTGTCAATAAAGCCTGCGGCCCGTCACTCGCGGGGCTGTAAAGGACATAATCTCCGACTCCTCCTTTTTGATAGAAAAGGAGATAGAAACCCGTGGGAAGCCCATATTTGGCCAAGCCTTGATAGAACCAGACCTCGGTGTTATAGATTTCGGCCTCGCCGGTAAACCTTTCGATATCGTTCGGTTCGCCGAGAAGAATATAAAAACGACCTCGGTCCGTTTTCCAGCCGGGGAGCGATGTGGTCCGCCCGAACGTCCGGTTGACATATTGGATCCGCCGATCATGTTCTTCTTTGAATTCATTGACCGGCGTTCCGGGAGTCGGATCCCTCTGCCTCCAAAAGGCTTCCATGAAAAGATCTCTTTCTCTGTCGGTTTCAAGCCGGAGAAAAACATCTTTTTCGAGGGGAGTGATGATATAGACGACTTCCTCTTCCAGCCATTGTTTGTACTTGGGAGGAAGATCCTTGGCGGTTTTGTTCTCAGCCCAGGCAAGAAAAGAAAAGGCGAGAGAAAACGATAGGCTTAACAACAAGGACTTTTTGCCCGCCTTCAATCTCATCGGACTTGGCCTACGATATCACACCTCGATCTACTCGATAATTCTATAATACAGAAGTCGAAAAAAAAACGACAGAGAATTGATCACAAAATTGCCGTTAGGAAGCCCGACGGGTCCCCCTTCCGCTACGGGGGCTCGAGGGCGGCCTCAGTGCCGCCCAAGAGGGAATGTCACCCGAATTATTGCGTTAATATGAGTTGATTTCCATGCTGAGGAGTCCGTGGTCTCAAACGCTCCGGGCGGCGGCGGGCCCCCGAACCGAGCCACCCATCGGGTGTCGGCCCTTTATGGATGCACCTGCATTTATGTAAGGGACAAACTTATCCAGTGGGAATGGGTGGCAGGGCGTTAGTCCCTGCCCGGCCGAAGCCAATGGTGGTGGGTGGGAGGGTCTTAAGCGAGGACGGACGGGGACGCGCCCTGACAGGACCCATTCCCATCACAGAAGACGAGATGCTCAGGCCCTTTATTCTGATTTTGATGAATGACCTAAGGCTTCGGGTCATGAGGGAATGCTGACGGCAATTTTGGGTTGATGATCTCAGGATTGCATTTTTATCGGTATCCCGGGAAGGGAGGTGCGTCCGACAATCAGGGAGTTATCCTTATCTTTGGGCCCCTTGGACAATCTCTTGAAGCTTCGCTTTGACTTCAGGCGGCAGAGGCTCTGGCTCACGTTCGCCCAGAATTCTTTCGATCTTTTCCGAGGCCCGTGCGGAGATATTCTTTCCCCCGCTTTTTAGCCAGGTTTCGTAATTCGTACGCTCGAAGAGGTCGGGATACCAGCGCTCCCGATAATGCTTTTTGGTATGCTTTGTGCCTAAATACTGACCGTCAGGCCCCATGGCGGCCGTGACATCCAGGGCCAGGGTTTCGTCACTTACTTCAAATTCCTTCATAAAGCCTTTAATCCAGCTGACGATTTCGTCGCAGAGGACTAACTGGATAAAGGAGAACGTCAGCCCCGACTCCAGGTAACCCAGGTCATGAATGATGTTACCGCCCGCAAGTGATTCAACCACAAGGCTCATGGCCGCTTCCGCCGCCGCCTGGAGGTCGACGGTCTTGGATTCAGAGGCTCCGGCTATGGAAAACATGGGCAGACCGTAAAAGTGAGACATCGCCTCGGTGATGGTCCGTTCAGGCTCACAGTAGGAGGTCACGAGAGTGCGCATATCAAAGGTCCCTCCGGGCGGCATGCCGGTAACGATAACAGGCGCTCCTTCCTGCTTCAGTTGAGCCAGCACCAACCCGACAAGAACACCGGCATAGTCGAGCGCGACAGAACCGGCCGGAGTGACTGGGCTTGTGACCGCGGCCGTTGAAGCCGGGATGTAAAGCGAGGGGAGATTTTTTGAAGCCAGGAAAAGGAGCTTCTCCAGAGCTTCTTTATTATGGCGCAGCCCTGAAACAGCGTTAATGTAACATGCCGCCAGCGGCTTTTGTCTCAATGCTTCAGCGCTTCCGGCAACAACTTCAGCCATCTTGACGGCGTCTAAACAACCTCCCAATTCGTAGGTGACATAGATAATCGGCTTGGTCGTAAAGGACAGCATCGCTTCCATCTGATATCGGTCGGCCATCGCTGTATCGACATCTCGCGGCAGAACCATAGACATGACAAAATCGATCTGCGATAAAGAATCGCACAGCGTGACGCCGTCGATGATATCTTTCAATTTCGGTTCGCGGCGCTGGCCATCGCGATGGTCGATGATATTGAGACAATCAGAACCAGGCCCATAAAAGCAGCGATGCCCCTCCACGGGCATGGCGGGATTGCCGTGGCGGTCATACAAGACCACCTTTTTTGGTGCCGTTGATAAAGCTTTATCCACGAGGCTCGGGGGAACATGAACCAGGCCATCGTCAGCAACTCTGGCGCCCGCGCTCCTGAGCAGGCCCACGGCTTCTGGAAGATCCAGACGTACTCCAATGCGCTCCAGTATTTCCAGGCTGGCTTCATGCATCCGGCGGCACTGCTTCTCTCCGAGGCGCGGAAAATTAAATTCTTTTGGATTCCCATCTCTGGTCGCGTTATCCGGCACGGAAATTCTCCTTTAGGACTCCAGGAGATCGCTTGAAATTGTTTTATATCTCTCGGAAGAAATAATGTCAATGAGCTCAGGCTTTATGATTCCAAAGGCTTTAATAATCAAAGAAAAAAATAGAAAGTCCTTGACAAATCAAAAATACAAAAAAATAATAAAAGCAACCGGGGAAAAAGAATTTTCACGGGAGAACGAACGCCCTCTTTTCGCGAGAGAGCAAATAGATATTTTCAAAGAATGTCCTTTTTATTTTCTTTTAACAAAGGAGGAATAATAACTACAAAAAAAGTTCTGGCAAAATTTGGCATGTTCTTGATCCTCCTGACCATGATCACATATAGCACTTCATTGGCCCAGAGGCTTACCGGGAAGATTGTGGGGACAATCACGGATGCAGAAGGCGCTCCCCTTCCCGGGGTGACTGCCGAACTTTCGAGCCCGGCCTTGATGGGTGGCGTTCATGCCGAGGTGACATCCGAGAAAGGGACCTACCGGTTCATCAACTTGCCTCCCGGAATATACAAAATAGTCTTTAAACTCAAAGGGTTCGAGGCCGTCGAGAGGTTGGGCCTAAAAGTCTCTGTGGATGCGACTGTAACTGAAGACATCGTGATGAAGGTCGCGGCCATTGAGGAATCCGTAACTGTTACTGCACAATCACCAATAGTGGATGTCACCAAATCAGGCATGACGACAACTTTTAGCAAAGAACTCCTGGAACAGCTTCCCAGCGGCCGGTTCACCTTTTTCGACGTCGTCAAGCAAGCCCCCGGCCTGATCATGAATACGCAGGAAGGCGACAGGATTGTTGCTTACGGATCCAATTATGAATCGAGTGATTATCAGCTCGATGGAGTTGATGTCAGGAATCCCGATGTGGGTTCTGCCTGGCAGTGGGTCAATCCGGAAGTTTTCGCCGAAGTCGAAACGACGGGGATAGGCGCTCCTGCTGAATACGGACAATTTACCGGGGCGGTCATCAATATCGTTACCAAATCAGGAGGAAATAAGTTTGAAGGAAGTCTCAGTTATTACGGACAATTTCAGGGACTTGTCGCGGACAATAACCCTACGCCAGAGGATCGCGAGGCTTTCTCATACCACCGGGACAAATATCTGGACGCTTCCTTCAATTTAGGGGGACCCATCATCAAAGACAAGCTTTGGTTTTTTGGTTCCTACGAAAGAGTCGAGGATTCTTATACCGCCTGGCTTTCGGACCCAAAATACCCGGCGCCGTATGTCGGTGATAAAGCATTTTTAAAATTCTCTTCCCAGCTGGGCAAAAATCATCGGCTGGTCGGCTCTTTCTACTACGAGTATTTTGATATTCCCGACCCGATCACTCCCTACATCACCAAAGACGCCGTTGCTTCAGAAATAGGACACACGCCCACCTGGAATCTCATGTACACGTGGCTGATCAGCAACAAGGCCTTTCTGGACCTTAAATACGGCGGATACTGGAGCGATGACAATTATCTTCCTATCAACTCAAGTCTTGAATCCCGAAGCCATTATGATTCCGTTACAGGAGTCACGTCTGAGGGAGTTTGGTGGCCCTGGATGTACGAGGTGACCAGACATCAGGCCAATGCCACTTTATCCTACTTCGCCGAAGATTTTCTCGGGGGAGACCACGACTTCAGGATTGGGGTTCAGTATAACAGAGGAATAGCCATCAACCACGGCGGCTATTCCGGAGGCCGTTCCTACTATGACTATTCGTTTGAATACAATGGTTATCCGTATACCTATAGCTATATGTACCAACAGGATGTTTTTTCTTATGGCGGTGTCGTCAACTCCATCGGGGCCTTTGTGGATGATTCCTGGAAAATAGGCGATAGATTAACGGTCAACCTGGGGATAAGGTTTGACCACAGCGCCGGTTCGATTCAATCGTTTCCAGTCTTTCAGGGATGGGAGAAGACGAGTGCCATGACTCCAGAGGTTCCAGATTTGGTCAAGTGGACGACTGTTTCTCCTCGAGTCGGATTGGCTTTTCAGCTTACTTCGGATAAAAAGACTCTCCTGAGAGCGTCTTATGGTCGTTATCATGATGCCCTGCTGATGTCCAATTGGAACTGGCCGGGTCCGAATGTCACCGACTGGACAAAGTATATCTGGGATGGGGAAGATTGGGTATTATTTGATTTCGTTCCAGGAACAATGAATTATACGGTTGATCCAAACATCAAAAACCCTTATGCTGATCAATTTTCTGTCGGCCTGGAGAGAGAGCTTTTCCCCGATTTTTCTATCGGAGCGACTTACATTTACAAGCACGAGAAGAATCTTATCGGCTGGGAAGACAGAGGAGCAACATATGAGCAGGTCGATATGGTCTCTCCTGACAATGGCCTGACTTACCTGGTCTGGAACCAGACGAGCGGGTTGGAAACAAATGATTACTGGATTACTCAGCCGTCTCGTTTTAGAGAAACTTTTGACCAAACCTATAAGGCCGTCATACTTTCGCTGACCAAGAGGTATTCCAACCAGTGGCAGCTGAGCGCGTCCCTGACCTGGTCGCGAATGGAGGGTTTAACCAACACGGCGCATTCGCTGTCTCAACAAGCGATGATCTGGTATACGGAGTACTATGGACAGGACCCCAACGATCTCATCAATGCCAGAGGCTATCTGAGCCATGATCGCACCTGGATCTTCAAGCTTTCTTCGAGCTTCTCTTTCCCTTGGGGTATCTTAGCCAGTGTGAATTACCTCTACCAGACGGGAAGGCCAATCCCCACATTCGTGAGAGTCTATCCAGATCAAGGAGTAAGGACAATCCTGGCTGAGCCGAGAGGCAAGGAGAGGTTTCCCGGTTGGAGTGTCCTGGACTTCAGGCTGCAGAAAACATTCGATATTTATAAGACAGTGAAACTCAGCGCTATGGTTGATGTTTTTAACGCCTTCAATTCGAACACAGTCATCGGTTATCCTTCCAGTTATCCTCGCAATCCCGGTTATGATTTATGGTCCGAAGCTTTCCATCAACCCGACGAAATATTCTTTCCCAGACGGGCGCAGATAGGGCTAAGGCTGGAATTCTAATTTAAACGTAGTAAATAAGGTTACAGTCTCTGTACGGCCTGAAGCCGTCCAAGATGGAATGTCACCCGAATTATTGCGTTAATATTGGCGACCGGCTTTTTGCTCATTTAAAAGTATATTCATAGTAGGTCGATTCACAAGGGTTGCCTTTGGCCAAAAGCATGGTTTTTGTCGTCAAATTGATGATCACCGAGAAAGTCGTCTTGACCGCGTTCCCGTGCCGACAGATGGACTTGGGGTAACTCACATGATCCTCGAGGAATGTCTTCAGCATCTCGACTGAAATCCTGCCTTTATTATTTTTCATCAGGCGATTGGCCCGGTTGTACCGGACGATCGAGGAAGTGATATCATGCGGATCAAGTTCATACGGACGCATCCCGGGCGAGACATAGTGATTCGTATGAACGACATATCCTTCCGTCCCATAGATGGCTTCATAGTTCGTGGCTGATCCTTCAATGCTGTAAATCTCGCCGTTAGCATCCGCTATCACCTGGTTATAGTTTGAGGCTCTGGGCTGGAACAGAGCTGCGCTGATGGCATCGGCAATCGTTTTTTGGGCTAAAATTTTGCGGCAGAGCAGGAGGCGGGGAACGCCCAGCTTCATATCATTCATGCTGACCTCGTTTCCGGTGAGGCTGATCCCCGCCGAATTGAACCCGACGCTGAGGCCCAGCCCCCCGTAGCCCACGGCCAATATCTCAGGTTCTCCCTCGACCTGGTAATGGACGACAACCGCATATTTTTCGATTTCGGGTGAAGTGTCATTGTTATGGGCCGCCAGGACTGAACCATCAACCGTGACATCTCCGGAAGCAATGAGGTCGCTGCACCCTCGGAGATAATTTTTTGAGTAAATTTCTTCACACATTTCCGAGAAAAGGTCAACCAGGTCGATCCCCGTGGCATCCGCAGCGCCTTTTATTTCTTCCACGTATTCAGGCATATACTTTTTCGAATATTCCAAGAATAGCTGCGATTGAGCTCTTATGTCTTCCCACTCCCGATCCTTGCTCTTGTCGACAGAATCCTTGCTCTGTTGGATAAGCTCTTGAAGCCGTGTTTTCATCTGCGTTCCTATCTGGTAGCCGGCCTGATAATGAGTGCCTTTAGCTTGGATAACCGGTATCCTGATCGCCTCTTCCGCAGCAAGAAGACTCCGCGAGACGGAGAGACTGAGAAATAAAACAAACACGACTAAAATTTGTTTTAATCTTTTCCCCATGATTCCTCCTTAATTTCCGTTTCCGGACTTTTATTTCTTGGTGTATTTATCAAACCAGGCCAGGATCCATGTTTCAGTTCCGGGCCCGGGATAATATTTTTTTCCAGTTCAGCATGGCGTTCCAAAGGAACCGGTAATCAGAATGATTCAAGTCCCGGTGCATAGGGTTGAAGTTGAACGCGATGACTCTCCCTTTTCCAGAAGGCAGGTCAAGAATGGCCGGACGTCCCTCTAACTTTTCGGCGCCGCGCACTCCCCCGCTGACAACGATCGATTCGGCTTTCTGGTCGGGAGAGTCGTTTCCTTTGCTTCCATTTTCCCCGTTCAACAATCTTGTCCCCCACTGAAGCACCACCCCACGCCTGTCAACAGGGCCGTCAAGACAGGATGTGCAGTAGGCCATTTCGAGCCAGCGTCTGGGAAGGTCGTAAACAGGGTAGTTCGACCGAAAGGCAGAGGTTACTGACGGATAGCCGTAGCTAATGGGATGGCCTGGGCTTGTGAACCTGACCTTCAGCTCTACTCCATGTGTCTGGATCCGTTGATCTTCAGCCCGGCGCACATTGCGGACGAGCCCACCTTCGAGAGCCAGGATCGTGGCGTTGCCCAGAGTGATCATTAAGCCGCCTTCATTTATGAACTGTTGCAGGTTAGCAAGACCGGTCCAGCCGATCCCGCCGGTGATATCATCCGAGGCGACGGGAGCGCCGAGACTCGGGAACTCCGGCGACCGCTCAAACGGCATCGGGCCTGCGGTCGGGACGATGCCGTGGATTTGGCCCTGAAGATCAAGCCTCACTTCGCCGTAGAGTATCACATCCACTATTTCGTGCAATTTTCCTTCCCGGATATCTTCGTCCCTAAGATAAACATACGGGATCCGCTGCTGGTCAAGTGTGTAGCGGATCCAGCCGATGGAGTCTGTGTCCGCCCACGGGACATAAACCCCCAGTCTGGGAATAACAGCTTCATGACGGCGGACCTCGGGAATTGAAGAGGCGCAATCAAAGTCCAAGGCGAGTTCAGAAACAACCTCTCTGACGGCGGGCCCCAGCCCGTCTTGCGCTCTTAGGATCCACGATCCAACAGGATAGCCAGACCCAGCGACTTGGAACGGCTCCTCGGCAATTTCGACATTGAACTTTTCTAAGCGAAAACGGGCGGCGAACAGAGCTTCCTGCCCGGAGTCTTTGATGAGGAAGATCGGTCCTTCGCCATTGACGCGGCCGACGGGATGAACCTCGCTGATTAGAGGTCTCAGAACGGCCTGTCGGATTTTCGGGTCGTCAATCCGTATGGCTTCGACTCCATAATGCACTGGAAGAGCCCAGGAGACATCATCATAAGGCAAATTAGCTGGATCCGCCGGGAACCTTTGAGCCTCGAGGAGGTCAACGGCATAGTTCCGGTATGGCTGGTCGAGTTGAATGACGTAAGTCCCTTTTGGAAACCGGCCTTCGTTGACCACAATCGGTCGAGCCGCTTGCCCGACCTCGATTCTCTGGTCGAGGAGCCGATTCACCATCTCCGCGACTCGCCTCCGGTCGTCCTGATCCTCTGGAATCACGTAAGCAAACGGATTTCCCTTTAGTCCCGCTTGCCAGGACTTGTAGCCCGTTAGGTAGAAGTCGCTGAGCATATCTTTCGCATGTTTAGCTGTGTAGTCAAGGATGGCCAAGCAGGCCGTTTCCTGGTAGTTAATGTTATCACGCATAGACCACTTGAAGGACCGGTCGGAAGGCCAGGGCCGGTACCACTCTCGAGTTGTTTCCTCGTCAGAAACTGTCCGCTGGGCCGTTTCGGCGGTTGCATTTCCGAAGCTTTCATACCCCCGGCCAATACTATTGTGGTTCAAAGCAATGGAATCGAGATAGTGAAGCCCGAAATTTTCCCCAAAATTCCAGGTCCAAACACCGGGCATCCCGAGGGCCGTAAGCGTCTTAACCTCGTGAAAGCTCATTTCCAGGAATTCGCTGGTCACAATCGGGTCGAGATGGGGATTGTAGGGACCGGTGCCATTCCAGGTTTGGAGCAAGGCGATCGCCTCGTGCAAATCATGGACGACGGTCGGATGATAGTCAAAGAACATGCGGTAAACAGCCCGGGTAACTTCCATGTCCTGTTGATGAGCGTCCCGATTGATATCGACGAAGACATAACGCCCCCAGTAAGGCGGCGATTGCCTCGGGAGGCTCTCATAATCTGTCCGGCCCTTGAGGTAGCGGTAGAACCAATCCACCATCTTCTCATGGCCATCGGGCTCAGAGACCGGATTGATGAGAACCAACACATTCCGGCGGATCTGCTGAATCATCGGCTGCTCTGATACGGCCAGACGATAAGCCAGCTCCATGGTCATCTCCGGACTGCCGGTCTCATCAGCATGAAGCCCGGCATTGATGTAATAAATTGGCCGGACCGA
>Ga0315280_10008824_pt1 | contig 13131 bp, 14 predicted proteins | sample YL17G06_40_MG_FD_203697 | JGI IMG/M metagenome (GOLD analysis project Ga0315280, IMG submission 203697) | Sediment microbial communities from Yellowstone Lake, YNP, Wyoming, USA - YL17G06_40 | ecosystem: Environmental > Aquatic > Freshwater > Lake > Sediment | place: USA: Wyoming | collected...
CGGGTGATCTTGGCAAGCTGTTTGCTTGAGAACAGGTCCGGCAGGACATGCTTCTCCAGCCGTTGGCGCTGAATCCTGGCGTGACGCCGGGTGAAGCTCTTACCCTCTTCCTGCAGCCGGCGGATGTAGGGGCAGCGGTCCCACACGAAGAAGGGCTCGGCATACTTGCGAAAGGAGTAGTAGCGGGGAACCGATCCTCGCTTCTGGTGGATCAGCTCGATGATGAACTGCTCGGCGGCGCTGCGGGTAGTCTGGCCTGTCGACAGGTAGTGCTTGCCCTCAGGCAGCTTGTAATACCAGGTTCGACCCCGTTTCCACAGCAGGTATGGCCGCTTCATCCAGGCCCTTTCATCGACAAATCATCGACACCCTGAGTGCGCGAGCATGGGTATGAAACCAAGTGATATATCGTAAGTACTTATTAGAGAGATATTTAGTTTCGGGCAATGCGGGATTCGAACCCACGGCCTCTGGCTCCGGAGGCCAGCGCTCTATCCAGCTGAGCTAATTGCCCCGGAAACATCCGGAAACGTCTCTGCGGCCTAAGATATAAGCTGCGGAAGGGCTTGTCAACAGCGTAATAGCGCTCGCTGACACGGACAGCGGCGCTCCTTCCGAGGCCGGCCTCCCTTGACAGATCCGCGGCCTTGTCGCTATGCTGGCTGCTCTGATGAAGCTCTCCGGTCGGACCCGTTCGACCTTTTTGCTGTTCCTGCTGCTAGGGGTGCTGATCGGGAGCCTGGCCTGGGAGGTGCTGGATAGGGTGCTGGCCCGTTTCGGCCTGGACCTGGGCATGAGCCTGGGTCCGGTCGGGTTCGACCTGGCGGTCCTGGCCGTGTCCCTGGTGGTCAACCCTGGGACCGTGCTGGGGGCCCTGGGCGGAGCCCTTTTATTCAGGCTGTTATAGCGCGAATAAGCGCATAACGAATAAATGGAAACGATTATTCTGGCATCCGGTTCCCCCCGGCGGCAGGAGCTGCTCAACCGCGTGCGCATCCCCTTCAAGGCCTTTCCCCCCAATATCGAGGAGGAGCTCACCCCAGCTCCCAGCGTAGAGGAAACGGTCAAGCGTTTCGCCCGCAAGAAGATCGAGGTCGTGGTGCACGGCTTCAAGCAGGAGTCGCCCCGCTGGGTTTTGGGCCTGGATACTCTCGTGGAGCTGGATGGGCAGGCCATCGGCAAGCCCGACGGGGCGGAGGAGGCGGGGCGCATCCTCAGGGCTCTCTCCGGCCAGGTGCACCGGGTCTATACGGGCATTGGCCTGCTTCCCCACCGGGGGGCGCCGCTGGACCTGCGCTGCGTGTGCACGGAGGTCAAGTTTGCCCGCTTAAGCCCGGAAGAGGTAGATTTCTATCTGGAGAGCGGAGAGTGGTCGGGCGTAACCGGAGCCTACCGCATCCAGGAGCGGGGAGCTTTCTTCGTGGAGTGGATCCGCGGTTCCTACAGTAACGTCGTAGGCTTGCCACTCGAGACGTTTTATGGCATGTTGAGGCAGTCTAACTGCCCGCTGGCCTGAGGCCGGCGGCATATCTTCCACCCCCGAGGCCGTCCGTTCGGTCCTCAGCAGGGGTGAGAATCATAGAGAAGGAAAGCGGTGCAGGCACCGCGGCAGGAGGAGGACGATCTTGGCTGTCGTTACCATGAAGAATTTGCTTGAGTCGGGCGTGCACTTCGGGCACCAAACCAAGCGCTGGGATCCCCGGATGAAGAGATACATCTTCGCCGAGCGCAATGGGATCCACATCATCGATCTGCAGAAGACCATCGTGGCCATCAAGGAGGCCTACGAGGCGGTCCGCAAGACCGTGCTGGACGGCAAAAGCGTGCTGTTCGTCGGCACGAAGAAGCAGGCCCAGCAGGCCGTGGAACGCGAGGCGCAGCGCTGCGGCATGTACTACGTGAACAACCGCTGGCTCGGCGGCATGCTCACCAACTTCGTGACCATCAAGAAATCGCTTTTAAGGCTGAAGAAAATCGAGAAAATGGAGGTCGATGGGACCTTCGAGAAGCTGACCAAGAAGGAAATCGCCCGCCTGGTCAAGGAAAAGGCCCGCCTGGAGAAGAACCTCGGCGGGATCAAGGAAATGAAGGAGCTTCCGGGGATCGTGTTCGTCATCGATCCGCGCAAGGAGGCCATCGCCGTGGCCGAAGCCAAGCGGGTCGGCCTGCCCATCGTGGCCATCGTGGATACGAACTGCAATCCGGAAAACATCACCTATCCCATCCCAGGCAATGACGACGCCATCCGGGCCATCAATCTGTTCACCCAGATCGTGGCCAATTCGGTCATCGAGGCGGAGAACGAGGTGGGCCTGGAGATCATCGAGACCCTGCAGGACGAGGGGGCTGCGGAGGAGGAGTTCTCCGCGGTAATGGAGAAAGGCGAGTTCGCGGAGTACAATAAGTACGAGGGAGCCGAGGTGGAAACCGCGCCCGTAGCCGCGGCCATTGGCGCGGGGAGCGAGGAAGAGCAGAAAGCCGGCTTCACGGACAAGGACTACTCCGACTACGAGCCGGAAAAGGAAGCGGCCAAGAAGACCGCTCCGGCCGTCAAACCGGACGCGGACCTGGCGGACAAGCACAACATCGACGAAGACCGGCTTTACGAAGAATAAGAGCAGGAGCAGGCAGGTGGAAATTAAGGCAAAGGATGTAAAAGCGCTCCGGGACAAGACCGGAGCGGGAATGATGGACTGCAAAAAGGCGCTGGTCGAGGCCCAGGGCGATTTCCCGAAAGCGGAACGCATCCTCAAGGAGCTGGGCTTGGCTGCGGCGGCCAAGCGGGCCGGCCGGGCGGCCCACCAGGGGCGCATCTTCTCCCGGCTCACCCCGGAGCGGGGGGTGCTTTTGGAGCTGAGCTGCGAGACCGATTTCGTGGCCAAGAACAGGGACTTCGTGGCCTTGGGCGGCAGGCTCACCGAACTGGCCCTGCAGAAAGGCCGGCAGGCCAAGCCCGAGGACTTCGACGGCCAGGTCAAGCAGGCCATCGGCATCATCAAGGAGAACATCGAACTGCGGCGCTTCAAGGTAGTCGAAGCCGGGCCCAAAGACCTGCTGCTGGACTACATCCACGGGGAGGAGGGGCGGATCGGCGTCCTGGTGAAGTTCAGCCTGTCCGACGCGGTGCTGAAGGCCAATCCCAGGGTTAAGGAGCTCACCTTCGACCTCACCCTGCATGCCGCAGCCTTCGCTCCACTGTATCTCAGCCGCGACCGGGTGCCGGCGAGCTACCTGGAGGAGCAGGAGGCGATCTTCAGCAAGCAGGCCGAGAACCTGGGCAAGCCGGAAAAGGTGCTCAAGGGCATCGTGCAGGGCAAGCTCAACAAACATCTGGGCGAGGTGTGCTTTCTGGAGCAGGCCTTCGTCAAGGACCAGAACCTGAAGGTGTCCAAGGTGCTGGAGGCTCTGAACAAGGAGGTCGGCGGCACGGTGGCGATCAGCGATTACCTGTACTACAAGGTGGGGGAGGAGGTTGCCTGATGGAAGCGATCAAGAAGAGCGCCGAGGAGCGGATGAAGAAAGCCGTCAAGGCCCTGGAGGACGAGTTCAAGACCATCCGCACAGGCCGGGCCTCCGCCGCCCTGTTCGAGAATATCCGGGTCGAGTACTACGAGCAGAAGGTGCCCCTGAACCAGGTGGCCACCATCTCCGTGCCCGAGGCCCGCCTGGTGATCATCCAGCCGTGGGACCGCTCCGTGCTGCCGGAAATCGAGAAGGCCATCCAGAAATCCGAGCTTTCGGTGAACCCGGCCAACGACGGCAAGGTCATCCGTATCTCCATCCCCCCGCTTACCGAGGAGCGGCGCAAGGAGCTGGCCAAAGTAGCCAAGGGCATAGCCGAGAAGAGCCGGGTCACCATCCGAAACATCCGCCGGGACACCAACGAGGAGCTCAAGAAGATGGAGAAGGACTCCAAGCTCAGCGAAGACCAGGCCAAGCGGGGCATCGACGACATCCAGAAGCTGACCGACAAGTACATCGAGGAAATCAACTCGGTATTGGGAAGAAAAGAAAAAGAAATAATGGAAATCTGATGGCCGCGGGTCTGCCCGTTCACGTCGGGATCATCATGGACGGAAATGGCCGGTGGGCCGAGCGGAGGGGCGAACCGCGGGCGCGCGGCCACCTGGAGGGGGTCAAGGCCGCCAAGCGCGTCGTGCGGGCCGCTTGCGAGGCGGGCATCAGGTACCTGACCCTGTACACCTTCTCCACGGAGAATTGGAAACGCTCCGCAAAGGAAGTTTCCTACCTGATGTACCTGATCCGCAGCCATCTGAAGAAGGAATACGACTTCTACCGCGAGAACCAGATCCGGGTAGTGCATTCCGGGTTGCTGGGGCGCGTGCCCCCCGGGGTGGCCAGGGAGGTGCGCAAGGTGGCCGCGGATACGGCCCACTTCGAGCGCATGACGGTGAACCTGGCCATCGACTACGGCGGCCGTGATGAGATCCTGCGCGCCGTGAGCCGGCTGCAGGCCGAAGGCTATCAGGGCGAAGTCACCGAAGAGGACCTGCGCTGCCGGCTCGACCATCCCGAAATCCCCGATCCGGACCTGATCATCCGCACCGGTGAGGAGCACCGCCTGAGCAACTTCCTGCTGTGGCAGATAGCCTACTCCGAGCTGTATTTCAGCCCCAAGCTCTGGCCCGACTGGGGGGAGGAGGACTTGAAAAAGGCGCTGGAGGAGTTCCGGCGGCGGGAGCGGCGTTACGGGGCGGTAGGCTCCGGGCGCGGCTGCGTGGAGCAGAACCCAGGCGGCCGGCGGTGAAGCCCGGCAACTTTTGGCTGCGCTTCCTGACCGCCTCGGTCGGCCTGCCCCTGTTCTTCGTGCTGATCTTTCTCCTGCCCCACCTGCACCATCTCGGCTTCAACCTCCTGGTGACGGCCGCCACCGTGCTCGGGGCTTTGGAGCTGGCCGGGCTCCTCCGGGTCCAGGGGCTGCATCCCTTCCGGGCGATCCCTTACCTGAGCGGCCTGCTGCCGGCCGCCGGCTACCTCCAGGTGTCCGGGCTCCTGCCGTGGGGCAGTCTCTGGGCCACGCTCGCCGGCCTGGTCCTGCTCGTGCTGCTGGGCTCGTTGCAGGCCCGCCGACAGGAGGAGCTCGCGCCGATGCTCTCCAAGACCGCCTCTTCGCTGCTGGTGCTGTTGTATCCGGGACTGTTCGCGGCCTGCGTCGTGCTGTTTAGCGCGCTGCCCGAAGCCTCGCTTTCCCTGCTGCTGTTCTTCAGCCTGGTGTTCGTCAACGACCTGCTGGCCTACACCGCCGGCACCCTGGCCCGCGGCTGGAGCCGCTTGGGCTATGCGGTTAGCCCCAACAAATCGGCGGTCGGGTTCGCCGCCGGTATGGCCGGGGCCATCGGCATCGCGGTGCTGTACCGGGCCCTGGCTCCGCAGCTACTGCCCGTGAGCTACCCGGCAGTGATCGGCCTGGGAGCGGTGATCGGGGCGCTGACCATCCTGGGTGACCTGGTCGAATCGGCCCTGAAACGTTCGGCGCGGGTGAAAGACTCCAGCATGGTCATCCCCGGGCGGGGCGGAGTGCTGGACTCGATCGACTCCTGGCTGCTGGCCGCCCCGGCCTTCTATCTATTTTTCCTCTGGGTTTGGAAGTACATTTAGCCTATGATCCTGACCATTCTATTCGGCGTCATCGGTTTCGGGATCATGGTGTTCGTCCACGAGCTGGGTCACTTCCTGGCCGCCAAGCGCCTGGGCATCGAGGTGGAGGCCTTCTCCCTGGGCTGGGGCAGGCGTATCGTCGGCTTCACCTATAAAGGCACCGACTACCGTCTCTCGCTCATCCCCTTCGGCGGATACTGCAAGATGAAGGGGGAGGTGCCCCTGAGCCTGGGGCGGGGCGAGGAGGCGAACTATCACCCCGTACCCGGCTCCTTCCTGGCCGCCGCTCCCTGGAAGCGCATCGTGGTGGCCGCCTCGGGGCCCCTGGCCAATGTGCTGTTCGCCGTCCTGGTGCTGTCCGCCATCTGGTGGATCGGCTTCCACATCTACTCGGACGACAGCCGCATCGTGCTGGCCAGCGACTACACGCTGGACCGCTTCCCTTCCACCCCGCCCGCCACCCGGGCGGGCCTCCTTACCGGCGACCGGGTGTTGGCGATCAGCGGGGCGGCGGTGCGCAATTTCCAGGACCTGCTGGAGACCGTTGCCTCCTCGCCCGGCGCCACCTTGAGCTTCACCATCGAGCGGGGAGGCCGGCGCCTGGCGCTGCCGGTGCAAACCGAGCTGGACAGGGAAAGCGGGGTCGGGCGGATCGGGGTCTACTCCTGGCGGGATCCGGTCGTCGATCGGGTCGAACCCGGCTCCTCCGCCGCCGTGGCCGGAATCCAGCCGGGGGACCGGCTGCTCGAAGCGGGCGGGGTGGCGCTGGCCCAGATCATCGACCTGTTCCAGGTCCTGGCCGGCAAGCCTTCCGCGCTGCGGCTGCGCCTGCAGCGCGGATCCTCGGTGCTGGAGCGCACGCTGGTGGTCCGCTACTCGGCGGAGGGCGCGCCGCAGCTGGGCCTGAGTTTCCGGGTCAACGCCTACAGCTCCCCGCGCCTCGGCCCTCTAGGGGCCCTGAACAGGGGGCTGAAGGAGACCTGGAGCACCATCGCCTTGACGGTGCGGGGCTTCGGGCTGCTGTTCCGCGGCGTTTCCCTGCGCCACGCGGTGGCCGGTCCGCTGCGGATCACCTACTATGTGGGTTCAGTGGCCTCCAGCGGCTTCGCCCAGGGAGTGTCGCAGGGGCTGGAATCCTACTTCCGCTTCCTGTGCCTGCTCAGCATCGTGCTGTTCCTGATGAACCTGCTGCCGATCCCCGGGCTGGACGGCGGGCAGGTGCTCGTCTTCCTGATCGAGATCTTCCGCCGCAGGCCGACAAGCCCCAGGATCATCGCTCGGATCCAGGCCGTCAGCTTCTCGCTGCTGATCATGGTGGCGGTAGCCGTAACGGCCAGCGACATCCTGTACTTCCTCGGGAGGTAGCGATGAAACGCAAGCTGGTCTGTCTGTGTGAATACGAGTTCGAGGATGAGATCCCCGAGAGCGTCGATCTAGGCAAGGAGCCGCAGATGGAGCAGGCCATCCTGTCCGGCGAATTCCTCACCACGCGTTGCCCGAACTGCGGCAAGCTGCTGAAGCCGGAGTTTCCCGTGCTGATCCGGGATCCGGCCATGGAGAGCAGCCTGTACTTCGTCCCCGAGCTGGACCGCGGTCCCTTCTATCGCGGCGCCCTTTCCTACCCGATCGGGGATGTCACCCGGGTGGCCATCGGCTACGATGAGCTGGTGGAGAAGTTCCTGATCAAGCGCGCCGGGCTGGATGACCGGGTGGTGGAGGTGCTCAAGTACTACCTGCTGCAGAAGGCGCTGGAGAGCGCGGCGGAGGAGAGCGAGGTGCGCATCCTGTTCTCCGCGCTGGAAAGCGACACCCTGGTGTTCCACGCCCACGGGCTCAAGGACGGGGAGGTGGGCGTGCTGCGCGTGAGCCGGCAGATGGCCGAAAAGGTCGCCTCCCAGCTTGAGGAGCGGCGGCACCAGGACCCCTTCGCCCAGATCCTCACCGGGCCCTACGTGTCGGTGAACAAGCTGATGACGGAAAGCCCGGAGTGATGAACCGCCTGGCTGCGTTCCTGGCGCTGCTGCTCTGCCTGTCCGCGCTGGCCTTCGGCCAGGGCGCCCAGAGGGTGGTGGCCCAAAGCAGCCATACCGGGGCCGTGAACGACCTGGTTTTCGATGAGGGGCGCGGCCTGCTTCTGAGCGGCGGGGAGGACGGCACCGTGCGGGTCTGGGAGGCGGCCACCGGCGGGCTGAAGGCCGTGTTTCGCGTTTCCTACCGCCCGGTGCAGCGCCTGGCCCTGCACCCCAGCCTGCCCCAGGTGGCCGCGCTGATCGGGGGGAATTTAAAAACGGACACCCTTTCGGTCTGGGACTGGGAGCAGGGCCGAAAGCTGTACGAGCTCACCTCGGCCCAGCAGCTCCTGCACCTGGGCTATTCCCCTCAGGGCGGATACCTGCTCTACAGCCGCGCCGACTACCGCAGCCTGGTGGCCGTGGAATCGCAGAGCGGCCGCCCCCTGGACCTGTTCGCCAAGGGCTTCGGCATCGTCTCCTTCTTCGTCATTTCCAAGAACGAGAGCACGGTCATGGGCTACCAGCCCTCCGGTTGGATCACCTACTGGGATGCGGGCCGGGAGGAGGCGATCCTGCGGCTGCGCACGCTGCCGGACTTGTCCCTGATGCGCGTCACGCCGTCGGGCCGCCACCTGCTGGCCTGCTCCGACGATCGGCTTCTGGCCATCGACCTGTTGAGCGGCGGCCTGGCGGCCGAGAAAGCGGTACAGGCCGTGACCCGGCTGGCCGTATCGCCCATGGGGACCGAGGTGGCCGCCCTGGTCTTCGATGGCTCGGCTTCCCTGGTGCGCCAGTGGTTTTTCGGCGGGGTGTTCCTGAGCGAGCTGCGCTCATCGGCCGCCCCGGCTGGTTCGGCGCCCCTGGTGAGCCTGGCCTACGGGCCGGAGAACCTTTTCACCGCGGACCGGGCCGGCACCATCCAGCTGCTGGGCAGCGAGGGAGGCTGGAGCGAGTTCGCCCGCAACGTCTACCTGCCGATCAGCGGCATGGCCTTCCGCGGCGACACCCTGGCGGCTGCGGCGCGGGAGGGGATCTTCCTGTACTCTTCCGACTTTTTCGCGGGAGGCTCGAGCGAGGGGGCCGGCCGGGAGGTGCGGCGGCGGCGCCTGGACAACCCCTTGGCCCGTCCGGTCGGGGTGGACTTCCTCGACGAGCGCAGGCTGCTGGTCTGGACCCGTGATGAGCAGGCCGGGGCCCTGGCTGTGCTGGACACCGCCACCGGCGAAGGCCGCCAGCTCCCGGTCACCTTCAGCGCCCCGATCCGGCAGGTGAGCCTTTCAGCCCGAGGGCTGATCCTGGTGGAAGAGGGAGGGGTGTGCCGGATCCTGGACCGCGACGGCTACCAGGTCCGGTTCCGCTACCTGGTACCGTCGATGAACAAGCTGGTGTTCACCCAGGGGGATGCGCTCATCGCCGCGGCCAGCGCCGCCTCCTCATTCGGCAGCCCCCTGATCCAGATAAACATCCGCAGCGGGGAAACCGTGTCGATCCCGGACTCAAGCCAGTTCATCTACGAGCTGCTTTACGCCGGTTCCACCGGCACCCTGTACTGCCTGGCCGTAGCCGGCGAGCGGAGCGAACAGGCCACTCTGTTCCTGTCCCGTTACGGCAAGGGCCTGGAACGCAGGCGCGTCCTCAAGTCCTTCGCCGGAGAGGACCTGGGGGCATCGCTGGCCCTCGACGCTTGGGGCCGGGTGTACTGCTCGCTGGGTTACGGCGGGGTCACGGTCTGGGACGGTTCGAGCCTGACGATGCTTCCGCCGGCCGCCGGGCGCGTGCCCCGGAAGCTCGCGGCGTACGGGCAGCGGCTGTATGCCTTGAACAGCGATTCCACCCTCAACGTCTGGGAGCCGGCCAGCCCGGGCGAGCCCTGGGAGCTGCACCTGTTCCGCGACGGTTCCTGGGCGGCGGTTTCACCCGCTGGCGAGCTGTACGCCTCGGAGGACGCCAGGAGGTTCCTGGCTCAGTCGTGAGCGGGGTTGGCCCTGATGCGGCGGATGGCCTCGCTTACCGCCCGGCTCACCTCGCGCTGGTAGCCGCTTCCGCTTTCGCGCGCGGCGTAGATGCTGCCCAGGAGGCTGGCCCGGTAGCGCGGGGTCACGTGGTTGAGGGCGTAGGCCGCGACGTCCAGTACGCACTCCTCGCAGGTGCACAGGTCGGGGTTGCGGGGCAGCTGGCGGGAGATTTCCTCGATGACCAGCCGTTCCGCCTCGTTCACCAGGCTGTCGAAATCGTACTGCTCCCGTAGTGACAGTGGCATGCCTAGCCCTCCTTCAGGGCAATTCGCCCGTCCTGGCCGGGTTTTCGAACCGGGTGTACTCGGGGATGAAGATGAGCTTCCATGAGCCAACCGGGCCGTTGCGCTGCTTGGCGATGATCAGATCCGTTTCGATACCCCGAGCTTCAGGCTCGCTGGCGCTTGTCCCAGGGCGCTCGCGGTGCAGAAAGATCACCACGTCGGCGTCCTGCTCGATGGAGCCCGACTCGCGCAGGTCCGCCAGGCTCGGCTGCTTGCCTTCGCTCTCACGGCGCACCTGGGAGAGGGCCACCACGGGGATGTCCAGCTCGCGGGCCAGCGCCTTCAAGGAGCGGCTGATCTCGGCGATCTGCTCGTGCCGGGCCAGCTCGCGGTTCTCCGCGGTGATCAGGGTGATGTAGTCGATGAATATGATGGCTACGTTGAACTGGTGCTTCATCCGGCGCGCCAGGGCCCGCAGGTCCAGCAGGCGCAGGGCGGGGGTATCCTCGATGTACAGCGGGGCCTCGTAGATCTTGCTGGCCGCCTCGGTGAGCTTGTGGAAGTCCGAGGGCTTCAGGAACCCGGAGCGCAGGCTGTTCGACTTGATCCGGGCCTCGCTGGCCAGCATCCGCTGCATCAGGGCCATGGCGGACATCTCCAGGGTGAAGAAGCCCACCGGGATCTTGTTGAGGATAGCCATGTGGGCCGCCATGTTCAGGGCCAGGGCCGTCTTGCCTACGGAAGGGCGCGCGCCGATCACGATGAACTCGGAGTTTTGGAACCCGCTAGTTTCCCTGTCCAAGTCGGTGTACCCGGTTGGAATGCCGATATAGCTTGCCTTTGTGTGGTAGAGCTTCTCGATGGCCTCGATGGTCCGGGGAACGACCTCGCGGGCCGCTTGGAAGGTTCCGGTGTGCTGGCGGTCGGTGATCTCGAAGATCTGCCGCTCCGCCTCCTCGATGATCAGGCGCACGTCTTCGCCCTCGTTGTGGGCGTTGGAGATGATCCCCGAGGCGATCCGGGCCAGGTTGCGCCGGATGCTGCACTCCTGGACGATCTGGGCGTAATACTTGACGTTGGCGCTGGTCGGCACCGCGGAGGTGAGACGGGCGATGTAGGCCGCGCCCCCGCAGGCCTCCAGCAGGCCGGCCTCCCGCAGCTGCTCGGTGAGGGTGATCAGGTCGATGGCCGCGTTGCGGTCGAAGAGGGTCAGGATCGATTGGAAGATGCGCTGGTGGGCCGTCTTGTAGAAATCCTCGGGCCTGAGGTAGCGGATCACCGTGGCCAATGCCTCCGGATCCAAAAGCAGCGCCCCCAGGGTCGCCACCTCCGCCTCCTCGTTGTGCGAAGGCACCTTGTCTTTCAGGCCTTCAGGGACCACGTCTACTCCTGCTTGGCCGCCTCCACCACGACCTTGAGCGAGGCCTCCTCGTTGCCGTACAGCTTGATCTTCACGATGTAGCTGCCCACCTGGCGCAGGTGATGTTCCGGGACCTCGATGCGCCGCTTCTCGAGGGCGTATCCCTTCTTCTCCAGCTCCACGGCGATCAGCGAGTTGTTCACCGAGCCGAACAGCTTTCCGCTTTCCCCGGCGGGCATGCTGAACAGCAGCTCCTCTGCCTCCAGGCGCTCCTTCAGGCTCATGGCCTCCTTGCGTTTCTCTTCCTTGCGGCCCTCGATCGCCGTCTTGCGGCCGTCCAGCTGGGCCAGGTTGGCCTTGGTGTGCTGCACGGCCAGCTTGCGGGGGATCAGGTAGTTGCGGGCGTAGCCGTCGGCCACCTCCCGCACGTCCCCCTCCTCGCCGAGCCCGACCACGTCTTGGTTCAGGATGATCTTCATCGATTTATTTCCTGCTCCTTTCCCGTCTGTATTTGACCCATGTTTCCGAAACTCCCAGCCCCGGGATGAGGATGGCCAGAGCCAGATTCACCCGGGGAATGAAGGCCAGCACGACCAGCATCAGAACGAGCCCCACCCATAACCCGCCCGGCGCCCCCGTCCTGGCCAGCAGGAAGCGCAGGATTCCCAGCCCGGCCAGCCCGTACAGGAACATCATGATCAGGGCCAGGTTCCAGGCGGCGATCTCCGCCGGCCCGGTGCGCACCAGCCGCCCCAGCGCCACCAGGGTCAGGCTGCCGATCAGCGGCCACACGTACCCCTCCGGCAGCCGAAAATCCTGCAGGCGGGTCACCTCCGAGTGCCTGCCGGTCGAGCGGGCGCCGATCAGGCTGCCCGCCCACCAGGAAAAGGCGAGCAGCAGGACGTAGTCGGCCAGGTAGCTGCGCAGCAGGAGCGCTCCGACCATCGCCTGCAGCTGCTCCGGTTTGACCAGCTCCTCGCCCGGCCGCAGATCCAGGCTCTGTCCCGAGAGCTGGTTCAGCATCCCGGCCAGCGTGGAGAAGATCTGCCCCAGCGCGCCGCTGAAGGGCTTGCTGGCCCGCAGGAACAGGATCAACGGGATGGAAGCCAGGCCGGCCGCCGCCGCGGCCGCGAGCAGCCGGGCGGCCCGCCCGCCGGGCAGTCGAGCGGGCCTGCCGCTGATCTCCGGAAACTGGATCCAGGCCAGGCCGCCCAGCAGGCACAGCAGCAGGACCAGCTCCAGGAGCAGGAACGGCGGGCCCGCCGGTCCCAGGGTCCGGCCGCTCAGCACCAGGCGCACCCCGAAGGTCGAAAGCAGGGCGGCCCCCGAGCCGAGCAGGAAGGCCTTTCCGCCCTTGCGCACCCGCAGCACTTGCAGCGGCACCAGGAAAAAGGGCAGGCCGACCCCCAGGTTATAAAGAATGGCGGAAACTCCGGCTATGATGAGCGCTTCGACCAACCCTACCTCTCGACGAACGGCAGTATCGCCAGCGAGCGGGCTTGCTTGATGGCTTTGGCCAGTCTGCGCTGATGCTTCGGGCAGGTGCCGGTGATGCGCCGCGGCAGGATCTTGCCCCGCTCGGTGATGAAGCGCCGGAGGGTGTCCGCGTCCCGATAGCTCAAGGGGATCTTCCTGGTGCAGAACTTGCAGACCTTGCGCCTGAAGAAGGGGCGGAAGCGCGGGCGCCCATCTTTGAAACGGTCGCGGCCAGGCGGCCGGCCGCCTTCGGGTTCCCCCTCCGAGTCCTGGCGGTCGCGGGGGCGGTAGCGCCCTCCCCGCTCCCCCTCCGGGGCCCGCGGCCGCTCGGTCCGCTCGCCGGCGGCCGGTTCGGCGGCTGCGGGGCTGGCGGGGACGGCGGAGCTTGCGGGGCTATCAGGGCTAGCAGGGATATCGTTGGTCTT
>Ga0315280_10008825_pt1 | contig 13131 bp, 11 predicted proteins | sample YL17G06_40_MG_FD_203697 | JGI IMG/M metagenome (GOLD analysis project Ga0315280, IMG submission 203697) | Sediment microbial communities from Yellowstone Lake, YNP, Wyoming, USA - YL17G06_40 | ecosystem: Environmental > Aquatic > Freshwater > Lake > Sediment | place: USA: Wyoming | collected...
CGATGAGGTCTTGGCAGCCGCATTTGGGACATTTCTCGACCTTCGGCTTTTCAGATCTAGGATCAACCGGCAACCAGTCTTCTTCTGCGATGATTTTCTCACCGCATCGACTGCAGTACCAGACAGGAATAGGCGTCGCAAAGACTCTCTGCCTAGAAATTACCCAATCCCAGTCGAGTGATGTTGCCCAATCGATCATTCGGTGTTTCGCGAATTCGGGAATCCAAGTGATCTTGTTCGTCCAGTCGACCACCTCATCAGTCATGTCTCTGGTCTTCATGAACCACTGAAGTCGTGATAGTATCTCGACGGCAGTGTGGCATCTCCAACATGTTCCTACGTTTCTCTCGATCTTCTCCGACTTCTCTACGAGTCCTTCTTGCCGCAAATCATTCAGTGTGGCTTCTTGACATTCCTTCATCGTTAGACCTTTGTATCTTCCAGCTTCTTCAGTCATATGCCCGTCTTCACTGATGGCTCTTACAATGGGTAGCTTGTACTTCTTCTGCCATCTGACATCTGTCTTGTCACCGAAAGTGCAGACCATGACGACTCCAGTACCGAACTTGGGGTCTACACTCTCATCGGCTAGAATCTCGATTCTACGCTTGAACAGTGGGACCTCAATCCATTTTCCCACATGGCTTCTGTATCTTTCATCTTGCGGATTGACCGCGACCGCCACGCATGCCGGCAACAGTTCAGGACGTGTCGTTGCGATAACGAGATGCCCATCTTCGGCTCTGAAACGAATATAGTTGAGTACTCCCCCGCTCTCAACGTATTCAACCTCTGCCTCAGCGATCGCGGTCTCACATCTAGGACACCAGTTAACAGGATGCTCACCGCGATACATGTATCCAGACTTGAATAAGAGAACGAACGAGAGCTGTGTTAAACGGTAATAGTCTGGATCCATAGTCCTGTACTCCAAGTTCCAGTCGATGGAGTAGCCCATCATCTTCATGGCTTTCTTCATCTTCTCAATATACTCTGAAGTCAATCGTACACAGAGGGCCTTAAACGCCGCAACTGGAAGATCCCTCTTTCTAATCTTGTATGTCGTCTCAGCTCTCACTTCTGTAGGCAGCCCATGGCAATCCCATCCTTGGGGAAAATGAACATTAAAGCCACGCATCCTCTTGTACCTGGCAGCGAAGTCAAAATAGCACCAGTTCAGTGCGTTGCCCATGTGGAACTCGCCACTCGGATACGGTGGAGGAGTATCTATACTGTAAGTAAGGCTGGCTTGGTCCTCGCTCTTGAAGCGATGAATACCCCAATCTTCCCAAACGATCTGCCAGTGTCCTTCATTTTCTAAGTGATCATACGTCTTAGGCATCGAAATCGGATCACCGCTTTCCCGACGCAAATTCTCCATTCTATTCACCGATCATCAGTTTAGTTTCTAAGGTTAAGGGCAATAGTTCGTATCAACAGATGAGTTCTGTTTCAAAAGCATTTCCATAGACTGCTCAGATTCCCTATTACACATGGTACGAAGAATAATATGACACCTCGAGAAGCTACGTGAATCGGCTGAGAGAAGGCTGCTCACCTTCACTTTCAAATCTAATTTCCTTTCCGATCCGCACGCGCATGTTATCGGTCGCAGCTACCGTTCGAACACCTGTCCTATTCTCTATGGTCTTCGCTTCGCGACTCGGACCGGCGTAGACCATCTTGACCCCGAAGTCAGTAATCACCGAGACCTTTGGCCCGGCTTCATCTATGATCTTCTCAGCGTCTTCACTAGATAAGTGACCCTTCCATGGGAGTCCTCTTGGCCTCAGAACGCATAAGATCAACAGCCTAACACCTTCATACTGTTTTCCAAGTCCTTCAAAGTATTCAGTATCAGAAGTGTAACCTACGTCACCTGAGGGTAGGTTGATCCGGAAGCCTACAGTATCAGGATCGCTGTGTTGAGCTCTAGTAGCGATCAGACGTAGCTGTTCAATATCCACTTGGTCACCTGCCTTCACCTCCACAATCCTCTCAGGCATACTTTGATGATACTTCGAGATGCACGCATCGCAGATCTGGTTCCCCTTGATCACGCTACGAGGCGCTACTAGCGAACCTCGCTTCTTGATCATCCCTCCAGTCATAGCCTCGATGAACACTTCTGCATCGCCATAATGATCCAAGTGACAATGAGACACTACCACAGCTCTCGTCTTGGAAGGATCTAGCCTCGCTCGGTTTGTGTAAACTATTGCACCCGGGCCCGGATCCAACTGCACATCGACGGGATGCAGAATTCTCAGCCCTCCAGTCTGCCTTTTCTGAGTGATTGTTATGAAGCGGCCTCCTCCAGTCCCGAGGAATACTAGTTCAGCCTCCTCCAAGAACATCGACCCGATATAGATGTGTTCGATCGTGAATTAATTCGTTTGTAATCGACACACAGTCAATAAGTGTTTGGATTAAGTTCACGTCGTTTTGATCATATTGTCTGGATGTATTAGAGAAGGATCAGACGGTTCGACGGCAACTATCTGAAACTGTAGAAGCGGACGCCGAAGTTACGAATCGATTGAAAATGGCTACCAATATTGCAGCCCAACAGATGACGCCCAGAACATAGGTAGCAGTTTCACTTAATGTACTAAGTGTAAGCAGCAATTTGCTTTCATATGTCACGTATCCAAGGTAGTACGCCATATCAAGGTAGTTGAAGAACCAGTGGAGAAGTATCGAAGCCCAAGCTCCATAGGTCAAATATGCCAATCCTAGACCGAGCCCTGACATGAACGCTGAGGTAATCTTACCAGGACCCCAACCTGAAAGATAGTGGAGTAAGCCGAATATGAAGGAAGTCGATATTAGAAGCACCCATTCGAACCGGCTAATTCCCTTGGAAAAACCCAGCGTCTCAACCGTTCCAAGACCTAGCATCTCCTTGCCTCTGCTTGGCCATAGGATCGCAACAAGAAGCCACTTCAGCTTCTGCACACGCGTCGTTAGCTCTATCCTCTTCTTCGTTAGCAGGAGATAGAGGGCAAAGATGATGCCTATGGCTGTAAAACGGAATCCAACCTCCTCAATTATAGCCGAGTAGGATAGCCCAAAAAAAGCCACAAAAACATCTTGGTAATGCAGACTACCAGTGGGAACCCCTTGAGACTCTTGGAAAAGATGTAATATCGTCACAGCAACATATAGCGTGCTTGCCCAGATCGGCAGCGCAAATAACGTATTCTTAATAGAGATGCGAATGTCACCTAAGAAGCCGTACTTCACAGCCTCGTGAAAAGCCGTTTTGGACTTCCAAGCTACAAGAAAGCAAATTAGGAAAGTGACCCAGACGAGCATGAAGACTTGCCCCAGATTGAGTTGATTCGGCGTAGGGAACTCTATCATGAAAAGGAGCAGCAGCAGATTGCTATTCTGTCTACTCGCGTTAATTCCTCCCCCACTGAAGTAGAAGAGCGACAATCCTAAAGGTAGTGACATAAGGTATACGGCAACAGAAAGAAGGACAAGAACAGTCACCGCTATCGAAAATAGAAATCTAAAAGGTCTCATGTTCTCTCGGGGTTTCACGTCGACTCACTTCACGCATCCGATTGCTGCACATCATTCATAGGGACAACAATCATCTTATAACTAGATATTCCTGACGGAAAGCCTTCGACTTTTCAAGTCCGATATCAATCTGACTGTTCTTCTGCCTAAGGTATTCGCATACATGTTTACACAAGTTCTATAATAGTACCAACTAAATGAGTTCGACGAGATAACAGGGCGGTCATCGTACGAGCAAAGATACAGATGGATTCGCCGGTCTTACTGGGAGAAGAGAGTTGAACGGCAAGACATGCAGTCAATGCGAAGTCTTCAGCCGTTCGAAGTATGGTTTCTGTACAGTCGCTGAAATAGAGATCAGCCGCGACCATCCAATATGTTCAAACTACAAGCCCGCATCGTTCATGGGAAAATGGCAAGGAGCTCAATTGAGTAATAATAGCTTCAAATCAGACAATGCGAGCCCCTTAGGGGAGATTGGACTTCATCTCCACGCATACAAGATTCCAACGAGTTGCCCAGGTCTAGATCCGGACTATTGCGCCTCAGTATGCTCTGAATACTGGTCATGCAAGCTAGTCCTTGAGGCAGCGAGATCCAGTCCCTCGAAAGGGATTCAACAGACAGGAATCTTTCCGTAAGCGAGATCGAGGGAGAATCTATCTATGTTGTCGAGCTCCGACTCAACAGATTCTCTTATTTCTTTAGATATGTGAGTAAGGTTAGTATTCGGCTTAAGAACAACCTGAATAGATGCGACTTTGGGATTATTGATAGGCTGGCCTATCTGGCTCAGAAGCCAGACATAAACCTCATTGATACCCGATACATCTTCATAAATTCTCTCTGCCATTCTATAAGTTAAGAGATTGTATATCTTTCCGACATGGCTTACAGGATTCTTACCGGCAGCAGCCTCTGAACATGTGGGTCTATTCAAGGGTATTATTCCATTCACCCTATTTCCACGACCCACTTGGCCGCAGTCGCCTCCGTCAGCTGATGTGCCTAGTACGGTCAGATAGACTCCTCCGATTCCTCTGCCTTTCTTGTCTGCCGTGTTGAGATAGACGTGTACCCTATCCATGTCGAATCTTGAATTCACGAAAGACTCTATCTTACTGAGAATCTCTTGCTTCTTCTTGAAGTAGGCTTGCTCGCTCTCGACAAATCTATCAACGAAAGCCATAGCTACCGTCAAATGAAGTTCGCGGTCTTTTCTCAAGCCCATGACTTTAATGTCTTCTCCTGACTCTGGAAACTCCTTCTTGAAGCGCCCTCCATTCAGAAACTTCTCAGTTTCTAAAACTATTCGCTCGGTCTCTGTGAGAGGTGCGAATCCAACAGCGGCTGAAGTATCATTAGCACCTAGGAACTTTCCTCTTCTCTCGAAGATGTCCGTTAAGGATTCTGCACCACGTTTGATCTCGACTTGGTAATGCATATGCTTCTCAGGGTCAACGAACCTTAGATTTTTCTTCAGCCATTCTTTAGCCGTCTTCAAGGTGATCTCTTCAACAGGAACAGTTTCATTTCCAACCGCGAAGGTAGCCCTATCTCCGAAGACAAGCAGCATCGGTTTTCCAACTTCTCCACCTCCGAACCTTACGTTGACCTCCCCGGCTACGAGAAGCCCTTTGTCTATATTGTGATGCATGACTCTACCGAACTTCTTCAAGTACTCCTTGCTTAGAGCAACGGAGATATCATTCATCATAGCGTCGCATATCGAGTCTGGGTGGCCTAATCCTTTTCTTTCACAAATCTCCATCCTCTGATCTTCAAGCGCCACTCTTTTCAACTCGTGAATCAGTATGCTTCGCAATTCTTGATCATCCTGCTTTCGTTTCCAATCCATGTATTCCAATATTAATAATCTGCTGACTAAATTATTCTAAAAGGAATATATAGCGCTGCGCTAGACACTACTCTCATGCTCCCTTCAATTGATGAGATAGAAAAAAGGCGTAAGAGCCTTGGTCTCAGTCAAAAAAAACTATCGAAACTTGCGGGCGTAAGCCAATCGATGATAGCCAAAATTGAAACTGGAAGGATAAACCCTTCGTATTCAAAGACAAAAGCTATTTTCGATACCTTGGAGAATCTGCAGAGGAAGATGGAGACCAAGGCCAAGGATATACTTCAAGAGAATGTTGTTGGCATGCAGAAGACTGAGCTAGTGTCAAGAGCCACCAAGACAATGCATGAGACAGGATTCTCACAGTTGCCCGTTCTAGATGGAACTCAACCCGTAGGAAGTATATCTGAGAGAACGGTTCTAGATCAGATTCTAAAAGGTCACGATCTTTCTGAGCTGTCAAGGTTGAGGGTAGAAGAGATAATGGATGAAGCTTTCCCTTCAATAGATCCTGAGACCCCGCTCGACGTGGTTTCAGCGTTACTCCAATACAGCTCAGCGGTCCTAGTGACCAAGAAAGGAGAGATTTTAGGCATAATAACTAAGGCTGACTTGCTGAAGATCATACATAGCTAATGACGAGTTCATCGCGGTTTCTTGAGACGCAAGCCTTACTTCTTCTTGGCTGCGGCAACTATGTTTATTATGTCTCTGTCTCTCACGACGTAGTCGTTCGGCAAGCGTAGCCCTGTTCTTGCGTCTATGGCGTAGATCATCGTATCGGCCAGTTCTGTGTGAATCTGCTTAGCCAAATCGCGAACAGTAGAGTTGCTGGGAACAAGAAAGACATCCGGCAGAACGTTGCCTCTCTTGTCTGAGAGGTTCGTTGGATCCTCAACAGGGTAAACGGCGTTCAACCCTAGTAGCTTGAAGACAGAGAGGTTAATTGCGAATTGGATCCCAGTCCTCATCCATTTGGAAAAGACTCTCTGCTGCACGTAATTCAAAGCCCATATCTGCTCTCGAGTAAGCTTACTTTCTTCTAGAACTCGAAATGTCTCTTCCCCCGGCACATATGTAATGAAGCCTTTCTGCTCAGCCCTCCTCAAAGCCAGCTCCGCTTCGCTACAGCAAGGGATAACAAAGGTCCCTTTGAATTCTTCAACCATCCTTTCGTAGTTTCTCTCAGCGTACGCCAAATCCATCTTATTCGCTATGATCACCGTCGGCTTCGATAGTTCTCTTATCTTGCGAGCAAACCGTTTGAGCTCCGTGTCACTCCATTTGTCTAGAGCCCTCTCGTCAAGCTCCGTCTCTTTCAAAGCTTGCTGCACATGCTCAAGCTTGACCTTCAGTCCGGCCAGATCTTCGTAGAAGGCCTTATCCAAAGGTATCTTTGTTCTCTCGATACGCTTGGATACTCTCTTGATGCTCTTCTGAATAATCTTCATAAACCACATAGTCAGCTCCTCCTCGATATCATACACATCAAGAACCGGGTTACCCAAGCCCGGCCTCGTCAATTTCCCCTCAGCATCTACGCTTCCAGAAGCATCCACAATGTGAAGAAGAGCATCAGCTTGAGCCGCAACATTCAGAAACTGGATACCTAAACCCTTGCCCATCCAAGAACCCTTAATCAATCCCGGCAAATCGATGAGTTCAATAGGTATGAAACGCCAGCCATCGATACAGAGTGAGTTCTTGGGCTTGTCTTTCACCTTCAGTTCACGGCAGGCACAGATTGTTCTGGAATAGGCTGTGCCGATGTTAGGTCTCTTCGTTGTGAAGGGATAGGTGGAGATTTCAGCCGAGGACAACGTTGCCGAGTTGAAGAAGGTTGTCTTTCCAGTATTCGTCTTCCCTATGATACCGATCTTTACCATTTTCCATCACTAGTAAAATGTACAGCTAGTTCTAATAGACTTATCTCGCTCACGAAGAGGTCATCCTAACGATGAGGTTGAAGGAAAAGACACTCCGTTGGCTCCGTACGAACTGTCTCAACAATTTCGGCGGAAAGCCCCAAGTCGAGAGAAACAGTGTCCCTCGTAGAGAGCAGTCGACCTTCAAAAGGATATTTCAGGAGATTCTTTTGCAGTGTCGAAAACGACGCATGTCAAAGTTCTCTCTATTCCTCTAACCGTTCTGAGTTTATCCACTACGAATCTGCCGATGGCATCAACATCCTTAACCTTAATTTTGATGAGTATGTCCCAGTCGCCAGATATTATGTGAACCTCCTGAACCTCAGCGAGCTTCGCGATCTCTTTCGCGATCTCCCTTTGTGACAAGACTTTCTCTTGCCCCGCGGGCCTGTACTCGAAAGAAGCCAAGATGAAAGCAGTTGTTCCGAGATCTAGCTTCTTAGAATCGAGGATGGCTCTGTATCCGCTTATCACCCCGAGAGTCTCCATCCTCTTTATCTTAGCATAGACTGTTGTTATTGGGCTGCCAAGATCCTTCGCAAGCTCTCTCGTTGACAACTTTGAGTTCTGTTGGAGTAGTCGCAATATTCGAATGTCCGTTTCATCCAAAGAGAACATGTCGTAATATTTACTAAACTCTGAATAAAAACTCGTTCCTTTTCGCATTCTCTGCAGAATTCTTTCCATATTGCACCCCAGCTCCCCTCGAAGGTACCTCTTATGATATGTGGGTGTATTGAAGAATTGTCGAGCTCCAACATAAACCGGATTCAGAAGACTCACTATCTCGTAGAACTCAGAAAACCGTCGAATACCGAGGTCCGCTTGGCGGAATGGGTTCATAAGAAGAGAGTTGGAAGAGACGAACTCTCTATAACATAAAGAGATTCCCCAAGGTGCCTGGAATAATATCGCCGTAGATGCATGTTAATGATTCTTGAAAAGCTTAATTAAAATGTAGCTAAATCATGAAGGATGGGGCCCAACGCTTCGGGGCCGTAGTCTAGCCAGGAGGATTCATATCGATTGCGGTCCTCCCTAGAAAGGTATGACGACAGGGATAAACCGTTTAGGGCTCCAGAAGACTATGGTTACGGGTTTGCAGACCGCAAGGGATGATGAACTTCAGGAGCGCGTGAAGAAACCCGTAGGCACGAGAGAGTGGCGGAAGTCAGGGGTTCAAAATGGCCACAAGCGCCATGAAACTCCCCTCGGCCCCACCAGCTTCAACGCTAACATTCTATCATGATTCAATGTAACAAAACCGCTTGAAGGCAGAAGACTCACGATACCCGGTGGCGTAGTGGCAACGTTGAAGTGACCGGTGCTTTCAAGTAGGATGCGAACTATCAGCAAGTAAAACTTAATAATTCTCTCTCACCCCACTTGAGTTGGAGTTGGCGGCCATAGCTGGGAGCTAGGACCCGTTCCCATTTCGAACACGGAAGTGAATCTCCTAGGCGATTCAGGTTTTAGTGTGGTGCGAAAGCCCACGCGAACCTTGGATAGCTGCCAACTCCACTCCGACTAATCTTGAGATTCTAGTTGAACGTTCGAAACTTGCCCAGAAATGTCGATAAAAGTGTATACGATTCGTGAAACATTTATAACCTGCATCCTGCAGTTAATGCAGAAGCATGTTGAGGCATTGAGAATTGGTTTCGGATATCTCACTGCAAGTGAATCCTTTCGCTAATCAAGGAGGAATCTTAGGACAGATAATCTCAGCCTTGATGTATCTCTCATTCATTCTCTTCATATTCTTCGGTCAGAAGATTCAACTCAGGATGATGCTTTGGGAAATAAGTGGAACAGTGAGAAAGCTGGAACTTATGAAAACTGAAGCGAAGAACCTTTCGCTGAAGACTATCAAGGACATAGGGAAACCGAAAGATGACCCAACACCTACAATAAACAGCTTACTCGAGCAATTCCTTCTAACCCCGGTCGATATGGATCCAGCTGGAATAGTATGGAAGCTTGATCACATACTTGACGTGAGAGATGCGAAATTCAAAGACGATGTGAGGAGGATAGCTCCAGAAGCTGATGAAGCTCGATTGAACAATTTGGAGAATCTTGTCGAAGCATCACTTGCTCTGAATACGTACTATAGGGTAGTCAGACACTTCTATCTCCTCGGAAAGAAGACCTCGAGCTTCTATCTCATCCTCCAGCTTCAAATGATCCTTCCAATAGTCATGCAGGAGGCGGAGGCCATACTGGGAGCTACGAAGGCTTTCTCTGAAGGGCAACCTATAGGCGATGGGGCAGGCGCGCTGGTGGCCTCCAAACTTATGCGAGGAAATGAGAAGAGAAAGGTGGAGAAAGACGTAGTCGTTGCTGAAACAGCGATAGAGGGAAGACGTATCATTGCCCTTAAGGCGGAAGGCCCTGGCGGAAACGTAGGAAAACCAGGAGACGCCATTAGAAGAATCATAGAGGAAAATGAGGCCAAGATCTCAATAATAGTTATGGTGGATGCCGCCATGAAATTCGAAGGTGAGAACTCTGGGGAGATCAGTGAAGGCATCGGCGCAGCCATTGGCGGTCCTGGAACTGAGAAGTACAAGATAGAACAGGAGGCACTCAAATACAAGATCCCAGTCTACGCTATTATCATCAAGGAGAGTACACAAGACGCTTACCTGCCGATGAAGAAGGAAATCGCTGAATCCGCGGACAAGGTTATTGAAAGGATTAAGAAATTAGTCTTAGAAAGAACAAAAGAAGGAGAAGCGCTAATAGTGGCTGGCATAGGGAACACTATTGGAATAGGGCAGTAGGCGATAGGTATGGAACGGAAACCAGCCGGAACTTACCTGTATCTGGCAGTTCTATTCAGTCTTCTGGTCTTGGCTTACTCACTCTGGGTTCTCTACTCAACTGTTACTTCATACCAAGAGGGGCAGATAGAAAACTTCTACTTCGGAATTATAGTGAGTTTCACAGGAATGGGCCTAGCGGCATCTTCTTTGGTTGCCACAAGAAAGAGAATATTAGTCCTAGGTTCGATGGCTTCTCGTACGTTGACTACGGTATTGTGTGAGAAATGCGGATTTAAGATGATGAGACTCTTCTCCGTTGGGGACTATGTTAACAAGCAGATAGGGAAATGTCAACAATGCGACGGAATAATGACGATCACTTCGATATATGCTGAGGAGACGAAGAAGAAATCTCGTTAGGCCGTTAGGACCTCGCAGCCTTTCTCTGTTACAACCACCGTATGTTCAGCCTGAGCTACAGGTTTGGAGCTTGCTTCAACCAAGATAGGGTAGGAGAACACGCATCTTGAGGAGATAAGCTCCTGGAAGACTGCATCAAGGTCACTTCCCTGAAATCTCCTCCTCAACCAGCGGAGAGCAAAAGGCAGGGAGCTGTACTCTTCTCTTATTAGTCTCAACATGTCTTTTGCACGTTGAGTCTTGAGCCCCTTCTCCTTATTGAATCTGAAAATGTGTCCTTGATCAAGGCTCTCAACCCTCCCCTCCCCTGTCGCGACCGTGACGAAAGGCTCTATCGCGAAAACCTCGTCAAGCACGATCCTCGCCCCGTCTATCTCTGGAACGTTGGGAAGAGACTTGCCTGTATGCAAAACATACCTCTCTACTTTATGTCCAGTCAGGTTGCTTATCGGCTTGAAGCCTCGCGTGGATATAGCCCTTTGAATTATACCTCCAATTTCAGAAACTTTCACTCCAGGGCGCATATTCTCTATCGCTTCTTTGAGCGCTTGCTCAGCCGAAGAGACCATCAGGTAGTATTCAGGGTTGAAAGAGAATGTGATCGCGCTGTCAGCTATGAAGCCGTTGACATGAACCCCGAAATCCACTTTGACGATGCTTTGCGGAGGGATAACGCTGGAATCGTCAAACGGAGAAGTATAGTGTGCGGCAACCTCATTGATTCCTACGTTCACTGGAAAAGCAGGCTTCCCGCCTCGGTCCAAGATTGCTTTCTCCAATTCTTCACAGACAGCTAAGACTGGCATTCCTTCACGCACGATCTTCAATGATAGCATACGGACCTCGGCCGTAATCTTTCCAGCTTTCCTATAGCATTCAAGGACATCTTCCGGAAGCATTCTCAGAAACCACTCCTCACGGAGAGACTATTCAGACATATAGCTTCTTCAGGCGGCTCCCTGCACTATCGTTCCGCTTAGCAGTCTCGACTCTTGCCTGCATTCTTTCGATGCAGTTCTCCAGCTCTTGAATGGTATGAATGTCTTGACGGATCAGTGCTCCGACTTGCTTCCAAATAGAGTCGTCTACCTTGACCCTCTTTTTTGAAAGCTCATTAACGAGCATCTTCGCCAACTTCTTTCCTTCTGCGTCGAAATCCGTAAGAACAATGATTTTCCTTATTGAACTGATTCCTTCTAGGAATTCGAAGAAGCCCTTGCCATGAGCTTTGAGACATAGAATCGACCCGTTTATCCCCAGCCTCCTAAGGGATTCCTCATCTTTTCGTCCTTCTACGATTATGGGGGTTCCGCGATGCGACTGATCAGAAAGCCTTTGAACCAGTTCAGTCAGGCGATCCAGCTTTCTCTCCAAACTGGACAATCCTATGCTTATCCTCTTCTCCAACGTTTGAATCGTGGCTATCTGGTAACAGTCATTCTCCTCATTTCAGCCAGCGACTCGGCAGCATCGGCGTTTGCGTCAAAATACTTTCTTACCGGCTGGAGAATCTGAGCTAGCGTCTTTGCAGTGGCAACTTTCAGGTCGGATGGATGTAACTTTCCCTTGGCATAGGCTTTCGACAATTCGTCTATACTGAAGAATTCTATCGTTCCCCCGTATTTCGCTGGCCTCTCCACAATGAGGGAACGTTGTTCCTTGAACACGATCTTCCTATTCAGATCTATTACGGGGTTGTTTCTGACGTCGCGTGGCGGACAATAAGCATTCGCTATCTTCTTCTCAATCTCTTCAGGTGAATCGTGGATAAAGACCGCAGTTTCAGGTTGGCTCTTCGACATCTTAAGCTCTACATCCGCGTCCTCCTTGGATCTCTTCATCTCCATTCGCCCTCCTGCACTGAGCCCCATTAGAAGAGGTGTATGAATTGCAGCTGGCTTCTTGAACCCAAGCTTCGGCCCTATCTCGCGAGCCAGAATATGAGCGCGTCTTTGATCCATCCCGCCCAAGCAAATTGACAGATCTAAGGCGAAGATATCGCTGACTTGAATAGAAGGGTAGAGACATTTAGAGAAGTCGAGGGTTGCTTCCGTTGCTTTTCTTCCCAATATCGTCATGGCTCGCTTCACTCTTGCGAGCGTCATATTCTTCGCCGTCTTGATGACGAGTTCCCAATAGCGTAGATCCTTCATCAAGTCTTCGGCTGCAATGAACTCAACCTTGCCCGGTTCGATACCTAGAGCGAAGAGGCAGTGTTCCAGATACTTGGCGCACTTCCTTATATTCTCAAGATTCCCTCCAAGCTTATCGTTTATCGCGGCATGCCAAGTCGCTTCAAGTATTATCATGTGAACGCCAGCATCTATCAAATCAGCGGCCTTCTTCGCCCATATAGTCCAGCCGATGTGGAAGAGTCCGCTGGGCTCGACTCCAATATAGCATCTCGGCCTTTCAGTCGTTTCGATGATTTGACGGAGATCATCCTCGGTAATTATTTCTACGGCATCTCTCGTTGCGAGGTGAATCCTTTCTTCGATTTCCATTACTTATCCCTGAGTCAACGATAGAAGTTGCATTAGTTTACTTAAAACTTCTCGCCGGATTCATTTAGACTCGTTTTTCAGCGCTATCGACGAGCGTTATATCGCCTACAACACTAACACCG
>Ga0315280_10008826_pt1 | contig 13131 bp, 11 predicted proteins | sample YL17G06_40_MG_FD_203697 | JGI IMG/M metagenome (GOLD analysis project Ga0315280, IMG submission 203697) | Sediment microbial communities from Yellowstone Lake, YNP, Wyoming, USA - YL17G06_40 | ecosystem: Environmental > Aquatic > Freshwater > Lake > Sediment | place: USA: Wyoming | collected...
GAAACCAAGCTTCTCGACCGCGGCTCCATAGGCCGAGGCGATCGCGGCGAAGCGGTCTCCGAAGACGCCGATGCTGATGGAGAGCACCTTGTCCCCAGGGGAGAGCATGTTCACCGCGGCCGCCTCCAACCCACCGGTGCCCGAGCACGTCAGGATGAATGCCTCGTGCTCGGTCTTGAACACCCTCTTCAAGCCCGCCGTGCACTCCTCCAGCGCGGCCCTGAACTGCGGCCCGCGGTGGTTGATCATCGGCTTCGCGCCGGCCAGCAGGATGGACTGCGGAACCGGCGTCGGCCCCGGGATCATCAACAGTTGTTTCTCCTCCAAGGTGTGCTCCTCCCTGAGAATCATTGCGAATCGTGGCACAGGTTGGTAACCTGTGCAAAGCGGCGCAGCCGCTTCAGTTGCTTCGTAGCTTGCTCCCGAAGCCCCCTACGAACGCGCCCGATTATGCCCGAACCCGCGAAGCCTTGTCAAACGCAGGCGCTGCGCCGGCCTCAGTTAAACCGGTTCATCGCCTCCTCGACCCCGTGACACATCCACGTCTCCACCGCTTGCACGGACCGCTCGATGGTCTCATTCACCGCCGGCCATTCGCCGCGGCGGAATGCGCCCAGCACGTAGCTCATCATGTCGAGGCCCTCGGGGGGCTGCCCGACGCCGATGCGCAGCCGTGGGAACTCCTCGCTGTGAATGTGCTTGATGATGGACATGAGCCCATTGTGGCCCCCGGCGCTCCCCGCGCGCCGCAGGCGGATCTTGCCCAGGTCGAGGTTCACGTCATCGCAGATCACGAGCAGGTCGGAGAGGGGGCAGTCGAGCTGGTTCACAACCCCAGCGACGCACACGCCGCTCGAGTTCATAAACGTAATGGGGCGCACCAGAGTGACTCGCTCCTTGCCGACCTCTCCTTCGCCCCACATGCACTGGTGCTTGCCCCGACGGATGCGAATCCCTCGCTCCTGCGCCAGCGCGTTCACCACCATGTAGCCGATGTTGTGGCGAGTGCGACGATAGCCGAAGCCGGGGTTGCCGAGGCCGACGATGACTTTCATACCGGGTTACGTTTCGTCACCCGGGCGGGCGCATCCTCGCGTAGCTGCCGAAGCCCGCTCAAGCCTGATTTCGCAGGAGCGGCCCTGCGGTTGCCGCCGAAGGTGGCCATCCGTGTCAATCTGCGTTCATCTGCGGTTGAAATCTGCGTAATCTGCGGATACGGCCGTTGCCGTCCCTCACCCATGCGCCACCCGCCCGGTCACGTATGCCGCCATGAGGGCCAGATTCGCGGCCGTGAGAATCGCGGTGAGCGCGGTGAAAGCCGCGGTCCAGCGCTGCCCGCCCCGGCACACCAGCGCGCTGAGCCCGGCAGCGAAGATGGGGAACAGGCCCAGGAACCGTCGCGCGCCGAACGCATCCCCCGCCCACCAGTCGCGCGCCGCCGCGTTTACATAAGACTCCAGTAGGAACACCACAAGCATTGCTGCCAGCAGCCGGCGCAGATGCTTTGGCGTGAGCGCCAAGCCCACGACTGCCAGCGCCCAGATCGGCGTCCAGGTGAACAGCCCGTGGTGCATCGAGAACCATACCTGCGGCAGCGCGAGCGCCGTCCACTGCAGGAACTCCGGCCCCTGCGGCACCGCGAAGGGGCGGCCGAATGTCGCCTGCCACACCAGCGCCTGTGGTAGGAACGCGATGGCCGCGCCGGCGATCAGCGCGCCCGCGGCGGGCACGATGCGCCTGGGCCGCAGCGCGGCCGCTGAGCTGATCGGAAGTATCAGGAGCAGGCAGTCCTGCGGCCTGATCAGCGCGCACAGCCCTCCCGCCATGCCAACCCCGAACCACCGCGTCCATCTGCCCGACGCGCCGCTCCGCAGCCATAGCCACACCAGCAGCGACGCGGCGAAGATACCTACCCCGTGGGCCATGGTCGGCTCAAAGAACAGATAGTACAGCGCCGGGCTGGCGCACAGGGCCGCCGCGACCGCGATCCCGGGGCCATTCGGACACCTGAGCGCGTCCGCGCCGCACCACCATACAACCGCCCGGAACGCGAACCATATGCCGAGCAGGCCATAGATCAGCGTCGCCAGCGCGACTGCGAGCTGGTATGGCGCGCTGTAGCCGTCGCGAGCGACGGGCAGCTCGAGTGTCTGCGCAACCAGCACCCCCGCGTCAGCCAGCGCGAACGCGGGCATCCACAGCAGCGCGGGACCTACCGTGAACGATGTCGGCGTTGGCCCTCCTCGCGGCACAGGAGCGAGCGGCCGCCCGGCCGTCCCCTGCCACGTCGCCATCTGGTTGCTCAGGTCGAGGTCGCGATCGAAGTACAGCGAGACCAGGTAGGCGTAGTAGAAGTCGCCGTCGTTGGTGATGAACGTGGTCCGCGCGCCGTGGTAGGCGCGGAAGACCTGGAGCAGCGCGAGCACCAGGCCAAGCGTGATGAGCGCCCTGCGCCGGCGCCCCGCGTCGACCACCCCCGAGGTGGCCGGGACCTCGGGTTCAGCGTTCACACCGGTAGTAGCCGTCACGGTTCCGCCGTTGGGCTAGACGAGGACACCCTTCTCGACCATCCTGCTGATCACCGCCGCATCCACGGCGCCGTCGCGTCCCAGCGCCCCGGCCGCTGATACAGAAAGCTGGCGCCCCCGGGGCGAGTCGAACGCCCGACCAAGGCCTTAGGAGAGCCCTGCTCTATCCTCTGAGCTACGGGGGCGTGACAGACCGAGCCGTATAGGAACCCGTGTCCGTCGCCTAGAGTCTAACAACGCACACAACGCGCGTCAAGCAAGACGCCGCAGGCCGAATGTAGCAGGAAGATCCAGTGCCTCGCCGAAGACATAATACAAGGAACGACTGTCAGCATGCCAAAGCGCATTGATCTGGACGGCGGCGACTCGCACGATGAGCTGGAGGAGGCGCTGCGGCAGCTCCAGCGGCCGCAGCGGCGGCAGCGGCCGTCTCAGCCCTCTGATCCCTCTCAGCCGGGGCCTGCTCCGGAAACGCAAGAGGAGGTACAAGACGCCGTCCGGGAGCTGGCCGCGCAGCAGAAGGCCGCGGCTGCGGCGCAGAAGACTCGCGCCCCGCGCCCTGTCTGGCTGATCCCGGTGATCGTGGCAGCAGTTGTCGTGATCGTCGCGGTCGCGGCGCTTCTCATGCTCCGCCCAGAGCCACTCCCGCCGCCGGCCATCACCGCTCAGGGCGCTGTGAGCGGCTTCTGGCAGTGCCTGATCGAGGGCAAGTACGAGGCGGCGACGGTGTACTGCCCCTCCATGGTGGAGAAGTACGGCAGCCGCAAGCAGGCCGCGGAGCGGCTGCGCGAGACGTTCGGAGAGAACCCGCCCGTTCACCTCTCGAAGGTCGGTGATCCCGAACAGCTTCCCGACTCGACCGACCTGCGGGTGAGCTACGAGATCTATCTGCGGAGCGGCACCCCGCGCAGCGGGGACGCCATCGTCGCGTCTTCCGGCACAGCCTACGTCATTGTCGCCGGCATCTGAGCCGCGTTCCGCCGCCCGTCACAGTTCCAGGTCAGCGATCTGGTCGGTCACGCGGCCCGCCTTGATATCCTCGTGTGGCGCGGGTATCCGCCCGCAGTCGGCGGATGCCCGCAGACGGGAGGGGCGATATGGAACATGCTACTCCTCCACCCGCGGCGCCCTGAGCACCAGCACTTCCTCGATGTTCTGCAGCCGCGCGGCAGGCTGAACGACGGCCCTCTTGCCGGAGGTGTTCGGATCGGGCGCGACGGAGATAACGGTTCCCACTCTCAGGCCTGCTGGGAAGACGCCGCCAGTCCCCGCGGTCAGCAGGACGTCCCCGGTTCTGACCTGCGCCTGCGGGCCCAGGTAGAGCAGCTCGCACCGCCAGGAGCCGACGCCCTTCAGCACGCCCGCCTCCCGGGAGCGCTGGACTCTCACCGCCACGCCGCTGGCGGGATCGGTGATCGGCAGGATGCGCGCGGTGTGCTCCGCGACTGCATACACCTGCCCCGCAACTCCCTCTCTGGTGACGGCCACATCGCGGGCGCGAACGCCGTCCGCTTTCCCGCGGTCCACGGTGAGGCACGACAGCCACCCGCCCATGTCCACGCCGATGACGTGCGCCATCTGCTCCGGCCGGTGGCCCGCGGCGTACGCTGATCGCAGCTCGCGCTCTCGCCGCAGCCCGGCATAGCGCTCCTTGAGGCTGCTCAGCTCCGCCTCGAGATCCGCGACGCGCGCTGACAGCTCCGCGTTCTCCTGCGCCAACGACCGCGCTTTCAGCGCCGCGCCCCAGGCGGCCCGTGTGTCTGACGCGACCGCCAGCAGCGCCGACTGCGCCGGGGCCGCAGTGGCGCAGACCACGCTGTCCAGCCACATGCGGCCGCCCGATCGCTGCGCAGCCTGCTGCCATTGGTCCAGCCCCAGCGCGGCCGCGGCCAGCGCGCACAGCAGCAGCAACGTCCGATTCCGCGTCCTCGCCATCCGCAGTATCATCAGAGGCCTATCCCCTCATCCCATCCGTTGGGCAGGGGCCCCTAGGTCCGCCAGAGGCGGCCGGGGTGGCGGCCCGAAGGGCCTAGCCACTTGCCCCTGCCACCCCCGCCGGAAGCGGGCCCTCTTCCATCTGCACTCATTCGCGTTCATCGGCGTCAGCAATCTGCGGATTACGGCCGTTTCACGCCTTCCCGTCAGGCTTCACGAATGTGTCTGCGAACTGGTCGGCTTCCTCGAGCGCCCTCCCCGCGCCCAGCACGACGCAGGTCAACGGGTCCTCCACCATTCGCACCGGCATCTGGGTCTCTTGCGCGATGTAGCGGTCGATTCCCCGGAGCAGCGCGCCGCCGCCGGTGAGCACTATCCCCTGCTGCATGATGTCGCCCGAGATCTCCGGCGGCGTGTCTTCGAGAGTCTGCCTGATGGCCTCTACGATCCCGGACAGCGGCGCCACGATGGCCTCTCTGACCTGGGCCGCGTTGACCTCCACCGCCTTCGGCAGCCCGGTGAGGAGATCCCGACCGCGCGCCAGCGCCACCTGCTCGTCATTGCCGTTGGGCGACACCGCCGAGCCGATCTCGATCTTGATGGCCTCCGCCGTCGCAGGCCCCACCGCCAGATTGTGCTCGTGGTACATGAACTGGACGATGGCCTCGTCCATCTCGTCGCCGGCCACCCGGACCGATCTGCTGGCCACCATCCCGCTCAGCGCGATGACAGCGACCTCCGAGGTGCCGCCGCCTATGTCCACGACCATGCTCCCGGTCGGCTCCCAGATAGGCAGCCCGGCGCCGATGGCCGCGGCCATGGGCTCCTCGATGAGCATCACCTGCCTCGCGCCTGCCCTCACCGTGGCGTCTCGCACCGCTCGTCGCTCGACCTCCGTCACCCCGGACGGAATGCCGATCACGACCGTGGGATGAACCAGCGTCCGACGCCGCTGCACGCGGTGCATGAAGTGGCGAAGCATCACCTCGGCGACGTCGAAGTCGGCGATCACTCCGTCCTTTAGCGGCCTGACGGCCGTGATATGGGGGGGCGTCCGCCCGAGCATGCGCTTGGCCTCCGTGCCGACGGCAAGGACGGCGTTGTCGGAGCGGTCGACCGCGACCACCGAGGGCTCGCGCAGCACGACGCCCTTGCCGCGTACGTGGACCAGCGTATTCGCGGTCCCAAGGTCTATTGCGATATCCCGTGAGTAACCCGACCAGAGGTTCCGCCACAGCCGCATCAAAATCGCCTCTCAGCTATCTCCGGGCCATCGCGCCCCTTGCGCGGTTCAGGCGCGGCGGGGGCGCATCGCGACGCCGAACCGGAGCAGCATCTCGATCAGCCTGGGAAGGGGAAGCCCGATCACATTCGTGTAGCACCCACGCACTGTCCGGATGAGGGCAGCGCCCTCGCCCTGGATGGCATACGCCCCGGCCTTGTCCAACGGCTCCCCCGTCGCCACATACCGGTCAATCTCCTGTTTCGACAGCGCCCGAAACGCCACCTCCGTGCACTCGTAGTCCACCAGTCGGCGCTCCCCCTGCACCAGCGCCACGCCTGTGTACACGCGATGCCATCTCCCACTCAGCAGTCGCAGCATTCGCCGCGCGTCGCGCGCATCTCTCGGCTTGCCCAGCACCTCGCCTCCGCACACCACGATGGTGTCAGCGCCAATCACGAGTCCATCCTGCGCGCCGATGGATCGCGCCTTCTCCAACGCAGATCGCTTGGCGAACGCCGCGTAGCTGCCGCGCACGCGCGCGAGGGCAGCATCCTCGACCAGGGGAGCGACGACTCCGCACTCAATACCGGCAGCGCGGAGCAGCGCCTGCCGGCGCGGCGAGCGCGAAGCGAGTATGAGCATGGTTCACAGCCGACCGGGCCGGAGCAGGTGGAACAGGGCCACCATCCCCAGCATCGTCCCGGCGATCATCGCCGCGATGCCGACCCCGATATGGGCGGGATGCCGCGCGCTTGCGAGATAGAGCGCGCTGCTCACCAGCAGGGCGCCCGCAAGGATGCTCACGGACAGCCGGTTCACCGCGCGGCCCAGCCGCGACCAGCGGACGTTCGCCTCCTGATCCTCGACCCTCACGCGCAGCCCGCCCTGGCTGGTCAGCGAGAGCACTCTGTCAACCTGGGCCGGCAGCTTGCTGACATGATGCAGCGCCGCCGCGGCCGCCCGGGAGAACCGCCCGTACATGGCGTCAACGGTCATCCCACGAGTGCGCGCCTCGTCCACCACGGGCTGTGCCAGATCGCGGAACTCGAATGTGGGGTCGAGTTCGCCGCAGATGGCCTCAGTCATGAGAACGGCCTTCGCCGCGAGCGAGAGCTCGGGCGAGACGCGAATCTGATTCAGCCACAGCACCCGAAGCATGCGCGCGAGCAGTTCGCCCAGCGGCAGATCTCGCCGCGGCAGGGTCACGAAGCGGCTGATCAGCCCCGTGAGATCGGCGCGCAGCGATGCCAGGTCGGTGTCGCCGCCGACCGTGCCCAGCTCCGACATGACGTCAATCACGCCGTCCACATCCTCCCGATACACGTTTCGCACCATCTGCGCCAGCAGGCCGCGGTTCCTCGGGTCGAGGTAGCCCATGATGCCGAAGTCCAGCATCACGATCGTGCCGTCATCCTCGAAAAGCACATTCCCCTGGTGCGGATCGCCGTGGAAAAACCCGTCAATGAACATCTGGTGCAGCACGCTCGTGCCGAGCATCCGGGCGGCCTCGGCGCGGTTGAAAGTCGCGCTTGAGAGTCGGTCAACCCGATGTCCGTAGACGCGCTCGGTGGTGAGTACTCGGCGCGTGGTCAGCTCCCAGATCACCTCCGGGATATGCGCTCTGATCCCGGCGTCCTTCAGGGTTTGCCGCAGCCGGTCGGCGTTATGCGCCTCCAGCGTGTAGATCAGCTCGTCCTGCATCTGGTCCGAGAACCGTCTCACGAACCCGGGAAGGTCGTAGGGCTTGGCAGCGGGTATCTGGCGGTCCAGCAGCCTGGCGATCTCCGCCAGAATGATGAGGTCGGCCTCCACCGTCTCGCGCGCTCCCGGCCGCAGCACCTTGACCGTGACCTGCCTGCCGTCGGGCATCACCGCGGCATGGACCTGCCCCAGCGAGGCCGCTGACAGCGGCTCCGGATCAACCTGCTTGAAGCACCTCTCGATCGGCCGCCCCAGCTCCGTCTCGATCCTGCCGCGCACCTGATCGAAAGGCACTGCCGGCGCTTCGTCCTGCAGGTGGCGAAGCTCGGCGACGACCGGAACGGGCAGCAGGTCGGCGCGCGCGCTGAGCACCTGGCCCAGCTTCATGAACACCGGGCCGAGCTCCTCCAGAGCGGACCGCAGCCGCTGAGGGCCGGAGAGCCGGGCGTGCTCGGGCGCCAACCCCCGCCGCCCCAGCGGCAGCACCGTGCTGATGCCGAGTTGGTCGAAGACATACCCGAAGCCGTAGTCCAGAACCAGAACCGACAGAATCTGGCGGACCCGTTTCAGGTTGGGCAGGCCGATCCCAATGTTCATGTGCCTGTGGACACCGATCTCGGCTGAAGCCCTCTCAGATGCACTCGGACATCGGCGGCATTGGCTCCTCGGGCGTCGTCCCCTGCGCCCGCTTCAACTCTCGCTCCAGATCTCTGACGCGCCGTTCCAGCTCCTGCATACTCGACTGCCGCGCTAGATCGGCCTGGGCCAGCATCCGGTCAACCGTCTGGCGAACCAGGTTCTCCATGCGCGCCTTCTGCTCTTTGCCCTTCTCCAGCATGTCGCAGACCGCTTTGTGGCCCTCCTCTTTGCTCATCGAGCCGCGCTTCACCAGGTCCTCGACCAGCTTGGTAGCGGCCTCTTTGGTCAGAAGTGCTGCCCCGAGCCCGAGGTCAACCGTCTTCTCGAGAAGGTCTCGCCAGGAAACGACCTTGTGCTCTTCAGCCATCGTTGCCTCCTTTTCTGACTGCGTTCACGTCCCCACGATGGGCACGTGCCCGCCGCAGAACTCGCAGTGTCCGCCCACCACCCGGATCTTCGACACCGCGAATCCCCTGCGCTCGACCACCGTCTTCCCACAACTGCCGCAGACCGTGTCCTCCCCTTCCCCTCCCCAGAGGTTTCCGACGTAGACATAGCGCAGCTTCGCGCGCGCCATGTCCCGCGCTCGCATGAGCGTGTCCGCGGGAGTGGGCGGCTCCGTCAACTTGTAGTCCGGGTGGTACCTCGAGAAGTGAACCGGCATCTCGGGGTCCACGCTTGCCACCCAGTCTATGAAGCCGCCAAGCGCCTCCTCTGAATCGTTCCAGTTCGGGATCACCAGGTTCGTAACCTCGACCAGGCACCCGGCTTCCTTTGCGATCTCCACGGTGCGCCGGGGCGGCTCTGCCCGCCCGCGGCACAGCTCGCGGTAGAACCTGTCGCTGGTTGACTTGATGTCCACGTTCATCGCATCAATGAACGGCAGCATCTCGCGCAGGGGCTCTTCGCTCACGTAGCCATTGGTCACGAGCACGTTCCTGAGCCCGCCGGCCCTCGCCAAGCCAGCGGTCTCCAGGACGTACTCGTACCAGATGAACGGCTCGTTGTAGGTGTATGCGATGCCGATGTTCGTCGCATCCCGCCCTGCCAGCGCCACGGCCTCTTCTGGGGTCATCCGCCGCGTCCCCGCGTCCTGCTGGGAGATGGCCCAGTTCTGGCAGAACGAGCAGGCCAGGTTACACCCAACGCTGCCCAGGGACAGGATGACCGAACCCGGATAGAAGTGGAACAGCGGCTTCTTCTCGACAGGATCGAAGTTGGCCGCGGACACCCGCGCGTAGTTCAGGGTTCGCAGCGTCCCCTGGAGGTTCTGGCGCACTCGGCAGAGGCCGGTCTGCCCCTCGGCAATGCGGCAGCCGTGGGGACACAGCGCACACTGCACGCGCCCCGTCTCGGCCTTGCTCCAGTACCGCGCCTCTTTCAGCCCTGCCTCCGCCATCGCGTTCCGTTCCGAGTCCCCCAGGCGCATTGTATCCCCAGGCCGGGCCTGCGGCAAGGCGGTCTGACTCAGCCTTGCCTGACCTTTGTCGCGCCAGTCACCCAGATGCGTCGCCCAGGCCCAGGTAGGCGAACGAGCCGACGCCGTACACCACGACCATCGCCGCGGCCACGATCCCCGAGTCGTTCAGCGCCCAGGCGGCCGCCCCGCCCACGACGCACGACACGAGAGCGGGTTCCAGCCAGGCTCTCTCGGCCAGCGCCGCCACCGCGCGCCTGGGGCGCGCGAGCAGGAACGCTCCCAGTACCCCGAGCGCGGCGATGGTGACATCTGTCCACAGCGACGAGCGCACTAGCATCCAGTTCATGGTCCACTTCCGGCCGACCACCTGTGCCAGCGCGCCCCAGCCCTGTGACCTGACGCCGGAGAAGAACAGGCCGACGTGCGATGCGTCTGCGTCGCGGCGAAACAGGTCCGCGCTGATCGCCGCTCCTGCCGCGGCCAGCATCAGCACGAGCACCGCGACGACATCGGTCCAGCGCGGACGGTCTCTCCGGAGATAGGCGATGAAGACCGCGAATCCCACCGCGCAGGCCAGCGCCATGCCAAGATTGGCGCCGAACCGCGGGCAGCCCATCAGCGCCGCGAGCGCGACCAGGACCGCGCCTGCGATGAACCGCTCGACTCCACTCGACGGGTGCTGCCGGCCGGACAGCACTGCCGCGATTCCCACTATGGCGGCGGCCATGAGCGCGCCCCCATACTCGTTGCCGATGCCGTAGAACCGCGCCCCGGAAGCGGCGGAGTAGCTCAGCGGCGACCACTGCAGCATGGTCGCTCCTCGAAGCAGGTCATACACCAGCAGTCCCGCCAGCGTCACCGCAGGCAGCGCGTGTCCCGAACGCCAGCCGGTGAGCGCACTGCCCAGCAGCGCGACGACCATCGCGATCACCGCGGCCGCGCCGAGCATCTGCGGCATCGGGAGCGGGCGCAAAGCCACCAGCAGCAGCGCCGGCGGCGCCGAGAGCAGCAGCAGCAGCAGGCATCTCTCCAGGGTTCTCAGCCACGGCGGCACGGCATCCCCGAGCGCGAACATCGCCGCGCTCGCCCACAGCGCGATGATGGCGAGCACGGCGACCCACCGGAAGGCGTACCGCCTGGCGGCCTCGGCCTCGCCCTGGCGCGCATCGTCGGCCCGCACCCGCGCCAGCGGGTCGTCCGTCGTGGCCTCCACCCGCATGGGACGTCCCACCATCGCCGCGGGCGGCTCGATATCGAAGTACGCCAGCACTGTCGCCGCGACATCGGCGTTGGTGACGATGCCCGCGCGCCGCGTGGATGGCGAGGTGAGCATTCCTCGCGCGCCGTCCAGCTGCCGGAAGATCACGGGCGTCAGGTTGGCGAATCGCTCCTCCGGGTCGGCCTCGCGGACTATCGGCGTCACCACCAGCACACCCCAGGTCTTCTGTGACAGCCCTCGCAGGACGGCGGCGAGCAGACTATCGGCCTGCTCGATGGCCCGCGAACGCGCTCTCCATGCGGCCGACGGGGGCATGTACGCGGCATACTCGCCGACTCGGGAGGTCTCGCCCAGGTCAACGACGATCATATCTGCCGCGGCGGCCACTCGGTGGAACGCGGCCGCCAGCCTCGCCGGGTCCGTCGTGACGCGGTACGGGACGTTCGGCCGGCGCATCAGGAGATCCGCGCCAACGTCTCCCAACTCCACCAGGCCCTGCTCGTCCATGCCGATCGCCACCAGCTCGCGGTGCATGGCGCGCTGGGTATCGGCATTGCCGACGCAGGCGACTCGCAGGCCGGAGCGGCGGAGGGCGCCGCCAAGCAGACCGAGGGTGATCGGGTAAGTGAGCACCTGGTTCCGGCGGATCAGCTCACCGATGCCGAGGTGGACGATTCTGTTATCGCCGACCGGCCAGCCCGTCCGCGAGACGTAGACCTGTCGCGCCGGCCGCCCCTCGACTGCCTCGTCAACGTCGAACGCCATGCCCTCGGGGCTGGTCACGCCGGGGAGCGCCACGGCGGTCGCTCTCGACCCCGCGCCGATGGTGAGGTACGCTCCCTCGCTCCCGGAGGCGCGAGCCGTCCTCACGCTCATCATCCCGACGCCGCCCTCTCGCGCCAATCTGCGCAGCGTCGGCGCCTTCACATCTCCGCTCAGCAAGTCCGGCCAGGTGACCTGGTCCAGGATAGCGATGATGAGCTTGCGGTCACCCGCGGGAGATGCCGCCGACAGGCAGCACGACAGCGAGGCCGCCCAGACGAGCGCGAACGCGGCTATCTTCACTCCCCTCACGCGCGCCCACCCCCGGACTCCATCGTCTCGCGCAACAGGTCGGCGTAGACCTGCTTCGTGCGCTCGAACATGAGCCGGATATCGAACCGCTCGGCCGCGCGCCGCCGGCCCCGCTCGCCCATCGCGCGCGCCAGCTCGCGATTCCCCAGCAGAGACTCGATGCCGGCCGCGAGCGCGCTCGGGTCTCCCGGCCTCACCAGGATCCCGGTCTCCCCGTGTACAACCACCTCAGGCACACCCCCGACTTCCGTCGCAACCACAGGCCTCTCTGCGGCCATCGCCTCCATCGCCACTATGGACGAGCCCTCGCTCAGTGAGGCGATGACCACAACGTCCAGCGCGCTTACGATCGCGTCTGCCGACTCCACCTCGCCGATCATATGGAGTTTCCGCTGCAGGCCCAGCTCCTCGCGAAGCGACTCGGCGGCATCTCTCAGGGGTCCATCCCCGGCAAGGACGAGTTCGACATCTGTCCACCGTTCGACCACGTCGGCGCAGGCGCGGATGAACTCGAGGATGCCCTTCTGGGGAGCGAATCGCGCGATCATCCCGACCAACGTGCTGTCGGCTGCGAGACCGAGCTCGGCCCGCACCTGCACGGGATCGCGTGGTTCCCCCGTCTTGATGCGGACGCCGTTGGTTATCGTGACAGTCCGCTCGCCCAGATCGGGGTACAGCGCGAGCAGATCGCGTCGCAGCGCGTCCGATACCGTGATGATCCTCGATGCTCGCCGTACCACCTGGCGAACGGCCCAGCGATGCTGGGCGCGCGCGGCCCTCATGCCCGTGGCATTGGGCGGGTAATTGTGCATGGTGGCCACCATGCGCGCCGATCCCGCCAGGGGCGTCGCGAGCGCCCCCGCCAGGCCCGCCTCGAAGGAATGTGTGTGGATGATCTGCGCCTGATGGTGTGAGATCGCGCTGGCGACGTGGAGGGCGGCTACGGCAGCGCGAGAGGGGTTCCCGCCAGCGCCGATCCGGCAGCTGTACACCGGGATCGAGCGCGCTCTCGCCGCTTCCGCAACCATGCCGTCCTGGTCACATGCCACGGCCACGCTGTATTCATCGCGGTGCAGCTCTGCCAGCAGCGAGACGACGTGCCGCGCCAGACCGCCCCGCGCCGGAGGCGCCACCAGAAGGATGCGCGCTGTCTGCGGCACTGCACCTGCTTCCAGCCCACGAGCGACGGCTTCCACTCTTCCCCCCGAACCAACGGTAGACGGCGACCATTATAGTTCCGCCACACACGGGAGGCAACCATCGAGCGCTTCGGTGCGCGGCGGAACGCGAGCGCTGCGAGTACAATCATGCGCTCGATAGCAGCAGCGAGAGCCCCCTCTTCATGGTCCGCGCCCCTCTAGCCCCGCCCTGGCTGATGAAGAGGGGGCTC
>Ga0315280_10008827_pt1 | contig 13131 bp, 13 predicted proteins | sample YL17G06_40_MG_FD_203697 | JGI IMG/M metagenome (GOLD analysis project Ga0315280, IMG submission 203697) | Sediment microbial communities from Yellowstone Lake, YNP, Wyoming, USA - YL17G06_40 | ecosystem: Environmental > Aquatic > Freshwater > Lake > Sediment | place: USA: Wyoming | collected...
TGGTCCTGCGGCTTTTGACATGGGCGATTTGCGTTTCGGCTGTGCTCTTGTTGACGACGTCGCTGGCTCGCGCCGCGCCTCCCCCCTCCCCTCTTTGTCGAGTAGCAATATTCGCGCCCGGAAACGGGGGGTGTCAATGCCGAAAGGCGCTGCACGAGTGGCATCTCTGGGCGGCGGTCAAGTATATCGAACGAAATCCGGTTCGGGCAGGGCTGGAAGCCCAAGGCAGAAAGGCTCGGGAATGACAATGATTGATTTGGACAGAAGCGCTATTCGTATCCCGTCCCCGTTATTCCCGCCGCTGAACCGGAGCGTTCAGCGGAATCACAGAGAAACGGCTTGCGCGGGGACAAGGGATGCGGGAGAGTAAGCCCCAGAGGTGGCAGATGAGAATCGAGATTGAAAGAGAAGATGACGGTCGCTGGATAGCCGAAATCCCGGATCTGCCCGGCGTGATGGTTTACGGCAAGAGCCGGGAGGAAGCGATCTCCAGGGTCGAAGCGTTGGCGCTGCGCGTCCTGGCAGATCGCCTTGATCACGGCGAAGAAATCCCGGAACTTCGGGAAATGTTCGCGGTGCCGGCGTGAGTCAGTGGCCGTCAACGAAAGCTCGCCTTGTACTTGCCGCCCTCTTACGTATCGGATGGTTCGTCAAGCGTCAGTCTGGTACATCCCATCGAGTGCTTTCCCGCCCAGGGTGGCCTGACTATGTTTTTGCGTTTCACGATGGCGAAGAGATCGGCCCTCGTATGCTCGCCCGCATCGCAAGGCGTACGGGGCTCGCACCAAAGGACTTGTAAAAACTGCCGAATCACGGGCTGCAGCCGATTTTGCAGGCCGGGAAATCGCAGAAATCGGGGACAGGATACGAATTTACTTAACTGCGGGGTGTCGGTTCGGGAGCGTGCCAATCATTATGGCTCGTTCGGCACGTGCAGTCGTTCCCGGCATTCCGTATCACGTCACGCATAGCGGCAATCGCCGTCAGGCCGTCTTCCTTTGCGATTCCGACCGCGCCACCTATTGCCGTTGGCTGCAAGAATACGGCGCGGCGCGGAGTTCGGCCTGGACATCTGGGCCTATTGCCTGATGAGCAACCACATCCATAGCGCTATTCGTATCCTGTCCCCGTTATTTCGACGATCCGGGCCCTCGACCTGAAGGCTGATTGCGGCCTCGTGTGCCGCGGTGACGTTGCCGGTGATCATGGTCAGTGGCGGGGGTGTTGCCCGCCGATGCGGTCGGCCGTGCGATAGCCGACGCGAAGGATGTAGAATATCTTGTCGGCCATTCTGGCGCGCGCCCGATCAATGGCGGCCATTTCGTCCGCGTCCATTTCGTAATCGCCGGTCTCGATGTCGAGCGCCAGGAACTTGCCTTTGTGCTCGGGTTCGAGTTTGTCGCGCAGGAAACGGTCGTAGTAGTCCTTTCCGCGCCGGACGAACTCTTCGCGGCTCATGGTTAGGTGGGGCATGGGAAAGCCTCCTGCAATGCCTTCACTTCCTTTGAGCGATACTCCGCCTCGCTCGTGTGAATCAAGTCTGAATGTCGGACTTTCGCAGCGACCAACCACGAGAAAACGAGAAATCGGCCGATGGCCTGCTGATGGCACTGTTTTTGGGGCATAATCGGTGGATTCCGGGGATGATTTCGGGGACAGGATACGAAATCATGGTTAGCGAGAATCTGATCCTCCTCGAACGGCCGCTGCACCGGCTCGGCAAAAAGCACCTGTGCACGTGTACGAGCACGTGCACGGAGCTATCGGCAGAAGATACTTACGGCTTAACGATAACCTTCGTTGCGCTCACGGTTTCACGATGACCTTCATCGTGCCTGCAACTTCACGATGGCCTTCATCGCGCTTACGGTTTCACAATGGCTTTCATCACATTGCCCTTCTTGTCGCGAACGGCGGTGATCGCCTCGGCCAGCTGATCCAGACGATAGGTGTGCGTGGCCAGCGGCTTGAGGTCCACCAGTCCCGTCGCGATGGCTTCGAGCGCCGTCGGCCAAACCAGCGGCGCCAGCCAGGAGAACCGAATCGTCTTGTCCCAGAGAATGGACTTCAGCGCCGGGACGCGAATGACCGCGACGTCGGCCGGAAGGCCGAAGAAGACGATCCGCGAGCGGCGCCCCGAAATCTCCAGCGCCGCTTCCATCGCCTCGACCGCCCCGGTGGGCGTAATCACGGCGTTGGCAAACCGCCCATCGGTCATCTCAGCGATCGTCGCCTTGAGATCCTTCTTGAAGTAGGGCGATTTCGAGTCGGCGGTGTTGATCACCACGTCGGCGCCACACGGCTTCACGGCCTCCAGGCGATAGTCGAGCACGTCTACCGCCACGACTCTTCCCGCGCCGGATGCCTTAATCAGTTGGACCATCATGCAACCGATGACCCCCGCCCCCAGCACCACCGCAAAGTCGCCGACCGTGATGGCCATGTTCTTCACGCCATAGGTTGCGCACGCCAACGGCTCGGTCATCGCCGCTTCTTCGAACGAGACGCTGTCGGCGATCTTGTGGACGCCGGTGAAATGGGAGACGCAATACTCGGCAAAGCCGCCGTTGGTCGAAACGCCCAGAACCGTCTTCTTCTCGCAGAGATTGACGTAGCCCTGCTTGCAGACGCGGCAGGCGTTGCAGTACTGAACGGGGTCACACGTGACGCGATCGCCCGGCTTGAACAGGCCCAGTTTTTTGGGGATCGCACCGACTTCGGCCACTTCGGCGCTGAATTCGTGACCCAGGATCAGCGGCCCTTTGCCGGTGGGAGTTTCCAGCGAGCTGGCCCCGAAGTAGTAGGCCACGTCGGAGCCGCAGATCCCGCACACCTTGACCTTGACCAACACTTGATCGTCGGCCGGCTCGGGCACCGGCACTTCGGTCAACTCCATCTTCTTCGGCTCGTAGAACACTTGCGCTTTCATCATTTTCTTCTTGGCCATTTCCTCATCCTCCTCATGATTTCAAGATTGTTCTCGCAAGGGAAATTCATCGCCGCCACCAAGCCTTTGGATCACGCGACTCTCTCATACGGGAGTCTGCCTTCATTGACGATGGTGGAGGTGAAAGTCCACGGATCGGCGCCTGCAATCGCGAATTGCTCCGGAGTCAAGACGAGAACATCAATAGCCCCGCGCACCTCGCCGACCAGAGATTGCCGCAAATAGGCCGCGCGCCGGCGGTTGCTCGGAAAGTTCTCGCCCCACCACACAACAAGAAAGTCCAGGTCGCTGTCCTGCGTCATTTGGCCCCCCGCCGCCGACCCGAACAGAATGATCTTGTCCGGGTTGGCGCGCTCGATCCAGACCTGACAAATCTTCGCCATCTTCTGACCGACTTCCTGCTTGTCCATTGCCGCTCAGTCCCAATCAATACTTCTCCGCATAGGGCCGCAGGAACTTCAGCGCATTGTCGGTCACTTCCCAGGCCTGGGGCCAGAAGCACAGGTCAATGGTCCACCATTCGCCGTGGAATCCCGCCTCTTCGACGATCGCCGGAATGACCTCGTCGAAATTGATCTTCCCTTCGCCGAACGGCCGGTGGGTGCTGGTCTCGTCGTTGTGGAGCGTGCCGTCGGAATCAATCAGGTGGATGTGGCCGATCTTGCCCTTGAGCTTGCGCGCGAATTCGACGACGCCGCCCCTGAGCGTCTCCTTGCGGCCGAACTGGCGGGCCGCAACCACGGCGCACATGTACGCGTGACAGGTGTCGAACATCACCTTGAAGTTGGGATGGTCCACCTCTTCGGTGATGCCGATCACTTCGCTGGGCTTGTTGAAAATGAAGCCCGGCTCGAATTCCCAGACCATCCGCACGCCAAACTCTTCGGCCCGCTGGGCGCAACGTTTCCACTGGGCGACGATCCGTTTGCGCGCCGCGTCGCGCTCGGCTCCCTCCAGCGCATTGGGGGCCTGAACCGTATCCACGCGGATCGCCGGCGCACCCAGGTCGAGACACAACTGCAGGTTTTTCTTGAACAGGTTGAAGTAGAGGTCGTTTTTCTTGGCCTCCTTGGTGCCGGGGCCGGGCGTGGCCCAAAAGTCGGCCGCCAGTCCCGACACGCCCAGATGGTTGGCCCGCAGGAGCGCCACGATCCGGTCGCGGTCGGCTTTCATCGGATAGTCTTCGGGATGGATGTGGGGGCGAAAGGCCCCGATCTCGATCCCGTCCAGCCCCAGCTCGCCGCAGCGCCGAACCACGGTGTCGAACGGCACCGGGTTCTTGGCATACGGTCCGAACGCATAGGCCCATGTTCCAATGGAAATCTTCTTGGCCATCTTCGTCTCCTTTCATGACGGACGAACTGTCGCTGTTCAAATGAAGAAGCGCCGAGCGCTCACGAACTTCCACTCAACTTTTACGTCCACACTTCTATGCGTTTGGCGAAGATTCTCTCCGCTTCGTTACGATCTCAGGGGTCAGGGATCGAGGGCCGGGGATCAGAGAAAAGAGAAAGCGATCTGTCTTTCTGGCCCCTAATCCCCGACCCCTGCCCCCTAATCCCTGGTCCCTTTGCTTGTGGCCACAGGCCACCTTACCCTTTCGTCTAGACCTCTAGCCATTTTGCGAAGAGCTTCTCCCGTGGACGAAGTGGACGAAGTGGACGACATGGACGACATGGACGGGATGGACTTTTTCCGATGCATGAGCGGATGTCCACGACTCTCACCCCTCTTTGGTTGCGGCCAGAGGCCGCCTTAGGCTCTATCCGCCTTCCTTTCACCCATGGCTTTCCGAAGTCTCTGAGTGTGCGCGCTGTCGCTCTTGCCGAGTTTGGTCAAAACGCTCTTGAGCTCCTCGCCATCGCCGTCAGAGGCCTCGAAGAACGCATTTTCCCTCATCGAGTTTTCGACCTGTAATGCCATGGCCACGGCTCTCGCATGGGAGATTCCCTTCTCGGCATTGGCCAGCAACACTTTGAGATAGTCCAAAGACGTCTGCAGGGCCTTGAGGTTGAACTTCCGCTCCTCCATAGCCACCCGGCCATTCTCGATCAGGGCGTGAACCGCCCGGAGCGAATTGGCGTGCTCCATTTCATCTTCCGCCAGGTCGCCCCAGAATTTCTCGTGCCCCGAGCATTTGGCGGCGAACGTCGCGTACAGTTTCGCGATGCTCTCTTCGTGCCGGACCAGCAGGGCCACCACTCGAAGCAGATCCTGCGGTTGGCTCATCGGTCCCTCCCGTCGGGTGTCCGATCAAACGACCTTTGCCACCGGAGCCCCGGTTGCTTATTGCCGGCATTCCCTAAACGATCTTGATTCCGCTACGCAAAATCTCCGCCACCCAGGGGTTGTCCGGCGTAAAATCCTCCGGGCGGAACGGGTGCGGCTCGATCCGCAGGTCCACGTCCCACCGGTAGCGCATCAACAAAACCTGATCTTCAATTCGGTCGCCCGAAAGATCCCCAGAGACGACGGCGACATCAATGTCGCTATCAGGAGTTGGTGTTCCCCAGGCGTACGAGCCAAACACATAGACACTTTTAGGGCGAATCCGATGCGCCCGGAGCGTTTGTACGTATCGGCGCACAATCGGACGCACTACCCGGATAGAATGCCTCGAAGCCATTTTCTGATTTCCACGACTTCTTTCACACATTTCTGCGCCGCTGCCTTGCCCGCTCTTCCCCGGAAAGCACCTCTCTGGTCGGGATAGCGCGTGGCACCTTGCAGAGCAGTCAACCGATCCAACTGGGCGCGCCGCTCAGGGCTTAAAGAAATGCCTGCCTTCTCAGCCAAGAGGGACAGATTGTGTGTTTTGGGAACCCTCGCCCCCCAGCGTCTTGCACAACAAGCTTTCAACAATTTCTCAATGACCAAGTGGCCGATGAACACGGTCCAGGTGTACGCCCTCGCTCCCAAAACCCGCTTCATGGAGATAAAGTCATCTTCCGCTGTCTGGGTCCAGTAGCGAACAAGGTCTTCATTCTCCATCGTCGCTCACCGAACCATGTAACCGTTGCTGCATCGGCGACTTACCGTGCGGCATGTACACACGAGACCTAATCTTGACGCAGCCAATCGCATTGCCTCACTGCACCGCCGGCGGATAGCAGCAGACCACCTCGAGCGGCTTCTTGCCGACGTTCACGATCTCATAGGCCGGCAGAGTCACGGGAATGAAATAGGATTTGCCCCGGCGAATTTTCTTCGCGCCCCAGGGCCCTTGCAGCTGGCCTTCGCCGCCGATTCCGATCACGCAATAGAAGCCGCGGTCGTTGGGCATCGCCAGCTTGCCTTGGACGATCACCCGCCGCAGCCAGAAGTACTTGCGCGCTTCCTCGGGCACCAGGTCGTACTCCACGTTGCCGTCGTCGCGCCGGATGGGCTGAGGGGTCCGCATGACGTAGTTCCGGAGATAATCCTTGGGCATGGCCGTGAACTCGGCCGCTTCGAGCGCCGTATCCCAATCGAGCCCGCACGCGCCATCCTCGCGCCTGTACGGATAGCCTTTCCATTCGGCCAGAATGTTCCAGTCGGTCGGCTCCTGGGGTTCCAGAATGCAAAGGCCCGAACCCAGCGAGTGAACCTTGCTGTCGCGCAGGAAGATCACGTCGCCGACCTTGGGCTTCACTTCCCACATGTGCTTGCGCATGGTGGCCACGTCCTGGGCTTCCATCCACTTGCGGAACGTCTCCTTTTTGACGTCGTGCTTCCAGCCGATCCAGGCCTTCGCGCCGGGTCGCGTCCCAACCACCACCCACGCTTCATTCTTGCCATAGGGCGAATTGAGATGCTTCTTCGAAAACTCCGGCGACGGATGCCAGTGGACGGGAATGTGGGCGTTGGCCCCCACGTCGAAAATCTTGACCAGAATGCCCAGCTTCGCCCCGAACCGGGCGTAGTGCACGGGCCCGATGGTCTCGTTGGGAAAGGCTTCCAGCAGCTCGGTGATCAGGACCCGTTTGCCGCCGGGCAATCGAATGCGACTGATGCCTTTGGTCGGCGGATTGGGCCGACCGGGGGTCAGGGTCCGGTTGGTCGAGAAAATCCACTCCTCCGAGCGGAAATCATCTTTGGGGGTTTTCTCACCGACGAACTCCGCGCGCAGCTTGCCGCCATTGTAGAAATGCAGATAGGTGTTGCGCGCCAGCTCGATCGGCGTGTTCAGAAGTGCCTGGAGTTCGCTTTTGCTCGCCATCGTTCCACCTCCTGATTGTTGAAGCGGCGCCCGCGCCGCTTTCGCTCTCCATGAGATTCAGGCCCACTCCAACGTCGGCCACCCCGGCGCCACGTCGCGCCGACCGTCTTCAGCCGCTATCGGCCAAGCCCTCAATTCCTGAATGACTCCGCCGCTCCGGCCCTATATGCTCAAGCCTCGTTACCGTTCTCAAGAGTTTTCTGCACGAAAAGCCCTTCCGGACGAGCGGGACCGTGCCATCCCATTCAGTCCTGCAAGGGTTTTGCAGATGTCGCCACCTCGACAATGGCGTCCAGCTTCTCGACAACTTCGGGATGGATCATCTCCTTGGGAACCAAACTTGCCAAGCCGTGATAGCTGCTCTTGCGCATGACGTTAGGCAACCTCAGCCTCTCGTAGAATCGCTCAAACAGCCGATCCAGAAACTCGTCGCTGGCCTTCACATTGGTCCACCACGGGTCGCTTCTATCACGATAAGCAAGCGGGAGAACCAAGTCCCTGATGCACTCTTCCATAACCCGCCGCGAAGATTCGGTAAAAAGAGAGGCGGCCCCTTTCACAGCCGATGATTGCTCGGCGTATCGAAGCAAGACTTCTGGATAACAGAGGTAGTTTTCAATTTCACGTCGCCCCCACATAGTCTCCCGGAGGCCGGGTCCTTGCTGCAGGGGATGTTCAAGCCGGTCGTAGACTGCGATTCCTACGAGGTCAGCCTTCGCTTCGCGCAACCCGCGGAAGTGATTCCGTGCCAGTGGGGGATGGTTTCTCACATAGACTACAAAAGGACGTTCCAAATGCTCGGCGGCAGCATGCCCCAAGGTTTTGGCAAAAGCCCGCAGTATGGCTAAGTCGGTAGGACCCTCTACATACAGAACCCACCCGGTCTGCTCGGCCTGGAAGTATTGCTCGTACCCAATGTCCCGAAGCGCCTTCAGAAGCTGGCTGCCGCGGTCGTCTATACGATGGGGTTTCCGACCGATAAAGGCCACAACCACATCGCGCCCCGCCGCTTCGTTCAGTACCACTTCTGAATGGCTAGCCGCAATGACTTGGCTGCCTGCCTCGCGGGCCACCTCGGTGAGGAGCTGGTAGATCTGGCGTTGACGAAGGATTTCCAGATGGGCGTCCGGTTCGTCGAGCAATAGTGCCGTGCCGGGGTTCGCGTAAAGATGGGCCAGGAGAAGGAGCGTTTGGTGCAGCCCGCGTCCTGCGGCTGAGAGGTCCAATCGAATCCCCCGCTCCTTGTAAGCCATCGCGATTTCGCCGCGTTCCGCTATGAACCGCGGCGGTTCCAGCTCGACGCCAAAAAGTGATTGGATATGCGCACAAATCCGTTTCCAGTTCTCAGGTTCACGTTCGGCCACCAAATCGCACAGGTTTCGGAGCACTTCTGCGGTCCGACCTTCTCCGATGAGGACGTTGATCCGGCCCAGTTCCCATTTTGGCTCGATCGCGGCCAGCCCCGACATGGGGGGCAAAAACGCGATTCGCGTTCGTAGTCGCGTTTCAAGATCGCTATCGCCAGACTTTTCTTTCCCGGGGCGCTTTTTCTGGGGCACCAAAACCCCCGGTATGGTGAGGCGGGTTCCGTTTTTCTGGCGGACCGGACGGCAATAGAAGGACTCCGGATTGGCGTAATCAAACTCCAGGCCGCAGCGCCAGGATTCCCCCGCCGTAACCCCCTCCACAACGATCTCCACACACACATTCTTGGTCCGTGGTCTCCGTTCAACTTGCCGAACGTCACGCACGTGGAGGTCGCGCCATAAGAGACGAGCATTGCGAACCGGAATGGCCAGGAGATCACGACGATTGATCGTGACGCCTGGGCGTTTTTCCGGTGCTTCTCTTCCACCCCGTTCTTCGCTCCACTTGCTCAACCCGATATCCCAGAGGGCCAGTGCCTGCAATGCGGTCGTTTTCCCGCAGTTGTTCGGGCCGATGAGGACCACCGGGCTGCCCAGTTCGATCTCCACCTCATCAAATCGTTTGAAGTTGCGAATAATCAGGCGCGTAAACACTTTCATCGCTCCGCAAAACTTCTATCCGCGCGACCGATGACTGCGTCGCCCAATGACCTCAATCGTCCGCTTTTCGTGGGCTTACTCTTCCACCCGCCCAAGCGATCGTTCCTTAAACAAATGAATCGGGCCGGCGATGGTCCCTCCCTACCGCGCGACCACGCCCCGTTCGAACAACAACCGGATGGCCTCGTAGACCCGTTCGGGCGGAATCCGCGACATCAGATAATCCACCGGAAGGCCGTGCGCCTCCTCGGCCGTCAGATCGGCGTTCCCCCCGCGCAACGCCAGATGTTTCTGTTTCTCCCAAAGCGGCCCCCAGCGTTCGGGAGTGCTGTGGCCGCAGAGCGAGATCGTCGGCGTCCCCACGGCAAACGCCACGTGCTTGGGGCCGGAGTCGGCCGTCACCAACAGCGACGACTCGGCCAGCACGGCCGCCAGCATCCGCACCGAGAGCCGCCCGCACAGGTTGATGGCATCCAGGCGGTTGGCCCGGATGATTTGGCTGGCTCCTTCCAGGCAGTGTTCATCGCCGACGAAAACCAGATCGAGATTCTCCACACCGCCCAGGCGCGCCGCAAGTGTCATCCAATGAAGCAGCGGCCATTGCTTGTAAGGCAGGACCGACCCGGTGTGGAGCGCAACGACGTGGCGGCGCGGGCGTTCGTTGAGCCGCAGCAGCGAGCGGGCATCGTGCTGCTCCTCGGCGCTCACCTTCCAGCGATACGGTCGCAGCGGCGCCAGCGGGCCCCACCACTCCAGCACCTTCGCCATGTTGATGATTTCCGGTCCTTCGAGGTCTTTGCGAACCCGCGCGCCGGCCGCCTCATACCACATTTGCCTCGGAAAGCCGACATCCTGATCGAACGTCAGGATGCCGGCGCGTGTGGTCTGGAAGATCAGCTCGGGTGGCACGTTGTGGGCGTAGAGAATGACGACGGCGTCCACGCCCAGGCCACCCAACTCGTTGCGCATCCGCTCGAAATGATCGCTTGTGAGTCCGCCGCCTTCCGGCGGAACGTGGACCACGCGACGCTCCCAATAGTCCACGTGGGTGTGGGCCAGTTCGCCCATGGGGTGCGTGACGAGGATCAGGCGCGTCGCCGGATGAGCCTCGTGAAAAGCGCGGCAGGCCGGTTCGATGATCACCATGTCGCCCAGAAACCCGAAGCTCACCACGGCCAGGCAGTGTGGCTCGTCCGGAAGCGGTTCGTGCGGATAGCGACGATTCTCGCGGCGGATCGCCCAGGGGCGCAACGCTTGTTTCAGCTCGCTGACCAGGACCTCGCGGCCCGCTCGTCCCAGCGCCAGGGCCATCGCCCGAAATTTCTCGCCTCGCGAAAGACCGGCCACCGGCGCGCCGACCAAGGCCTTCTGCCGAATGGTCCACAGCCGCTTCACGGCGCGTTCGGAGCGGCTGACAAACAGGCGCCGATACCAGGTCAGATAATGGTGGGCCACCTGACGGCAGGCATCGCCCAGGATCTCGTTGGGGTGTTCGCGCTCCCAAAGCGCCCGACCGTCGGCGCGCGCCCGATCGCACAGATAGCGCCACTTGAACCGCTCCATGGGAACGTCGTGATAGACGATCATCTCGGGAAGAAACTGCGTTCGATAGCCGAGCCGTCGAAGCCTTCGCCACAGCTCGCAATCCTCGCGGCCGCCCTGATAGACGTTTTCGGAGGCATCGAAGCCGGCCTCAATCTCCTGAAAGCGGCAGCGCACCAGAAGCGCCCGCCGCACCGACAGGTTCGACGTGCTCGGATAGTAGGAATTGCCCGTCGAGCGGCGCAGTTGTCCCGGCACCGCCCAACCGACCAGCCAGCCCATCTCGGGATTCCACCAGGAGGGAAGCGGCAGTGGACGCGCCGGGAGCGCCAGCCCGCCGAACGCGTCGTATTTCGAGGCCGCGCGCGCCAGACACTCGAGCCAGTCGGCCGCCGCGATGCAGTCGTCGTCGAGAAAGGCGACCCACTCGCCCCGGGCCGCGTCAACGCCCTCGTTGCGGTTGCCGGCGAAACTGCCACCCTCGGTCTCGATCAACTCCAGACCCTCGAACGGCCTTTCGCGCCGAATCCACTCGCGGGTTCCGTCGGACGAACCGGTATCCACGACCACGACCTGAAAGTCGCGGAACGTCTGGGCCCGCAGGCTTTGCAGGCAGCGCTCGAGCTGTTGGAGGCGGTTTCGGGTCAGCACCACGACGCTGGCAAACATTATGGCTCCGAGAAACGCGAACCTTTAGTCTCCACCGAAGCAAGGATCTCACGATCCCGGACAACCCTCAAGAGCGCCCGCCGGCGGCGGCGGCGCAACACCTCGCCGATCCGCTGCAAAGCCCGCATCAATGCCCGCAGTGTCCCAACATTCCCTGCAAAAACTTCGCGGGCGATCCTCGCGGGCAGCCACCAGCAATGATCGGCGATCAAACCCACGTCGCCAAGATTGGCCCAGAGAAAAAGCAGGTGATTGCGCGCATCGAGCTGTTGCAGCACCTCGCTGCCGTATCGGCGCCGGAACGAGGCCTTGCCCAGGTGGAACGCCGGCGAAGCGGGTTCGTAGAGGTTGCGCCAACCGCGCGCCAGCGCCCGCCACGACAGGTCGAAGTCCTCCCAGTAGCCCGGCGCGAAGAACATCTCCAATCCGCCCAGTTCGAGGAACCTCGCGCGAACGAACGCGCAGGCACCGGCCTGGAGGAAAAACGTCGCGGTCGCCTTGGCCACGTCGGCCCACACCAGCCGCATATCGCCCCGCTGCCAGACGGCGTCCATTTTCACGTAGTTGGGCTGACGGCCATCCCACTCGACCGTCTTGGACGTGACGCCGAACAGGCGGCCGTCGTCTTTTTCGAAATGCGACAGAAGCGCCGCGCAGAATCCTTCGCGAACCACGATGTCGTTGTTCAGCAAAATGACATAGCGCCCGCGCGCCGCCGCCACTCCCTCGTTGACCACGGTCGCAAAGCCGCGATTCTCGACGTGGGCGCGCAACGTTACCTGCGGGAACTGGCGCAGCACGATCTCGACGCTGGCGTCGCGGCTGCCGTCGTCCACCACAATGACTTCGAACGGCCGGCCGACTTTGCGCGCCGAAAGCAGGGCCGACGAAAGGCAGCGCGCCAGAAAGGCCTCGCCGTTCCAGTTGGCCACCACAATGCTGAAATGAATCGAGTCTTTTGGTTGGGCTTGCGGTTCGGCCATGGCCACGCCCCGGATACTTGCGCTTCGTGGGGAGCATAGGAACGCCCGGTCGGGCGTGTCAATCTGCGAAAGCGTGAAAATCGCTTGCTCCCCAACCGTCAGGAATGAAGGATGAGGGATGAAGGATGAAGAAAAGCCACGAAATGCCGGGTCCTGAATTCGAACAAAACTGCCGGCGCAAGAGTTGCCGAAATACGCATGATCGCGAGACGTGAATCGTTGACGATTCTAGGAATTGATCCCGGTCTTGCCCGCGTGGGGTTGGGCGTGATCGTGCACGACGGCCAGTCGCAGAAGGTCGTTTTCGCCGACGTCGTGACCACGCCCACCACCTGGCCTCTGGCGCGCCGGCTCAAAAAGATCCACGACGCCATTCGCGAGGTGGCGCGACAGTTCCGGCCCAACGCCGCGGCCATCGAGACGCTCTACTTCGCCGCCAACGTCAAAACCGCCATGCAAGTCGCCCAGGCGCGCGGCGTGGCGATTCTGGCCACCGCCGACGAGGAAATCGAGTTGTTCGAATACACGCCGCTTCAGATCAAGCAGGCCGTGGCGGGCTATGGCCGGGCCGGGAAAGATCAGATGCTGCGCATGGTTCAACTTCTGCTGAACCTGAAAAAGCCGCTGCGCTCGGATCACACTGCCGACGCACTGGCGGCCGCGATCTGTCACGCGCAACACCAGCGAATCTCCCGGCTGGTCGCTCTCGCCTCGCGGCCAGCGCGGCCCAAACCGGGAGGCTTTCCGCCACAACGATAGAATCTG
>Ga0315280_10008828_pt1 | contig 13129 bp, 11 predicted proteins | sample YL17G06_40_MG_FD_203697 | JGI IMG/M metagenome (GOLD analysis project Ga0315280, IMG submission 203697) | Sediment microbial communities from Yellowstone Lake, YNP, Wyoming, USA - YL17G06_40 | ecosystem: Environmental > Aquatic > Freshwater > Lake > Sediment | place: USA: Wyoming | collected...
TCAAATTCTCGAGAAGCACTGTGTACCAAGAACTGGAAAACTTGATCTTGTGGCTCTTGATCCAGACGATCCTATCGACCGTTCTGTTGAACTCAAGACTACGCATCATTTTCAGAATTCGGATGTTAAATATGCGATAGCGACGGTTTGGGTCTATTGGTGGAGGAATCCTGAGACCGGAGAATATATTGTAAGAATACCTGACAGGGACTTGAAACTTGATGTTCCTAGGGGCCCTTTCGTGTTTGATGCCTGTGTTTCTGTGACTGTTCATGTTATGGACAAGTTTGATGAGCAAGGAAATACGATCGTGGAAGCTGAAAAGTTCAGGCGAAAAGGGATCGAAGAACTGAAGCGTATTGCCAGAGAGCATTCTCGAGTAAGATTTCAGGACGGACGAGCTTTTGACGTTCCCTGATAGAATGCTAACGCTTTAAAGGATGCCTAAGCTCGTTAAGATTGCTGGGATATTTCTTAACACGAAGGTCTACTTGTTTGGAGAATGCCTCAAAATAATTGACCTCTCGGCAATATTTTATATTTGTGCAACACGTTTTTACAAAGAGTGAACTGCATTTGAGCGAAGCACATTATTACTTCAAGCTTGATCCCAACATAAGAAATACTACGGAAGTCCAGTTTGGAAAAATGGAAATCGAAGGGCTTTTGAAAAGAGAAGTCAATCCGATTAAGCATTTCTATGACGTTATCAGAAAGCCACCAGTTTCTTATTTTGACAATAACGATCTCCGCATACAAGATTTTATGCTTAATCTAAGAACTGCGTATGGTAATACTCAAGGATACTACTTCTCAGACAAGTTGATGGATCTGAGCAAATTCATTGAAAGACTCGCGTACACTCGCGAGATATATGTTGCCACTCAATTAGAGGCGGATCCGAGCCGAGTAAAGAGGACTGTTTTTCCTTTTGGAATTGAAGGAACAAACTATCAGGTTTGGACCAAGTCGGTTGAAGGTCGTGATTATTGTCTTTTTAGAATAATAACAAACATGTTTTTTCTTGAACAGTTGAATAATGTGGTTTTATGCAGTGCAGGAAAAACAATCGAGAGACAAGAAGAACGAATGAGTCAGAACATCACGAGATTAGTTCATCACATTACGTTGAATGTCAGAAATTATGTTCCAAAGTTTCCTAAAGACGCAAATTGGAAGGAATTCGAAGATTTTGTGGATGAGCCAAACGAAATAACGCTCTATCTTACACAGCATTATGGTCCTCCATACAAAGCCAAATTTCACCCAAGAATGATTAGGTCTCTGCTAAACTTTTCAGGAATGGACAAAGGCAACATAACGGGTGACTTCATGCTTGGTTCTGGAACACTGGCAATCGAATCAGTACTCCTTGGCTTAGACACCAAAGGAAGCGACATAAATCCTCTCACCAAGATAGTCGTTAATGCCAAAATAGATGCCCTTAGCTTCGATGCCAACGAACTTCTTGCCGAAATAGACAAATTCTTTGATAGTCTGCCAACCAAAATTGACTTTGACAGAACAAGCGTTTCACCTTTCACTTTGGAACACTTCAGTAACAAACAAAAACTTCTAGAACAGGCGGTCTTTCTCAACAGACACATAAGAAAAGCAATTGAAGCAAAATACCAGAATTTCTTCTTGTGTGCTCTTGCACGCGTGGTATCTGTTGTTTCTAGAAAGAAGAACGCCGAAGGGGACATTCTTGACATGTTGCATATCGAATTGAGAAGAATGTGGAAGATTATCTATAGCCTGAACCAAGTAAAATTCCTGCATTTGCCACTTGGCAAGGCTGAAGTAGAAACAGATGATATTAGGAAGTTGAGTTGGTTAAGAGAGGACTCGATTGACCTGATAATTACTTCTCCGCCTTATTCAACTGCGATAGATTATGTAAAAATGGACCTTTCTCAACTGCTGCTTCTTGAGTTAATAGATGAACCAAAGCAGCTTGATGAAAGCATGATGGGAACCCATCGAAAAACCTCCGACATTATCGAACTCGGTGAACACATTGACTCTGCAACTCCTCTATTCCCAGAGGCTAAAAATCGCTTTCATAAACTCCCCAAGAATGCTCAAGAGTATATCATGGATTTGAAAGAAGATGGAAATGAGAAAAATGCGCTGCGTTGCTACAAATTCTTATATGACATGTGGGATGCCATGAAGCAAATGTACGAAGTTCTAAGAAAAGGTGGAAAGTGCATCATAATAATAGGAAATAATGTTTTTACCGTAAGAGGAGAAGACAGGGAATTCCGCAATGGCGATTTCTTGGAGGAAATCGCTCTGAATAAGGAAGTTGGCTTTGCCAAATGGCGTGAGAAGATGGTTAGGGAGTATAGCAAATCATCTTATGGAACAATCTTGAAGGAAGACATAATATTTCTGGAAAAACCCACGTAGCGTCGTCTGCCGATGAAAGCCTGAGACCTTCCAAACCTGTTAGACCATTATGAACAACCTTGAGTCTTGAGCACAGAATGCCAAAAAATTTAAGGAAAGCCAGTCTTCTTAATCAGAGAAGGGATTCCAAACTGAGCATCACCACTTTCAACTTTGGAACTGAAGTTATTCCACTGATAATTAAGGAAATAGACATTGCTGAAAAATACATCAGGATAGCAATATTTCAAATGCATCGTGAAGACCTGTTCTCTGCACTAGCAAAAAAGATTGCAGACGGTATCAAGGTTGAGATTTTGACTCTTCCATATGATAGTATTAATGACGTCGTGCGCCCAGAAGTTGAAAAGAGATTTAAAGAATTGGAAAACATTGGAGCGAACATCTATTTCGACAAATGGAATGTGGGAGATCCGAGTAGAACAACTACTGCTGTGGGAAGATGGTATTCCTTTCATGGAAAGTTTATTGTCACTGATAAGAGCGCCATCGCTTTATCAGCTAATTTTACAAAGGGACAAGAACTTGACGCGGCAATAATCTTCAGAGGTGATGAGGGCAAGATTAGCGAGTTTAACACTAAGTTTGAGGAGTTGCTTCAGCTTTTCGTAATCAAGGATAACGATTATGATGGTAGCATTCGGAGAAAAATCCTCAACGCTACTCCTACAAATGAAACGACCATATTTGAGTTACCAAAGAACATAGATCCGAGGCACAAAGATCACTGGATTCGTCACTATCCTATAGAGATTTGCCCGTCTAACGTGATAATTCAAGAAAAGCTCTATCTAACACCTTTTGATTGCAGAGGAAGAGACTTCTTTCGTAGCATAATTGAGAATGCAGAAAAATACGCGTACATCTCGACTGAAAGCTTTACTGATGAAGAGTTCTCAAGCTTCCTGGTGAACGTTTCTGTCAACAAGGATCTTGATATTAAAATCCTTAGTGGCGCTACGAGTATGGATTTCACTGATAGGATTGAGAACATGTTCAGGGATCTTATAGCGCAGGAAATCGAAATCAAGACAACGGAAGAAGACATTCATGCAAAACTTGTCATAACAGACAAGATTCTTGCAGTAAGCTCAGTTAATCTGAATAAAATGAATCTGGGCTTCTATCAGACCCACAAGTTTTGGAGAGAGAACACAGAGTCAATCCTAATTTGCAAAGATCCAGAGTTGATAAGGACAGCCAAAGAAAAGTACCTAGAAACATTCAATTCAAGCTATAACGTTAAAGACAAACTCTCGCAAAAACTCGAAGGACTCATCAAGGAAATATTTAAGGGATGTTTTCAACTGAGCCCAGACCCGAATGTAAGAGTGCTGTTCGCCAAGTTTATCTTGAAGAGGCAGATTGACACAAAGAAAATTATCATGAAAATAGGCAAGATAACAAAGAAGCTCATGGATCATTACAGACGAACAAGGGTTGAGAAGCAGGATTTCGTTTCTGCCTTGGTACTGTATTATTTGTCTGAAAGAAAACAAGAGTATAGTCAGCTTGAAGAAAAAATGAACGAGATTGATGGAAATATCAATCTGAAAGATAGCATGAGCAAACTTATACTTGCAGGTCTAATCGAGCAAGAAGGTGACTGGTACAAGATCAATATAGAGGCTTTAGCGTTCTGAGTAGCGCCAGCGGACGCGCTCTCGGATCTTAATAGATAACGTTTCTGAACGTCTAGTTCAGTATTCCGTTTGGAAAACAACAGAAGTTCCCCGACTTTGCACTCTAAATGAAAAAAGGAGGGTTTAACAGCGTTCTGTCCAGTTGGAGCGTTCATTTTTCAGAAGTTGAATGAAGTTTGGAGCTTTTTGATAACTGATTTGTCATATTATGAGTTGTTTTAGATAGCTTAACTGGCAACGACCTTAAACAATAACGATTCATGGTGCCCTAAGCGGGTCACCCATTTCACTGAGTCGTCCCCAGTCCTAATAGCTTCTTGATCAACTTCACTTACAACTCTATGGGAACTTTTCTCCAAGATAGAAACCATTAATTTGTTAATTCTGAGATTCGCATCTTTTATAACTGTAACATATACTTGTTCCAAAACAAAATCACAATTATTTGTGCATAAGACTTTAAGACTCCTGTGATTGTTGTCTAGAACTGTGTGACTTTCCGAAAAGTCCATTTTGATAAGTTCGACATTCCCAATTTTAATTTCGAAGTCTACGTTAATTGGAACTTCGCTCTTGACTGGCAATTCATTCTTAAAAAGTCTCAACCGCATCGAACCATTTATCTCGCCTAGGTTGCTGGGAGAGACTGTCGATTTTATGGAGCGCCCAAAATTTTTCGCCTCAGTGAAAAGAACGTTTGGAGCTACCTTGGGAAATCCATGGGTGCGCAAGGTCAAAAAGTATCTAATGTGCACGATATCGAATACAACCCAGATGTGAGGGTTGCTTTCGCTTTTTTCGAAAGTGATTTCTATTTTCATTCGACTCACTAGTTTTGCAGCGGCTTTTCCTATCCACCCCCAGACTATGCTCGGTATTGGTATCTCGGGTATACTCAACCTTTCAGCACCTTGCCTGCAAACTCGGCGTTGATTCTGTCTTTAATAGATTTGTTCGATGCAGCACGTTCAAGAACGAGATAGCAATTTTGAAGGATAAACCTGATTGAACCTCTTGAGAATCTGTTAATCTCTTCGACGGCATCCTCTCCAAACGGAAAAAGATCTTCGCCACTATACGATGTGATTCTGGTTTTCCGCAGATAATCCTTGATGAGAACTCCTGCATCTGGGTTATCAAGTGGGTCAAGATCTGCCACTTCACTCATCCTCTCTGAAAGTCCAGGGGAGATTGAACTTAAAACGTCCCAAGCCTCTGTAACACAAGCAAATATCATAGCTAGGTGTTCCAGATTGTTATCCACTAGGCTTCTCAAGTTTTCAAGAAACTCGAATGCTTTGGGGCGAGGTCTCGCGGCGATCTTCTCTAGCTCATCAACAAGCAAGAATATCATCGCAATACCGTTTTTGTTCAAAATCCCTATTACAGAAGGAAATGCGTAGCGCACTATCTCGTCTTCTGACAAGCTTTCACTTACGAGCCTAAGTTCTTTTGCTTCACTTTTCGACAAGCTTTCACCAATACAAAATTTCCAAGCAGCGTCGCGGGTTTCTTGACTATCATCACACAGCAGAATTCCCAAGCATTTTGCAAAGTCTTGTTGCTGAACAAAACCGGCTGACGAAAGTCTCTTAGCCAAATCGTTATAACCATCATTCTTTACACTCAGATTCAGCCCTTTTCCAAGAGCCCTAAGTCGTGATATAAGGTCCATTGAAGTTTCCTTCTCTAACGGTAAAAGCAGATACTGACGAGGCTTATCTTTGAAAACCTCCTCAATAGTTTCTCCTATTACATTTGCAACTTGGTTTTCGAAATATTCTCTGCCCAATTTTTTGATGAAGTCTTCATAAAGGTCGTTTACAGAGTTCTTAGGGCTCTCAATGTAAATTGTTAAAGCACGATCTTTACTCAGAGTTCCCAATTGTCGGTTCACTTCGTTTGTTACGAAATAAAGCAAGTGCGATTTGCCTGATCCATATTCTCCTTTGACGATAAGGCCAGCCCACCTTTGGGATTTATACGCGTAGACTAAAAACTCCTTAATTCTTGCAAGGGCGTTTTTTCGGCACCCAGAAAAGAAAGACTCAGATGCAAGATCGGCAATCGCGGATTTTGGAAAGGGATTGCTGGTAAGGCAAAAACGTTGGTATGGGTTTTCGATTTTCTCTTTCTTCCGAATTTCCTCTAAAAGATTAAATTCGTCTTCATTTTTCATTGACATTCACATCTGCTAGTTTTATGTAATAGTAGTAAAATCTTTTTCCCTTAATGCCAAACTTCAGGACCTCATCTCTACTGGTAGTTCCTCTCGCCAGTTGAACTTGTAAAGGTTTCGTTTCAAAGAGCTGCAGCAAATAATTGTCGAAGACTTGCCTTTGCATGTTCATTGAACAGCAAAAACGGAATCGCACTTCAGGAACTGAGGCTATCCTAGTTCTTGGATGTCTCACGTCATCATAGACTTCACGGAGTGTACCTAGGAAAGAATCTAAATCCACCTCTTGTTCCCGTATAAGATAGTAATGTTCGCTGTATTCATCAAATTCAGTTAACCCTATCTGACTACCCCACCCAAGTAAGGTTCTAGCTTCTCGATCTGTGTCTTGTCTCTTGGTTTGCATATACGCTTTTATGATCTCTTCCCGTCTCGGGCACTTGGCATAAGAAAAGAGTTCATCCTCATTCAAGAATGCCCGCCCATTACAAAAACCCGTGCCTAAGAACGCTCTGAAGGGTTCATAGGCTAGCAAAAGAGACTTCAGGAGACTTTTTTCTTTATCACCTAATTTTGATTCGCCAAATCTTGAGATGGCTATCAGACGTTTCCCTTTGTCGAGGATTTTTGCCGATGTGTTTGTGACCATGATTAGGCCAAGTTTATCGCCAGCTGCCAGGTAGTCGTTGAAAGTGCTTTCAACAGAGAAATCGATTTCAGGTTTGGTTACTTGACGTCGTGTTTCATAGAATAGCCTACGCGTGCCGCTTACTCCATCCATTTGATTCAACAAATGTATTATGTCTCTCAGTAGATTGAGCTTATCTGCACGTGGAACTCTCTCGAGTTTTACTGCTCCGTGTTCAGTTGGCATTCTTTCAACACCAAGGAAATTGTTCCTAACCATTCGACTCATATAGAGCTTAGCTGTTTCGTCAATTTATGTATACTGCTCTAGATTAATTCAGGCATTCGCCTCATGTTAACCACGATTCGAATGATCGGTGAAGTCGGGAGCTTCGAGTGAGTTCTCGACCTTTTGTTGTATATGCTTCCCGATTGAAAAGAATCCGATAAGCGGGGAAGGCTTCTTAATATGAAGTTCAAATCACTAAGCCTAGTTAGGAGTTTCAAGCAAACCAGAACTCGTAAGATCATGTTTTCTTCATAGTCGAGATCTTTGCACTCGAACTTGTAGGAGTTTCTCCGCATAAACCCTTTCAAGACTCTAGAAAAGCGACCATCCAAGTGCAAAATCATTGTCCCTTCACGGCATCTCTTCAAAGCCAATCCCAGACTTACCAAAGTTTACCCAATAGAGATAAACTACTTCTGAAGAAAAAACCTTGCTAAGCAGATCAGGTGTTACAGTCGTGATTTTGACGAAAGGTTGTTGAACAAACTCGGAAAGATAGCCCAGTAAGACTTTCTTGCCTTCTTCGCTCAATTGGCTGAAAAACGTGTGGCAATAGACCGGAGATTTTGCAAATTTGAGATCAAAGCCGCGTTCTTCCAAGAATATTCTGATCTTCTTGTCTGAGGCATTTTCATCCCTTCTATAATCTACTCTGAGCATGCCCGCCTTTTCAAAGAAGGGATTGTACTTTGCCATGACTGCTAAAACTTCGATGACTTTGGCATCCACTTTAGAAAGTGTTTCTTTCACTAAGAACTCGCCTAGCCCTATCCCTCTAAACTTGGGATGAATAACTACTCTGCTGATTCGTGCAATCTCTTCATTTATCAACCGCGCCTTACGTAAATCTCCAGGCGTAAACACATACCTATCACCAAAAACCATGTTCCTCGGTTTCAAGTTAAGGTAAGAATGCGAATACACAATAACTCCAATCAAACTATTACCATAGAGAAGCTTGTAGCAATCTTTCATTCTTAGACTTGCCCGCTCTTTCTCATTTTTGCTTCGGTAATGAAAACGCTTTAGCTTTTCATAATCTTCAATGTTTCCCTTCTCTATGCGCACATCTGCGCAGATGCTACATGGCCTAGGCTTAATCTCATTTCTAACAACTTCAACGTCGCCTTCAAAACCCTTCCTAACTACAATGTTAGGCTGAAAATCATCGATCAAATCTTCATGAGTAGTCGCCACTATAACTGTCTTCCCAAGACGTCGAGCAACTTTCTGAAACAAATAAGCAACAACCCGCGCCATGACACGATCAAGCGAAGCACAAAACTCATCAACCAGCCACACAGTCTTCTCCTTACAATTCACCAGTTTTGCCAGCTTGTAACGATATTTCTGCCCATCACTAAGCTCCTTAAACCTTCGCAAGAAAAGAAAAGCGTCATTCAAACCGCACAAACTCAAAATCTCAATCGCTTCCTTCACGTCTTTTCCAACACCTTCTATCAGCGTTTCTTCAGAATCAACCTGCAAATCAGAAAGCTCAATCGCTTCATCTCCAAAATAGTCCTTAAAAGCCTTAAGAAGCAATGTCTTGCCTCCTCCCGAATCGCCAGTAACATAAACCAAATCACATCTTCTGAATTCGAGAGAGAAATTATCGAAAACCACAAAATGCTTAGCTTCGTCAACGCCAAGCCCAAAAGCCTCACAAACCGCCAAAGTCCTCTCCGTAACCTCAGCCCTCGTAGAGAACTCAACATGGCATTTCAGCGTTAAAGGCTCTCCAAAATGTTCTCGCTCTAACTCGCCTTCAAGCTTATTGCTTTCAACTCTCGAACCGAACTTTTCAGCCAAAGCCTTCAAATCCTCATCACTGTAAACCGCCGGCTCCCTCAACTTCAGCAAGTTATCGATGCGCACATCCGTCTCGTTCAACAAAGCCTTCAGCAAATCACGCTTATCCCCAGAAACAATGCGATAATACTCTTCAGCATCCATGAACAGATCATGCTCGCCACGGAGCTTGTTCATCACCTGCCGAATCAAACGCCTATCCACCTCATCAACAGGCAACCGAACAACGCTGACCAGTTTCATTCCAAGAGCTATGGCAGCCTTAAGCCTATGCTCGCCATCAGCAACAAGCAAATCACTATTAGTAATAATAGGCACAACAAAACCGAAACGCTGAATACTCTTCTTCAAAGCTTCAAACCGTCGAGGCGATAAGCGATTAGGGTTCTCATTGTCAATCTTGAGTGCTTCGACTGGCACAGACTCTGCAGGCGGAACTTTGACCTCAAGCTCAGTCATCAGCTTTCCCCTTCTGCCTATTCTTGCTTTTCACAGTATTGTGGTCGTTGAGACTTCTGGGAATGCGAAAGACTTTGTTTATCATGTTGTCTCGCTTCATGTCACGCAGGAATTCCTCACGATCCTTCTCGGACCACTTACGCACGTTCACAAGACACTCTTTCAAATCTTCAAAGAAATTGAAGAAATGCAGCTTAAAGTACCACTCCTCGATTTCGTCGTGTCCCAACAACTCCTTCATAACAAACATGAACAATTCTATGACACGCCAAGCAACGATTTCCCTTGCTTTAAAAATCAACTCCCAATTTGCCTCAATAACATCAGCAGGCGGAGAAAAGCCATACTTCTCTTCAATCTCCCAAATCTTCCTGAAAAGCTGTTTCTCAGGCTCAGAGAACGAATCAACATCAATCCGTATGACATCAGACGAAACGGGCTTCAGCTTCTCTGACAAAGCACCCACCCTCCTGTCCAAATGCGACGATTTCAAGGCACAAACACTCCCTTCGCAGCTTTGTCCTCCAACACTTTCAAACGACCGAGAACCTCGGGTAAAACAGCGGTTTCAAAAAGCGCAGCGTTAGCCTTCAACATGATATTCAATGCGCCAAGCTGACACGCCTCCTCAGAAAAAGTCAAAAGCCGCACACTCGCCTGTCGATAAATCTGCTCATAACGATTAACCACCTTCAACAAGACCCTTCGAGCATCAACAACACTCTGCACAATAGGCTGCCAGCTTTCCCGATTCTCAAAATCATTGTACACAGTACGCTTGGAACACGCGCACTTCTGGCTCAATTCCTTCACAATCTCAGCCTGAGAAAAGCCCAAACCTTCGAGCTTCAGCAATTCCAAACGCCTAGAAACCACATCCAACTTCGCCTACCCCCTTAAATTGCAACTTTTCTTCAATTCTTTCGACCGCATTCGCTAATCTGGAAGGACTTAAAACACCGCAAGACTTGGCTCAGCAAATTAGCTGCCCAAGAGACAACACAAGACTAGACAACGATAGTTTTTTAGGCGTCAAGCAAATAAAAGCTTTTACACATCATTGATTTTACCAAGATCAACCATCAGAACTAGACATACACAAAAAGTGTGACGGATAATAGCATTAGTTAGAGAAATAGAAAACGAATAGAAAACAACTGAGCTTAATTCGATCATAAACTGCTTCAATACGCGACCTTTCTGTCTGTTGACAATAGAAGCCTAGATGAGTGAAATTGTCCTATGCTTGATAAAATACGAAAACGCGAAATTCGAATTAATTATTGGGCTTTTATAGGCTCTTCCAAGGCTTTTAAGTCTGCTATATGGTTTCTGAAGCCTTTTAACGAATAGACCAGTCCTCTTCGTGCACCGAGCTTAGTTATGCATCTACTGGCTAAGTAGTTTCCATATGCGGCACATTTTCTGAGACTTTCTCTCTTAAGAAATCCGTAGAGAAAGCCTGCTGCAAATGCGTCACCAGCACCAGTCACATCTACAACGTCATTCACTTTAAATGCCGGTGAACTAAACTCTTCATCATGGCTGGCTACATAACATCCTCTCGAGTCTCTAGTTATTGCAATCGTTTTACACCCTATGCCCAGAAGAGATCTGAAGGCATCCTTGAAGTCTGTTCCCATAAGGATCTCTATTTCTTTTTCTGTACAGAATAAGATTTCGCAATTCTTCAAAATGGGTTTAAGATTTTCTAATTTTTTTCTTGCATAAATCATTCCAAGGCTTAGGCTGAATCTTGCACCTAGATCCTCTTTTCTCAGATCCTCGACAAATTTTGCTTGCTCATGTAACTGTTCGTCACCTACAAACGAACTCAAATGTATCCATCTAGCTCTTTTCCCATATTCCATGCTTATTCTCTGGATTTTTAGCAAGTCATTAACTCCAGGATAAACGTGAAGAATCCGTTCACCCTTCTTGTCAACAAAACCAATGACTGTTCCAGTTTGGCCTGTCGCAGTTATTGACAGTCCCTCCGTGTTGACTGCATGGTTCTCGAAATCCTTTAGGATTATGCTTCCTCTCGAATCGAAACTCAAGGTTCCGATGACGCCAGTCTTCAGCCTTAATCTCGCAAGACCAATAATGGTGTTAGCTGCAGATCCGCCAGGACCTTGATCACTGTCCTTTATGACGATTTCGTCTCCTGGTGAAGGAAACTCTTCTATCATATAGAGTTCGTCGAAATTCAAAGCTCCAAAACCGATAATGTCTAAATCCTTTTTGATTGCACTCATAATTGATAACCTTTACTTTTTAAATTCGAATACGTCGGCAATCCGGTTTGAGCACCTAATTGTCCTATGCAATATGCAGCAAGCACGTTTCCTAGAAAAGCGCATTCTTTTAAACTTCTTCTCTTAAGAAATCCGTAGAGAAAGCCTGCTGCAAATGCGTCACCAGCACCAGTCGTATCCACTACTTTTGCCTTTTGCGGGGGCATAGAAATGACTGTGGTTCCATCGCTAGCGAAGCAACCTCTTTTTCCACGAGTGACCGCTAATGTTTTCACTCCTTGCTGTATCAACAATTTGACTCCCTTCTTTAGGTCTTTTTCATCTGTCAACATGGCCAGTTCTTTATCACTCAGAAATAGGATTTCAGCTTTTCGGAAAATTGGCACTAATCTATCCATGCCACGACCTATATCGGAATAGCTCGGGTGAAAAGAGATTCTCATTGTTGTCTTATTCACAACTTCCTTTTGGGTTTCAAAGGATTGACCAGACGTTACGCATCCAAATGATGAAAAGTGCAGAAAATCTGCTTTTACCAGCCAATCAAAATCTATGTCATCAGTGGACAGGAAATCATTAACTCCTGTTTCTGTAAAGACTGAACGGCTACCTCTCTTGTCGATAATACAAATGGACCTTCCCGTCATACCGTCTTTGAAGACTACACCGTGAAGATCGACTTTCTCTCTCTCCAAACATCTGTAGATTGCCTTTCCATAGTCATCTTTTCCCAAAGCTCCTATTAGTCCAGTTTTTATCCCTAGACGTGAAAGACCCACTATTGTATTGCTCGCAGATCCACCCGGAAAAAGTTGCCTATCTTTGACTGTGACCTTTTCTCCTCTAGATAGATGGTCAACTACCAAAAATTCATCCATATTAAGCGCGCCAAAACCGATTACCTGCAATTTGTTCAGCGCCACTACACTCACGTTATGTATAATAAGTGTGAGCATAAAAGTTTTTTCAAGCGTTAATGGTACAACCCGAAGAAGGGTTGCAAACTTTCAATGAAGATAATCCCCCAAGCGAAAGATTCGAACTCTCACCAAGGATAAATTGGTCTTGAAATCCCTTCCCCAGCAATATCAACATCGCTAAGGATGAACCTCCGTTGTGAGATACTTTTTTAGGTTTTCTGAAGGCTTTTGCATTTTCAGATTTTCAAACCAGACCAAAAGTAGAAAAGAGGGATTGTGCGGGGGGAAGGGGATTCGAGTTATAAGAGTTCCTTTGTTCAGACTCTTCAGAGTGCATGAGGAGGTCTGGCGTAACTAACAAAAGAAAAAAAGGGATTTGCGGGAGATGTCACCAGAAAAGTGTTAGTCCAGCCTAGACTACGGGCCCTTTTACCTGGACTACAGGCCTTTTCAGCTTTGGGAGCTGAGGTATAACAGCTTTTGCTTCTTAAACAATTTTCCGCCGTCATGATACTCTCCTGTCACGT